>Ga0210129_1000169_pt1 | contig 17479 bp, 11 predicted proteins | sample WestPond_Cattail_2_FD_185582 | JGI IMG/M metagenome (GOLD analysis project Ga0210129, IMG submission 185582) | Wetland microbial communities from the San Francisco Bay, California, USA, that impact long-term carbon sequestration -... | ecosystem: Environmental > Aquatic > Marine > Wetlands ... | reverse complement strand
ATACTCAGATAATATTTCACTTTTTGATTCATTGCATGTCCTCCTTCATATCTTGCGGAATAAGCTCCTTAGAAATGTCTTTTTGTGAAAAACCTACGTCGGTCAAGGCCTTTTGTGCTTCTTCTTTAGCTAATTGCACATTGGTAGATTTTTCTCCGTTAATAATTACGTAATTGGAATTACCGTGAATGTAAACGGAATATCCTGCAATTCCGAACAATAGCAGTATTGATGCTGCGGCTGCAGTCCATATATAACGAATATAAAGTTTATGGTGGTGGCGCATCGGTTTAATCATCGAACTCTCTTTGTCGATATAGCCGAAAAGAGGTTTGTAAACTGACATTTCAGCAGGCATGTCTTTGGCTTCGGCGAAAAAATGTCGCAATTCCAACTCTTCGGAATGGGAAGTATTTCCTTCAAAGTACTTATCCAGCAAATGTTTTATGTATTCTATACTTTTCATATATTGTTCCTCTTTCTTATAATCGTTAAATAAATGTCTCTTACTTTCTTGCGCGCCCGTGACAGATTACTTCGCACCGTCTCTGCATTGCTTCCGGTTATTTGGGCTATTTCCTCATTCTCATATCCGTCAACATCTTTCATCCTGATGGTGATGCGTTGCAATTCGGGCAACATCTCAATGATATGGCGGATAATTTCCACTTCATCTTTCAGCTCATACAAGTACTCCAGAGAATGGCCGGTATCGACAAGTTGCACATCTTCAGGATATACAGTATTGTTTTTTCTCAACCTAATCATGTCGATGCAGGTGTGGCGCGTCATCGTCATAACGAATGCTTCGATGTTTCGACAATCGTCAAGTTGTTGGCGCTTATCCCAAAGCTTCATCATCACTTCTTGCACCGCATCTTCGGCATCGGCGGAATCGGAAAGTAGCTTCTTTGCAAATCCGTTCATCTTGCCACGCAGCGGAAGAACCTGTATTTTAAACTCTTGTAATTCCATTTACATAATAAAGACGAATGAAAAATAAAAACATAACACGGTAAAGATAGTTTTTTTATTTTATGTGGTTTAGCAATATAATAAAACAAAAAGCCGTGCTGAAAGATTTACCTTCAGCACGGCTTTGATTTCGTTGTAGACAACAAACAATTACTTTCTTAATCCTAACTCTTTGATGATTTTACGATATCTTTCAATATCTCTGTCTTTAAGGTAAGTAAGTAATTTACGGCGTTTCCCAACCATAATGGTCAACGCTCTTTCCGTTGTATGATCTTTCTTATGAAGCTTAAGATGCTCCGTAAGATGAGAAATACGGTATGAGAACAATGCTATCTGGGATTCTGACGACCCAGTATCAGTGTTGGACGTTCCGTACTTTTCAAAGATTCCTTTTTTTGTTTCTGCGTCTAAATACATAATATTTCTTTTACTTTTAAATAATTAATTATTGTAATTTGAGCGGCTGCAAAGGTAGACATAATTATTTAATCGACAAACAAATTCGAAAAAATAAACTCTGTATGGTATTATTTTATAGATAAATATTCGTACCTTTGCCGCTAAATTTATTAGGTATTATATGCAAAATATTAGAAACATTGCAATTATTGCTCATGTCGATCATGGAAAAACGACATTGGTAGATAAAATGTTGCTAGCCGGGAATCTATTCCGCGATAACCAGGCTAAGGGTGAATTGATGTTGGATAACAATGACCTTGAACGTGAGCGAGGTATAACTATTTTGTCAAAGAACGTTTCCATTAATTATAAAGGTGTAAAGATTAATATTATCGATACTCCGGGACACAGCGATTTTGGAGGTGAAGTAGAGCGTGTATTGAATATGGCCGACGGTTGCTTGTTATTGGTTGATGCCTTTGAAGGGCCGATGCCTCAAACACGTTTCGTGTTGCAGAAGGCTCTGCAAATAGGACTAAAGCCTATTGTCGTTGTAAATAAAGTGGATAAACCGAATTGCCGTCCAGAAGAAGTTAATGAAATGGTGTTCGACCTTATGTGTAACTTGAATGCCACTGAAGATCAGTTGGACTTCCCTACTATTTACGGTTCTGCAAAGAACGGTTGGATGAATACCGACTGGAAGCAACCGACCGATAATATTATCCCGTTGCTTGATTGCATCCTCGCGACTATTCCTGCTCCGACACAATTGGAAGGTACGCCGCAGATGCTTATCACGTCTCTCGATTATTCGTCATATACCGGTCGTATAGCTGTGGGACGCGTTCATCGCGGAACCCTGAAAGAAGGAATGAATATTTCATTGGTTAAACGTGACCGCTCGGTAGTGAAATCAAAGATAAAAGAATTACATGTGTTTGAAGGAATGGGCCGTAAGAAGACCGATTCGGTATCTTCAGGTGATATTTGTGCGCTGGTAGGATTGGATGATTTTGAAATCGGTGATACAGTTTGTGATTTCGAAAATCCCGAACCTCTGCCTCCTATTAATATTGATGAACCTACAATGAGTATGCTGTTCACCATTAACGATTCTCCGTTCTTCGGTCAGGACGGTAAGTTCGTTACATCACGTCATATCGATGAACGCTTGCATAAGGAATTGGAAAAGAACTTAGCACTGCGTGTTGTGAATTCGGCCGATGGCCGATGGATAGTTTCCGGTAGAGGTGTGCTTCATCTTTCGGTGTTGATAGAGACAATGCGTCGTGAAGGTTATGAATTGCAGGTAGGACAACCGCAAGTTATCTATAAGGAGATTGACGGTAAGAAATGCGAACCTATCGAAGAGTTGACGATTAACGTATGCGAAGAATTCTCAAGTAAAATTATTGATATGGTTACGCGTCGTAAAGGTGAGCTTGTCTCAATGGAAACGACAAACGACCGCGTGAATTTGCAGTTCAATATGCCTTCAAGAGGTATAATAGGTTTGCGTACCAACGTGTTGACGGCATCACAGGGAGAGGCTATTATGGCACATCGTTTCAAAGAATATCAACCGTATAAAGGCGAAATCATTCGTCGCTCCAACGGCTCTATGGTGGCTATGGAAACCGGTACGGCTTTTGCTTATGCAATAGATAAGTTGCAAGATCGTGGTAGATTCTTTATTAATTCTCAAGAAGAAGTCTATGCAGGACAAGTCGTTGGCGAGCACAACAAAGACAATGATTTGGTGGTAAATGTCACTAAATCAAAAAAATTAACCAATATGCGCGCGTCAGGTGCCGATGAAAAAGCACGTATGATACCTCCTGTAGTTTTTTCATTGGAAGAAGCATTGGAGTATATCAAAGAAGATGAATATGTTGAGATAACTCCCAAGCATATGCGTATGCGTAAGATTATTCTTGGTGAAGATCAACGTCGTCGTGCCAACAGGAGTTAATGATTACCGATTTTATAAATCTGTTTTTTAAGCCGCGTGCTAATGCCATACGCAATTATGACACTGATGCCGCTACTCTTCAGGAACAAGTCTTATATAAACTGATTCAAAAAGCTAAAGATACGGAGTGGGGGCGGAAATATGATTTCCGCACCATTTCCGATTATGATACTTTCAGAAACAGAATGCCCGTAAACACATACGAGGAGTTGAAAGCTCCAATTGAACGTATGCGCAATGGCGAGCAAAACATATTATGGCCTACTAATGTGGTATGGTTTGCCAAGTCGTCGGGAACGACAAATGACAAAAGTAAATTTCTGCCTATAAGTAAAGAGGCTTTACATGATACCCATTATCGTGGAGGCGGCGATTGTGTCTCTTTATACCTTAATAGAATAAATCCTCAAAGCCATTTTTTCAGCGGTAAAGGTCTGATACTGGGGGGGAGTCATAGTCCCAATCTAAATTCAAACAAAAGTCTGGTCGGAGATTTGTCAGCTATACTTATGGAAAATCTTAATCCGTTGGTTAACTATATTCGTGTTCCGAGCAAACAAATAGCTTTGATGAGTGAATGGGAGAGTAAGATTAATACTATAGCTGAAACAACTATTCACGAAAATGTTACTAATTTATCAGGTGTACCTTCCTGGTTGTTGGCTCTAATAAAAAAAATACTTGAGAACACAGGTAAAAGCTCACTTGAGCAGGTTTGGCCTAACTTGGAAGTCTTCTTCCATGGTGGTGTGAGCTTCACTCCGTACCGTGACCAATATTTACAGGTGATACGTTCAGAGAATATGCATTATGTAGAAACGTATAATGCAAGCGAAGGCTTTTTTGGTATTCAGGACGATTTGAACGATCATTCCATGTTGTTGATGATCGATTACGGTATCTTTTATGAGTTTATGCCTATTGATGAGGTGGGCAATGAAAATCCTAAAACATGTTGCCTTACTGATGTGATGTTAGGTAAAAATTATGCCATGATAATTACTACCAGTAGCGGTTTATGGCGTTATATGATAGGTGATACCGTGAAGTTCACTTCAAAAAATCCATATAAATTTATTATTACCGGACGAATTAAGAACTTTATCAATGCGTTCGGCGAAGAATTGATTGTTGATAATGCCGAGAAGGGAATAGAAAAAGCATGTGAAGCCACAGGTGCACAAGTGCTGGATTATAGTGCTGCACCGGTGTTTATGGATTCTACTGCCAAGTGCAGGCACCAATGGCTGATAGAGTTTGCAAAGCAACCCGATTCTCTTGCAACATTTGCCGAAGTGCTAGATAACACGCTAAAGGAAGTGAATAGCGATTATGAAGCCAAGCGTTCGAAAAATATTACATTGCAATCACCTGAAGTGATAATTGCACGCAAGGGATTATTTAATGACTGGCTGGAACAAAACGGCAAACTTGGAGGGCAGCATAAAATACCTAGATTATGCAACACACGCGATAATATTGAAGGGATGTTGAATCTCAATAAATAAAGGATGCAAGCAAAAGTGCATCCTTTTTGATTCTCATATTATAATTCAGGCTAGTAAAAAAAGTTTAGATTAATCTCTTTCGTCGTTCTTTGTACCACAAATTCATTACTGTTTTGTTTATTGCAAAGATATTTCGTATCTTTAAATCAGAAAAATCTGTTTTTTCCGTATTTTGCTTAAAATATTGTTTTTGGCGTTTAAGCCTCAAAAAATCATGCTTGAACTGTCAAAAAAAATTTGGGCGTTATATGTAAACTTATAAAAAACGTTATAGAAGCAGTACAAAAAAGTAAATGCTCAGTCCTAAGGGTAGAAGATCAAAATAAAGAATTATGAATAAGAAATTTATGTTTTTGTGTGCTGTGGCTGTTTTAGGATTTTCTCAGGCTGTCCATGCACAATACCCGCAGGTGCCGGCGGATGTCAAGGCTGCTACTGATTCTATGATGAAGGCTGCCTATGCACATTCTGATTCTGCGTGGGCTATAGCTTATCCTATAGTTATGAAAGAGGCTGGCGAAGGTCGTCCTTATATACCATGGGCTGCCCGTCCTACTGATTTGCCTCAGGCATCTATCCCGTCTTTTCCAGGTGCTGAAGGAGGTGGTATGTATAGTTTCGGCGGACGTGGCGGAAAGGTTATAACCGTTACAAACCTTAACGATAGCGGTCCCGGTTCATTACGTGCTGCTTGCGAAACAGGTGGTGCCAGAATTATCGTTTTTAATGTTGCAGGTGTCATTCATTTGAAAACACCGTTAATTGTACGTGCCCCGTATGTTACATTCGCAGGGCAGACAGCTCCGGGTGATGGAGTTTGTATTGCCGGTGAATCGGTTTGGATAAATACACATGATGTAGTAGTCCGTCACATGAGGTTCCGTCGTGGTGAAACAAATGTTGGTCGTCGTGACGATTGTTTCGGAGGTGACCCTGTAGGTAATATTATGATCGACCACTGCTCTTGTACTTGGGGATTGGATGAAAATATCTCTTTCTATCGCCACATGTATCAGGCCGGACCTACATATCCTAATCAAAAATTACCTACAGTTAATGTAACTATTCAAAATACACTGTCGGCAAAAGGACTTGATACATATAACCATGCTTTCGGTAGCACTCTCGGTGGTGAAAATTGCGCTTTCATCCGTAATATGTGGGCTGATAATAGTGGACGTAATCCGTCAATAGGATGGAACGGAGTATTTAATTTGGTGAATAATGTAATGTATAATTGGGACCACCGCACCGTAGACGGCGGAGATTGGTCAGCTTTATACAATATAATAAATAATTACTATAAACCTGGGCCACTTACTAAAATTAATGATCCTGCCGGACATCGTATCTTGAAACCGGAAGCCGGTTTGAGCCGTAATAAAGCTCTCAAATTCGGTCGTGTATATGTCAATGGTAATATAATGGAAGGTAATGATTCCATTACTGCAGACAATTGGAAAGGTGTGCAAGTTGAGGAGCAAGACAATACTAACGGTTACACAGATTTGATGAAATGGAATAAACCTTTTCCAATGCCATATTTGACAATTATGCCAGCCAAGGAGGCATACAATTATGTCTTGGATAATGTAGGTGCTATGTTTCCTAAACGTGATATAGTAGATCAACGTATTATTGAAGAGGTAAGAACCGGAAAGGTCTATTATGTAAAAGGATTGGATCCGAAATCATTCTATCAATTCAAATATCGTCGTTTGAAACAAGATTCATACATGAATGGTATTATAACCGATATCAAACAAGTTGGCGGTTATCCTGAATATAAAGGCAAACCTTACAAAGACAGCGATGGCGACGGTATGCCGGATGATTGGGAAATAGCTCACGGATTGAATCCTCATGATCCGAGTGATGCCGATAAGGATTGTACAGGTGACGGATATACAAACATAGAAAAGTATATCAACGGCATCAGCACTACACAAAAGACCGATTGGACGAATTTGAAAAACAATTATGATACATTAGCCAAAAACGGTTTGAAATAATGTAATTAAAGAATATGAAAGCTTTAAAAGTTTATATATTTTTAGTAGCTTCTTTCATAGGACTCTGTTTACCAAACACGATAGCGTCGCAACAACGCTATCGTGTTGCAGCTTGTGACTGGATGATGCTTAAACGCCAGAAAATTGGAGAATTCGGTTTGATGAAACAATTGAAAGGCGATGGCGTGGAGATGGATATGGGTGGTTTAGGTAAGCGTGACAGCTTTGAAAATAAGTTGAGAGATCCTGTTGTAGCTAAAATGTTTCGTCGCACTGCCGACAGTTTGGGCATTGCAGTACCTGCTGTTGCCATGTCGGGATTATATGGACAGAATTTTTCTACACATCGTAATTACCGTTATTTGGTGGAAGATTGCCTGAACACAATGGATGTAATGGGATCCAAAGTCGCTTTTCTTCCGTTGGGTGGTTGCGGCAGTGATTGGGCTACCAACACCAAAGTGCGAACCGAAGTGGTTAAACGATTAAAAGTTGTCGGAGATATGGCTGCTGCACGCGGTAAGGTAATCGGTATCGATACTCCGCTTGGTGCAAGTGGTAATATAAAACTACTGAATGAAATTAATTCAAAAGGAATAAAGATTTTCTATAAGTTCCAAACCATTATTGATAATCATTGGGACTTATATCGCGACTTAAAACAACTGGGTAAGGATCGTATTTGCATGATTCATTGCTCAAATGTTGACGGATACGTATTGTCACAGGATCCGGCCATTGATATGCATAAAGTAAAAGATACTTTAGGCAAAATGGGATGGAGCGGATGGCTAATTGTTGAACGCAGCCGTGACAAGAACGAAGTTCATAATGTGAAGAAGAATTACGGAGCGAATATTGCTTATCTAAAACAAGTTTTCCAAAAATGAAGAAATATACCTATATTATATGTGTCGTAACTTTGTTGATGTTCTCATTGGGAGTGAAGGCCGTGGATTTGGATTCCGCAGGTCGTGAGGCTAAATATGTGTCAACGATAGTTGCAAGGTCGCAAAAGATAGTTGATAAATTGAATTTGAAGGACAGTAAGGCTGCTACACAAGTACGCAACATTATTGCTAATCGTTACTTTAAGGTCAATGATATTTGTGCACAACGCGATTCATTGGTGAAAAAGGCAAAAGCTGAATTGACAGGTAAAGAAAAGCAGAATGTTGTCAATTCAGCGGAATATCAGTCGGAATCGGAACTTTATCGTTCTCATTTTGCTTTTCCTGCCGATTTGTCGCTGTATTTGACGGACAAACAAATAGAAACAGTGAAAGATGCCATTACTTTTAATGTGGTCAAAGTGACGTACGGCGCGCAAGTGGATATGATACCGACATTGAAGCCGGAAGAAAAAGCTCAAATTTTAGCGTGGTTGAAAGAAGCTCGCGAATTGGCTCTTGATGCTGAAAGTTCGAATAAAAAGCATGGAGTATTCGGTAAATACAAAGGCCGCATAAATAATTATCTTGCCAAACAAGGTTATGATTTAAATAAAGAAAGAACAGATTGGTATAAAAGAATCAAAGCTAAGGGCGGTAAAATATAAAAAAATGGAAGCTTCCAGTCATACGATACGACAATGGGTATTTTGTTGTACGGTGCTGCTTTTCGTTCCATTATACATTTTCTCTACTGAACTTAATATTCGGCCGGGAGCGTATTCACTTATCGAGGCACTGCAACAAGCCCGTGATATGCGCAGGTTGCAAGGTGTAAAAGATGTAACGATAAATATGGCACCCGGCATATATCAATTGGATGAAACCTTGATGATTCGTCCGGAAGACAGTCATACACATTTTGTAGCTGCCTCCGGTAATGTTATTATAAGCGGAGGTGTAAAGGTTACCGGCTGGCATAGGCGCGGTAACCTTTATGTCGCTGATGTTCCCGACTTTAATGGGCGGCCGTTGGATTTTCGCCAAATGTGGGTGAACGGCAAAAAGACCGTACGTGCACGTGATGTATCCGATTTTGAAAAGATGTACCGAATTCGTAGTGTTGATAAACAGCATGAGATATTGTGGGTACCGTCGGCTGCCGTCAGAAAAATATTAAAAGCACCTTACCCTGAAATGGTGCTGCATGAAATGTGGTGCATTGCCAATCTGAGAATTAAATCTATTAAAATACAAGGCGACAGTGCTGCCATAAGTTTTCAACAACCTGAAAGCAGAATCCAATTTATGCATCCCTGGCCATCACCTATGGTTACATCCAACGGGCATAATTCGGCTTTCTATTTGACAAATGCCTTGGAATTACTTGATGAACCCGGTGAATGGTATCATGATATACGTACGGGGAAATTATATTATATGCCAAGGAAAGGCGAAGATATTATTCATGCAAAGGTAATTGTACCGGCTGTGGAAGCATTGGTTGAGATAGCCGGAACGCCCGACTTTCCTGTCAATGACGTTACATTTACCGGTATTACATTTTCTTATGCTACGTGGATGCGCCCTTCTTTGCAAGGGCATGTACCTTTGCAGGCGGGCATGTATCTGACTGAAGCATATAAATTAAGTCCCAAAATGGTTCGGCTGAATGGAGATCATAAACTCGACAATCAAGGTTGGGTAGGGCGACCGGCTGCTTCGGTTAGCGTATACGCCGCTAATGGAGTTGCATTCGATGGATGTACATTCGAACATCTTGCATCTACTGGTTTGGATTACATGGATTATACACATGGTGGACATATCAATAAATGTGATTTTAAAGATGTGGGCGGCAGTGGCATATTGGCAGGAAGTTTTGCTCCACCGGCATTGGAAGCGCACAGACCGTATGATCCGAAAGATAGTACGATTATCTGTAGCGGTTTGCAAATTACTGATAATCGTATTACCGATGTAACCAATGAGGATTGGGGGTGTGTCGGAATAGGTGCAGGGTATGTTCGTAACATATCTATTTGCAACAACGAGATTAGCGAGGTGTCTTATACCGGTATCAGTTTGGGCTGGGGCTGGACAAGGTCGCATAATGCAATGTGCAACAATTTGGTAAGCGGTAATTTCATTTACCATTATGCAAAACACATGTATGATACAGCAGGTATATACACTTTAAGTGCACAACCCGGCACAGTAATTGAAAATAATATCGTACGCGACATATATAAACCAGGTTATGTTCATGATCCCGATCACTGGTTTTATTTATATACTGATGAAGGTTCGTCATATATTACAGTGAAAAATAATTGGACTCCTACTGATAAGTATTTAAAGAATGCCAACGGTCCGGGTAATATATGGGAGAACAACGGACCGACTGTAAATGAAAAACATATAAAGCAATGAAAAAGAAGATACTGATTTTTATACTTGTTTTTGCCGTCGTTCTGCCTTTAGCAGCCCAGACATGGATATGGTATCCGGGTGATTATGAGATATGGTTAGGAAATAAGATGAATAATCGACGTACCGACAGAGGTGCCTATTTCCCTCCGTTCTGGAAACAGGACAGTCATTATGTGACGGTAGAATTCAGTAAGGTTATTAATTTGCCTATGCCTCAAAGGATTACTATTGCAGCAGAAGGCAGCTATAACGTCAAGCTTGACGGAAAGATGATGTTCGGTATGCCTTCAAAAATTATTTTACCGGTCGGCAAACATCATTTGAATATTAAAGTGCACAATCAGTCAACTCCACCTGCTCTGTTTATTGACGGCGCCACCGTGAAAACTGATAGTAGCTGGAAAGTTACTTATGAGGATAAAGAGTGGATAGATGAGAGCGGCAAAGCGAGTGATACGTCGACTACTATATATATGAATGCAGGCAGCTGGAACTTTAACGATATTAATTCTTTACCATCGGCTTTTGCGCTTGAACAAGAACCTCAGAAACACCTTCAAACCGTAAGTGATGTAAATGGAAGTTATGTATATGATTTCGGCAAAGAGACATTTGGTTATCCTGTTTTGAAGGGGCTGAAAGGTAATGGAACTATTTATCTGTATTATGGTGAGAGCAAGGAAGAATCCGAGGATATGGATCATTGCGAAACGTTGGATAAAATAGAAGTAAAAGACGGTAAGGTAATAGATTTGGTAAACAACCGTACAACCGATTTGAGTGAAACCTATGAATTGGATAACAGTAAGGCTTTCAGATATATTATGGTTCGTACGGAAGGAGACTGTTCGTATGACGACATAAGTATGCAATATGAATATATGCCTGAAACAGTTAAAGGCTCGTTTCGTTGCGATGATGATGAGATCAATAGAATATGGGATGTCGGTACATATACTTTACAGTTGACGACAAGAGAATTCTTTATTGACGGTATCAAACGTGACCGCTGGGTTTGGAGTGGAGATGCGGCGCAAAGTTATTTAATGAACTACTATCTCTTTAATGATAATGATGAAGTGAAGCGTACTACCTGGCTATTGGGCGGCAAGCCTCCGGTTACGAGTCATATCAACACTATAATGGATTATACTTTTTATTGGTTTATAGGTATCTACAACTATTATATGTATTCCGGGGATGCAAGCTTTGTTAAGCAGATTTATCCGCGCATGCAGGCGCTTATGCAATATGTGCTCGGACGTACCGATGCAGATGGTATGGTTGAAGGTTTAGCAGGTGATTGGGTATTTGTGGATTGGGCTGACGGCTATCTCGACAAACACGGACAGCTTTCGTTTGAACAGATCCTGTATTGCCGCAGTTTGGAGACAATGGCTCTTTGTGCAAAAATAGCAGATGATGAAGCATCACAATCAAAATACAATGAATTGGCGGATAATCTGCGCGCGAAACTAATGCCTGATTTTTGGAACGAGCAAAAACAAGCGTTGGTGCATAACCGGATTAACGGCATACAAAGCAATACGGTTACAAGATATGCAAATATGTTTGGCATATTATTTAATTATTTGGATAATGAACACCAGCAAATCGTAAAGAATTCGGTATTGCTTAACGATTCCATCCTTCATATATCTACACCCTATATGCGCTTTTATGAACTTGAATCTCTTTGCGCTTTAGGGCAACAGACAGATGTATTAAATGATATAAAAGACTATTGGGGCGGAATGCTTAATGAAGGTGCAACCGCTTTTTGGGAGAAATATAATCCTGGTGAAAAAGGCAAAGCGCATTTGGCGATGTATGGACGGCCATACGGAAAAAGCCTTTGTCACGCATGGGGTGCCAGTCCTATATATTTACTGGGACGCTATTATTTAGGTGTGCATCCTACGAAACCGGGATATGAAGAGTATGAAGTGAAGCCTGTATTAGGAGGGCTGAAATGGATGGAAGGTTCAGTTCCTACACCTTATGGAAAGATATACGTGAAAATGGATAAGAGTAATGTCACGGTGAAAAGTGATGGAGGTAAAGGATTTTTGGTTATTAACCGCAAAGGTAAACAAGAAAAAATAGATATTCCTGCAGGTAAGGAAATGGCAGTAAAACTTTAAGGAAAAAGTAATTGATGAGTAAAAACATTATATTATTAGGCTTTGCCTTTTTAATGGCAACAGTGAGTCCGGCTCATAATATTCAGGTAATAACATGGAAAAATCCGTCTCCTCAAATGGATTATGCCGCTACACAATTGCGCGAACGCATAAGTGAGAATATCGATTATAAAATAATACTTAAGCAGTCAATTGATGTTAGGTTGCGTAGAGAAGGTTATACCTTGACTCGCAAAGGACATACCATTACAGTTATTGGCAACGATGCTTCCGGTTTAATATATGGAGCTAACAGATTGATAGACTTTGAAAAGCAGTATGGAAATTTGCAGATACCTGTTAATATATCGGATGCTCCGGAAATGTCTTTGCGTGGTGCATGTATAGGATTGCAGAAGACCACATTGCTTCCCGGACACGGAGTTTATGAATATCCGTATACACCGGAAAACTTTCCATGGTTTTATGATAAAGGATTATGGATTCGTTTTTTGGATTTGTTAGCGTCCGATAATATGAATGCCATATATTTGTGGAACGGTCACCCTTTTGCTTCATTGGTGAAATTGAAGGATTATCCGTTTGCATTGGAAGTAAATGATTCTACATTGAAGAAGAATGAAGAGATGTATTCTTTCTTAACAAAGGAGGCTGCTCGGCGTGGCATCAGAGTCATACAAATGTTTTATAATATTATAGTATCCAAGCCTTTTGCCGAACATTACGGAATAAAGACACAAGATAGAAACAGACCTATTACTCCGTTGCTTAGCGATTATACACGAAAAAGTATTGCCGCTTTCATAGAAAAATATCCGAATGTCGGATTAATGACTTGTTTGGGAGAAGCAATGGATACGTATGATGATGACGTGGAATGGATGATTAAAACAATAATTCCCGGAGTAAAAGACGGGTTGAAAGCCATGGGACGTACGGATGAACCTCCAATCATTTTACGTTCGCATGATACGGATTGTCCTCGTGTACTTAAAGCGGCATTACCATTATATCATAATATTTATACTGAAAGTAAATATACCGGCGAGTCGTTGACCACATATCAACCGCAAGGGCCGTGGGCTAAAGAGCAACTTGAAATAAGTCGCATAGCACCGCTGCATATAAGCAATGTACATGTATTAGCAAATTTGGAACCTTGGAGATGGAGTTCGCCTGCTTTTACGGAAAAGGCCGTTCAGGCAATGCATCAAAGACTTGGAGCTAACGGATTGCATCTTTATCCGCAAGCCAGTTATTGGGATTGGCCTTATACGGCAGATAAGTTGCCGAATGGAAAAAGAGAATTGCAGATAGACAGAAACTGGATGTGGTATGCTGCATGGGGACGTTATGCCTGGAATTGCCATCGAGGTGATGATGGTTTATACTGGGATAAAGTTCTTTCAGAGTATTATGGAACTGACACTTTAACGGCAAAAAATATTTTGGAAGCATATAACCAAAGCGGAGAGATAGCTCCTAAATTGTTACGTCGTTTTGGTATAACTGATGGCAACCGGCAAACATTATTATTAGGCATGAAAATGAGCCAATTGGTAAATTCTACTAAATATACCGTTTATCCGGAGTTTTATGAAAGTTGTGGCCCTACCGGTGAGGAATTGGCAGGATATGTAGAAAAAGAATGGAAGCATCAAAAACATGTCGGTGAATTACCGCTGGATATTATTGCACAATGTACGGCCCACGGAGATAGTGCTGTCGCAACTATTGACAGAGCTGCGAAATACATTGAAAAGAATAACGATGAATTTGCAAGATTGAGGAATGATATGTATTGTTATCGTGAGTTCGCTTATTCTTTCAGTGACAAGGTAAAAGCTGCCAAATTGGTTTTGGATTATCAATGGAGTAAAGGCTTGAACTATTTGGAACAGGCAGTACCTTTATTGCAATCAAGCATTGTACATTATAAGAAATTAGTTGATCTTACTAAAGATACTTATTTGTATGCCAACAGTATGCAGACTTCTCAACGTCGCATACCTATAGGTGGCGATGGAGGAAAATATAAAACATGGGCTGAGCTTTTGCCGGTTTATGAAAAAGAATTGAATAATTTGCAAGCTAATATTGAGCTGTTGAAGACGCATAAACAAAGCGTAAATGCACAAAGTAACAATCAAGCATTACCCACAGATGTAAAAATGGATGGCAATTATTCTACTGTTACCTTGGATAAAGGAACCAAACTTTTTAGCGATAATAACGAAAAAATAGATACCTTAGCTTCTGAATTGAAAGGACTGAAAGCTTTTGTGCTGAGTGAAAATAAATTACGCAAGAGTGGTACCGTCATTGAGTTTGATGCAAAAGAACCTGTGAAATTATTGGTCGGTTATTTCAATGACGATCAAAAGAAATATGCAAAGGCTCCCAAGTTGGAAACGGATGCCGGAGCAAATGATTATGGCCAGGCGGAGCCTTTGATTTCAAGCGCTATACGAATAACTAATATGCCATTGATTAATATACATGCATACCATTTCGAAGCGGGTCATCATAAGTTGTTATTACCAAAAGGTGTGTTGATAATTGCAGGATTTACTTTATCCGATTTATCACCGCGCAACGCCGGTTTGGATGGAGGCGACAATTCTATTGATTGGTTATTCTATTAAAAATATAATGATAAGATGAGGAGATTAATATCTATTGTTTTATTGTTGACAAGCACATTTACTATTGCTCAGAATGTATCTGAGAGTAAAATGAAGCAGATTTATGATGAGGTGCGAACACCATATAAATATGGTTTGGTTGTTGCACCTACTACAAATAAGGCAAAGATAGATTGTCCTTCGGTTTTCAGGCAAGGCGGCAGTTGGTATATGATGTATGTCCTTTATAATGGTAAGGAAGCCAAGGACGGTCGCGGATACGAAACATGGTTGGCTAAAAGTTCAGATTTATTACATTGGCGTACATTGGGTAAGGTCTTATCTTATCCTAATTCAGGTTGGGATTTGAACCAACGTGGCGGTTTTCCAGCTTTGCAAAATATGGAATGGGGCGGGGATTATAACCTGCAAACATATAAAGGACGTAACTGGATGACATATATTGGAGGAGCCGGCACAGGTTATGAAGCTGTATCCGCACCTCTTTCAATTGGTATAGCATCAACAAAAGGCGATATAACCGTTCCGCATCAATGGGATACGTATGATCATCCTATTCTGTCATGGAACGATAAAGATGCGCAATGGTGGGAAAGTCTTACTCAATATAAGAGCACCATATACACATTCGGCAAAAAGATATTCGGTTATCCGTTCGTATTGTACTATAATGCCGGCGGCAAAGACGCAACTCATCCTAAAGGTGAACGCATCGGCATAGCATTATCTAATGATTTGATGCATTGGAAACGATATGCAGGGAATCCTGTCTTTGCTCACGATTCCAACGGGACGATTACCGGGGACGCGCAAATTCAGCAAATGGGGGATTTATATGTGATGTTTTATTTTTCAGCATTTAATCCTACCCGTAAGTATAAGGCTTTTAATACATTTGCTGCCAGTTATGACCTGGTGCACTGGACTGATTGGGACGGCGCGGATTTGATAATTCCATCAAAACCGTATGATGAGATGTTTGCTCATAAAAGCTGTGTGATTAAATATGCCGGAACGGTTTATCACTTTTATTGTGCCGTTGATAATGATGGGCAACGCGGTATAGCAGTGGCTACAAGTAAACCTATGGGAATAAGTGATGTGTCTTTTCCTGTGCCTGACGCTAAGGGTCATAGAATAGATGTATCATTGAATAAAAATTGGTCGGTTGCTCTTGAAGGTAAAGCTCCATTGAAAGTGGATATTCCATATAATTTGGATGATTATTATGGAGCACGTCAATTATTGCATGGCAATTTGCATGGTACTGCCGACTTTGTAAAGGAATTTATAGCTCCTAACGATAAAAATAAAGCATCGTTTATTAGATTTGAAGGGATTGGAACTTATGCTGATATTACGTTAAATCATAAATATTTAGGTCATTACGATGTAGGGCGTACCTCATTAACGGTCAACGTATCATCTGCTATTCGCCCTGGAGGAAAGAATTTATTGGAGGTAAAGGTTGAACATCCTTCAGGCATTACCGATATGCCTTGGGTATGCGGCGGTTGCTCGAGTGAATCGGGATTTAGCGAAGGTTCGCAACCATTCGGCATATATCGCAATGTGACGCTGGAAATGACTGATAAGGTTAGAATTGAACCTTTCGGCGTTCATATATGGAATAATATTAAGGCAGACAGCATCTTTGTGGAAACGGAAATACACAACTATGACTCTGTTCCGGTTACGGTAAGTTTGGTAAATAAGTTTGACAATGCCGACGGCATTCAAATGTTTCGCATGACGAATGAAGTTAAGCTTAATGCCAATGAAACGAAAACCGTTCATCAATCTGCCGCATTCGGTAATCCTCATATGTGGAGTACTACAGATCCGTATTTGTATAATTTGAGTACGCTATTGAAACGCAATGATAAAGCAACTGATGACTTATCGACGCCATATGGTATTCGTACAATAAGTTGGCCTGGTGCCAGACATGATGGAGATGGACGATTTTATTTAAATGGTTCGCCTGTTTTTATTAATGGCGTTTGCGAATACGAGCATGAGTTCGGACAAAGCCATGCTTTTAGCAATGAGCAAGTGGATGCCAGAGTAAAAGAAGTTATCGGTGCAGGATTCAATGCTTTTCGTGACGCGCATCAACCTCATAATTTACGTTATCGACAGGCATGGGATAAAGAAGGTATCTTATGGTGGCCTCAATTCTCAGCTCATATTTGGTTTGATACTCCACAGTTTCGTGAAAGTTTTAAGAAGCATCTTATACAGTGGGTAAAGGAACGCAGAAACTCACCGTCATTAGTGCTTTGGGGATTGCAGAATGAAAGCTCCTTGCCAAGTGACTTTGCAAAAGAATGTGCCGATATTATTCGTCGTATGGATCCTACATGTGGGACTATGCGATTGATAACTACGTGCAACGGCGGCGAAGGTACCGATTGGAATGTTATACAAAATTGGAGCGGTACTTATGGAGGGAAGGTAGAAAATTATGCTAATGAACTGAAGCAAAGCAC
>Ga0210129_1000168_pt1 | contig 17502 bp, 22 predicted proteins | sample WestPond_Cattail_2_FD_185582 | JGI IMG/M metagenome (GOLD analysis project Ga0210129, IMG submission 185582) | Wetland microbial communities from the San Francisco Bay, California, USA, that impact long-term carbon sequestration -... | ecosystem: Environmental > Aquatic > Marine > Wetlands ... | reverse complement strand
CGCCAATTCCTGCGGCGAAAGAGTACACGCATGTGCTGACAATCGCCGACGGGATTCACGAGTGGCAGGCCGCAGTTGAGAATGCCCTATGTCCCTCGGCGCATTCCGACGAAGCAGTGAGCAGGCGCCGCGCTGCCGCACAACACCCTGCAAGACTGGGCCGACGATCTGGCGCAGCAGATGCCGGACAACGCCATGTTGCTCGGCTGGTCGCTCGGCGGACAGGTGGCGATGCGTGCCGCGCTGGATCACCCCAGCAAAATCGCGCGCCTGGTGCTGCTGGCTTCGACGCCGAAGTTCGTTGCGGCAGAAGACTGGGAGCGTGGCATGGCGGCAGGCGATCTGCAGGATTTCGGCACGGCGCTGCTGGCTGACCCGCAGGCCACATTGCTGCGCTTTCTCAGCCTGCAGACCCGCGGCATGCCGGGACAGAAATCCTGTCTGCAGCACTTGCGGCAGACCATGCTGGCCGCGCCGAATGTTCGCGTTGAAGCCTTGTCGAGTGGCCTGGACATTCTTCAGCAGACCGATTTGCGCGCCGAGCTGACGCAGTTGATGCAGCCGACCTTGGTCCTGCACGGCGCGCTCGATACGCTGACTCCGCCGGCAGCCGGCGCCTGGCTTGCCGAGACCTTGCCCGCAGCACGGTACATCGAGTTTTCACGGGCCGCGCACGCGCCGCATTTGTCGCACGTCGAGGACGTGGCCGCTGCGATCGGACAGTTTGCGTATGGCTGAAGGCGAACTCGATCTGGCGGAAGTGCGGCGCGCCTTCGACCACGCCGCCGCCAGCTACGATGCACATGCGGTGTTGCAGCGTGTGGTGTGCGACCGCCTGCTGGAGCGCCTCGATTTCATGACCCTGCAACCGGACCGCGTGCTCGATGTCGGTAGTGGCACCGGCTACGGTCTGACGCATCTGCGCGCACGCTATGCGGAGGCCGAGTTGTGTGCGCTCGACATTGCTCCGGCGATGCTGGCGGCGTCGCGTGCGCGCCTGCCGCAGCCGACGTGGATGCAGCGTGCGAAGTCCCGTTTGACGGCAGCCTCTTCACATTTCACGCATCTGGTGTGCGCCGACATGGAACGGCTGCCGCTCGCGCCCAACAGCATGAATCTCGTCTGGTCCAGCCTCGCGCTGCAGTGGGCGCACGATCTTGAAGCCACGTTCAAGCGCTTCCACCAGGTGCTGGCACCGGGCAGCCTGTTGATGTTCGCCACCTTCGGTCCCGATACGCTTAAGGAATTGCGCGCGGCCTTTGCCGCCGTCGACGATGCGCCGCACGTCAATCGCTTTATCGACCTGCACGACATCGGCGATATGCTGATTCATGCCGGCTTCACCAGCCCGGTGATGGAAATGGAAATACTGACGTTGACCTACGCCGACCTCAAAACCCTGATGCGGGATCTCAAGGGCATCGGCGCGCACAACGCGGCAGCCGCGCGGCGCCGCGGGCTGCTCGGCAAAACAGCGTGGAAACGGGTGGAGCAGGCGTATGAGGCGCAGCGGCTGGAGGGTCGCCTGCCGGCCACCTTCGAGGTGATCTACGGCCATGCCTGGGTGGGCGACAAGTCGCAGCGCGAGGACGGACGTCAGGTGATCCAGTTCGCCATCGGCGAGCGCCGCCACAAATTGGGGACGAAGTGAGCGGTCGCGGGCTGTTCGTCACCGGGACCGATACCGGCGTCGGCAAGACGCGGGTGGCTGTGGCGCTGATTCACGCGCTGCGTGCGCAAGGGCTGCACGTGGCGGCGATGAAGCCGGTTTCGGCTGGACATGCACCGGGCGAGCTGAACGAGGACGTGGTGGCGCTGATGCAGGCCGCCAACGTAGTGGCCGAGGTTGGGGACGTCAATCCCTATGCCTTTGCCGAGCCGGTTGCACCGCATCTCGCTGCGCATCGGGCCGGGATCCGGATCGAGTTGCCCGTTATCGCCGAAGCGTTTTCGCGGCTCGCTGCCACAGCCGATGTGGTGGTGGTCGAAGGTGCCGGCGGCTGGCGGGTGCCGCTGAACGAACGCGACGACATGGCGGATCTGGCGCAGGCGCTCGCCCTGCCCGTCGTGCTGGTGGTGGGGATGCGGTTGGGCTGTCTCAACCATGCGCTGCTGACCGCCGAGGCTATCGCCAGCAGGCATTTGCCCTGGGCCGGCTGGGTAGGCAATCACATCGATCCGGCGATGGCGCAGCAGGCAGCCAACCTGGAGGCGCTTCGTGCCCGCCTGCCTGGACCCTGCCTTGGCGTGCAGCGCTTCATTCCTGACCCGATTCTTTCAGCGGATTTGCCGCAATGGTTGACGCTGCCTGAAGAATTAGCATCTTAGAATAGTCGGTAATAACGATATTTAATATACAAATCAATAAGTTAATAATCCGTGCCGACTTGTTTGAGCGGGTGGCATCGTGTACTGTCTGCGACGAATTGCCGCACACGGTTTCCCTAAACTGATATGGAACAGGTGGATACGGACGGTGTTGCACGCTGCTTGGCAGGCGGGTTTGTCTTCCACTCTCGCCCCCGATGTTCGCTGACGCGTGCCCAGGAGCGTCTGGTGTTCTGGAGCTTGGTTGGGGTGTGTTTTGGTGCGGCGATCGGCTTTGCGGCTGTGGGTTATTGGCTGGTTTTGCCGTTTGCGGGCCTGGAAATCGGACTGCTGGCGTGGGCGCTGGAAGCGCTGCGCAAGCGCGAGTCGGATTTCGAGACCCTCACGATCGACGGCGATGTGGTGATGCTGGAATGGCGTGCGGGTAAACAGTCTGGACGCCGCAAAATGAATCGCCAGTGGGTCCAGGTCGCTTGCGAATGCTCGGCACCTGGCAAGGATTGCCGGCTCAGCGTGAGATCGCATGGCCGCGAAACAGAAGTCGGACATCACCTGAGCGATGAGGCGCGCCTGCAATTGGCCGCCACTTTACGGAGCAAATTGCAGACGTAACCGCAACACACGCCGCAACGACGACAAATAACAGGGACGAGAGGACGGGGGAGAAGCAATGAAGAGCATGTGGAAACGGGCAGGGACAGTGGGGGCGGCACTCGTGGTCAGCCATCCGGCGCTGGCGGAATATGCATACAACCTGCAAAAGCCGGCCAGTGAGGTGGCGCAGCATGTGTTCCAGCTGCACAACCTCATCATGATGGTGTGCCTGGGGATTTTCGTCGTGGTGTTCGGCACGATGTTCTATTCCCTGTTCAAGCACCGCAAGTCGGTGGGCCACAAGGCCGCACATTTTCACGAAAACACCACGGTCGAAGTCGTCTGGACGGTGATTCCCTTCATCATCCTGATGGGGATGGCCTACCCGGCGGCCAAGGTGGTGATCGACATGAAGGACACGACCAATCCGGATCTCACCGTCAAGATTACCGGCTACCAGTGGAAGTGGAACTACGACTATCTCAACGACGGAATCAGTTTCTACAGCAATCTCTCGACCCCGCGCGAACAGATCAATGGAACCGCCGCCAAGGGCGAGCATTATCTGCTTGAAGTGGACGAACCGATGGTGGTGCCGGTGGGCAAGCGCGTGCGTCTGCTGATCACGGCCAACGATGTGCTGCATTCCTGGTGGGTCCCCGCACTGGGTGCCAAACAGGATGCCATCCCTGGTTTCATCCGCGACAGCTGGTTCAAGGCCGACAAGATCGGCACCTATCGCGGCCAGTGCGTCGAGCTGTGCGGCAAGGACCATGGCTTCATGCCGATCGTGGTCGAAGTGGTGTCGGAAGAAGACTACAAGGCCTGGGTGGCGAAGAAAAAAGGCAACGCGCAGACCGCCGCCGCCGACAACAGCAAGACTTTTGAAACCGCCGAGCTGGTGGAGCGCGGCGAGAAGGTCTATCAGGCCAACTGCGCGGCCTGTCACCAGGCCAACGGCATGGGGCTGCCGGGCGCGTTCCCGGCGATCAATGGCTCCAAGGTCGCAACCGGGCCGATTGCCGATCACATCGCTGTCGTGCTGAACGGTCGGCCTGGCACAGCGATGGCGTCGTTTGCCGGCCAGTTGTCCGACGCGGACATTGCAGCGGTGGTGACGTATCAGCGCAATGCCTGGGATAACAAGATGGGTGACGCGGCGCAGCCTGCAGCGATCGCCGCCGCTCGCGGGGGAGCAGCCGAAGCTGCCGCCCCCGCCGCGCAGTGAATAACCGAGAGGAGAGCATTTCATGTCTGACGCAGCACACGCCCACGACGATCACGGACACCACGCGCATCCCACCGGAATCATGCGCTGGATAAGTACGACCAACCACAAGGACATCGGCACGCTTTACCTGTTTTTTGCGCTCATCATGCTGTTCGCTGCGGGCAGCATGGCCTTGCTGATCCGTGCCGAACTGTTCCAGCCGGGCCTGCAATTGATGCATCCCGATTTCTTCAATCAGCTCACCACGATGCATGGCCTGATCATGATTTTCGGGGTGATCATGCCGGCCTTCTCGGGGTTTGCGAACTGGCAGGTGCCGTTGATGCTGGGCGCGCCCGACATGGCCTTCCCGCGCATGAACAACTGGGCGTTCTGGGTGCTGCCGGTGGCCGGCCTCATGCTGATGAGCTCCTTTTTCCTGCCGGGTGGCGCGGTAGCAGGGGGCTGGACCATGTATCCGCCGCTCTTCATCCAGGGCGGCATTTCCTATGACCTGACGATTCTGGCGGTGCACATCATGGGCCTGTCGTCGATCATGGGCTCGATCAACATCATCACCACCATCCTCAACATGCGTGCCCCCGGCCTCACATTGATGAAGATGCCGCTGTTCTGCTGGACCTGGCTGATCACCGCGTATCTGCTGATCGCCACCATGCCGGTGCTGGCGGGCGCGGTGACCATGCTGCTGACCGACCGCAACTTCGGCACCCACTTCTTCAACGCGGCGGGCGGCGGCGATCCGGTGATGTTCCAGCACATCTTCTGGTTCTTTGCCCACCCCGAGGTGTACATCCTGATCCTGCCGGCGTTCGGCATCGTCTCGCAGGTGATCCCGACCTTCGCACGCAAGCCGCTGTTCGGCTACGCCTCGATGGTGTACGCCACGGCCTCGATCGCCATCCTGTCGTTCATCGTCTGGGCGCACCATATGTTCACCGTCGGCATGCCGGCGGCGGCGCAATTGTTCTTCATGTTCTCGACCATGCTGATTGCGGTGCCGACCGGGGTGAAAGTATTCAACTGGGTGGCCACCATGTGGAAGGGCTCGATGACCTTCGAAACGCCCATGCTGTTCGCCATCGCCTTTGTCTGTCTGTTCACCATCGGCGGTTTCTCGGGCCTGGTGCTGGCGATTGCGCCGGTCGACATCCAGCTGCACGACACCTACTACGTGGTGGCGCATTTCCACTATGTGCTGGTGTCGGGCGCCCTGTTCGCCATCTTCGCCGGCATCTATTACTGGATGCCGAAGTGGACCGGCCACATGTACGACGAGACGCTGGGCAAGTGGCACTTCTGGCTGTCGGTCATCGGCATGAACATCGTGTTCTTCCCGATGCACTTCCTCGGCCTCGCCGGCATGCCGCGCCGCATCCCGGACTATGCGCTGCAGTTCACCGAGTTCAACCAGATTGCCACGGTCGGCGCCTTTATCTTCGGCTTCAGTCAGCTGATTTTCCTGGTGATCGTGCTGAGAACCATCAAGGGGGGGGCGAAGGCACCCGCCCGTGTGTGGGAAGGCGCGGAAGGCCTGGAGTGGACGGTGCCGTCACCGGCGCCCTACCACACCTTTGAAACTGCGCCGGTGGTGAAATGAGCGGAGATGCGGCAGCGATGCATGACAAGCGCAACGGCAAATTCCGCACGGCGTTCATCCTCGCGGCACTCGCACTCGGCCTTTTCCTGTTCACGCTCTACACCGGGCTGAAATAAATCATGGCCGTGGGCAATGTCAGGACGCTGGCCAAGCTTGTCGTGGTGACGTTGGGCATGTTCGGATTCGGCTTTGCCCTGGTGCCGTTTTATTACAAGATCTGCGAAGTCACCGGCATCAATGCGGGCGATGAGCAAAGTCTGGTGAAAAACTCCCAGGTTGATAAGAGCCGCTGGGTGACGCTGGAGTTCGATGCCAATACCAATGCCGCCCTGCCCTGGCAGTTCAAGCCCGCGCAGCGCAGCCTCAAGGTTCATCCGGGACAGTTGGTGCAGATCGAGTATGAGGTGGCCAACAACAGCGACCAGGCAATCGTGGGGCAGGCAGTGCCCAGTTATGGCCCGGCGCGCGCGGCGGCCTACTTTAAAAAGATCGAGTGCTTCTGCTTCACTCCGCAAACCCTGGCAGCGGGCGAACGGCGCCGGATGCCGGTGCTGTTCGTGCTGGATCCGGCCATGGACAGGGACGTCCAGACTGTGACCCTGTCCTACACCTTCTTCAATACCGACATGAAGGCGCAGACGACGGGTGCGCTGAAAACAACGGAGAAAGCCACGCCCAATGGCTGAGGGAAGCAACCTCAAGGCCGCGCTCGCCGTGTTCTGGAGCTTCTTTGGCGTGCGCAAGCGGCGCGATTACGACGCCGACGCCCAAAGCCTGACTCCGGCGCAGATCATCATCGCCGGCTTGATCGGCGGCGTGACCTTCGTGCTGACGATGTTGCTGCTGGTGTATCTGGCGTTGCAGTTCGTGAATTAAACAATCAATAGACGAGAAAGAGGGGGAAGACATGAGCCTGGCACAAACCGAAAAGTACTACCTGCCGCAACCGTCGCTCTGGCCGATTATCGGCTCGGTCGCGCTGCTGCTGATGGCCGTGGGTGGCGTCATGACAATGCGCGAGATCGACCATGGCGGCTGGGTGCTCCTCGCCGGGTTGGCGGTCCTGCTCTACATGATGTTCGGCTGGTTTGGCGAAGTGATCCGCGACAGCGAGGCCGGACGCTACAACAAGCAGGTCGATTCCTCATTTCGCTGGTCGATGAGCTGGTTCATTTTTTCCGAGGTCATGTTCTTCGCCGCCTTTTTCGGTGCATTGTTTTACACCCGGGTGCTGTCGGTGCCCTGGCTCGGCGAAGGCGACACCATGCAGCAATTGTGGCCGAACTTCCATGCAAGCTGGCCGACCGCGGGTCCCGGGTTGACGGCAGATGGACTCAAATTCTCACCGATGAGCGCCTGGGGCTTGCCGGCGATCAATACCCTGCTGCTGCTGAGTTCCGGCGTGACCGTGACCTGGGCACACTGGGGACTGAAGAAGAACAAGCGCAGCCAGTTGATCGTCGGCCTGGCGATGACCGTGGCGCTAGGTGCGCTCTTCCTCGGTCTGCAGGCCTACGAATACCATCATGCCTACACCGAGATGGGGCTGACCCTGGGCGCGGGGGCCTACGGCGCGACCTTCTTCATGCTGACCGGCTTTCACGGCTTTCACGTGATGATCGGGACGACCATGCTGATCATCATGCTGTTGCGTTCGATCGCCGGGCATTTCACCGCCGATCACCACTTTGCGTTTGAGGCGGTGTCGTGGTACTGGCACTTTGTCGACGTGGTATGGGTGCTGCTGTTTATCCTGGTTTACTGGTTGATCTAGGACTGCCCGGACAAGGCGACCAGATGCCGCGCATGGCGCGGCACGGGTTGGACGAAAAGCCGCGTGTTGCGCGGCTTTTTGTTGGGTACAGGGGATCAGCGCAGGCCGTTTTGCGGGAGGAGGCCGAGGTAATACCCCCCCATCAGCATTAAAAACAGGGCGAGGGATAGCGCGACACGCACGGTGAGCATTTTCACCGTGCGGTCCGACTGCCCCTTGTCCTTGATGAGATAGTAGAGGGCGCTGGCGAGGCTGGCCAGGATGAAGACGATGAAAAGCAGGGCAATGATGCGCATGGAACAGGACGCTCGGCAAAGTTCCAGTCTAACCGGATTACCCGCAGCATGCACTTGCTGAAGCTGCGTTTCGGAGCGTGGCAGTTCGCCCCTGCTGTATGGCCGACGCTGGCGACGCTGTTTTTCTTCGTGCTGACGATGTGGCTGGGCAACTGGCAGAGCGGGCGCGCTGAAACCAAGCGCGCCCTGCAGGCGCGTTACGATCTGGCCACGCGGGAGGCCCCCATCCACGTCGGCAGCACGCTGCTGGATCGCGAAAGCGTGTTGTATCGCAAGCTGGAAGTGCGGGGCGTGTTTGATGATGCCCGGACGATCCTGCTCGACAACCGGGTGCATGAGGGGGTGGCGGGGTATCACGTGCTGACGCCGCTCGACATTGGCGGCGGACAGCTTGCCATTCTGGTCAATCGTGGCTGGATGCCGGCAGGGCGCAGCCGCGATCAGGTTTCGTTGCCACCGATCCCTCGCGGCGAGGTGAAGCTGGAAGGGATGGCCGTCGATCCGCACAGCCGTTATTTCGAGCTGGCGCAGACGCCGCCGCAGGGACGCGTGTGGCAGAACCTGGACTTCGAACGTTATGCCGCGAGCTACGGGCGAACGCTGCAACCGGTACTGCTGATGCAAACCAGCCAGGCGGGGGATGGCTTGCTGCGTAGCTGGCCGCGGCCCGATACCGGGGTCAGCATGCATGTCAGCTATGCCTTCCAGTGGTACAGTCTGGCGACAACCCTGGCGGTTTTGTGGCTGGTGTTGAATTTGGAACGTCATCAGGGCGATGGCGAGTGATGGACCTGATGTACGAAGTGATTCTTGAACATGCAATTGACCTCGCGCAGTAAATTCCTGTTGATTCTCGGTGTGTTCGCGGTGCCCGTGATTGCCGCCTATCTGGCCTATTTTGGCTGGCGACCGGCGGGCCACGCCAATTACGGCGATCTCCTCAAGGTCACCCCGCTACAACGCACGGCGGGAAGGACACTCGACGGCACATCCTTCAATCTGGATGCGCTGCAAGGGAAATGGGTGATGGTGCACGTGGGTGCGGCAAGCTGCGACGCGGGCTGTGCGCAGCAACTGTATCTCATGCGGCAGACGCGGATCGCTCAGGGCAAGGAGCAATCGCGCATCGAGAGGCTGTGGGTGCTCACCGGAACTGGCAGCCCGGACCCGGTGCTGTTGCGCGAACACCCCGGTTTGTTGGTGTGGCGAGCGGACGATCCTGGCTTCGCCGAGCAGTTTCCCGCTGCGCACAGCGGGTCCGAACATATTTTCATGGTCGATCCGCTGGGCAATCTGATGCTGCGTTTTCCCGCTGATGTCGATCCCAAGCGCATGATGAAAGACCTCAAACTGCTGCTCAAGGCATCCCAGATAGGCTGAATCAGACAAACTGACCATGACGATATATCGCAAATTCATACTGGCAGCGCTGATCCTCGCATTCGGGGTGGTGAGCCTGGGCGCTTATGTGCGCTTGTCGGATGCCGGCCTGGGGTGCCCGGACTGGCCGGGCTGCTACGGCAAGCTGACGCCGCACCTCGCAGCCGAAGCCATCAACGCCGAACTCGCGGTGCGCCCCGATGGTCCGGTCTCGCACGCGAAAGCCTGGAAGGAAATGGTGCATCGTTACCTTGCCGGCACGCTGGGGGTGCTGGTATTGGGTATTGCCATACTCGGCTGGCGCGGGCGGCGCGAGACGAGCGGCGGCCCCGGCCTGCCGCTGATCCTGTTGGGCCTGATCGTGTTTCAGGCGCTGCTGGGGATGTGGACCGTCACCCAGTTGCTCAAGCCGCTCATCGTCAGCGCCCATTTGCTGGGTGGCCTGGCCACGCTGTCGCTGCTGTTGTGGCTGTGGTTGCGTGAGCGCGCTCAATATGGTCACGTCTACTATGCGCGCGCCGATCATTTGCGGGGCATCGCGGCGATCGGGCTGGCACTCCTGGTGACGCAAATCGCCTTGGGCGGCTGGGTGAGCACCAATTACGCAGCCCTGGCCTGCACCGATTTCCCCTTGTGCCAGGGGGTGTGGATGCCACCGATGGATTTTGAGCACGGCTTCACCCTCCATCGCGAACTCGGCGAGACGGCTTCCGGTGAATTGTTGCCGATGACCGCACTGACGGCGATCCACTGGATGCATCGGGTCATGGCACTGATCGTTTTCCTGTATCTGGGGTGGCTGGTGCTGCGCCTGCTGCGCACGCCGGGGTATGCCAGTACGGGCCTGATTGTCGGTGGGCTGTTGCTGCTGCAGGTTTCGCTCGGCATCAGCAATGTCCTGTTCAGCCTGCCGCTGGCGGTGGCGGTGGCGCATAACACCGGGGCGTCGCTGCTGCTGGCCAGTCTGGTGGTGTTGAACTATCGGGTGCGCAGGAGATGATGATGGAATCCTTGATGCTTGAGGGCGCGGCCTGTCGCTGTCAGCAGTTTCTGGCGTTATGCAAGCTGCGGGTGGTCAGCCTGATCGTATTTACGGCAGTCATCGGCATGTTTCTCGCCGTGCCCGGCTGGCCGGACTGGAACGCACTGTGGGCGGGGACCCTCGGGATCGCCTTGGTGGCGGGCGCAGCGGCGGCGTTCAATTGCCTGGTCGAGCAGAAAATCGACGCCCTGATGGCACGTACGCGCGCCCGCCCGCTGCCGCGCGGGGAACTGACCAACACGCAAACGCTGGTGTTCTCCGGTGTGGTGGGCGGTGCCGGGCTGGTTCTGCTGCAGGTTTTCGTCAACCCGCTCACCATGTGGCTCACCCTGGCCACTTTTGTCGGGTATGCGGTGATCTATACGGCTCTGCTGAAACCGGCCACGCCGCAGAACATCGTGATCGGTGGCGCCTCCGGCGCGATGCCGCCAGTACTCGGCTGGGCGGCAGCCACCGGCGAGGTCCACCATGATGCCTTGCTGTTGTTCCTGATTATTTTTGCCTGGACACCGCCGCATTTCTGGGCCCTGGCGCTCTATCGGCGCGACGAGTATGCCAGGGCCGGATTGCCGATGCTGCCGGTGACCCATGGTGAAGCCTACACGCGCCTGCACTTGCTGTTGTACACGCTGCTGCTGTTCGCGGTGACCATGCTGCCGGTCGGCACCGGCATGGGCGGCTGGATCTACCTGCTGGGCGCCGTGGGGCTGGGTGGCCGTTTCATTCAGTATGCCTGGCGACTGTACCGGCAATACAGTGACGCGCTGGCGAAGGAAACCTTCCGTTTTTCCATCTGGTATTTGAGCCTGCTGTTTGGCGCCATGCTGGTCGACCACTATTTCTCAATACCCATTTGATTTAAATGGGGATTTGAGCTTCTATATAGATATTCAGACAGGATTGTTTTATATTGTGTCCTATCCATATTTAGGGGCATGAGATGATCCTCTCCCGAACCAGCCAGTATGCCGTGCAGGCGTTGATTTACATGGCGACCCAGCCGGACGCCACACCGGTATTGAACAAGGATATTGCCGCCCAGCTCGGGGTGCCTGCGCCTTATCTGGCAAAAATCCTGCAAAGCCTGGCGAAAGGAAACCTGCTGTTTTCGTTCCGCGGTCGCCTGGGTGGTTTCTGTTTGCGCGAAGGGGGTAACAAGGTCACCCTCATGCAGATTTTGCTCCTGACCGAAGGTCCGGCATTCACCCAAAGCTGTTTGCTCGGGCTGAAGAAATGCAGCGATGAAACCGCTTGTCCACTGCATTCCCGCTGGATTCCGGTGAAAAAGAAAATCATCGACCTGTTGCAGGAAACCACATTGGAAAAACTGGCGAAGGCAGTTGAAACAGGAAAATACCGCTTGGCCGACGTTCCGGGACAGCTGTTCGAGCAGATCAAGCCGTGAAACGCGGGCTCGCCGCGGCCGGCCTCGTGGCGGCGCTCATGCTGTCCGCCTGCCAGCCCGCCCCGCAGCCACCGGTATTTCAGGCGACCGACATCACCGGCGCCGACTTTGCGCGCGACTTCAGGTTGACCGACCACAATGGGCAGATGCGCACCCTGGCGGACTTCAAGGGCAAGGTTGTCGCCATCTTTTTTGGCTATACCCATTGCCCCGACGTGTGTCCCACCACCTTGTCCGATTTCTCGGCCGCGCTCAAGCAATTGGGACCGCTGGCCGAACGGGTACAGGTCATTTTCGTGACGGTGGACCCGCAGCGCGACACGCCGGATTTGCTGAAACAGTTTGTGCCGGCTTTCAATCCCGGTTTTCTCGGGATGGTTACGGATGCGCCAACCCTGCAGCTGCTGGCAAAAGAATACAAAGTGGTTTATCAAAAGACGTCGATCAAGTCGGCCGACGATTACCTGATCGACCACAGCGCCGGCACCTATATTTATGATCCGCAAGGGCGTTTGCGGCTGTTGATGCCCTATGGAAGCAGCCCCGAAACAATTGCCCACGATCTGAAAATCCTTCTGGCATCGCCCTGAACGGCGTTTTCGGGTTGCAGTGGGCAGGTTGGCTGTCATATAATCCCGCAGTTTTTTAATATAAGCATATGCTGTTTGAAGCGCGGCCAAACGCGCTATTTCAGGTCAACAGGAGCGGTCCATGGCGGTTAGCACATATTCCGGGGCGGAGCAGTACAACTTTGATATCGTTAAGAAATTCTCCGTCATGGCGTTGGTCTGGGCGGTGGTCGGCATGCTCGTGGGGGTTTACATTGCCTCCGAACTGGCGTGGCCGTTTCTGAACTTTGACAGCCCCTATTTCTCCTTCGGGCGCTTCCGTCCGGTGCACACGAGTGCGGTGATCTTCGGCTTTGGCGGCTCGGCGCTGTTCGCCACCTCCTATTACGTGGTTCAGCGCACCTGCCAGACCCGGCTGATTTCAGACGGCATGGCCAGTTTCACCTTCTGGGGATGGCAGACCATCATCGTTCTGGCCGCGCTGTCCTATGTCATGGGCTATTCGCAAGGTCGTGAATATGCCGAGATGGAGTGGCCGATCGACATCCTGATCGAAGTGGTATGGGTGACCTACCTGATCCTGTTTGTCGGCACCATCATGCGCCGCAAGCAGCCCCACATCTACGTGGCCAACTGGTTCTATCTGGCCTTCATCCTGGCGACCGCGCTACTGCATACCTTCAACAACCTGGCTATGCCCATCAACCTGTTCTCGATGAAGTCCTACAGCCTGTTCGCAGGAACCCAGGACGCCATGACGCAGTGGTGGTATGGCCACAATGCAGTCGGCTTCTTCCTCACCGCGGCCTTCCTCGGCATGATGTATTACTTCGTGCCCAAGCAGGCCGGCCGCCCGATTTATTCCTATCGCCTGTCCATCGTCCACTTCTGGGCGCTGGGCTTCATGTACATGTGGGTGGGTGCGCACCACCTGCACTGGACCGCGTTGCCCGACTGGACCTCGTCCCTGGCCGCCGCGTTCTCCATCCTGCTCCTGATGCCGTCGTGGGGCGGCATGATCAACGGCATCATGACCCTGTCCGGCGCGTGGGACAAACTGCGCACCGACCCGGTGATGCGCTTCATGATCGTGGCGTTGTCGTTCTACGGCATGTCGACCTTCGAAGGGCCGATGATGTCGCTGAAGGAAGTCAACGCGCTGTCGCACTACACCGACTGGACCGTGGGCCACGTGCACTCGGGCGCGCTGGGCTGGGTGGCGATGATTTCCTTCGGTTCGCTGTACCACATGATGCCCAAGCTGTGGGAAACCAAGATCTACAGCCGCAAGCTGGTCGAGTGGCACTTCTGGCTGGCCACCATCGGCATCGTGCTGTACATCGTCGCGATGTGGATTTCCGGTATCACCCAGGGTCTGATGTGGCGTGCGTTTGACGAGTTCGGCAACCTGCAGTACTCGTTCGTCGAATCCGTGGCGGCAATGATGCCTTTCTACGCGATGCGCGCCATCGGTGGCATGTTCTTCCTGTCCGGGACCGCGATGATGGCGTTCAACATGTTCATGACCATCCGTCAGGGCAAGCGCGAGAGCGCCGCACTGGAAGCCAGGCTGGCCGCCAAACTGGCTGCCGCATGAATCAGGGACGAATAACATGAACTTGAATTTCAAACACGAATGGATTGAAACCAATATCGGCCTGATGGCCGTACTGACCATGCTGGCCATCAGCGTCGGCGGCCTGGTGGAAATCGCACCGCTGTTCTTCATCGACAAGACCATCGAAAAGGTCGAGGGCGTGCGTCCCTACACCCCGCTGGAGCAGCGCGGCCGCGACATCTATGTCCGCGAAGGCTGCTACACCTGCCATTCGCAGATGATCCGTCCGTTCCGCGACGAGAAGCTGCGTTACGGCCATTATTCGCTGGCGGCGGAATCGCAGTACGACCATCCCTTCCAGTGGGGTTCCAAGCGCACCGGTCCCGACCTGGCGCGGGTGGGCGGCAAATACTCCAACGAATGGCATGTGCAACACCTGACTGCTCCGCGCTCGATGGTGCCGGAGTCGGTGATGCCGAATTACCCGTGGCTGCTGTCGACGCCGCTGGATATTTCTGATGTCGCCGACCGGATGAAAGCGCTGCGCAAGGTAGGCGTGCCTTATTCGCTGTCGCAGGCGGAATACGAAGCCAATGTGGCCAAATTCGGTGAAACCGTCGCGCGCCAGATGCACATTCCGGATGCGCAGAAAAGCCTGGTCGAGCAAGCCAACTTTGGCAACTACGATGGCGATCGTTCCGGCATTTCGGAAATGGACGCCCTGGTGGCCTACCTGCAGGTGCTGGGCACCATGGTCGATTTCAGCAAATACAACGACGACGCATTCGTCGATAACCGCTAATCGATCCGGGCTGGAGATTTGCTGATGGAATGGTTGATGTGGTTCTCGAAACCCGAAAACACCAAGCCGGTGGCCCTGATCATTTTTTTCGTCACCTTTATCGGCATCGTGATCTACGTCTACGGTAGCAAAAGACGGGGCCAGCAACTCGAATCGTACCGCGACATACCGTTTCTCGACGATCAGCCAGGCGATCAAGACGACACGAAGGACAAGCAATGAGCGAGCAAAAACTACAATCCCAAACCGTGCAAACCACCGGCCATGCCTGGGATGGCGACCTGCAGGAATTCAACAACCCGCTGCCGGTGTGGTGGGTCTACACGTTTTACGCCACGGTGGTCTTTGCCATCGTGTACTGGACGATCTACCCGTCGTGGCCGTTCGGCAAAGGCTGGATCGGCGGCATTTCGGACATCACCTATGTCAATAGCGCAGGCGAGACCAAGACGCATAGCTGGAACACCCGTGCGCTGCTGCTGGAAGACCTGAACAAGGCGGCCGTAGCCCAGAAACCCTACTTCGACAAGGTGTCGGGGATGTCCTATGAGCAAATCGCCAAGGACCCCGAGATGAACGGCTTCATCCTGTCGTCGGGCAAAGCCCTGTTTGCCGACAACTGCGCACCCTGTCACCAGGCGGGTGGCCAGGGCGTTGTCGGGTTCTTCCCCAACCTGACCGACGATGACTGGCTGTACGGCGGTTCCTTCGACACGATCCACGAAACGGTGACGGGGGGACGCCGCGCCTATATGCCGACGTTTAGTGAAGTATTGGGCGGCGGACAGATCGACCAGTTGGCGAACTATGTGGCCAGTCTGTCAGGCATCGGCCACGATGCGACCAAGGCTGCGGCTGGCAATGTGTTGTTTCATAGTGAAACCGCAGCCTGCTACTACTGTCACGGCAGCGACGCCAAAGGCCGCAAGGAGATCGGCGCGCCCAATCTGACCGACAACATCTGGTTGTGGGCCAATGTGCCGACCACGCAGGGTGAAGAAGGCAAGGTGGCAGCGATTCGCGGTGTCATCGCCAACGGCCTGAACAAGGGCGTGATGCCGGCCTGGGCGGGTCGCCTGTCACCCGAACAGATCAAGGTTTTGACGGTCTATGTCCATGAACTGGGCGGCGGGCAGTAAGGCCGCAGGCTGACGAGACAAGCAAAGCCCCCGTTCACGGGGGCTTTTGCATCCTATCGATGCTATCGGGTACACCATGCAAACAGGCTTAGAAGACCAGCTTGGTCTCTATCAGAAACGTATCCCCATCTTCACCCGTTCGGTAAAGGGACGGTTTCGGCGCTTCAAAACGTCGGTCCTGGTGCTGGCGTATGCAGTCTATTTCCTCCTGCCCTGGCTGCCCTGGACGCGCCTGGATGCGCCGGCACAAGCGGTATTGTTCGACGTCCCCGGTCGCCGGTTTCTGATTTTCGGTCTCACGATCTATCCGCAGGATGTCATCTGGCTGGCGCTGTTGCTGTTCATTGCCGCCATCCTGCTGTTCTTCGTCACCGGTCTGGTCGGGCGCGCGTTTTGCGGCTACTTCTGTTTCCAGACCCTGTGGACCGATTTCTTCATCTGGATCGAGCACAAGATCCAGGGCGAGCGCCCGGCCCGGGTGCGGCTCTATCGCCAACCCTGGGATCGCGAGAAGCTGATCAAGATCGGCAGCACCCATGCTCTCTGGGTGCTGGCCTCTTTCTGGACCGGCGTCACGTTTGTCGCGTATTTCACTTACGCGCCGCAACTGGTCGCGGATTTCTTCAGCGGGCAGGCCGCCGCTGCAGCCTATATCACGGTGGGCATCCTGACGCTGGCCACCTATGCGGCTGCCGGGCTGATGCGCGAGCAGATCTGCACCTATGTCTGTCCGTACGGCCGCTTCCAGAGCGTGATGTACGAAGCCGAAACGCTGGCGGTGCACTACGACGCCAGGCGCGGCGAAGGGACGTCCGGGCGTGCTGTCGTGCGTGCCGGGCGGGGCATAGTCGTAGAGCGGCGTCGTGCCGGCAGTCACGCTGAGGCAGCGGTTGCGGTCGAACGCCGGCATACGCTTCTGAGCGCAGGGCAGCGTGCGCTCGCCGAGCGACATGCAAAGGGCTTCGGCGACTGCGTCGACTGCGGCCTGTGCGTGCAGGTCTGTCCGGTCGGGATCGATATCCGCGATGGCCTGCAATACAAGTGCATCTCCTGCGGGCTGTGCATCGACGCCTGCAACACCATCATGGATTCGTTCGGTTTCCCGCGTGGCCTCATTCGCTACGATTCGGAAGGAAATCTGGCTGCGCCCACGCCGGCTGCGCCCAGGCTGCACTGGAAACGCTTGAAAATCATCGGCTACGGGGTGGCGCTGATCCTGATGAGTGCCTATCTCGTCTACAGCATCAGCACCCGCGGCAGCTTCGACCGCGCTGTCAACCAGATCCGCCAGCCGCTTTATGTTGTGTTGTCGGATGGCGACATCCGCAATCGTTACCAGATCCGCATCACCAACAAGGCGGGGCAGGACCAGACCTATGTCATCAGCGCACGCGGCATTCCGGAAGGGGCGCTCGATTTGGGCAATTTCCGGGAAATTACCATCAAACCCGGCCACAGTGGTCTGGTTCAGGCCAGCGTACGATTACCTCCCGCGCTGGCGACGCAAACGCAACGCTTTGAACTGCTGATTACGCCGCAGGGCAAGCCAGCCGAAGTGCGTTCTGAAACCGTCCGCTTCGACAGCCCGAGCCAACGCCTATGAATACGATGATCACCCTGTTTGGCGGGCTGGGCGCAGTACTGGCCCTGTACGCCATCGGCGGGTTATTCCGGGGCCTGCCGCCCTTGCTGCGTGCCTTGCTGGCGGGCGTCATTCCCTTGTTGGCATACTTCATCCTCATCATGGGGCACTGGCCGGGACTGGATGTGGTGGCCATACACAT
>Ga0210129_1000167_pt1 | contig 17584 bp, 18 predicted proteins | sample WestPond_Cattail_2_FD_185582 | JGI IMG/M metagenome (GOLD analysis project Ga0210129, IMG submission 185582) | Wetland microbial communities from the San Francisco Bay, California, USA, that impact long-term carbon sequestration -... | ecosystem: Environmental > Aquatic > Marine > Wetlands ... | reverse complement strand
TTCTTGACCGAAACAGGGCAAAACGATTACCCTCACGGGTTCACCAACGAATTGATTTTTACCAGTTTATGGAAGCCACGGGCGCCGAGATCGTCGTACGTTGTCTGGCCGAAGAGGGGGTCGAATTTGTGTTCGGCTATCCCGGCGGGGCCGTGCTCAACATCTACGACGAAATCTTCAAGCAGGACAAATTCAAGCATGTGCTGGTGCGCCATGAACAGGCGGCTGTCCATGCGGCTGACGCCTATGCGCGCTCAACCGGACGCGTGGGCGTGGCGCTGGTCACATCGGGCCCTGGCGTCACCAATGCCGTGACCGGGATTGCCACGGCCTACATGGATTCTGTCCCGATTGTCGTCGTCACCGGCCAGGTGCCGACCCCGGCGATCGGCCTGGATGCATTCCAGGAAGTCGACACCGTCGGCATCACGCGTCCCTGCGTCAAGCACAACTTTCTCGTCAAGGACGTGAAAGATCTGGCCGCGACGATGAAGAAGGCTTTCATCATCGCCGCCACCGGCCGTCCTGGCCCGGTGGTGGTCGACGTGCCCAAGGATGTGACCTATCACACCACCGATTTCGAATATCCGGCCACGATCGAGATGCGCTCCTACAACCCGGTGGTCAAGGGCCACAGCGGACAGTTGAAGCGCGCCGTACAGATGTTGCTGGAAGCCAAGCGTCCCATGGTTTACGCGGGCGGCGGCGTGGTGCTGGGCGATGCTTCGGAGCAACTGGTCGAGCTGGCGCGCCTGCTGGGCTTTCCCGTCACCAATACCCTGATGGGGCTGGGCGGCTATCCCGCAACCGACCGGCAGAACCTCGGCATGCTGGGGATGCACGGCACCTACGAAGCCAATATGGCGATGCAGCACTGCGATGTGCTGCTGGCTGTCGGCGCCCGTTTCGACGATCGCGTGATCGGCAACCCTGCGCATTTCGCGCGCGAGCAGCGCCGAATCATTCATATCGATATCGATCCCTCGTCGATCTCCAAGCGTGTCAAGGTCGACGTCCCCATTGTCGGCGATGTGAAAAACGTGCTGACCGACATGCTGGCCCTGCTGAAGCAGGCCAAGGAAAAGCCCGATGCGGCGGCGCTGAATGCCTGGTGGACGCAGATCGAATTGTGGCGCTCGAAGAACTGCCTCAACTACAACCGCAACAGCCCCATCATCAAGCCGCAATATGTGGTGGAAAAGCTGTGGGAAGTCACCAAGGGCGATGCCTTTGTCACGTCCGACGTGGGCCAGCATCAGATGTGGGCCGCGCAGTATTACAAGTTCGACAAACCGCGCCGCTGGATCAATTCCGGCGGCCTGGGCACCATGGGGGTCGGCCTGCCGTATGCCATGGGCGTGCAGCTCGCGCATCCCGACGCGCAGGTGGCCTGCATCACCGGCGAGTCGAGCATCCAGATGTGCATCCAGGAACTCTCCACCTGCAAGCAATACCGCATCCCGGTCAAGGTCATCACGCTCAACAACCGCTACATGGGCATGGTGCGGCAGTGGCAGGAGTTTTTCTACGGCAGCCGCTATGCCGAGTCGTACATGGAGTCGCTGCCCGACTTCGTGAAGCTGGCCGAAGCCTATGGCCATGTCGGCATGCGCATCGACAAGCCCGAGGACGTCGAGGCCGCACTGAAGGAAGCCTTCTCGCCCGCGCTCAAGGAGCGCCTGGTGTTCATGGATTTCCAGACCGACCAGACCGAGAACGTCTTCCCCATGGTCGAAGGCGGCAAGGGTCTGTCCGAAATGATTCTGGCGGAGGAGCTCTGACATGCGCCATATCATTTCACTGCTGATGGAAAACGAAGCCGGCGCGCTGTCGCGCGTCGCGGGCCTGTTCTCCGCTCGCGCCTACAACATCGAGTCGCTCACCGTGGCGCCGACCGAGGACGCGACCCTGTCGCGCATGACCATCGTCACCACGGGGTCGGAAGAAATCATCGAGCAGATCACCAAGCAGCTGAACAAACTGGTCGACGTGATCAAGGTGATGGACCTGACCGAGGGCCGCCACATCGAGCGCGAACTGATGCTGGTCAAGGTCAAAGCGGTGGGTATGGGACGCGAGGAAATGAAACGCACCGCCGACATTTTCCGCGGCCGCATCATCGACGTGACCGATGCGACCTACACTATCGAACTGACCGGCGCCGGCTATAAGCTCGACGCCTTCCTGGAGGCGATCGATCCTGCCGTCATCATCGAAACCGTGCGCACTGGCGCGTCTGGCATCGGGCGCGGCGAGCGCAGCCTCAAAGTCTGATTTTCAATTAGCCATTTTTTATCTGCCTGGGAATTCACCATGAAAGTTTTTTACGACAAGGACGCCGACCTTTCCCTCATCAAGAAGCGCAAGGTCGCGATCATCGGCTACGGTTCGCAGGGCCACGCTCATGCCAACAACCTGAAGGATTCCGGCGTCAAGGTATCGGTCGGCCTCAGGAAGGGCGGCGCCTCGTGGGACAAGGCCAAGAAGGCCGGTCTCGACGTCAAGGAAATCGCCGACGCGGTGAAGGCCGCCGATTTCGTGATGATCCTGGTGCCGGACGAATTGATGGCCGCCATCTACAAGGATGACATCGAGCCCAACCTGAAAAAGGGCGCGACCCTGGCCTTCGCCCACGGCTTCAACGTGCACTACAACCAGATCACGCCGCGCGCCGACCTCGACGTCGTGATGGTCGCGCCGAAGGGCCCCGGCCATCTGGTGCGATCGACCTACACTCAGGGCGGCGGCGTGCCGTCGCTGATCGCGGTATATCAGGACAAGTCCGGCAAGGCGCGTGATCTGGCGCTGTCGTATGCCTGCGCCAACGGCGGCACCAAGGGCGGCGTGATCGAAACCTCTTTCCGCGAAGAAACCGAGACCGACCTGTTCGGCGAACAGGCCGTGCTGTGCGGCGGCTGCGTCGATCTGGTGAAGGCCGGTTTCGAGACCCTGACCGAAGCGGGCTACGCGCCGGAAATGGCCTACTTCGAGTGCCTGCACGAACTGAAGCTGATCGTCGACCTGATGTACGAAGGCGGCATTGCCAACATGAACTACTCGATCTCCAACAACGCGGAATACGGCGAATACGTGACCGGCCCCAAGGTCATCAACGCACAGTCCAAAGTCGCGATGAAGGAATGCCTGGACAACATCCAGAACGGCAACTACGCTAAGCAGTTCATTCTCGAAGGTCGCACCAACTATCCCGAGATGACCGCCCGCCGCCGCCTCAACGCCGAGCATCAAATTGAAATCGTCGGCGCCAAGCTGCGCGCGATGATGCCCTGGATCAGCAAGAACAAGCTGGTCGACCAATCGAAGAACTGATAGGGGATAGGGGCTGGGATCTAGGATTTAGGGGGTTGTGCGGCTGCGCCGCGACTCCTTATCCCTAGCCCCTAGCCCCTAACTCCTAGCCCCTAAAATGACACATCCCCTCATTGCCCGCGAGGGCTGGCTGGTTCTGCTGGCCGCATTTGTGGCCGCCTTGATCGCGACTTGGCTGATCGGCTATTGGTCGATTCCGTTCTGGATCTGGGCGATGTTCGCGCTGCAGTTTTTCCGTGACCCGGCGCGTGTCCCGCCGACCGATGCCGACGCGGTAATCTCGCCGGCTGACGGTCGCATCGTCGCAGTGGAAAAAGTCAGTGACCCGTATCTTGAACGCGAGGCATTGAAAATCAGCGTGTTCATGAACGTGTTCAACGTGCATTCCAACAAGAGCCCGGTCGATGGCGAGGTCAAGGGCCGCTGGTACACACCGGGCAGCTTCGTCAACGCTGACCTCGACAAGGCATCAACCGAAAACGAACGTAACGCGATCTGGATCCAGTCGCCACGCGGCGACATGACCTCGGTGCAGATCGCCGGGCTGATCGCGCGGCGAATCCTCTGCTATGTGCGGACGGGTGATCGATTGGTGCGTGGCCAGCGCTACGGCTTCATCCGCTTCGGTTCGCGGGTGGACGTCTACCTGCCGACCACGGCACGCGCAGAAGTTTCGATCGGCCAAAAAGTCACTGGCGGGCGTACCATATTGGCACGTTGGTAGACGCTGCCCCCTATGCTTGAATTTCATCACCGTAAAACCGAACTGACGCGCCCACGGATGCGTGACCGCGGCATTTACCTGCTGCCGAACCTTTTCACCACCGGCGCGCTGTTTGCGGGGTTCTATGCGGTGGTGCAAGCCATGAACGGTCGCTTCGAGCATGCGGCAGTGGCGATCTTCATCGCCATGGTGCTGGACGGTCTCGATGGCCGGGTCGCACGCATGACGCACACGCAAAGCGCCTTCGGCGCCGAGTACGACAGCCTGTCCGACATGGTGTCGTTCGGCGTGGCTCCCGCGCTGGTGATTTATGAATTCGCCCTGCAGGGCATGGGCAAGCTCGGCTGGATTGCCGCATTTGTCTACTGTGCCGGCGCGGCCCTGCGGCTGGCGCGTTTCAACACCCAGATCGACACCGTCACCGACAAGCGTTTTTTCCAGGGCCTGCCCAGTCCGTCGGCGGCGGCACTGCTCGCCGGCTTTGTCTGGGTGATGGTCGAATACGGCGTGGCAGGTCAGGATGTGCGCTGGCTGGCTGCCGTGGTCGCGCTGTTTGGCGGGCTGACCATGGTCAGCAATTTTCGCTACTACAGCGGCAAGGAAATCAACCTGCGCAAGAGCGTGCCGTTCTTCGTCATCCTGCTGGTGGTGCTGGCCTTCATCCTGGTATCGACCAGTCCGCCGGAAGTCCTGTTCGGGGTGTTCGTGCTGTATGGCCTGTCGGGATATGGCGATGCGCTGGTACAACGGCTGCGCCGCAAAAAACCGGCTGACGCGACGCCCCCCTTGCAGAGCGACGGAAAATAGATAGAATTTAGACTATGTCTAATCGGTCGCACCCGTCCTATCTCCACTGCCTGTCGAACGTCCTGTTCGGCAGCCTGCTGCTGCGCGTCGCGCGCACACATTGAACCCCCTCCCCCCAGCTGTACCCTCGCGCCGCAAGCTTCGCGCGGCAGACTTATTTATGCGTCGGCCTGATGCCGACCCACCATGGAGCCCGCCATGAAAGACCGTTTGTTTATTTTCGACACCACCTTGCGCGACGGCGAGCAGAGTCCCGGCGCGTCGATGACCAAGGAAGAGAAATTGCGCATTGCGCGCCAGCTGGAAAAGCTCGGCGTCGATGTGATCGAAGCCGGCTTTGCCGCGGCGAGCCCCGGCGATGCTGACGCGATCCGCTCGATTGCCGAAACGATCCATGGATCGACCATCTGTTCACTGGCGCGCGCCAACGAGCGCGACATCCATGCGGCGGGCGGCGCGATCAAGCCGGCGAAGTCGGGGCGCATCCACACCTTCATCGCCACCAGCCCGATCCACATGGAAAAGAAACTGCGGATGCAGCCGGACCAGGTGGTCGAGGCCGCGATCAAGGCGGTGAAGCTCGCGCTCGAATACACCGACGACGTCGAGTTCTCGGCCGAGGACGCGGTGCGCTCCGAGATGGATTTTCTCGTCCGCATCTTCGACGAGGTGATCAGGGCCGGCGCCAGGACCATCAATGTGCCCGACACCGTCGGCTACAGCATCCCCGCCTTGTGGGGCGAGCGCATGAAGCAACTGATCGAGCGCGTGCCCGGTTCCGACAAGGTCGTCTGGTCGACCCATTGCCACAACGACCTCGGCATGGCTGTCGCCAACTCGCTCGCCGCGGTGATGAACGGCGCGCGCCAGGTCGAGTGCACCATCAATGGCCTCGGCGAACGTGCCGGCAATGCCTCGCTGGAAGAAGTCGTGATGGCGGTGCGCACCCGCAAGGATGTGTTCAACTGCGACTCGCGCATCGATGCCACCCAGATCGTGCCGGCCTCGAAACTGGTTTCCACCATCACCGGCTATCCGGTGCAGCCGAACAAAGCCATCGTCGGCGCCAATGCCTTCGCCCACGAATCCGGCATTCACCAGGACGGCGTGCTGAAGCATCGCGAGACCTACGAAATCATGCGTGCCGAAGACGTGGGCTGGAACGCCAACCGGCTGACCCTAGGCAAGCTGTCGGGGCGCAACGCCTTCAAGACCAAGCTTGCCGAACTCGGCATCGTGCTGGACAGCGAGGAAGCGCTCAACACCGCGTTCGCCCGCTTCAAGAATCTTGCCGACAAGAAGCGCGAGATTTTCGATGCCGACCTGCAGGCGCTGGTCTCCGATGAAGGCTATGCGACCGAACACGAGCGGTTCAAACTGGTATCGATGAAAGTGTGTTCCGAAACCGGTGAAATTCCGCATGCGCAGATGGTGTTCACCGATGACGGCGTAGAAAAGCAGGCCAGCGGCGAGGGCTCAGGCCCGGTCGATGCCACCTTCAAGGCGCTGGAATCGGTGGTCGACAGCGGTGCCAACCTGTTGCTGTATTCGGTCAACAACATCACCAGCGGCACCGACGCCCAGGGCGAAGTGACGGTGCGATTGGCGCGGGACGGACGCGTGGTCAACGGGCAGGGGGCCGATACCGACATCGTCGTGGCCTCGGCCAAGGCCTATCTGCATGCGCTCAACAAGCTGCACAGCAAGAGCGAACGTGCGCATCCACAGGTGTGTGCCATGCCAATAAAAACGCCCCCGAAGGGGCGTTTTTATTGGGTTGGACAAGTCTGGGCCAGGAACCGGGATACTGCCCGTTCGTCGAGCTGAACGGGGAGGGCCAGGGAATCGCGGCGTCACAGGAAATTCTGGGCAGTCAGGGCGACATCCCAATAAATCCAAAGCAAACCGCCCATGCTGGTCATGCCGAAGATCAGACACCAGAACGAATCGAGCAAGTGGGCGTATTTGTCCATCGTTGCGCGGCGTCCGGGGGCTTAATTGCTGACGAGTTGGTCGCCGTGCTTTTGCTTGAGCGTTTCCAGCAAATGCATGGCTTCCTGCCGACGGCCGGCATCGGCATCCTCGCGCCCGGGGCGGGCGGGGGCAGCCAGGGCCCGCTTCAGATGGTTGGCTGCCTGGCTATATTCACCCTGATCGGCGAGCAGATCCGCATAGAAGTAATTGGGGTCGATGCCATTGGGATTGATGGCGAGCGCCTTTTCAAAATATTCCTTCGCCTTTTTCTTGTCCCCGAATCCGATCGGCCATCCCGGGACCTTGGCATAGAGACTGCCCAGCGAGTTGTAGACGGAGCCGTTCAGTGCAGAGGGATTGATCTTTTCGGCTGCAAGCAGCAAGTCGCGCGCTTCCTTGACCTTGCTCAGGGCACCCAGTCCGCCTTCGGCCTTGGCTGCGCTGGCGAGGACGATGGCCTGCCAGATCAGCGGCTCGGCTTTGCCGGGAAAGGACTGGGACAGTTGCTGGGCATTGGCAATCAGTGTGTTGAAGGCGGCTTCCTTTTCGGGTTCGGGCGTCTGGTAGGTGACCTTTGCCCAGCGATGACCGACGTCAGCAATGGCGTCCTCCAGATTGGGCTGGGCTGCCATACCGGCGGCATTGAGGCTGGCGAAAAGAACAAGGGTGGCGATGGATTTGCGGAACATTGCGGTTCTCCGGGTTAAGGGTGTTAGCGGGTGGATTCGGTGGCAAAGGGACGCATCAGGTTGGCCTGCCTGATCAGGCTCGGGTCAACAAGGCGCGGGAGAATCGAATTGATGCGCACGAAAAGCTTCTCGGGCCAGCCGAGGTAACGCTCCCGGTCATCGCGTTCGATGGTGGCGATGACGCTGGCCGCAACGCTTTCCGGCTCGTCCTGGTTCATCTTCAGGGCATTCGCCATGCGGGTGACCGCGCTGCGGTTGAAAGCCGTCCGGGTAAAGCGCGGGGCCACATAGGTGACGCTGATGCCACTTCCCGCCAACTCGCGTCGCAGCGCTTCGGAAAAGCCGCGCAGCGCGAACTTGCTGGCCGAATAGGAGGCGAAACAGGGGAATCCGATCGAGCCGAAAATGGAACCCAGATTGACGATCTGTCCCTTTCCGCGCTGTTGCATGTGAGGCAGCACGGCATTGATCAGGGCGATCGGCGCGATGGTGTTGATATGGAACAGCGTTGCCGTGTCGGCGGCGGCTTCATGGGCAAACAAACCGAAGTTCTGGACTCCGGCGCAGTTGATCAGGATGTCGATCGCCCCTGCCTGGTCGATCGCTTCCTGAATCAGGCGGGCAGGCTCGCCGGGCAGAGCCAGGTCGCCGATGAGCGGCGTGACCTGGCCGCCCCATACCCTGAGTTCAGCGGCGAAGGCTTCCAGCCTGTCGCGGTCGCGATTGACCAGGATCAGCGAAGCGCCGCGCTGGGCAAGCTCACGCGCGATGGCCCCGCCGATGCCACCGCTGGCGCCGGTAATCAGAATCGTGCTGCCTGAAATTTTCATGCGTACTCCTCGAGTTCGATGCTGCGGAAAACATTGCCGTAGAGGCGGAAGAAAGTTTGGGCGTGGGTCACGACGGCTTCGCGGTCGCCCGGCGTGTCGAGCCGATTGACCAGCTGCTCGAAATCCCCGATGTGCTCGACGTCGAGCGCGCCATGGCTGCTCAGATAGGTGAAGGCGCCGGGGGGCAGGTCGAGGGCGTCCTGCAGAGTGCGGGCCGCATTCGAAGCGAGGCTGACGCTGGTGCCTTCGAGCACATACACCATGCCGAACAGCCCGACCGGATTCCGCCGCATGACCGTGTCGTAGGCATAGGCGACCATCACATCGGTATCGAAATCGGGCTTGCTCGTGCGGACGGCTGTGGCATCGCCGCCGGCTGCTGCAATGTCGTTGAGAATCCATTCGTGATGGCCCAGTTCTTCCTCGATATAGTGCGCAACGGCACTGCGCAGCCATTCCTGCCGGTCGGGCAGTCGCGCACCACAGGCCATGAGCAGCGGAACGGTATGCTTGACGTGGTGGAAGGCACGGCTGAGAAAGCTGAGGTAATGCTGCCGGTTCACCTGGCCTGCGAGGGCGGCGGTGATTAACGGCGTGGCAAGCAGGTTGCCGCGTTCGGCGGCAGTGGCTTGCTGGAGCTGCGAATAAAAATTCATTGGATTCCAGTTCTGACTTAAGGTTGATACAAGGCATCGATCTGGGAGGCGTACTTCCCGAGAATCGCAGTTCGTCGCAGACGGCCGTTCGGCGTCGACATGCCGTTGTCTGGCGTGAAAGGCTCCGTTGCGGGAATCCAGGCACCCACCCGGGCGTAGTCGGGAAGCCGTCGATTGGCGGTGTCCAGTGCGGTTTCGATGACGCCGTGCGGGGTGCCCGGGTGGGGCACGATCACCGCGCAGTTGAAGGGCCGGGCTTCGCCGAAGAGGGCTGCCTGGGCAATGCCGGCGTGCGCCACCAGTTCGCCTTCCACCCACTCCGGCGCGACGTTGCGTCCGAAGGACGTGATGAACAGGTTCTTCTTGCGTCCGGTCAGAAAAAGAAAGCCTTCCGCGTCGAGGTGGCCGAGGTCGCCAGTGGCAATGAAGGCCTCCGCCTGCGGAGTGCCATCCTCTCCCAGGTAGCCGTGCCAGGGGACGCCGCGGACCAGGATCTCGCCGTCGTCGGCGAAGTCGATCCTGACATGCGGCAAGGGCTTGCCGACGCTGCCGCTGCGGCTTGCCTCCGGCCGGCTGACGGCGACGACGGAGGCACATTCCGACAAGCCGTAGCCTTGAAAAACCGGCAGGCCCAGCGCGTGGGCGCTATCGAGCAGGCGCATCGAGACCGGCGCGCCGCCCACCGCCAGATAACGCAAAGTGCGGGGCAGCGTGGCGCCCGCCTGGCCGGCTGCCACCGCCGCCTGCAGCATCTGCGGCACCATGATCGCGGTGCTGGCCCGCCAGTCGCCCAGCGCGCCCACCAGGCGCCCGACATCCAGCGCGGAACTGCCGGACAGCCCGACCGAAGCCAGGCGGGGTACGCACATCGTGGCCCCTGCCAGCAGGGGCGTGTAGAGGCCGCCGATGTTCTCCAGCAGCGTGGCCAGCGGGAGCAGGCAAAGATGCCGGTCGTCGCGGCTGGCGGCACTGGCGACCCCCAGCGATTCGGCCACGCTTTCCATCGCGCCAAGTCCCAGGCAAACGCCTTTCGGTTCGCCGGTCGTGCCCGAGGTGAACGTCACCTTCCGGGTGCCTGCGGGAAGGGTTGTCGCGGGGGCGACAACCCCCTGCAGATGAACCTGCTGCAACGTGCCGCAAAACGGCGCCACCGGCAAGCCGGGCTGCTGCATTGCGTCCCCGAGCCGTTGCGGCTGGTCGGTCAGGACGAGATCCACCCCCGCTGCCTTGAGCGTGTGGGCAATCTGGGCGGGCGAAAAGAACAAGGGTACGGGAATGGTCGGGATGCCGGCGAAGATGGCCGCGAGGTCAGCCAGCGCCCAGTCCTTGCCGTTGTCGGCGAGGATCGCGACCACGCGCGGGCGGCAGGCGCGCAGCCGGCTGGCCAGCGCTTCGATCTCGACCAGCAGTTCGCCATAAGTGAGCGTGCCGTGCTCGTCTTCCAGGGCGACTTTGAGGGGATCGCAGACGGCATGCCGCAGCAACGCAGCGATGATCCGGCTCATGCGGTCTCCTCGGGCGGAAAACGGCTGGGCGAGGGCGGAAGATGCATGGCCCGGTAACCTTCCTGGACACTGCCGACCAGCACGCGCGGCGCATGGTCGTAATAGCTTCCCCAGGCGGCGCGCGCTTCCGCCGGAAGCCGGTCAGCCGTGGCCGCCTGGATATCGACCGGACACAGGCCCAGGCGGCAAAATGCGTTGCGCAGGCCGGTGGTGCCGGTGAACACAACCCACTCGAAGCCTTCACGATGAAGGCGTTCCGTCAGCAACCCGATCATGGCCCGGACCGCTCCCGGAAAGGTTCCGGAAAAATGCCCGACCTCGACAATGGCCCGGCGCTCGACCTTGCTGCCGACGCGGGCCGCAATGGTTTTTTCGATCGGCGTGTCGAGATACTGTTCGAGAAACAGATTGCGACTGGCCGAGCGCAAGCCGAACGCGCCGCAGATGGCACCATCCCGGTTGCGCATGCTGAACAGCCGCGGCATGAAGGCTTCGACGCGGGAGCCGAAATTTTCGGCAAAACACTGGCTGATGAATGTTTCGGCAGCTACACGGTCGGTACCGAGATGTTCGACCAGTTCGAAGGCCGGGCTGCCGGTTGTCATGGCAGCAGCGGGGACTTCAACGGTCGGGGTTTTTCCGCCGTGGAAAAGAAGCCTGTGCAATGCCTGGATTGAAGGGTGGATTTCAATTGGCGGGAAGAGGGTGCTGGATAGGGTGGTCATGGGATTCCTTGGCATGTCTGCAGCCAGAGCCGCAGGGCGACACCAGGAAGACAGCAATACCAATGCCAGCGTGAACGGGAAGCCGTAAATACGTCTTAACGTGTTGATTATTATGGCATAAAAAATCAGACCCCGGCCGGTTCAGGGGGCGCCGGCTCGATGGAATTTCCCGACCCTGCAAGTCTTGTCAACCAAACCTGCAGGAGCCGGTTACTTGGGGCAGGTGGGCAACTCGCCGACCGTCAGGACGACCTCGACACCTTGTTCCGGAATGCAGGCTGACACGTAGCCGATCGCACCTGGCGTGGAATTCACAAAAAGGATGACCGCTTCCTCGGACGCCAGGACGTAAGGCGGAAGCACCCCATGGAAATACATCTCGCGCCAGTAATCCTCAAGCGCCTCGGGAGGATGTCCCAGAATGGTTTGCGAGAAGGCGCGGCGCAGGGGATTGCTCGTTGGCAGATTGACGGGTTGGATGCGGGTGCCGTTATCCCAGTATTTCTGCTTGCGCTTGAATATCAGCGAAATGGTTTCGCGCGTCAGGTGATGCTCCGTGGCGCCTGGCGCGGTGATGACGGCGAATGGCCGGTCGATTGCCCAGGCGCTGGACATGGCCAGGTACAGCAGTACTGAAGCCAGCAAGGACGGAATCGTCGGCATGCGCGCCTTCAGAAGAGGATGCTGAGCGAAGACATGAAGCCTTCGGGGGCGGCGATATGGTTGTTCTTGCTGCCGACCCATTCGGCCTTCAGCACGATTGCGGGGGTGTACCGATAATTCAGGCCGGCGACAAACAACTGGGTCGCCTCAGTCTCCAGGGCCGGATGGAAATATTCGTATCGGCCAACGGCGTAGGCCTTTTCGGAAAGCGGGACAACCAGTTGCCCGAAGGCCCCCTTCTCATCCCAAAAACGCCCGTTACCCGAGAACCGGTAGACCCCCTCGGCGCTGAACTCATAGCGATCGCGTGACCAGACGTAATCGAGCCCCAGCAAGCGTTTCTTCTCGTCCGGGGAATCCTCCTGCTCGAAGTCGGCAAAGGAAATGCCGACTTGTCCATCCAGGGGGACAGGCACGATCGCGTGTGCCCCGAAGACCTCGTAAAACGGATCCAGGACCGGATTGGGGCGGATCTCGTCTCCTTGTGACGCGTACAGGGTGTACTCGAGGCCATTCGCCACGCTAGGCAGCGTGCCGTAGAGCATCAGGCCCGTCACGTTGGTGGGAAAGGTTCGGGTGGTGATGAGCGGGCGCGACGTGGTCCACACCAGCGGCGTGGCGTGTATCAGGTTCCACCGTCCGATGGGCGTGAGGAATTTGCCGGCACGGAGGGTGGCGAAATCGGTGACGTCGTAGTCAAGGTACAAGCGCTCGATCGCCAGGTAGTGGTCTTCGCCTTCCTGCCCGGAGGAGTTGGATGCCACGACATTTTCGTAATCGAACTCGGAAAAAAACTTCCAGCGACCTTCGCCCTGCCACCAGACGAACAGGCTCAGGTTGTCGAGGGCGGTTCGCGCGGGCGCGTTGGGCAAGTTTTCATAGCTGACGGTGGCATATCCGCCCAGCGAGAAACCGGTATCCGCCACCCTGAGGCCTTCACCCAGCCGGTAGTCGATGTCGGAAAAAAGGTTTTCGTCAGCGCGCGCCTGAAAGCCTGCGAGTGCCAGGCAGAGGGGCACGACAAATCGCACGGCAGCCGCGAGAAAACGCTGCAGAATATGTGGGGCTCGAACCGGTTGCGCAACGTTTGATGGGGTCATGAGGGCTTTCTCATATACTTCCTGCGCTTCAGCCCATTCCAGACATTCATTCGGCTACCATCCTTCTGTGAGTATTCGCAAGACGCTTCTCGTCGCTTTTCTCAGCGTCGGTCTTCTGTCCGCCATCCTTATGTCCAGCCTGGCATTTGTCAAAGCTCGCGAGGCGGTGCAGGCAGAAATCGAACGTAATCTCGCCATCCAGGCGACGGGGGTCGCTGCGGATATCGACATGATGATGTTCGAGCGTCTGCAGAACGCAGCCACCTGGAGCCATCTCGACATTATGCAGGACATGCAGATTCACGATGTGGACAAGCGGCTTTCCCATTTTCTGGCTGGTTTGCAAACTGGCTACAAGGACGTTTACCTCGGCCTGTCCTGCGTCGACATGGCAGGCCGAATCGTCAGCAGCAGCGATGCCGCCCAGGTTGGCCAGTTGGCGCTGAGCCGGCCGGCCTGGCAGAACGTGTCCCTGTCCGGGGCCGACGTGGAACTCGAATCGCCGACCGAAAGCGCGGGAGGGGCGCTGGTGATGCGTGTTCCGCTGGCGTCCGCTTTTGCTGACGGAAAGCTGGGCCAGTTGCAGCTGACGCTTGACTGGACAGGCATCTACGATATCCTCGATCGTGCCACCCGCGGCAGCGGCCGCACCATGGCCGTTCTCGACCGGGAGGGCCGGCTGATCGCTGCTTCCAGGGATCTGCGCGAACGCGGTCTGCTGCTGGGCAAGGTGCTCGCCGGTTGGCGCAAGGGAACTGCCGGCCGAGCCGTGTCGGTGCGACCGGGGCTGCCCGTGGTGGATTCCGACGTCATCGTGGGGGCCGCAAGTTCACGCGGCTACGCCAACTTCGCCGGCTTCGGCTGGACCACGCTGATCATCCAGCCGGTGGACCAGGCACTCGCACCGATTCATCGCATGGCGATCATATTTATGGGTTTGCTGGGGCTCATCATGCTCCTGACATTTTCCATGGCCACCTGGGTCAGCCGCGAGATCGCACGGCCCATCACCGCCCTGACGGGGTTTGCCAGAAGCTATATGCGCAATAAGGTGCTGCAGGCGCCCCCGGTCGCCCAGGGCGGCGAGGTGGGCGAATTGACCGAGGCCTTCGTGCAGATGGTCCGGGATATTGACCAGTCGCAGCAGAATCTGGTGCGCGCATCGAAACTGGCGGTGGTCGGCGAGATGTCCTCGGTGATCGCGCATGAAGTGCGGACCCCGCTCGGGATTCTCCGTTCATCTGCGCAGATGCTGCAGCGGGAATCCGGCATCAGTGAAGAGGGTCGCGAGCTGGTCGGTTTCATCGAAAGCGAGACCGAGCGCCTCAATCGCCTGGTGTCGGCCATGCTCGATACCGCCAGGCCGCGTGCCCCGTCTTATGAGGCGGTGGATATGCACGACTCGATCAGGAAGAGCATTGCCATGCTGGGGGCCCAGGCCGAAAAGAAGCAGGTCAGCGTGACCACTTCTCTCCTGGCCAGCAAGCCGGTGATCGAATGCGACGAGGAACAGATTACGCAGGTCCTGCTCAACCTGTTGATGAACGGATTGCAGATCCTCGGTCATGGCGGCCGTATCGAACTGGCTACCCATGATGACGAGCGCCACCTTTACATCGAAATGGCCGATGATGGCCCGGGCATCGATCCGGCCGAGCGGACCAAGGTGTTCGAGGCATTCTTCTTCAAGCGGGAAGGCGGCATCGGGCTGGGGCTGGCCATCGTGCAGCAAATCGTGAGCGCACACGGCGGCGAAATCGAGGCGGCGGAAAGCAGGCTGGGGGGTGCGCTGTTCCGCATCCGCCTCCCACGTAAACAGACAGGGGCAACATGAAAGGCAGGCAAATTCTCGTAGTGGACGACGAGCCGAAGATGCGTCGCGTCCTGGAAATCATGTTGCAGAAGATGGGACACCGGGTGCTCGGTGCAGGAAACGGCATCGAAGCGCTGGCGATTTTTCAGGCCCATAGCGTCGACCTCATCATCACCGATCTGCGCATGCCTGAAATGGACGGGATCGAACTGCTGGCCGTGCTGCGGGCCCAGGCATCGGATGTCCCGGTGATGGTGATCACCGCGCATGGCACGATCGAAACCGCGGTGACCGCCATGAAACACGGCGCCTGCGATTACATCCTCAGGCCGTTCGACATCGACGTGGTGGAACATGCGGTCGAGCGCGTGCTGAACGACGCCGAGGTGGCAAGACAAAATGCCTTCCTGCGGCAGGAGGTCAATCGCGGCTGGGATGCCTTCATCGGTACCAGCGAACCGATGCGGGCCGTATACGAATTGATCCAGCGCGTGGGACCGAGCAAGGCATCGGTACTGATCACGGGCGAAACGGGTACCGGCAAGGAACTGGCGGCGCGGGCGGTGCACAATGCCTCGCCGCGGCGCGACAAGCTGTTTGTGCCGATCAACTGCGCGGCGATACCGGCCGACATTCTGGAAAGCGAACTGTTCGGCTACGAGAAAGGCGCATTCACCGGGGCGGTCAAGGAACGCGTCGGCAAATTCGAACTGGCCGATGGCGGCACCATCTTCCTCGACGAGTTGACCGAAATGCCCATGGCCCTGCAGGCCAAGCTGCTGCGCGTGCTGCAGGAAAATACCATCGAGCGACTGGGCGGCAACCGCGTCATCAACCTCGACCTCCGCGTCATCGCCGCGACCAACCGTGATCCCCTGGAAAGCGTGCGCGAAGGCAAGCTGCGCGAAGACCTCTACTACCGGGTGAATGTGTTCTCGATCGAATTGCCGCCCTTGCGCATGCGGACGCAAGACATCGCCGGCCTGGTCGAACACTTCATTGCCAAGCATGGCCATTCGACGGCGGACACCCGCCTCACCCCCAGGGCACTCGAACGCCTGGAGGCGTATGCCTGGCCCGGCAACGTGCGTGAACTGGAAAACATGGTGGAACGGGCCTTGATCCTGAGCGGCGGCGGATTGCTGGATGAGCAGCATTTTCTGCTCGAACCCCGGGCGGTCGAAATCAAGCCCAAACCGGCTGCGCTGCCGACCGAAGGAACAAGGACGCCGCCGTTGAACCAGGCGGTCGAAGGCCTCGAAGCGCGCCTGATCGATGAAGCCCTGGCCCAGGCCGAGGGCAACAAGGCCAAGGCCGCCGCGCTGCTGGACATCAGCGAAAGAACCCTCTGGTACAAGCTGAAGAAATACCGCCCAGACCAAAGTCATTCCTGATCGCCGTCCGGCCGGACGGGCAGCCCCGCAAGATTTGTTGACGATCCTTGCATGCGATGCGGGTGACACCGTGACGCCCGCGCTTCCGGATGGGCGTGTTCCCATGAAATCAATGCGTTGAAGCATCGCACCGATGCTGGCATCCCTCTTGCTGCGGTCGCCTCGTCGGAGGTCGGGCCGTCCGCTCGTTGCAGCTTGACGGCTTCCGCCGATTCAACCCATCCACCACCAGGAATATCAGATGAAACTTCACCTTTTGGCGCCGCTTGCACTATGCGTCCTGACCCCGACGGCTTTCGCCGAAGGATTCTACGGCGTGGGCGAGGTCACCCATTCGAGCGCTTCGCTCGACCGCAGTTACTTCGACAGTACGCTGACCACCAACGGCGCGACCGGCCTTGCCAGCAGCGACTCAGGCAGCAGCAACCAATGGCGCTTGCAGGGGGGCTATCGTTTCAACCCCAATCTGGCGGTGGAAGCCGGATACATCGATTTTGGCAAGGCCGACTACACGGCCACCTACACCGGCGGCAGCGCCCAGGGCACATTGAAAGCGGGCGGCGTGGATGTGGCTGCGCTGGTTTCCCTGCCCTTGAACGACAGCTTCTCCGTGTTCGGCAAAGTCGGGGCGGTGGCGGCGAAAGTCGAATCCAGCCTGAGCGCGGGCGCACCGGCCAGCCAGGCCAGCGGCGACGCATCGGTCAATGTCGTCCGTCCCTTGCTGGGAGTGGGCGCCCTTTACAAGCTCACCCAGAATGTGGACTTGCGTGCTGACTATGATTATGTAAGCGGCCTGGGCCAGTCCGACAAGACCGGGAAGATGGATGTCAGCATGATCTCGCTGGGCATGGCCTACAATTTCTGAGCGCTTGCCTGTTTCCCGACATGCGCGCATTCCGCCCGAGACTCAACCTGGATTTGCGAAGCGGGAAGGCGCGCTGAGCTTGGCGTAGGTGATCGCAGCGAAAAAGAACACCCCCGACAGCAGCACTTCGGCGCCGGCCAGCCAGGCCGACAGCCCTTTGTCCGACCAGGCGCGCACCACGCCTTCGGTGAAGTAAGCCAAAATCAGCATGGGCGCCCATTGATAGGTGTAGCGGCGGCCTTTCAGGATGCCCATCAGCGGCAGCAACAACGGCAGAGTTTTCAGGACCAGCCAGGAGCCGTCCGGGCGGAGCGGGGCGAGCCACAGTTCCCACGCCAGGCAGAGAAAAATCAGCGCAATCAGGCTGACGCCGGATACGGCTTGCAGGGCTTTCATGTGCTCGGCCTCACTACAGTCTCGCCAGCCCGATCCACTCCATGTCGGCCTCCGGCAGCATTCGCCTGGCCGTCGATCCCGCTGCGCGGGTCCCTCGCCGGGTAGCTCATGCG
>Ga0210129_1000166_pt1 | contig 17620 bp, 13 predicted proteins | sample WestPond_Cattail_2_FD_185582 | JGI IMG/M metagenome (GOLD analysis project Ga0210129, IMG submission 185582) | Wetland microbial communities from the San Francisco Bay, California, USA, that impact long-term carbon sequestration -... | ecosystem: Environmental > Aquatic > Marine > Wetlands ... | reverse complement strand
CTGAGAATCAGTCATTTGACCAATTCTTTTATGCTAACTCTTGTTAATATAACTCATTGCTCTTGAGATAGTTAATTAATTATTTACCGAAGTATTGTAACTCGGAGATATTATTTTTATTTCCCATTCGCTTTTTGTGCAAAGGTAGTATTTAATATAACTTTTACTTTAAATTGTGTACTTTAATTTTCTTCTTGTTTCACAAAATAATTCAATCTATTCGGCTTTCAGTTCATCAATATTAATCGACGTTTCAAACTGATGAACTGAAGGCTGAATAGCTTTTACTAGTTTATGGAACCAGAGTAAGAATATTAGCCGTAAGAACATTCATAATGAAATACGTAAATAATGTAGTTTAAATAATGTTTTTTCATCGAAAGATGTTAACTTTGTCACCCCATTATGGTACAAGATAATAAAAAATATATTCCTAAGTCAAAACGATCGGCAGCGCCGATGGAATTGGCAGACGGCAGGATGCAGCCTCAGGCTAAAGAGCTTGAAGAAGCTGTGCTCGGTGCACTTATGCTCGAAAAAGATGCTTATCCTCTTGTTAGTGAAATACTTCGCCCGGAATCTTTTTATGAAAATAAGCATCAACTGATATATAAGGCTATCACGGAACTGGCTTTCAACCAAAAGCCTGTGGACATTATGACCGTTACCGAACAGCTTAAAAAGGATGGCGTTCTGGAAGAGGTTGGTGGACCTTTTTATATATCGCATTTGAGCAGCTTGGTTACAAGTGCCGCCCATATAGAGTATCATGCACGCATCATTGCACAAAAGTTTTTGGCTCGCGAACTGATAAACTTCTCAGGAAAAATAGCTACTAAAGCTTATGATGAGACAATTGATGTCGACGACCTTATGCAAGAGGCGGAAGGTAATCTTTTCGAAATTTCGCAACGCAACTTAAAGAAAGATTATACTCAAATAGACCCTGTAATTAAGGAAGCGCTTGACAACTTGAAGAAGGCTGCTGCACAGGCTGACGGTTTGAGCGGAATAGCAAGTGGCTATCACGAATTGGATAAGAAGACGTCCGGTTGGCAAAAATCCGATTTGATAATCATTGCCGCGCGTCCTGCAATGGGTAAAACGGCATTCGTACTTTCCATGGCTAAAAACATGGCCATCGACCAACATATACCTACGGCAATGTTTTCTTTGGAAATGAGTAACGTGCAGTTGGTCAACCGTTTGATTTCAAACGTGTGCGAAATTCCGGGTGAAAAACTGAAGAGCGGTCAACTTGCTCCATACGAATGGCAACAACTCGATTACAAGATAAAGAACATGATGAATGCTCCGTTTTATATTGACGACACACCATCGTTGTCGGTATTTGAACTGCGAACAAAGGCGCGGAGACTTGTTCGCGAGAATCATGTGCAAATAATTCTCATCGACTACCTTCAGTTGATGAATGCCAATGGAATGAGCAACGGTAGCCGCCAGGAAGAGGTTAGTAACATATCCCGTTCACTGAAAGGTTTGGCAAAGGAGTTGAATATTCCTATCATTGCCTTGTCGCAGTTGAATCGTAGTGTGGAGATGCGCGATCCGAAAGAAGGCAAGCGCCCGCAGTTGAGCGACTTGCGTGAGTCCGGAGCTATCGAGCAGGATGCAGATATGGTATGTTTTATTCACCGTCCCGAATATTATAAGATATTTACTGATGACAACGGAAATGACGTGCGGGGTATGGCCGAGATTATCATTGCAAAGCATCGTAATGGTGCCGTAGGTGACGTGAAACTTAGATTCAAGGGAGAATACGTCAAGTTTATGAATCCGGATGATGAACAAATATCATCAATGATGCAATCAAAGATGAATGATGACATTCAGGATTTACCGCAACCGATGGCCGGCCCATTAGGTATACCTCCGACAAGCAACGAAGTCCCGTTTTAAAAGAAGATTATAAATAAGTCTTTTACTATGTCAATAAATATTTGTAATTTTGCGCTCATATTGATTTGAAAATAAAAAATATAATACAAAGATATGAATATCTCTTATAATTGGCTGAAAGAGTATGCTGATTTCGATTTATCGGCAAGTGAAGTTTCAGCCGCACTTACTTCAACGGGTCTTGAAGTTGATGGAGTTGAGGAAATTCAATCTGTCAAAGGTGGATTAGAAGGTTTAGTGATAGGCGAAGTCCTTACGTGTGTTGCACATCCGAATTCCGATCATTTACATATTACAACGGTTAACTTAGGTACGGGCATTCCTGTACAAATCGTCTGCGGCGCAGCGAATGTGGCAGCCGGTCAAAAGGTTGTAGTAGCTCCGTTAGGCGCCACATTATATGATGGCGACAAACCTATTGAGATGAAGAAGATGAAACTGCGAGGTGTGGAATCGTCTGGAATGATTTGTGCGGAAGACGAAATAGGCATAGGCACCGATCATGCCGGTATTATTGTGTTGCCGTCAGATGTGAAAGCCGGGACACTTGCCAAGGATTATTATCATATAAAAAACGATTGGAATATAGAAATAGATATTACTCCCAACCGGGCTGATGCAGTGTCTCATTATGGTGTGGCGCGCGACCTTTATGCCTGGCTTGTACAAAACGGGTTTCAAACAAAACTCCACAAACCGAATGTTGAGGCTTTTGCCGTAGATAACCATGATTTGGACATCAATGTAACTGTTGAAAACGAAGAAGCATGTCCGAGATATACCGGTGTATCTATTAAAGGTGTAAAAGTCGGCGAGAGTCCTGCATGGATGAAAGAACGTTTGGAAAGTATCGGGATTCGTTCTATAAATAATATCGTTGATATAACCAATTTTATAGTATTTGAATTAGGACAACCGCTGCACTGCTACGATGCAGATGTGGTTGGAAAGAATATAATTGTAAAAACATTACCTGAGGGGACGAAATTTGTTACACTTGATGATGTTGAGCGCAAACTTGATAAACAGGATTTGATGGTTTGCAATGATAAAGGTGCGATGTGCATTGCTGGCGTGTTTGGCGGTGAAGCTTCGGGCGTTACTGAAAAAACCGTTGATATATTCCTTGAAAGTGCATATTTTCATCCTACATGGATACGTAAAACTGCTCGTCGCCACGACTTAAGTACCGATGCATCATTTCGTTTTGAAAGAGGTGTCGATCCGCTTGGCCAGGTATATTCATTAAAGCGTGCAGCTCTGCTTGTTAAAGAGTTGGCCGGAGGCACTATTTCATCAGAGATAAAAGATGTTTGCACAAAACCGGCAAAGAAATTCATGGTGCGTGTCACATATAAACGTATAAATGAACTTATCGGTAAGGTAATTCCGATAGAGACGGTAAAAAGCATTGTTCGCAGTTTGGAAATGGACATTACAAGTGAGAACAGTGATGGTTTGATGTTGGCTGTTCCTCCATACAGAGTAGATGTTCAACGCGATTGTGATGTGATTGAAGATATACTTCGCATTTACGGATATAATAATGTGGAAATACCTACGGCTCTAAAATCAAGTTTAACTGTTAAGGGCGACGTTGATAAATCGTATAAGATACAAAATATAATAAGCGAACAGTTGGTAGGTAGCGGTTTCAATGAAATAATGAACAATTCGTTGACGAAAATTGCTTATTACACATCGCTTAAAAGTTATCCTCTTGATAATGCGGTTCGTGTGCTGAATCCTTTAAGTTCCGATTTGGGCGTTATGCGTCAGACAATGTTGTTCGGAGGTTTGGAAAGCATTGCACGCAATATAAATCATAAAAATTCGGATCTTCGCTTTTTTGAATTCGGAAACTGCTATCATTACCATAAAGAGAAACATGTGCCTGAAAAGATATTAAGTTCGTATTCCGAAGAATATCATTTGGCATTATGGCTTACAGGCAAGAGATTTGCCAGTTCATGGATTCACAAAGATGAATATACCAGCATTTATGAACTGAAAGCTTATGTCGATAATATCCTACGTCGTGTGGGCATGAATCCGCTGAACCTTGTAGTTGAAGAGTTCTCCGATGATTTGTATGATACAGCAATGATTGTGAAAAACCATACAGGTCAGGTATTGATTACTTATGGTGTTGTCAACGATAAGATTCTGAAGTCATTGGATATTGAGCAACCTGTATATTATGCCGACATTAATTGGGACAACTTGCACATGATGTTGAAGAATTACAAGGTCTCATATTACGAGTTGTCGAAGTTCCCTGCCGTCAAACGTGACTTGGCATTATTGGTTGACAAAAATGTGAAGTTCTCCCAGATAGAACAAATAGCTTACAATACTGAAAAGAAGCTGTTGAAAAATGTATGGCTGTTTGATGTGTATGAAGGGAAAAATATAGAAGAAGGTAAAAAATCGTATGCTGTCAGTTTCTTGTTACAAGATGAAAATCAAACACTTAATGATAAGCAGATAGATAAAATAATGAATAAATTACTGAGTAGTTTACAACATCAATTGGATGTAAAACTCAGATAATTTTAAATTGATAAGATAAATAAATTAGTTATAACGATGGGAAGAGCGTTTGAGTACAGAAAAGCTACAAAGCTGAAAAGATGGGGCAATATGGCCCGTACGTTTACAAGAATTGGTAAGCAAATCGCTATTGCTGTAAAAGCAGGTGGACCTGATGCGGATAATAATCCTCATTTGCGTGCTATTATCCAAAATGCCAAAGCAGAGAATATGCCTAAAGACAATATCGAACGGGCAATTAAAAATGCTATGGGTAAGGATCAGAGAGATTATAAAGAGATGACTTATGAAGGCTACGGCCCTCACGGAATTGCAATCTTTGTTGAAACAGCCACTGATAATACTACACGTACTGTTGCCAACGTGCGCAGCGTATTTAATAAATACGGAGGCACATTAGGCACTTCCGGAAGTCTTGATTTTATGTTCAGCCATAAGTCGGTGTTTACAATTACCAAAAAAGAAGGTATGTCTGCCGATGATTTGATTCTTGAATTAATAGATTTGGGAGCAGATGAAGACTACGATGAAGACGATGAAACTATTACCATTTATGCCGGATTCCAGGATTTCAATAATATCCAGACTTATTTTGAAGATAACGGATATGAAATTCAAAGTTCGGATATTACACGTATACCTGTGGATTTGAAAGACGGTTTGACTGCAGAACAACGCGAGACAATAGATAAAATGGTTGAAAAGTTGGAAGATGATGAAGATGTGCAAAATGTTTACACAAATATGAAGCCTGTTGAGGAATAATCTGAAAGATACAATAATTGTAAAAAGCGGGGTCAATCAATGATGGTTACCCCGCCTTTTCATTTCTTCCGGATTTATGTCCGTGCTCATTTTAAAGCTACGAACACTTCTCCTTTTTCATCTTCACTTGTGGTGATTTTGTCTTCACGCAATAACCATCCAAGTCCAAGATATAATTCTTTCTCAGCTCTGATTTTGGTAACCTTTTTAAGGTCCTTAGCAGACAAGCCTTTAGTGCCATTTAAAGCATTCCAAATAAGACCTGCTATTTCTCCGGCTTTTTCTTGTAACATATCCGAAATTATTTAAATTAAACTTGAATAAACACGCATAAGATGCGTTTTTTAATCGTCTTTTCATACAAATATATACATATCTATGTTATAGAACACAAAATATTAGATATTTCTTCGTAAAATAGCAATATTTAACTATATATAATTTCTTTATTTCATCACTCATATTGTTTTTTATCCTATTAATTCTACTTATCTTTGATGTCTGAAATCAGAATTAAAGATACAAAGTCATGAAATACAGAGTTGTTTTTATATTATTGTTTTTACCGTTAGTATTAGGTGCTCAAACTACAAAAAAAGAAGTGTTGGCAAATATCTCATTGACTGGAGGTAATTATTATAGCTATCCTACTCCAAACTGTAAATATACTCCGGCTCCGAAAGGTTATAAGCCATTCTATATCAGTCATTACGGTCGTCATGGCTCTCGTTATATGACTTCAAATAAAGCATACGATTATTCAATTGCTATTATGGATTCGGCTGAAGCAAAGGGGGCACTTACTTCTTTTGGAAAAAACGTTCTCAGACGCCTTAAGATCGTTTCCAAGAATGCTTATAAGCGTGATGGCGATTTATCAAAATTAGGTGCCCGCCAACATCAAGAGATAGCGTATCGTATGTATAAAAATTATCCCGAATTGTTGTCGAACCCAATCAATATTGATGCAAAGGCGTCTACAGTTCGTCGTTGTATTCTTAGCATGTCTAATTTTTGTCAGGAACTGCGTGCTCTTAATCCGAACTTAAAAATCTCTATGGATGCCAGCGAGCACGACATGTGGTATATGGCAAATGAAGATGATAGCATTGCAAAAGCGAGCACCGATAAAGAAGAAAAAATAAAAGTTGAAGAATATAAAAACACATTGGTGCATCCTGATCGCCTTATATCTTTGTTGTTCAGTAATTCAGATTTTGTAAGTAATAAAGTTGACAGGCGTAAACTTATGTGTGACTTATTTGACGTTGCCGGGGAAATGCAATGCCAGCCTCAACTTAATCTATCGTTTATTAATCTTTTTACAAAAGAAGAATTATTCGATCTTTGGGAGCGTACAAATATAGGATGGTACTATGGGGAAGGCTTTGCACCTGGAACTACACCATATTATAAAGCGCATTACAATTTACTTCGTAACATAATCTATACAGCCGATGATGTCATCAAAAGCGGTAAATCATGCGTAACACTTCGTTTCGGGCATGATACCATGGTGGCTCCTCTTGCTTTCATTTTACATTTAAAAGGATGTTGCGACGTTACGGATGACATCGATAATATTTATAAGCATTGGGCAAACTTTCAAGTGGTACCGATGGGCGCGAATATTCAGTTGATTTTCTATCGTAAGGCAGGAAGCAATGATGTATTGATAAAATTCTTGCAAAACGAACATGAAAGTTCAATCCCTGTAAAAACCGATTGTGCTCCTTATTACCATTGGAAAGATGTAAAAGCCTATTACGAGGCTGAGTTGGCTAAGGCTAATTAAAAAGAATAGGTGCCGTAATTATTTATTCATACTTCTGCCGTTGTCATTATCGGTACTATTTTAATAGCATCATGGTAACAATACGTTTCGCATAGTCCACAGCCTATGCAAGATGCTTCGTTAAGGACATTTACAAACCTGCACATGCCGTTGTTCACTATTTTCAACACATTGTTTTTGCATTTCTGGATGCATTTTCCGCAGCCGGTACAATCAAATGTGTAAAGTTTTATTTCAAAATTATTTGTTACCATTTTGTTATCGTTTTTATTTCTATACTACAAAATTAGTCGGCTTCAGAAGTAGAAACAATACTAAATCGGTGAGCGATATATTATTTTCGGTGAAATGAATAACGAGTCGGGTGAAATTATTACTAACTATTTCTTTTATATGAAATGATTATCATTGCTAATAGACAACTTATACTCCCCAATAATAAGTAATTTACTTGATAACTCAACCATCCAGCTATTAATCCCCCCAAAGGGCCGGTTATACCTAAAGCAAGATCTAAAAATGCAGCATAAAGGCCTAAGGCAGTTCCTCTTATTTGAGGTTCAGTTCTATTAACTACCAATACTCCTAGTCCTGGGTAAATAAGTGAAAAGCCGATTCCGGTTATACCACAACCTATTATCGCAAAAGTTTTCGTTGGAGAGAATCCTATTATAGCCTGGCCGATCGTTTCAATTATCAATGAGATTAACACTATTATGTACCCTCCGTATTTATCGGGAAGTGAATCGAAAAATATACGTACAAGTATATAACATATCCCAAAAACTGCAAATGCCAATGATGCGTTTCCCCAGTTCTTTTCCATAAAATACAATGTAATAAACGAAATTATACATCCATATCCAATTGTAGCTAATCCCAAACCAGTTCCTTGTCTTAACATACGTCTTACTATTTTAAGGAATGGCGCTCTTACTTTAGTTTTATCTACTTTTAAGGCAGGAAGTTTTATTGTTGATAATAAGCTTATAATAGGCAGTACTGCCATAATAGCCAAAATGAAGGTTATGCTCGTATTATAAACTTTAGTCATCTCTATACTTAACGGTGCTCCCAATGCCATGCCTCCGTACATGGCTATTCCATTCCAACTCATCACCTTTCCCGACCTTTGAGAACCTGCTAACCCTATGTTCCATGCCACTGCGCTTACTAATATCATACTTTCTGCTATGCCATGGATGATTCTTGCAAGTAACAAAACCATTAGAGCCAACAGAGGTTGTCGGTAAAGTGCAGCACTTAAACAATAAATAGCTCCTGTAATCATCATTAATATTATACCTTGGAGGTGGCTACTTTTCACTCCATGTACATCGCATCTTTTCCCTATGTATGGTCGTGATATAAGAGTTGAAAAAAATTGTACTCCGACAGCAATACCCACAATAAAACTACTGTATTTTAAATTATTACTGACGAACTTCGGTATTACGCCTATAACCATTCCTATTGTTAGGTAAATTATGAAGACCGATATTATAAGCGGTGATGCTGTTCTGTAAAAATTAGAATCTTGTTTTTTTACTATTGTACTCATAAATTTTGTTTTTTAATTCGAGCACAAAGGTATAGATATCGCAAAGAGATAACAATGGAGAATCAGTAGTGAAGATTGGACAAATCCAAGTATTTTTTTCTAAACTCCAAAGGGGTAATACCTACATTCTTTTTGAAAAATCGTGAAAAATAGGCATAATCATCATATCCTACGGAAAAAGCAATTTCTTTTGAACTCAGTTGCGTGTAATGTAGTAATCGTTTCGCTTCAAGCAGAATTTCCTGTTGTATCCAATAACTTGCCGTATAACCAGTTTGTTGTTTGATAATTTGATTTAAATAAGGCACGGAAATATTTAATAGATTAGCATAATCATTAGGCTTTTTGAACTTCTCAAAATGCTTACGTACCAAATTCCTGAATTGAGATAAAAGTTCTGTCTTTCTGTCAATAGCGCCTTGGTGTTGTTTTTCTCCACTTTTTATTTCTAGGGCCATAATACCGATAAGACTGTCGGTTAACGAACGGATAATATTTTCACCTATATCTGTGGTAGAAATTGAGAGTTGGTCGGCAATTAATGATATTAATTTGAATAAAGAATCGTTGAGAACAGGATTTATTTGGTTTAGGTTTTGATGGTTTTCAAAAGTACTTCGATATTCATTTTTCAAATAAGACGAATCAATAAATATGAAATAACCTTTAGGCGATGTTTGCCTGATATAATAATGTACTTGCCCTGGACAAATGAAGAAGAAAGTTTTACCGTTCATTTGGTAATCTTTAAAATCTATCATTAATTCGGTGAATCCTTCTTGTTGAATATAAAAGATGAAATGCTCATCACGGTGTGCATATTTTATCCATTCACATGAATTGGCACTTTGGACTTTTTTTATATGGATATTCAATCCTTTAAATTTAGACCTATGAATTCTTATTTTCGATTTGTCCTCCATAATTATTTTACGCTACAATATTTATTCCATGCTAATATAGCCAGATTTGAAATTCTCAACAGCCTGTTCAACACGCTTATCTATACTCTCTTTATTTATCATAATATTGTTGCTTGAGTTTTAGGCAAATGTAATCACATTTATTTATAATGTAACGCAAAGTAAAATATTTGTTACTACATAATAACTTTAATCCGTTACTTTCTGAATATATTTGCGAATATAATTAATACATTATGAAAAAAATATGTTTATTCTTGACATTAAGCTTGTTGTGTTTCTGTTGCATTAAGGCTGAAGATGGAAGCAGATTATGGCTACCTAATATTAAGGTTGTAAAAAGAGCTAAAATAACTTTGGAAGTTAAAGGTACTACAGCTGACATCATTAAAAATGAATTAATGAATTACGGAGCTGGAGTACCTATTGTACTTACATTGAATAAGAAAATGGGACGTGAATCATTTTCTATAAAATCATCAGCTAAATCTGTGCAAATAAAGTCGGGCAGTGCAGTAGGACTACTTTATGGCACGTATGATCTGTTGCGTTTACAAGATACAGGCGTTAGTTTGTCCGATTTAGATGTTGAAGAATCTCCATCTTATTCAATTCGTCTATTGAATCATTGGGACAATCCTGATGGTACGGTTGAGCGTGGCTATGCAGGACATTCTATTTGGAAATGGAAAGATTTACCATATAAACTTTCACCGCGCTATACCGAATATGCCAGAGTAAATGCATCAATTGGAATAAATGGAACAGTGCTTAATAATGTGAATGCTGCCCCTGCAGTATTAAGCGACGAAAGTTTGCGTAAAGTGAAAGCTTTGGCTGATGTTTTTCGTCCTTATGGCATAAGGGTATATCTTTCTATAAATTTTGCTTCGCCTATTAAATTAGGCAAATTAAATACAGCCGATCCCTTAGATAAAAACGTTATTGCATGGTGGCATAATAAAGTAAAAGAAATTTATAAACTAATACCAGATTTCGGGGGATTTCTGGTAAAGGCCAATTCAGAAGGGTTGCCAGGCCCAAAAGATTATGGACGTACGCATGCGCAAGGTGCTAATATGTTGGCTGATGCCTTAAAACCATATGGTGGTATTGTAATGTGGCGTGCTTTTGTTTATAGTTCAAGCGATAAGGATAGGGCTAAACAAGCTTACTTGGAATTTAAACCGTTTGACGGACAATTCTATGATAATGTAATATTACAGATAAAAAACGGACCTATAGATTTTCAACCACGTGAGCCTTACAGTCCTTTGTTTGGTGCTATGCCTATAACAAATGAGATGCTTGAAGTAGAAATAACACAAGAATATTTAGGTGCAGCTAATCATTTAGTCTTTTTAGCACCAATGTGGAAAGAATGTTTGAATGTGGTTTCAAACGATATAAAGGCTATTGCCGGTGTTGCAAATATCGGAGACGATACAAATTGGTGCGGACATCCTTTTGCACAAGCCAATTGGTATGCTTTTGGACGTTTGGCTTGGAATCCTAATTTATCGTCAAAACAGATTGCTGAAGAGTGGCTTAAGCAGACTTTTGTTAAAGATACAGCTTTTGTCGGACCGGTCAGTAGAATGATGATAGAGAGCCGCGAAGCTGTTGTCGATTATATGACACCTTTAGGCTTACATCACATTATGGCATTTGGGCATCATTATGGACCTGAACCTTGGTGCGACGCGCCGGGTGCACGCATAGATTGGTTGCCAAGGTATTATCATCGTGCCGATTCGGCTGGATTAGGATTTGATAGAAGCAGCACCGGTAGTGATGCCGTTCATCAATATCCGGAGCCGTTTTGTTCACAATTAGATAATATAAATACTTGTCCTGAAATATATTTGTTATGGTTTCATCATGTTCCATGGAATTACCGTATGCATTCAGGTTTGACTCTCTGGAATGAACTTTGTAAACATTATCAGAATGGATTGGATGAAACACGTAGTTTTCAGAAGTGTTGGGATAATTTAGAAAAGTACGTGGATAAGCAACGTTTTGAACAAGTACAACGAAAGTTGAAAATACAGACACATGACGCACAGTGGTGGAAAGATGCTTGTCTTTTATATTTCCAACAGTTCTCCAAGATGCCTTTTCCTAAAAATATGGAGCGTCCGGTTTATAATCTTGATGATTTGAAGAAAGTACACTTACCTATAACAAATTATGAAAATCCGACACGTCAAATGCTACCATAATATATGTAAAAGTTTTTCAAAAGGGATGATGTAACATGGTTAAAATAAAATGTAACAAAAAGCATATATGATGTAACTTGATAAAAAGTACGTGCAACTTTTTTATGATATTATAATTGAATAAAGCTGTAGTTTTGTAAGTGTAATTTTTAATAAAAAGAATGAATACCATGAAAGAACAAATTCAAGAGGCCTCGATGAAGGTTTCGATGGCCGAAAAGATAGGCTACAGTATGGGCGACGGATCTGCTAATCTCGTCTTCCAAATGATGATGATGTTCCAGCTATTCTTTTATACGGATGTGTTTGGAATAAAAGCAACTGCTGCCGGAATGATTTTATTGGTTGCACGTATTTTTGATGCATTTGTCGATCCTATGGTCGGCATTTTATCTGATCGTACCGAAACTCGTTGGGGTAAATATAGGCCGTGGGTATTGTGGACGGCCTTGCCATTCGCCGTATTCTTCATATTAGCGTTTTCTACACCTGATCTTGGAGAACGGGGAAAAATCCTTTATGCCGGAGCTACTTATATCATATTAATGAGTATTTATTCATTCAATAACACTCCGTATTCTTCTATAGGAGGTGTAATGACTAGTGATATTAAGGAACGTACAAGTATAGCATCCGTTCGTTTCGTAACAGCAACTATCGCTACTTTTGTAGTACAAGGTCTTACTTTACCTCTGGTTACGAAATTCGGTCAAGGCAATGCTCCAAAAGGATGGCATATTACAATTGCGTTGTTCGCTATTATTGGATTTGGGTTAATGATAATAACATTTTTCTCTTGTAAAGAACGCATTAAACCTGTTAAGAATCAAAAAACGAGCGTGAAACAAGATTTTCATGATCTAGTTGGTAGCCGACCATGGAAAGCCATGTTTGTATTGACAATCTTTCTGTTTACTACATTAGCTATGTGGGGCAGTAGTATGTCTTATTATTTTAAGTATGTTGTTGATAAACAGTCATTATATGATTTCTTAAGTACTTTAGGATTAACAGTTTCGGCTACGGGAGGAATAGGTCAGTCAATTCTTGATGCTTTCGGACTAATAGTAAAATCGGATTTAAGTAATGTTTTTGCTGTTGGATTCAGCCTCTTTAATATGGCAGGTCAACTTGTTACTTTGGTTGGCGTTATTTTATTGAGCGGATGGTTAAGCGGGTTATTCGGCAAACGCAACGTATTTATCGTATGTTTAGCATTTACAGCACTGTTCACCTCTATGTTCTTCGTTGTAGGAAGTAAAAGTATTACTGCCATATTTATTATAAATCTGCTGAAAAGTTTATCTTATGCTCCAACCATACCATTGCTCTGGGCTATGATGGGTGATGTGGCAGATTATAATGAATGGCAGTATAATAGGCGTGCAACCGGTTTCACTTTTGCCGGTATAGTATTTGCATTGAAAGCCGGTTTAGGCGTAGGAGGTGCTATCTGTGGAAAGATTCTTGACAATTTTGGCTTTGTAGCCAATGCACCTCAGCAGTTGAACAGTTCTATTGTTGGCATTCGTTTAACATCAAGCTTGATACCGGCGGTTACATTCGCAATAGGTGTTTTAGCTTTATTCTTTTATCCGATATCAAAAAAATCAAATCAAAATATGCAAAAAGAATTAACTATTAGAAGGGGCACAACTAAATGAATAAGAACCTTATCGTTAAAACGTTCATCATCTCAGCTGTATTATTTTCAAGCTGTAAGATAGATGCAGGTATTCCATTGAAAGAAGCATTGAAAAATGATTTCTTAATTGGTGTAGCTATGAATTCGGAACAAATTACAGGACAAGCTGTAAATGATGATAAAATAATTTGTGAGCAATTCAATTCCATTGTTGCTGAAAATTGCATGAAGAGTGAAGTGATTCATCCTGAGCAAAATCGTTATAATTTTACATTATCGGATAAATTTGTTGATTTTGGTAACAAACATAATATGGCTGTAATGGGGCATGCATTGATATGGCATTCCCAACTTTCAAGATGGTTTTGTTTTGATAAAGATGGCAATAAAGTCAGTCGTGATACTTTAATTAATCGCATGCGTGACCATATTTATACAATAATGCGCCACTATAAAGGTAAAGTTAGAGGTTGGGATGTGGTAAATGAAGCATATGAAGATGACGGATCATATCGCAATACTTTATTTTACCAAATAATAGGTAAAGATTATATACCTTTGGCATTTAAATTTGCTCATGAAGCTGACCCAGATGCAGAACTTTATTATAATGACTATTCCATGTTCAAACCTATTAAATGCGATTCGGTCGTAAAAATGGCGAAGAATTTAAAAGCAATGGGACTTCGTATTGACGCTGTAGGAATGCAGGGGCATTATTTATTGGATGACCCAAGTGTAGAGGATGTTGAAAAAAGTATTGTAAAATTGGCAGCTGCAGGCGTGAAAGTAAACATTACTGAGTTTGATTTATCCGCTTTACCCTTACCTTCAGGAAATGCAGGGGCAAATGTAGGATTCAGAGCATCGTATGATAAAAAGCTTAATCCTTATAGTAATGGAAAACTTACGGCAGATGCTGACGCTCATTGGAGCAAATGTATGCTTGATTATTTTAAATTATTTTTGAAGTATCGTAAAGATATTGAACGTGTTAATATGTGGGGATTGAGTGATGGGCAGAGCTGGAAAAATAATTGGCCTATTTTCGGACGAACGGATTTTCCTTTGTTATATAATAGGAATAATAAACCTAAGAAAGTCGTAGATGAAATAATAAAAGAGGCAAATAAGATAAATAAATAAAGGTATGAATAAAGCAAGATATATTTTCCCTGCCGATTATATGGCAGATCCGGCCGTTCATGTGTTTGACGGTAAAATATTTATTTATCCCAGTCATGATTGGGAAAGCGGTATACCGGAAAATGATAACGGTGATCATTTTAATATGAAAGATTATCATGTGCTGACAATGACTGATATTAATGGTGAGGCTCATGATGAAGGCGTAATCCTTAACCTGAAAGATATTCCATGGGCAGGACGACAGATGTGGGATTCGGATGTGGCATGCAAGGATGGAAAATATTATTTGTATTTTTCGATGAAAGATAAAAATGATATATTTCATATTGGCGTTGCCGTAGCCGGTTCTCCTTACGGACCTTTTATAGCGGAGGCAAATCCTATAAAAGGAAGTTATAGCATTGATCCGTGTGTACTGAATGATAATGGTGATTATTATTTGTATTTCGGAGGCTTATGGGGTGGACAGTTACAGCGTTATCGCAATAATAAGGCATTGGAGTCTGCCATATTACCTGAAGGTGAAGAGCCTTCTTTGTGCGGGAAAGTGGTTAAAATCAGTAAGGATATGAAGGAATATGCCGAAGAACCACGGGATGTGAAAGTCGTTGATGCCAATGGCAATTTGCTGAAAGCAAATGATCCGCATAGATTTTTTGAGGCATCATGGATGCACAAATATAATGGCAAGTATTATTATTCATATTCAACAGGCGATACGCACCTTTTATGCTATGCCATAGGTGATAATCCTTATGGGCCGTTTATTTACCAGGGAGTAATTATGACACCTGTTGTTGGTTGGACTACACATCATTCGATTGTTGAATATAAAGGTAAGTGGTATTTGTTCCATCATGATTGTGTTCCATCGGAAGGCAAGACATGGCTTCGTAGTTTAAAGGTATGCGAACTTAGCTACGATACAGAGGGACATATCATTACTATTGACGGAATAAGCAAAGGTTAAAAAGATAGTTTTTATTTATTGGCGTTTTTGAGTTAGAAACGGCGGCTTTTATCATTCATGATGATACGGTCCGCCGTTTAATATTGTCATAGCGCGATAAAGCTGTTCCACAAACACCAACCTTACCATTTGATGTGAGAACGTCATTTTTGAAAGAGATATTTTTTCATTATTGTGCGCATATACGTCCTGTGAAAATCCGTACGGACCTCCGACAACAAAGACTAATCGTTTGCTGACGTTAACCATTTTCTTCTCTATCCAATGTGCAAAATCTAGTGAACGCATTTCTTGTCCGTATTCATCAAGTAGCACTACGTAGTCGTTTGGTTGCAAAGCTTTCAAAATTAATTCTCCCTCTTTCTCTTTTTGTTGGTCCATGCTCAGATTACGCGTGTTTTTAATCTCAGGTATTACCTGCATTTCAAATTTCATAAAATGTTTCACACGTTCAATATAGTCGTTTATGGCTGTGATGTAGTGCTTTTCAACTGTTCTACCTACTACGATTAATACTATTTTCATCTTATTTTTGTTATGAATCTTCGCAAAATTACCGAAATATATCTAACTTTGCAAGTAATCAATAAATGATGAAACATGAGTGAATTATTATCAACAGACGAATTAATAGATCGTCTAATTGATTTGGCTTTTGCTGAAGATGTCGGCGATGGTGACCATACAACCCTTTCGTGCATACCTGCAATTGAGATGGGTAAGCAAAAGGTGATTATAAAAGAAGAAGGCATTTTGGCCGGTGTTGAGATAGCAAAAAGAATATTTCATCGTTTTGATCCGGATTTAAAAATCGAGACTTATCTGCATGACGGAGATGCCGTGAAACCGGGTGATGTGGTTATGACTGTTTCAGGAAAGGTGCAATCTCTTTTACAGACTGAGCGACTTATGTTGAATGTGATGCAGCGTATGAGCGGCATCGCAACTATGACACATCATTATGTTGAGCGTCTGAAGGGTACGGGTGCACGCGTGCTAGATACACGTAAGACAACTCCCGGAATGCGTATTCTTGAAAAGATGGCAGTGAAAATAGGAGGAGGATGCAATCATCGTATAGGTTTGTTTGATATGATTTTATTAAAAGATAATCATGTTGATTTTGCCGGAGGCATTTCAAATGCAATAAATCGAGCCAAAGAATATTGTAAAGAAAAAGGAAAGAATCTAAAGATTGAAATTGAAGTTCGTACTTTTGATGAAATAAACCAAGTTTTATCTGTTGGCGGTGTTGATAGAATTATGTTGGATAATTTTAGTGTTGAGGATACAAAGAAAGCAGTCCGGTTGATTAATCACCGATATGAAATAGAGTCTTCGGGTGGCATAACTTATGACACACTTCGCGATTATGGCGAAAGCGGTGTTGATTTTATTTCGGTGGGCGCATTGACCCATTCGGTGAAAGGATTAGATATAAGTTTTAAAGCATGTTGAAAAATAAATCTCGGGAGCCAATTCCCGAGATTTATTTTTCTTAGTTGCTCATAATTATATAAACCTACTTTTTATGACGATAATAAAAGTTCTTTTCATTATATAATCATGGGCAAAAACGTGCATTTACAAATTTATTTGATTATTTTCGTAAAAAATTTGATAAGTTCATGCAGCATTTGCAGTTTTTTTCAGTTATATATATAGAAGGGTGAAGTTAATACATGCAAAACAAGGCGATCTGACTGATGAGGAGACATTGGTTAAACAGTGTCGGGCGGGCAATAATATGGCGCGCAAAAGTTTATACCTCGTTTATTCAAAACGGTTATTAGCTGTTTGTTATCGTTATTGTGGAAATTTAGACTTAGCTCAAGACCTCTTGCACGACGGTTTTATCAAAGTATTTACTACTATTGGCAAGTTTGAATGGAGAGGCAAAGGTTCTTTGGAATTGTGGATGAAAAGTGTGGTAGCTCACGTGTGTTATGATTATTTGTTGGCGCAAAAAGCTAAAAATGAAGTTGAATTAAAGGAAGATAATGATGCTGTTGATGAGGCTACTTTGGAAGATGAAAGTATGGCGGCTCAATTGACCGAACGTCAATTGCTTGATTTTGTGGCTGAGCTGCCTGAAGGTTACCGCATGGTGT
>Ga0210129_1000165_pt1 | contig 17714 bp, 20 predicted proteins | sample WestPond_Cattail_2_FD_185582 | JGI IMG/M metagenome (GOLD analysis project Ga0210129, IMG submission 185582) | Wetland microbial communities from the San Francisco Bay, California, USA, that impact long-term carbon sequestration -... | ecosystem: Environmental > Aquatic > Marine > Wetlands ... | reverse complement strand
ATCCTTGAGATCACAGCCTTTTTTGACCATGCCCTTCACCACGTCGCGCTCGGTCAACAGCCCCACCATCTCGCCGTTTTTCAGCACCACCAGCGAACCCACGCCCAGTTCCACCAATTTGCCGACCGCACTGGACACCGAATCGGTCGGTGCAATACTGTGAATGTCGTCGCTCTTGAGGGTGAGGATTTCGCGAATCTGCATGGTGGTCTCCGAATCAACTTGATTTTGGCTCAATAATACCCAAAGGGTACGCGTAAAACGACACCGCGCGGCAGTTTACAACCTGACCAGTGCGGCCTCGACCTGCTGGCGCTTGTCACGACCCGCCAGTGTCTCCACCAACGCCAGCGCAAAGTCCATCGCCGTGCCAGGGCCGCGCGAAGTCAACACCTTGCCGTCCTGTACCACGGCAGCGGCACTGGCGGTCACACCGGGCAAGGCGTCGAGAAAGCCGGGATAGCTGGTTGCCTGCTTGCCGTTCAGGACTCCCGCCTCGGCCAGCACCATCGGCGCAGCGCAAATGGCGGCGGTGTACTTTCCGTCTGCTGCCATTTTTTTCAGCAGTTCGATGATGCGCGCGTCTTCCTTGAGGTGCGTCGCGCCCGGCATGCCGCCCGGCAGTACGACCATGTCATAGCTGTGCTGCAGCGCCGCATCGAGCGTCACATCCGGTACCAGTTGAACGCCACGACTGGCCGTGACGATACCCGGCTTGAGCCCTGCCACCACCACCTCGATGCCGGCGCGGCGCAACAGATCGATGATGGTGACGGCTTCGAGTTCTTCGCAGCCGTCAGCCAGGGGTACCAGCACCTTGGCCATATGCGCCTCCTGACTTTTCAGTCGCGGAAATTCTGATATTGCAGGGGAAAATCGGAAATGGATTTGCGTACCAGCGCGATAGTGTCCTGCAGCACGTCGCGCTTGGCGCCCGAGACGCGCACGCTGTCGCCCTGGATGCTGGCTTGCACCTTGAGCTTGCTGTCCTTGATGCACTTGACGATCTTCTTCGCCAGTTCGGTTTCCACGCCGGTCTTCACTGTCACGCTGCGCTTGACCTTGTTACCCGAGACTTTTTCGACGCTGCCGATGTCGAGGCATTTGACGTCGACGCTGCGCTTGGCCAGCTTCTGCGCGAGGATTTCCTGCACCTGGTCGAGCTGGAATTCGGTGTCAGCGTAGACCGTCAGCACGTAGTCGGCCTGTTCGACGCGCGCATCCGACCCCTTGAAGTCGAAACGGGTGGACACTTCCTTGTTGACCTGGTCGACCGTGTTGCGGACTTCCTGCTTGTCGACTTCGGACACGATATCAAAACTGGGCATCTTGATTACTCCTCCCTATCCATCACAAACGACTGCACAGGCAAACCCGTTTCATCGTGAAACTCGGCCGCCGCCATCACGCCCAGCCGTGCCACGGCCTCGGCGTCGAGCGAGGGCGCGCGCCAGGCTGCATACATCGCGCCCAGCGCATACGGGCTGCCGCTGCCGTAAGCATAGAATTTCGAGAATTCCTGCACTGTGCGGTGCGCAGCGACACCGAAAATGCCGTGCCGGTTGGCGATCACCACGTCCATGCGCGACGACTCCAGTTCGTCTTCCTTGTCCTCGCCTGGTTGCAGAAAATACTGTTCCTTCAGTGCTGCGTGCAAGCTATTCCACACACGGAAAATCCCCAATGCCGAATCGAATGCCGGCGGCGCTTGCAGTCCGGCGAAATAATCCGCCAGGATCAGCTTCATCGTCGCCGAGCCGGTGATTGCCACATAGCTGTCGCCCACACGGATGATCTTCTCGTGGTTGACAACATAGTCGGCCGATTCCTTGCCACCGCCCCACTTCGTCAGCGTATCGGCCGCAATCGCGATGCGACCATCCTTCCTGACGACGGTGACGGTGGTCATGGCCGCTTCAAATTCAACCGAAATGGCACACGTAGTGATACGGCTCGCCGCTCACTTCGATGTCGAAGCTGGAATTTCCTGGCACCTTGAACGACTGCCCGGCACCATAGGTCTTCCACTCGCTCTCGCCGGCCAGCTTGACGCGGCAGGCGCCCGCCACGGTCTCCATGATTTCCGGCACGCCGGTATTGAAGGTGAGCGCGGCCGGCAGGATCACGCCGACCGATTTTTTGGTGCCGTCGGCGAACTGTACGGTGTGCGAAACGCACTTGCCGTCGAAGTAGACGTTGGCTTTCTTGATGACGGAAACCTGATCAAACTGGGACATGCCTATTTCCTTTTTGCGTCAAGTTTGGCTGCAATACGCATCCGCAGCGCATTGAGCTTGATGAAACCGCCTGCGTCCTTCTGATCGTAGGCGCCGGCGTCGTCTTCGAAGGTGGCGATGGTGGAGTCGAACAACGAATCGGTCTTCGAATCGCGGCCGGCAACGATGACGTTGCCCTTGTAGAGCTTCAGCCGCACGCTGCCGTTAACGTGCTGCTGGGTGTGGTCAATCAGTACCTGCAGGGCTTTACGTTCGGGCGACCACCAGTAGCCGTTGTAGATCAGGCTGGCGTAGCGTGGCATCAAATCATCTTTCAAGTGCGCGACTTCGCGGTCGAGCGTGATGGATTCGATGGCGCGGTGCGCTTTCAGGAGGATGGTGCCGCCGGGCGTTTCGTAGCAGCCGCGCGACTTCATGCCAACGTAGCGGTTTTCCACCAGATCGAGTCGACCGACGCCGTGTTTGCCACCGAGTTCATTGAGCTTGGCCAGGATCTCGTGTGCCTTCATGGCCTGGCCGTTGATCGCGATCACGTCGCCCTTCGCGTAGGTCAGCTCGATATATTCGGCCTGATCCGGTGCCTTTTCCGGCGACACGGTCCAGCGCCACATGTCTTCCTCGGCCTCGGCATTCGGGTCTTCCAGGTGGCGGCCTTCGTAAGAGATGTGCAGCAGGTTGGCATCCATCGAATACGGGCTGCCGCCGGCCTTGTGTTTCATGTCCACCGGGATGCCGTGGGTCTCGGCGTAATTCAGCAATTTCTCGCGCGAGAGCAGATCCCACTCACGCCACGGAGCGATCACCTTGATGTCGGGCTTCAGGGCATAGGCGCCGAGCTCGAAGCGCACCTGGTCGTTGCCTTTGCCGGTGGCCCCGTGGCAAATGGCGTCGGCGCCGGTGGCGTTGACGATGTCGATCAGACGCTTGGCAATCAGCGGCCGCGCGATCGAGGTACCAAGCAGGTATTCGCCTTCGTACACGGTGTTGGCACGGAACATCGGAAAGACGAAGTCGCGCACGAACTCCTCTCGCAGATCGTCAATGTAGATCTGCTCCGGCTTGATGCCGAACTGCAGCGCCTTGGCGCGCGCGGGCTCGAGTTCTTCGCCTTGACCGAGGTCGGCGGTGAAGGTCACCACATCGCATTGATAGGTGTCCTGTAGCCATTTCAGGATGACCGAGGTGTCGAGGCCGCCGGAGTATGCCAGCACAACTTTCTTGATGTCGCTCATGGGGATGTGTGTGTCAGTGAGTGGAGCCGGATTGGTTCTTGTCGATGATTTCGACCTGGCCGGGAAAGCCGCCGATTTTCAGGATGTCGAGGTTGGTCGCCAGGCTGGCCTTTTCGATTTCGATGCCGACCACGCGGCCGTCCTCGGACAGGTTGAGCACGATGCCTTCATGTGCTTCCCACGCTTGCGCGGGGTTCTCGGGACTGATTTCGACATAGAGCGAATCCATGTCCTTGAAGTAGGCGATGTTCATGATTCGATTTTTCCTAACAGTAGATATTCCATCAGCGCCTTCTGCACGTGCAGGCGATTCTCGGCCTCGTCCCACACCACCGACTGTGGGCCGTCGATCACCTCGGCGGTGACTTCCTCGCCGCGGTGCGCCGGCAGGCAGTGCATGAAGACGGCATCGGACTTGGCCACGCGCATCATGTCGGCGTCGACCTGCCAGTCGGCAAAAGCCTTCAGGCGCTCTTCGTTTTCCGCTTCCCAGCCCATGCTGGTCCACACGTCGGTGGTCACCAGGTCGGCGCCGCGGCAGGCGTCCATCGGGTCGGCAAAGCTCTCGAAATGGTTGGTGCCATACAGGCCCGCGCGTTCCGGCTCGACTTCGTAGCCCGGCGGCGTCGACACGTGCACGTTGAAACCGAGTACCTCGGCGGCCTGCAGCCAGGTGTTGCACATGTTGTTGGAGTCACCGATCCACGCCACGGTCTTGCCCTGGATCGAGCCGCGATGCTCGATGAAGGTGAAGATGTCGGCCAGGATCTGGCACGGGTGGTATTCGTTGGTCAGCCCGTTGATCACCGGCACCCGCGAATGCGAGGCGAAACGCTCGATGATGTCCTGTTCGAAGGTGCGGATCATCACGATGTCGACCATGCGCGAAATGACCTCGCCCGCGTCTTCCACCGGCTCGCCGCGCCCCAACTGGGTATCGCGCGTGTTGAGGTAGATCGCCGAGCCGCCGAGCTGGTGCATGCCGGCCTCGAACGAAAGCCGGGTGCGGGTCGAGCTCTTCTCGAAGATCATCGCCAGCGTGCGGTCGACCAGCGGGTGGTACGGCTGGTAACGCTTGAAGCGCGATTTGATCAGTCGCGCACGCTCGAACAGGTACAGCAGTTCGTCGCGCGACAGATCCTTGAATTGCAGAAAATGCTTCAGCATCACGCCGCCTGTTGCAGGTAATTCCTGACGATAGCGGAGACTGCCGCGACCAGCGCATCGACCTCGGCCGCGCCGTAAATCAGCGGCGGCACCAGGCGGACGACCCTGTCCGCAGTGACGTTGATCAGCACGCCGGCGTCGCGCGCCACACCCACCAGTTCGCCGCACGGGCGGTCGAGCTCGATGCCGATCATCATGCCCTCGCCGCGGATGTCGACCACCCCATGCAGGCCGTTCAAGGCAGCGCGCAGCCCGGCGCGGATGGCTTCGCCACGCACCCGCGCGTTATCCAGCAGGTTTTCGGATTCGATCGCGTCCAGGGTAGCGAGCGCCGCCGCGCACGCGAGCGGATTGCCGCCGAACGTCGAGCCATGGTTGCCGGGCTGGAACACGTCGGCCGCCACTCCACGCGCCAGGCAGGCCCCGATCGGCATGCCCGAGCCGAGGCCCTTGGCCAGCGCCATCACATCCGGTATCACGCCGGAACGCTGGAAGCCGAACCAGGTGCCGGTGCGGCCGATCCCGGTCTGCACTTCGTCCAGCATCAGCAGCCAGCCATGGGCATCGCAAATCTGCCGCAACTCTGCGAGGAATTCAGTTGGCAGAATGTTGATGCCGCCCTCGCCCTGCACCACTTCGAGCAGCACTGCGACCACGCTCTTGTTGTGCTCGGCCACGTGGCGGATCGCTTCCAGGTCGTTGAACGGCACCCGCGCGAAGCCTGACAGCAGCGGCTCGAAGCCTGCCTGGATCTTGCGGCTGCCGGTGGCGGTCAGCGTCGCCATGGTGCGGCCATGGAAGGCCTTTTCCATCACGATGATGGTCGGCACCTCGATGCCCTTGTTGTGGCCATAGAGGCGCGCCAGCTTGATCGCCGCTTCGTTGGCCTCGCAGCCCGAATTGCAGAAAAACGCCTTGTCCATGCCTGACAGCGCGCACAGGCGGTCGGCCAGTTGTTCCTGGCGCAGCACGCGATACAGGTTGGACGAATGGATCAGCGTGGCGGCCTGGTCGGCAATGGCCTTCACCAGTTTGGGATGGGCATGGCCCAGCCCGTTCACGGCCACGCCGGCGACCGCATCGAGGTAGCGTTTTCCAGCCTCATCCCACAGGTAAGCGCCCTCGCCGCGCACGAAGGCAACGGGCTGACGCGCATAAGTATTCATCAAATGTGTTGTCATGGCAGTCCCCAGAAGGCTGTCCTGAAATAGCAGCGGTATCAAATGAAGCAGTGAAATAGAAAACGGCGGCATCAGCCGCCGTGCTTGTCATGCAGCGCCTTGATTATAGGCCGAAAAGCGCCCGGTGCGACCATCCGCCCGCCATGAAGAACAGCATCGGGATCGACAGCATGGTGTTGGTACGGGAAGCCAGGAAGGCCACCCGGCGCGCCTTGTTCTTCTCGTCGTCGGTCGCCGAAACCATGCCCAGTATCTTCTTCTGGTTCGGCCAGATCAGCACCCATACGTTGAACAGCATGATGGTGCCGAGCCAGGCACCGATGCCGATCGGGCCCATGCCGTTTCGCAACAGGAAAGCATCGACGAACAGCGGTCCCAGCAGCGCAGCGCCGGCAAGCCAGGTCACCACAGCGGCCCAGCGGAAGAACAGCAGCGCACGGGGCGCGACGTGCCTGGTGATGCCCGCGGCAGTGCCGTCGGCGCCGGCATTTTTCAATGCAGCCACTTGCACGAAGTTGAAGTAATACAACAGGCCAATCCACATCACGCCTGCCATGAAATGAATCCAGCGGGACAGCGCGGCAACCAGATCAACGTTTTCCATTGCTTATCCCCCTTAACCCAAAAAATTTCTGGCAAAGACATACAAAACAGCCGTGAGCACAACGCCGGAGATGACGGTGCCCCACAATGAATCCAGCGGGTTTTTCATGTTTCCTCTCCATTTTTGAATTGTTGACCAATTTTGTCGGGTACCCCGATCCAGTATCTTCAAAATGTCATGGCTGCGCAAGCACCGCCCTCGCTGCGTCCATTTGGCTGCGTGCTAAAATCCGGCAACTCCTTAAGAAGCCGCCCACCCACTCATGGATGACGCACCCGCCAACGCTCCCTTCATTATTCGCGGCATCACCACCAAGGGTTCCCGATTCCGTCCGAGCGACTGGGCCGATCGCCTGGCAGGCGCGTTCGCGGTGATCGATCCCAACAACCGCACCAATTATTCGCCTTTTGTGCAGCTCACCACCCTTGACGGCATCCGCTGCGTGGTGGTGGATAAAAAGCTCAAGGCATCCGATCCCACCGCCTACCGCTTCCTGCAGACATTTGCCGCAAGCAACGAACTGCTGACGGAGAATGCCGATTGAACCCAGCCAGAGGAAGCCGGCAATAAAAAACGCCGCGTAATGCGGCGTTTTTGTTTGGCGCGGATCGACCGATCAGGCCATTGCCTTGACGGCCTGCGACAGACGGCTCTTGTGACGGGAAGCCTTGTTCTTGTGAACGATCTGCTTGTCAGCGATGCTGTCGATCACGCTCATGGATGCCTGGAAAACCTGTTGAGCGGCGGCCTTGTCGCCGGCTTCGATGGCCTTGCGCACTTTCTTGATTGCGGTGCGCAGTTCCGAGCGCTGGCTCATGTTGTGGTCGCGCTGTGCGGACGCTTGACGGGCACGTTTGCGGGCCTGGGCGGAGTTCGCCATGTGTTTTGCTCCTGTAAGCCCCGCGCGGTCGGCGAGGCAACAACAATTAATCTGAGATGCCCCATGACACTGCGGGACAGATCTACCAAAGCCGGCGATTGTACGAGAAAAGCCCTCCATAAATCAAGCATGTTTTTAATGCAGTTGCAGTTGGGGCAACCGGCCCGCACAATGCGTGAAAAACGCCGTCCCCCATGAATCTCCTCAAAGCCCTCGCTGCGGTCAGCAGCATGACCCTGCTCTCCCGCATCCTGGGATTCGTCCGCGATACCATCATCGCCCGCGTCTTTGGCGCCGGGATGCTGACTGACGCCTTCTTCGTCGCCTTCAAGATTCCCAACCTGCTGCGGCGCCTGTTTGCCGAAGGCGCGTTCTCGCAAGCCTTCGTGCCCATCCTCGCCGAATACAAAAGCCGCAAGGGCCATGACGCCACCCATACGCTGGTCAATCAGGTCGGCACCGCACTGACCCTGACGCTGGTCGTCGTCGCCCTGCTCGGCATCGTGGGCGCGCCCTGGGTAGCCTATGTCAGCGCACCGGGATTCCGGACCGATCCGGAGAAATTCGCACTGACGGTGACGCTGCTGCGCATCACTTTCCCCTACATCATCTTTATCTCGCTGGTGGCGCTGGCGGCGGGCGTTCTCAATACTTACAGCAAGTTTTCGGTGCCGGCGTTTGCGCCGGTGCTGCTCAACGTTGCCATGATCGCCGCAGCCCTGTGGCTGGCGCCCTATTTCGATCCACCCGTGCTGGCGCTCGGCTGGGGCGTAGCGCTGGGGGGCGTGCTGCAACTGGCGTGGATGCTGCCGCATCTGATGAAAATCGGCATGCTGCCGCGTCCCACGCGGCACATCAACGATCCCGGGGTGCACCGGATCCTGCAACTGATGGCGCCCGCCACGCTTGGGGTGTCGGTGGCGCAGATCAGTCTGTTGATCAACACCATCTTCGCGTCCTTCCTCACCACCGGCAGCGTGTCGTGGCTGTATTACGCCGACCGCCTGATGGAATTTCCCACCGGCATGCTGGGGGTGGCGCTGGGCACCATTTTGCTGCCCAGCCTGGCCAAGCATTACGCCGACGATTCGCCAGCCGAATATTCCAAACTGCTCGACTGGGGCCTGCGGCTGACCCTGCTGCTCGCCCTGCCCTCCGCCGCGGCGCTGGCGGTGCTGGCCGTACCGCTCATCTCCACGCTGTTCCGCTACGGCGCATTCAGCGCGCACGATGTCGCCATGACCCAGCAAGCGCTGGTGGCCTACAGCCTGGGGCTGGTCGGGCTGATCCTGGTCAAGGTGCTGGCGCCCGGGTTTTACGCGCGGCAAAACATCCGCACGCCGGTCAAGGTCGCCATTTTCACCCTCGTCGCCACCCAGTTGATGAACCTGGTCTTCATCGGCCCGCTCGGTCACGCCGGGCTGGCGCTGGCGATCGGACTGGGGGCGTGCCTCAACGCCGGGCTGTTGCTGCATCTGCTGAAAAAGCAGCAGGTTTACCAGCCGCAACCGGGCTGGACCGGCTATTTTCTGCGTGTGCTGCTGGCCGTTGCGCTGATGGCTGCCATGCTCTACTTCGCCATGGGCGAGCCACAATGGTGGCTGGCTGCCCGGTCCTACGCACGGCTGGCTCGACTGTCGCTGCTGGTCGGCGGCGGCATTGCGCTGTATTTTGCCGCGCTCGGCCTGATGGGATTCCGCCCGCGGCAGTTCGCAAGGCGTGCAGCCGAATAAGCCGCTGAATAAGCTAGAATTACTCCTTTTTCGCGCACGCTTCGCTACACGCATCAACCCCATGCGCATCACCCACGGCTTCACTCCCCTCGGCACGCCCCATGCAGTCACCATTGGCAACTTCGACGGCCTGCATCTCGGTCACCAGGCCATGCTCGCCCGCCTGCAGGACGTGGCGCGGGCGCGCGGCCTGCCGAGTTGCGTGCTGAGCTTCGAACCGCATCCACGCGAATTTTTCGCGCCCGAGCAGGCGCCGGCGCGCCTGTCCAGCCTGCGTGAAAAAGCCGAGTGCCTGCAACGGATGGGGATCGACCGGCTGCACGTATTCCGCTTCGACCGCGCTTTTTCGGCCCTGACTGCCGAGGCCTTCATCGAACAGGTGCTCGGCCGCACCCTGCAGGCGCGCTACGTGCTGGTGGGCGACGATTTCCGTTACGGCGCCAAGCGCGCGGGCGACTTCACACTCCTGAATAAGGCTGGCGAGGCACTCGGCTTCGATGCCGAGTTTCTGCCCACGGTCGAGGTAAAAGGCGAGCGCGCCTCGTCCACTGCGGTGCGCAGTGCGCTGGCTGCCGGCGAGCTTGAGCACGCCGCGCTTCTGCTGGGCCGGCCTTACAGCATCTCCGGCCATGTGGTGCACGGCGACAAGCTGGGGCGCGACATCGGCTTCCCCACCGCCAACATCCAGCTCAAGCACAACCGGCCGCCGCTGCTGGGCATTTTCGCGGTCGAACTGTACGGCCTCAACGGCGCGCCGCTGCCGGGCGTGGCGAGCCTCGGCAAGCGGCCCACCGTCAAAGGCCTGGACGCCGTTCCCGTGCTCGAAGTGCACCTGTTCGATTTCAATGCCGATATTTACGGCCGCCGCGTGCGCGTGGATTTTCTGCACAAGCTGCGCGACGAGGAAAAATATCCCGACCTCGACAGTCTGGTCGCGCAGATCCGCCGCGACGTCGACAACGCCAAACAATTTCTTGAGCAGCGCCATGCCTGACTATAAAAACACGCTCAATCTCCCCGACACGCCCTTCCCGATGCGCGGCGACCTCGCCAAGCGCGAGCCCGGCTGGGTCAAGAGCTGGCAGGAAAAGAAACGCTACGAAGCGATTCGAAAGGCCGCCGCCGGTCGCCCCAAATTCATCCTGCACGACGGCCCACCGTATGCCAACGGCGACATCCACATCGGTCACGCGGTCAACAAGATCCTCAAGGACATCATCGTCAAGGCAAAAACGCTGTCAGGCTTCGACGCGCCCTACGTGCCGGGCTGGGACTGCCACGGCCTGCCGATCGAACTGCAGGTGGAGAAAACCCACGGCAAGGCCATCGCGCCGGCCAAGTTCCGCGAACTGTGCCGCGCGTATGCTGCCGAGCAGATCGAACGGCAGAAGATCGACTTCATCCGCCTCGGCGTGCTTGGTGACTGGGATCATCCCTACCGCACCATGGATTTCCAGTTCGAGGCCGACACCCTGCGCGTGCTCGGTCAGATTCAACAGGCCGGATATCTCTATCAGGGCGCCAAGCCGGTGCACTGGTGCGTCGATTGCGGCTCCGCGCTGGCCGAAGCCGAAGTCGAATACGAGGACAAGACCTCGCCCGCGATCGACGTCGGCTTTAAAGTGGCTGACGACTCCGATCTCATTCGCCGGTTTGATGTTGCCGTCCACGATCAGATGCGCAAGTTCATGTTTGACGAGCCGGTTTACCTCGTCATCTGGACCACCACGCCGTGGACCTTGCCGGCCAACCAGGCCGTCGCCCTCCACCCTGATTTCCAGTACGCCTTGGTGCGCACATCCAAGGGCTTGTTGATTCTCGCCGACAGCCTGCGCGAAGCCGCGCTGACTCGCTATGGTTTGAGCGAGGGCGCCGAAGTCATCGCGCACACCACCGGCCAGATGCTCGAAGGCGTGCTGCTGTGGCACCCGTTCCAGCAACGCCAGGTGCCGGTCATCGTCGGCGACCACGTCACCGCCGACGCGGGTACCGGCGCGGTGCATACGGCCCCCGGTCACGGCCTCGACGACTATGTGGTGGGCAGCCGCTACGGTCTGAAGGTCGACAACCCGGTGGGCGACGACGGCCGCTTCTACGCCGGCGTGCCGGTGGTCGGCGGCATGAGCATCTGGCAGGCCAACCCCTTGATCGTCGATACGCTCGCCGCCAGCGGCAACCTGCTGGCGCATGAAAAGCTGCTGCACAGCTACCCGCACTGCTGGCGCCACAAGACGCCGATCATCTTCCGCGCCACACGGCAGTGGTTCATCGGCATGGATGCGGGGGGTGAGGAGTCAGGGGTGAAGGGTGAGGCGAGTTTGCGCGAACGCGCGATGGCAGCTGTAGATCACACACAGTTTTTTCCAGCCTGGGGCCGTGCGCGGCTGGAGGCGATGATCCGAAACCGCCCCGACTGGTGCGTCTCGCGCCAGCGCAACTGGGGCGTGCCGATGCCCTTCTTCACCCACAAGGAAACCGGCGAGCCGCACCCGCGCACCCCGGAACTGCTGGAAATCGTCGCCCAGCGCGTCGAGCAGGCCGGCATCGAAGCCTGGTTTGCGCTCGACCCCGCCGAACTGCTGGGCGAGGATTCCGCGCACTACGACAAGACCGGCCACACGCTCGACGTCTGGTTCGATTCGGGCGTGACCCATGCCTGCGTGCTGAAGCGCCGTCCCGAGCTCGCGCATCCGGCCGATCTGTATCTGGAAGGCTCCGATCAGCATCGCGGCTGGTTCCAGTCGAGCCTGCTCACCGGCTGCGCAACCGACGGCCACGCGCCGTACCAGGCTTTGCTGACCCATGGCTTCGTCGTCGACGGCAAGGGCCACAAGATGAGCAAGTCGAAGGGCAATGTGATCGCGCCGCAAAAGGTGATGGACCAGTACGGCGCCGACATCCTGCGGCTGTGGGTGGCGACCACCGACTATTCCGGCGAGCTGACCATCTCGGACGAGATCCTCAAGCGCGTGGTGGAAAGCTACCGGCGCATCCGCAACACGCTCAAATTCCTGCTCGCCAACCTGTCGGACTTCGACGCCAAAGAACATGGTTTGCCGGTCGAAGACTGGCTGGAAATCGACCGCTACGCGCTGGCGCTGACCCGCCAGCTGCAGGGCGAATTGCAGGCGCATTACGACGCCTACGAATTCCACTTCATCGTGCAGAAGCTGCAAAGCTTCTGCTCGGAAGATCTCGGCGGCTTCTACCTCGATATCCTGAAGGACCGCCTCTACACCAGCGGGGCGAACAGCCGCGCGCGGCGCGCGGCGCAGAACGCCTTGTTCCACATCACCCATGCTCTCGCACGCTGGATGGCGCCGATTTTGTCGTTCACCGGCGAGGAAGTGTGGGCGCAACTGGCGGGGGACGACTCGGTGTTTCTGCACACTTGGCATGAGTTACCGACATGCGACGCAAAGGCCGAACATGACTTGCTGGATGGCTGGCAACACATACGCTCCATTCGCAGTGAAGTGCAAAAAAAGCTTGAAATACTGCGTGTCGCTGGCGAAATTGGTTCTTCCTTGCAGGCTGAGGTCGCGCTTTATTTACCTAGTGTATTGCACGAGCTACTTGCATCTCTCGGTGACGACCTACGCTTCGTGTTGATTACATCCCAAGCAAAAGCGTTCGTCTCTAAAGATGACACCGAACTTAGAATTGAAGCGCATGCCAGCACCGCAAAAAAATGCGAGCGCTGCTGGCATTACCGCGACGACGTCGACGCCCATGCCGGGCATCCCGGCCTGTGTGGACGCTGCGTCAGCAATCTATCTGGCGAAAGCGAGGCGCGCAGTCATGCTTGATGACACCACCAATCTGTCACACCGGCGAAAGCCGCTGTCCAGTTTGTTAATTTTTCTGGATTCCGGCTTCCCCCCATACGGGGACAAGCGCCGGAACGACAAAATCGGGGGGGCGGCATTCTGAACCGCCCCCCCGCTGGATGACTCTACGGTATGAAATTCTTCTCTGATCCAATGATGCGTAGGTGGCTGGGCCTCGCGTTTGCTGTCATCGTCGCCGACCACCTCACCAAGTGGTGGGTGTCGTCCGCCCTCGACTTCCAGCAAGCCGTGCCTGTACTGCCGTTCTTCTCGCTGGTGCGGGTGCACAACACCGGCGCGGCATTCAGCTTTCTAGCCGATGCCAGCGGCTGGCAGCGCTGGTTCTTCATCGCGGTGGGCGTCATCGCCACGGTCATCATCGTGCGCCTGCTCAAACGCCACGCCCAGGAGACGCGGCTGGCCTTCGCGCTGGCGCTGGTGCTCGGCGGCGCACTCGGCAACGTCATCGACCGCGTGGTGCTGGGCCATGTGGTGGATTTTTTATTTTTCCACTACCGCAGCTTCGCCTGGCCCGCATTCAACATCGCGGATTCCGCCATCACCGTCGGCGCCGCCCTGCTGATCTGGGACGGCCTGCGCGGCAAACCCACGGCGCCGAAAAACGCAGCATGACCGCCACTCGCGCCGTCGCCGCGGGCGACACCCTCCAGCTTCGCTATGCGCTGCGCCCGCGTGGTGGCGAGGACATCATCTCCAATTTCGACGATCCCGAACCCGACACGGTGACACTCGGCGACGGCACCCTGGCACCGATGCTCGAACAATGGCTGGTCGATCTGCACCCCGGCGAGCGCCATGTGTTCCTGCTCGACCCCTGGCAGGCCTTCGGCACAAGCCAGCCCGAACTCATCCAGGATCTACCCAAAACCGATCTGCCCACCGACATGAACTTCGAGGTCGATCAGCTGTTCGAATTCGCCATGCCCAATGGCCAAACCATGGCCGGGCGCATTCTGGGGGTCGGCGAGGAGGCGATGAAGGTCGACTTCAACCATCCGCTCGCCGATCTGGCCATCGAATTCGAAGTGGAAATCGTCCGCATTCTGTGACACGGTACTGCCCATGACGCCCACCATCCTTCTCGCCAACCCGCGCGGCTTTTGTGCCGGCGTCGATCGTGCCATCGCCATCGTCGAGCGCGCGCTGGAAAAATTCGGCGCGCCGATTTACGTCCGCCACGAAGTTGTCCACAACACCTTCGTCGTCAACGACCTCAAGGCCAAGGGTGCCATCTTCGTCGAGGAACTCGCGGAGGTACCCGCCGGCGCCACCGTCATTTTCAGCGCACACGGCGTGTCGCAGGCCGTGCGCGCCGAGGCCGAGGCGCGTGGACTGAACGTGTTCGACGCCACCTGCCCACTCGTCACCAAGGTGCATGTCGAAGTCAGCAAGATGCGCGACAGGGGATTCGAGATCGTCATGATCGGCCACAAGGGCCACCCCGAAGTCGAAGGCACCCTGGGCCAGTCGAAAGGCGGCATGTATCTGGTCGAAACGCCGGAAGCCGTCGCCAGTCTTCAAGTAAGCGACCCGGACAAACTAGCCTACGTCACCCAGACTACCCTGTCGGTCGGCAACGCCAGCGAAATCGATCCGCAATGGATCTCTGGAAAGAAACGGGTTGGTGTGACCGCCGGTGCGTCAGCGCCGGAAATTCTGGTGCGTGCAGTGATTGAGCGACTGGATCAGTTAAGCATCAACTCGGTAACCCATCTGGAGGTGTGCAGGAGAAGGTGGCTTTCCCCATACCGTCAGACTTGGCTGACTGACTTCTCAAGTTTATTTAGTGTCCCCAGCACTCCGCCACACTGCCGCCTGCTCCTTGTGTACCGGTATTCGTCAAAGTCAACGTTCCACAAGCATCACCGGCCATAACGCCAGTGGGCGTAGCACTCAATGTAAAAGTCTGCGTATCGGGAAAATTCACTGTCACGTCATATTTTGCCGTTCCGTTCTTTGGGGAGTGTTGGAGTTGGGCGGGAAGCGTTACTGCCACCCCCGCACTCGTCTGATCATATCGATTTGCCAAAGTGTAATTCCGCTCCAGAAACTGGGTCGTTTCCAGAAGAATACTCCGCGCCTCCGCCCGGTTCCCACGCTGGACATACGCCGTGTAGTTCGGATAAGCGATGGCTGCCAGGATGCCGATAATCACCACCACGATCATCAGCTCGATCAGGGTCATCCCCTGCTGTCGGGATGGCCACCGACGATGCAGCCTGGAGCCTGTCCGTTCAATCATCATCATGGTCCATCCCCCTATTGAACGATCTCGCGCCAGGTGATCCGGCCCCGCGACCCAGCACCAAAGTTGATCAGCGTCGTCGGCGTTTTGCCCTCGGTGGTGGACGACACGCCGACCCCCGTTGTGCCTGTAGAACCCTTGATCAGCGTGGTGCCTCCGAGGGCCGCCCCGATCTGGGCACCACTGACTGCCGTGTCGAGATTATTGATCGTCCCATCCTTGTTCGAATCGAAGACCCCATTCTGGGGCATCGCGCCCGTCAGGTAGTTCACGGACATCAGCCACCCGGTTCCCCCAAACGCGCAGGGCGACACGGAAGGAATGAAGGTGTTGAAGAAAACGTTGCCCGAAACCAGTTTGGGCGAACCCGTCGTTCTTTCACCCGTGGACGGCAGGTCGGCATACCACCCTTGCGGTGAGGTGGGACACGTTGGCGAGGTGCCACAACCTTTCGCGACGACACGGTAATTCACATCGGCTGGCGCCGGGCTCAGGCCCAGCGGGTTAGCCTGGGCGACAGCCACCGTGGAAATCGTTTGCGGAATCAGCGCGCTGCGCCCCCCCACGGTGGACCCGTTGTCCCAAATGCCATAGAAAGTCTGCACCTGGGGAGTGGGCGTGGTAGAGGTATCACTTGTCTCCAGGAATTTCCCGGTGCCGAACAGCACCATGGTTCCCGAGGTCGGATGCAAGGTCACTTCCGGCGCATTGATGATCGGCTGGCGGTTGCCCGAGCCATCCTGGGCTATATACACGAGACTCGCGCTGCTCCAGCTGGCCGCGCTGGCATTGCTCAGATCGAATTTCCACATGTTGCCTTTCAGATCCCCTGCGTAAACCGTATCGACCAGGCCGTCTCCGTCGGCATCGAAAGGCACAGGTGCGGACAGGCCATTGTCCTTGCCTGCCGGCGCATCGGCGACGATCTTCACATAATCCACACCACCGGCCTGCCATGCCCCGCCAGTGCCGGTCGGTCCGTTGACGAACAGCACATACAGGACTGCCTTGCCGTCGATGCTGTTGTAGCCATTGCCCAGCACCACTCCCCAGCGGCCATTTTCAAATTGAGCGATCTGCTTGGCCTGGTTGTTATTCAGCTTGGTGGGTGAGTTATTGAACGTGTAGCCCAGATCCACCTCGGACTTGAACTCCCACTCCACGATGTTGGCCGCATTCCCGAGGTTGAACAGGGGGGTGTCGGCGCTGTTCTGGGCCGACACATCAGGATTGGTGACGTTCAATGCAAAGAATCCCTTGCCGCCTGCGCCGAGCCCGCTTACCAGCAAGGTCTCCCACACTGCGCCCGAAGTCGTGCAGGAGGTCGTGCAGACATCCGCCACCATGGGTGAACTGTCGACGAAATAGCGATGATTGCCACTGGCGGTATATTTGCTGTCAGTCAACTGGCTCAGGTTGCCGTACACCATGGACGGCACATAGGCCAGCACTTCCTTGCCGGCGTTGGCTGTTGGCACAGATACATCCTTGTCGTTTGTCAGGTTGCCATCGCCGTCGCTGTCCACAGCGAGATCTGCATCCTCCCAGGTGGTTGCCGTATCGATGCCATGCAGCATGCCATCGTTAGCCCCGACGTAAACAACGGGCTTGCGGTCCTTGAAATTTTGCTGGAAGGTCGAGTATCCCGGATGGTCCGCATCCGCATATCCCGCCGCGGGGGGGCCGACGTACACCGGGTTGGAATTGATGATGTCTCCCAATATGCTGACGTCGCGATGACGGAACCTGAAAATCGAGGTCGAAGAGGCGCAGGTGAATGTGCCCGATCCGGTTTTTGTGTCATCCCCTCTGAGGTAGGCCACTCTTTCCAGACCACAGTTGTCCGTATTGGCATAGGCGTCCTTATTCAGTGCGCTTTGTTGGCCGCTACTCAGGTTGGCGTATGCGAAATTGGCACCGCCCGCGGTACCCATGGTCAGGATCAGGCGATCGTCCGGAAGCTGCGCATTGATTTTCTGCCCCGCATCCCATTCAGGATAGGGCTTGTCGGAAGCGTCCCAGTTGGGTGGTGGCGTGGCGGCAGAAAGCACGCTGCCGTTGTTGTTGTCCAGCCTGAACGACAGCAACTGGCCGCTCCAGGAACTGCTGCTGAAACGCCCCTGGTAGATCCGGCTGCCGGTGTTCAGCGACGAGGAGTTGGTCGCCACCGCAGACGCCGAAGAATCCTTCAGGATCTTCAGGAACGCCGCGTTCAGCGCCTTCTCCTGTCCCAGCGGATTGCTGACCAGGAAATAATTGTCCGGAATGCCGTCCGAGCCCGGGGTGCCGTCTTCAAGCAAGACGTCCCATTCCGCCGCCGAATCGGGCGTGCCATTCGAATTCACGTCGTTGAAGCCGCCCCATTTGGCAGCGTACCACAGGGGGCTCTCCAGCAGGTTTGCAGCGGCTGTGGAGCCGGGAGTGAATTCCCTGGTGTGTGTCAGGGGCAGAGGATCTGAATTGTTGGGTGTATCCAGGAAGTAGTTCACATCGGATCCCGAACCCGTGTCGACGTCTCTCACTTCCAGGTATGTTCCGTCTTCGGTGGTGCCCGAAATGATGTATCCCAAGTGCTGGATGATAC
>Ga0210129_1000164_pt1 | contig 17745 bp, 17 predicted proteins | sample WestPond_Cattail_2_FD_185582 | JGI IMG/M metagenome (GOLD analysis project Ga0210129, IMG submission 185582) | Wetland microbial communities from the San Francisco Bay, California, USA, that impact long-term carbon sequestration -... | ecosystem: Environmental > Aquatic > Marine > Wetlands ... | reverse complement strand
GACTTCCACCGACAGGTCCTTGACGTAGAGTTTTTCGATGTTGAATACGGGTTGCAGCTCGTCGCTCATGATGGCTCCCAGAACAAGAAAACCGGAGCCTGCGCTCCGGGGATAGTGCGCATTTTACACGCGCTTATTGAATACCCTGTGAAGCCAGCCAGCGTTTCAGCGCATGGGCTTCCATCGCACCCGAGGTGCGTGCGATCTCGACGCCGTTCCTGAACAGGATCAGGCTGGGAATGCCCTTGATGTGGTGGCGCATCGATACCTGTGGGTACGCTTCGGTGTCGACCTTGGCAAATCGCACGCGCGTGCCCATCTCGGCGGCCACCTGCTGGAACACCGGTGCCATCATCTTGCAGGGACCGCACCAGTCGGCCCAGAAATCGACCAGCACCGGCAGGCCGGCCTTGGCGATAAAGCGGTCGAAACTGTTCACGGCCAGGTCGACCGGCTTGCCGGGCAGCAGCGGGGAGGCGCATTTGCCGCATTTGGGTGCATCGGCCAGACGGTCGTCCGGCACGCGGTTGACAGCGAGGCAGTGAGGGCACACGAGTTCCATGGCAATTCCTTGAAGCGAATGATCGTTGCTTCAAGATGGTGGCGCACGCCGGAAAATCAAGCGCGGTTCAGCAGGGGTACCAGTCCACCTGCGGCATCCAGCGCCGAGGTGTCGTCGAAACCGCCGACATGGGTGTCGCCGACGAATACCTGCGGCACGGTGCGGCGGCCGCCGGAGCGGGCAATCATTTCGTCCTGCTTCTCCGGATCGAGGTCGATGCGGATTTTTTCGATTTCGGTCACGCCACGGCTTTTGAGCAGGCGCTCGGCAGCAACGCAATAGGGGCACACGGCGGTGCAGTACATCACGACTTTGGCCATGGGAAAATCCTTATTTCTGGGTGACGGGCAGGTTGGCGCGTTCCCACGCGAGGATGCCGCCTTCCTGGTTGAACACGGTCACGAAACCGGCTTTTTTCAGCATGCCGCAGGCGCGTGCCGAGCGATGGCCGCTGCGGCAGGTGACCAGGATCGGCTTGTCCTTGAACTTTTCGAGTTCCTGCATGCGGCTGGCCAGCTGGCCGAGCGGAATGTGCTTGGCCTTGGGAATGTGGCCGGACGTGTATTCCTTGTCCTCGCGCACGTCGAGGATCAGCGCGTCGTCGTTGTAGAGCCGGGTGGCTTTCAGCGTGTCGGCCTGGTCCACGCCGGAGAGGCTGCCGCCGATGAAGTTCCACACCAGCATGGCGCCAGACACCACCGCCAGCGCTACCAGCATCCAGTTGTCCTGCAGAAATTGCACGTCCATGAATGCTCCCGATTACAGGCCGCAGCCCTGTTTGACTCCGGCTTTTTTCAGCATGATGTCCATCGGACAGAAGCGGGTGATGCCGGACTGGAACAGGTTGAAACCAACGAAGGCGGTGAACCACAGCCACGACAGCCGGGTCAGGTCGACGCTGCCGGAAAAATGCGCCAGCGCCAGCGACAGCATGATGAAAAATCCGGCAATGATGCGAACGAGGCGTTCAACGGTCATGGTGAAACTCCTGATATTGATGAAGAATGTTTGCGGTAGTTCGCGGCGTAGTACAGCACCGGAATGACCACCAGTGTCAGCAAGGTGGAGACAAAAATGCCGAATATCAAGGACACTGCGAGGCCGCTGAAAATCGGGTCGTCGAGGATGAAGAAGGCGCCCATCATGGCTGCGGCGCCGGTCAGTACGATCGGCTTGGCACGGGTGGCGCCCGCCTGGATCACGGCTTCCTGGAAATCCATGCCGTCCCGCACCTGCTGGTTGATGAAATCGACCAGCAGGATGGAGTTGCGCACGATGATGCCGGCCAGCGCGATCATGCCGATCATCGAGGTGGCGGTGAACTGCGCCCCGAGCAGGGCGTGGCCGGGCATGACGCCGATGATGGTGAGCGGGATCGGCGCCATGATGATGAGCGGAGTGAGGTAGCTCTTGAACTGTGCCACCACCAGGATGTAGATCAGCATCAGCCCGACCGCGTAGGCGAGACCCATGTCGCGGAAGGTTTCATAGGTGACCTGCCATTCGCCGTCCCACTTCAGGCTGAATCCGGCGTAGGGATCGCTCGGCTGCCTGATGAAATATTCCGACAGCGCGCCGCCTTGCGCCAGCGGCATGTTCTTCAGCTTGTCGCGCATACCGAACAGGCCATACAGCGGCGAATCCACCTTGCCGCCGGTGTCGCCGACCACGAACACCACCGGCAGCAGGTCCTTGTGGTAAATGGTTTTTTCGCGCGCGCTCGGCGTCACTTCCACCAGTTCGGACAGCGGCACCCGGTTGCCGTTGGCGCCGCGCACCGTGAGTTTCAGCAACTCGTCGATGCCGTTCTGTCGTTCCGGCGGCAGGGTGATGCGCACCGGGATTTCATACTTGGCGCCGCTGCCGTGGATGGGGGTGACGTTTTCCCCGGACAGGCCCATCTTCATCGCCGCGACGATGTCCTTCTGCGCCACCCCCGCGACCGCGGCCTTGTTCTGCAACACGCGCAGCACAAAGCGCTGGGCATCGTCCTCCACCGTATCGTCGATGGCGACGATGCCTGCGGACTTTTCAAACACGCCGCGTACCTGCTTGGCGACCTGGATCTGCGCGTCGTAATCGGGGCCGTAGATTTCGGCGACGATCGGCGACATCACCGGCGGGCCGGGCGGCACCTCGACCACCTTGACGTCGGCGCCGTGTCTTTTGGCGATCGCCTCGACTGCGGGACGGATGCCCTGCGCGATGTCGTGGCTTTTGCGGTCGCGGTGGTGCTTGTCGACCAGGTTCACCTGCAAATCGCCGACCTCGGGGCCGGAGCGCAGGTAATACTGGCGTACCAGGCCGTTGAAGTTGATCGGCGCGGCGGTACCGGCATAGGCCTGGTAATCGGTGACTTCCGGCACGTCCGCGACCGCTGCGCCCATTTCTGCGAGCACCTGCGCGGTTTTTTCCAGCGGCGTGCCGACCGGCATGTCGACGATGATCTGGAATTCCGACTTGTTGTCGAACGGCAGCATTTTCAGGATGACCAGCTTGATCACCGGCAAGGCAACCGAAATGAGGATGGCCAGCCCGATGCCCAGCCACAGCTTGCGGCGTGCGCCCTTGCCGGCGTCCCCGCGCAGGAAGGGAGTGAGGCGGGAGCGGAACAGGCCAAGCAGCTTGTTGTCGCCCTCTGCATGGGCGCCGTGCGCATCTTGCTTGATCAGTCGCAGCGCCAGCCACGGGGTGACGATGAAGGCGATGGCCAGCGAAATGACCATGCCGATCGAGGCATTGATCGGGATGGGGCTCATGTACGGCCCCATCAGGCCGGAGACGAAGGCCATCGGCAGCAGCGCGGCGATGACAGTCAAGGTCGCCAAGATGGTCGGGCCGCCGACTTCGTCGACGGCACGCGGAATGATGGCTTCGAGTCCGTCGTGATCCAGCCCCATGCGGCGGTGGATGTTTTCCACCACCACGATGGCATCGTCGACCAGGATGCCGATCGAAAAGATCAGTGCGAACAGCGACACCCGGTTGAGCGTGAAGCCCCATGCCCACGAGGCGAACAGCGTGGCTGCCAGCGTCAGCAGCACCGCCGCGCCGACGATCAGCGCCTCGCGCCTGCCGATGGCGAACAGCACCAGCAACACCACCGAGGCAGTGGCGAAAATCAGCTTCTGGATCAGTTTCTTGGCCTTGTCGTCGGCGGTGGCGCCGTAATTGCGGGTGACGCTGACCTCCACGCCTTCGGGCAGCACGCTGTTTTGCAGGGTATTGACGCGCGCGATGACTTTTTCCGCGACGTCGACCGCGTTTTCACCCGGCTTTTTGGAGATGGCCAGCGTGACGGCAGGGTAGGTCTGGCCGCTGTCGGCCTTGTGCTCGCCGCCCGCACCGGGGCCATTCCAGACATAACGCGCTGGCTGATCGGGACCCTCGACGACGCTGGCGATATCGTTGATGTAGACCGGGCGGCCCTGGGTGACGCCGACCACCAGTTGCCTCACGTCCTCGGCACCGGACAGGAAGGTGCCGGTCTGGACGAGAATCTCCTGATTGTTCGACACCAGGGTGCCGGATGGTTGCGCGGCGTTGGACACCTGCAGGGCATCGCGGATGTCCTGGGGCGACACGCCGAACGCCGCCATGCGATCGGGGTCCATCATCACCCGCACCGCGCGGCCGGGACCGCCGACGGTGCTGACTTCGCGCGTGCCGGCGATGCGCTTCAGCTCGATTTCCGCAGCGTGCGCCGCCTGTTCCAGCTCATACGCGCCGCGCGACGGATCGCGTGTCCATAGGGTAACCGTGACGATGGGGACGTCGTCGATGCCGAGCGGCTTGATGATGGGCTCGCCGACGCCGAGTTCGGGCGAGAGCCAGTCGCGGTTGGCCTGGATGGTGTCGTACAGCCGAACCAGCGCCTGGGTCCGATCCTGCCCCACCAGGTATTGCACGGTCAGCACCGCCATGCCGGGCTTGGAGACCGAGTAGATGTGCTCGATGCCGGCGATCTGCGACAGCACCTGCTCGGCTGGGGTGGCCACCAGCGCATCCACGTCCTTCGCCGAGGCGCCTGGAAAAGGGATGAACACGTTGGCCATGGTCACGTTGATCTGCGGCTCTTCCTCGCGCGGCGTGACCAGGATGGCGATCAGGCCCAGCAGGGCCGCGATCAGGGCGATCAGCGGGGTGAGCTGGGACGTGAGGAAGAAACGGGCGATGCGTCCGGAGGGTCCCATGTGCTTTCCCGGTCAGTGGGCAGGCTTGTTGGACGCACTCTTGGCGTAAATGCCCGCCTTGACCGGTTCGAGCGCGATCACGTCGCCCGGGTTCAGGCCAGCCAGCACTTCCACCAGCCCGCGTGCATTGGGCGTACCCAGGCGCACCTGCCGCAGGCTGACCTTGTTCTTGTCCACCACGTACACCGCGGTGATTTCGGAGCGTCGCACCACCGCGCTCGACGGAATGCTGAGCTTGCGCGCGCTGCCCACCGAAAAATGCGCCCGCGCGAACATGCCGGGGATCACGCCTTCCAGATTGGTCGGCAGATCGATACGCACCTTGACCGTATGCGTGGCGGTATCGGCGGACGGCAGCACGGTGACGCCGGTGGCGTCGATCCACTTGCTGAGCGAAGGAATCTCCACCGAAACGCGTGGCGCGGCCTTCACCTCGGCCAGCTTGTACTGCGGGATGTTGGCGACTACCCGCATGTCCTTGGGGTCGAAGCCAGTCATCAGGGGTTTGCCGGGCGTGACGGTTTCACCCAGTTCGACGTGGCGGGCGGCGACCACGCCGGAAAATGGCGCGGTGATGACGGTATAGCTGCTGACGGCGGAGGATTGGCCTGCCCCGGCGCGCGCCGCGCGGGCCGCCGCCTCGGCGGCGCGGTATTCGGCGGTGGCGCGATCCAGCGCCGCCTGGCTGATGAATTTCTGCTGGAACAGCTGCTGCTGACGCTCGTAGTTGGCGCGTGCGTTGGCCAGCGTGGCAGTGGCCTGGGCGACCTGTGCCTGGCTGCCGGCAACGGCAGAGGAAAGCTCCTGCGCGGACAGCCGAACGATGACGGTGCCCGCCTTGACGTAATCGCCGGCATCGAAATTGACCGCAGACACGCGCCCGGACACCTGGGCTGCGACAGTCGATTGCTTGACGGCTTCAACTGAAGCTTCGGTGGAATAGCCGCTATCTGTTACCTGGTATTTCACCGGCGCAACCGCGAAGGGGAGGGCTGCCCAGGCGGACTGGGAGGCCAGCAGGGCGCAGGCAAGCAAGTGGGCGGGGGTCGGCAGGGGCACAGAGAAATCTCCGTTAAGTTATCCATTAGAGTATTCTAATTTATTATTTGGATCAAGTGGTTGGACGGTATTTGGGTGCCGTCGGCCGCACTAAAACGTGCCAAGTATGCGCTACAAGATGGCTCCGTTCCACTGCATGCCGCAGCGCGTGTGGAAGTCTCGCATGCAGTACAAAGAAAAAGCCCGACCCGCATGCGCGGCGCCGGGCCTGTGGTTCGGGGTAATTATTTGGTGAAGCCGCAGAAGACGTCGCGCATCATCCCCAGCAGTTTCAGCGTGCGGGTGTCGCCCACCCGATAAAAAACGCGGTTGGCGTCCTTGCGGGTGCGCAGCACGCCCTTGTCGCGCAGGATGGCGAGGTGCTGCGAGATGTTGCTTTGGGAGGTGCCGACGTGGTCGACGATGTCCTGCACGCTGACCTCCTTGTCGCCCAGCACGCAGAGAATTTTCAGACGCAGCGGATGCGACATGGCCTTCATCGCACGCGAGGCCTGCTCGATGTGCTCGTCCTTGTCCATCAGGTCCACTTCGTCCCAATCAGCTGCCATATTCATTACCTCGATCCAGTTCGTGTAGTACTCTTGAATGTGACACGACTTCGGCACAAAACCGTTGCAGCACCGCATTTACAGAGCAAATTTGATGATTGCATGTAGATTAGCAATCATGCATATATTAAAATAATCCCACAAAAACGAGACAGGTAATACAAATTTTTTCATGAAGACCTCGCCGGTTCTCCTTATCATCCTCGACGGTTTCGGTTGCCGCGCCGAGCGCGCCGATAACGCGATCGCGCAGGCCAGTAAACCCAATTTCGACCGCCTGTGGAAGGAAAACCCGCATACCCTGATTCACGCATCGGAGTCCGAGGTGGGCCTGCCCAAGGGGCAGATGGGTAACTCGGAAGTGGGACACTTGAACATCGGGGCCGGCCGTGTGGTGTACCAGGAATTCACCCGCATCGATCGAGCCATCGAATCCGGTTACTTCTATACCAATCCCGCCCTGCTGAACGCGGTGCATCTGGCGCGCGACAACCAGAAAACCCTGCACGTGCTCGGCCTGCTGTCCGATGGTGGCGTACACAGCCACGAGTCGCATTTCCACGCGATACTTGAACTGGCGAGACGCGAAAATCTGCACAAGGTGTGCTTGCATGTGTTTCTGGATGGCCGCGACACGCCGCCGAAAAGCGCTGAAATCTACCTGCGCCGGCTGTCTGAAAAGATCGAGCAGGCGGGGGTCGGGCATATCGCCTCGATGATTGGCCGCTACTATGCAATGGACCGTGACCGCCGCTGGCAACGGGTCAAGTCTGCCTATGACTTGCTGACCCAGGGGCGCACCGAGTTCTGGGCGGAGAATCCGCTGGCCGGGCTGGAAGCCGCCTATGCGCGCGGCGAAACCGACGAATTCGTCAAGGCTATTGCAATTCTGCCGCCCGATGGCAAGCCGGTGAAGATGGAAGATGGCGACGCGGTGATCTTCCTCAACTTTCGTTCCGATCGCGCACGCCAGTTGTCACGTCCGTTCATCGAGCCCGACTTCGGCGAATTCGAGCGCGAGGTCACCCCCCGCCTGGCGACCTACTGTACCCTGACCGGCTACAGTGACGATTTCGACGTGTCGGTCGCGTTCCCGCCCGAGCGCATCAGGAATGGCCTGGGCGAATACATCGCCAATCTTGGGATGCGTCAGTTGCGCATCGCCGAGACTGAAAAATATCCGCACGTCACCTTCTTTTTCAATGGTGGCGAGGAAGTTTCCTTTCCGGGTGAGGATAGGGTACTGGTGTCATCGCCCGACGTCGCGACGTACGACCTGAAACCCGAAATGAGCGCTTTCGAGGTAACCGAGAAGCTGCTCGCGGCGATCAGCGGCAAACAGTACGACCTCATCATCTGCAATTATGCCAACCCGGACATGGTCGGTCATACCGGCGACCTGCAGGCCGCGATCAAGGCAATCGAGACCGTTGATATCTGCCTGGGCCGGGTGGTCGAAGCCCAACTGGCACGTGGCGGCGAAGTGCTGCTTACCGCCGATCACGGCAACGCCGAATTGATGCGTGACGTGGTAACCGGGCAGGCGCATACCGCCCACACCATGAATCTGGTGCCACTTATCTACATCGGACGGCGGCATGCCACGCTGGCCGAAACTGGCGCACTTGAGGACGTCAGCCCGACCCTGCTGAGAATGATGGGCTTGCCGCAACCCCCGGAAATGACCGGCGAACCCCTGGTTCAGTTTGAGTAGGACGCTCCGCTTCGGGTAAGCTCGCCAGAGTGAACTTCAGACATCTTTTTGTTTTGCTGGCGCTGTGCAGCCCCCTGTGCGTCAGCGCCAATCAGGCCGATCGCAAGCAATCCGAGTTGGATGCGCTCAAGCAGCGCCTGCAAACATTGCAAGAGGAATTTCGCAATACCCAGGCGGACCGTCAGGAAGCGGCCGATGAATTGCGGCAATCGGAACGCGCCATCAGCAGCGCGGTACGCCAGTTGCGTCAGTTGGATTGGGATCGCCAGCGCGCCCGCGCAGATTTGCAAGCCCTGACCCAGCAAGCTGCCGCTGCCGAAGCAAGCATCCAGCAACAGCAGGCGCATCTTGCCCAGGCGCTCAAGGCCGCTTACCTGCGGGGGCAGGGCGATGCGCTCAAGCTCATGCTCAACGGTGCGGACCCCAACCAGACCGCACGTGATTTACGCTATCTGGCGCACCTGTCACGTGCGCAGCACGCCATGATCGAGTCGCTGCGTGCCGACCTGGCGCGGTTGGCCACGCTGCAACAGCAAACCAGGCAAAAAACGAATGACCTGGCGCAAATGAAGGCAGCCCGCGAAGAAGAGCAGAAGAATCTGGTGGCCGAAAAACAGCAACGCGAGCAGGTGATGCAAAAACTGTCGGAGCAGATTCGGCAGCAACGTCTCGAAATCTCCAATTTGAAGCGTGACGAACGCAGTCTGACCCAATTGGTGGAGCGTCTGAACCGGCTGATGGCGCAGCAAGCTGCGCGCGAAGCGTCACGTGCGCGTGCCGCACAGCAAGCGCAAAAGTCACAGGTGGAGGAAAAGGGTGCTGCAGTCAAATCGCAGCGGCCTGTCTCGGTCAATACCGAAACGCCCGTTGCGTTTTCAACTGATCAACCCTTTTCACGCTTGAAAGGTTCCCTGCGGCTGCCCGTTGCAGGGGAACTCATGAACCGATTCGGGACTCCGAGGGAAGACGGCGGCCTGAGTTGGAAAGGATTGTTCATACGCGCCGCACAAGGCTCGGCGGTGAAAGTGATCGCTGCGGGACAGGTGGTCTTTTCCGAGTGGCTGCGCGGCTTTGGCAACCTCATCATTGTCGATCACGGCGAGGGCTACATGAGCCTGTACAGCAATAATGAAAGTCTGTATAAGCAAGTGGGTGAACGGGTTCAGCCTGGTGACGCCATCGCGGCGGTCGGCAATAGCGGCGGTCAGCCTGACCCCGGCTTGTACTTTGAAATGCGGCACCAAAGCCGCCCTGTTAATCCCCTCCTGTGGATGAAGTGAAATGAATCAAAAGGCGAAATTCATACTCGTCGGTTTGGCCGGCCTGATGGCAGGCGCGGCGTTGACGGTCAACCTGTCGGCGATCGCCGACAAGGATGCGGAGACGGCACTGCCGGTCGAGGAGTTGCGTGCCTTTACCGATGTGTTTGCTCGAATCAAGAGCGATTACGTCGAGCCGGTGGATGACAAGAAGCTGATCACCGAGGCGATCAACGGCATGCTGGCCGGGCTGGATCCCCATTCAACCTATCTCGACGCCGAAGGCTTCAAGGATCTGCAGGTCGGCACCCAGGGCGAGTTCGGTGGCCTGGGCATCGAGGTCGGCATGGAAGACGGCCTGGTCAAGGTGGTTTCGCCGATCGAGGACACGCCGGCCTTCAAGGCCGGGGTCAAGCCAGGCGATCTGATCGTCAAGCTGGACGACACCCCGGTCAAGGGCATGTCGCTGAATGATGCGGTGAAGAGGATGCGCGGCAAGCCCGGCTCCAAAATCAAGCTGACCATTGCACGCAAGGGAGTGGATAAGCCCATCGTGCTGACCCTGACCCGTGCGGTTATCAAGATACGCAGCGTCAAATTCAAATTGCTGGAAAACGGCTACGGCTACGTGCGCGTGACGCAATTCCAGGAGCACACCGGCGAGTTGCTGGCCGATGCGTTGAATACGCTTTACAAGGAAAACAAGGCTCCGCTCAAGGGCCTGATACTGGATTTGCGCAACGATCCCGGCGGCCTGCTCAATGGCGCAGTGGCGGTTACGGCGGCTTTCGTCGAGCCCGACAGCCTGGTGGTCTATACCGAGGGGCGTACCGAGGATGCCCAAATGCGGCTGACCGCCAGCCGTGAAAACTACCTGCGCCCGATGCAGCTTGATTATCTGAGGAACCTGCCGGAAGGCGTGAAAAAGGTACCGATGGTCGTGCTGGTCAACAGCGGCTCGGCGTCGGCGTCCGAAATCGTGGCAGGCGCGCTGCAGGACCAGAAGCGTGCGGTCATCATGGGAACACGCACATTCGGCAAGGGGTCGGTGCAGACCATCCTGCCGATCGGCAATGGCACGGCGATCAAACTCACCACCGCACGCTATTTCACGCCGAACGGGCGATCGATTCAGGCCAAGGGCATTGAGCCGGACATCGTGGTGGAAGATCCGAGCGTGCCGTCAGAGGATGAAATCATGGATATTCGGGAGGCCGATCTCGACAAGCACCTGAGTAATCCTAACGGTGGCGAATCGACACCTGAAAGCAAGCCGAGCGAGAGCATCAAGGCGCTGCCCGCCGATAAACCGGGCAAGAACGGAAAGGACGTGAAGCCGCATTCCCTGGAGCCCGGCGAAATCGTATCGAAAAACGATTTCCAGGTGAATCAGGCGCTTAACCTGCTCAAGGGCTTGCAGATTTTGCAGGGGCGCTGAGGGGAACGTGCTGCTGCAGCCGGGTAAGCTTTGCAACGCGGACAGCGCGGTATACTGCGCTGACCTAGCCGGCTGGGGGCGCCATGCGTCCGTGTGACCTCGAAAAAACTCGCGAAATCGTGTTCCATCCATTGCCTGAAGGGCAGGTGGAGCGTGCCTTGGTCCTGCTGCAAGGCCTGGAAGGGCTGGTAGTGACGACGGTCGGCGCGGATTCCAACTGCCTGCTGGTGCGCTACCACGTCTGCGAGTACACGCTGGAAGGCCTGGAAACGGCACTGGCGAGCCAGGGATTTCATCTCGACAACAACCTGCTCTGTAAACTCAAGCGCGCGTTGGCCTACTTTTGCGAGGGGGTGCAACGGCGCAATGTCGAGGCCAACGAACCGGACATCAAATCCCAGCAGGCTTTCATGAAGGTTTACGAACGTCATCTGCATGGCGACTGTGATGAGACGCCCGAGGAATGGCGGGATTACAAGTAGTTCGCGAAACAATCCATGGATCTGAATGACGACCTGCTGTTGCGTTACAGCCGGCATATTCTGCTGCCCGATATTGGCGTGGCAGGGCAGGAACGCATCGTCAATGCCACGGTGCTGATTGTCGGGGCGGGTGGCTTGGGGTGCCCGGTGGCGCTGTACCTCGGTGCGTCGGGTGTCGGGAAGTTGCTGCTGGCGGACGGTGACACCGTCGATCTCACCAACCTGCAGCGGCAGATTGGGCACACTACCGCGGCCATCGGCGAGAACAAGGCTGACTCGCTCGCGCGAACTGTTCGCGCCATCAACCCCGAAATCGAGGTGAGGCCCATTCTGGAAGCACTGGTCGGCGATGCACTGCATGATGCCGTGGCGGTGGTGGATCTGGTTGTCGATGCATCGGACAACTTTGCCACCCGACATGCAGTCAATCGCGCTTGTGTGGCACTCGGTAAGCCCTTGGTATCAGGTGCCGCGATCGGCTTTTCCGGGCAGGTGGCAGTATTCGATTCACGCCGTGCCGGCAGCCCGTGTTATCACTGTCTGTTCCCAGAGCAGGCGGATGAGCCCGAAGTGCGCTGCGCCGAGGCGGGCGTATTTTCGCCGCTGGTCGGGGTGATCGGGGCGATGCAGGCGACGGAATCACTGAAATACCTGGCCGGGGTAGGCGAGACCCTGATCGGCAGGTTGTTGCTGTGGGATGGCCTGCAGGCGGGCGCCCGGGTGATGAAGGTGCCGCGCGATCCGGTCTGCCCGGTGTGCGGGCAGGCCGCACTTCAGGCAGGATGAAAATCGATCAGGCGCGATAGCAGCAAGTCGATATCACCGCCCGGAGCGCGGGTAAATCCGCTCTTGGCAAATTGGTGCCAGCGTCCTACCACCACGCATTGCAGCAGATTGGCCAGCGGCGCGCTGAATTCGGACTGCTTGTCTCCACCCAGGCGCAGACATTGTCGCAACTGCGATTCGATGCGGTCGTGTATTTGATTGATGCGTTTCTGCAGGCGCTCGTTTTCGTGCACCAGCGCGTCGCCGATCAGCACCCGCGTCATACCGGGATTCTTCGCCGCAAAATTCAAGAGCATGCTGAGAATGGCCTCGACCTGTGCGGCCGGGGATGGGGTCTCGGCAGTGATGCGAGCAATCAGCCCGAACAGCGTTTGCTCGATGAACTCGATCAGGCCTTCGTACATTTGTGCCTTGCTGGAGAAATGCCGATACAGCGCCGCTTCCGACACCCCGATGCGTGCCGCCAGCGCTGCCGTGGTGATTTTCTCCGGCTGCGGATCCTGCAACATGGCGGCCAGCGTTTGCAGGATTTGCAAACGGCGCTCGCCGGGTTTTCTGGCTTCCCCTTCCATCAATGATCCTTTTTGTTTTGTTGGCGAGGATTATCAATGAAAATTGGTGGGTCTGCACGGACTTGAACCGTGGACCAAGGGATTATGAGTCCCCTGCTCTAACCAGCTGAGCTACAGACCCGAAAACTTTATTCCATTTCTAAATCAACAATCTCTTTGTCGGCTTTGCCTTGCCGTGCTATATGCACTGTCTGCGGCTCGCCTTCGCGATCTTATTGATTTTGAATGGAATGACCGTCCCGCCATTGGGCGGGAGGGGGCGCTTACTGTTCGCCGCTGCCGACGAAGCTTTTCAGCTTTTCGGAACGGGTCGGGTGGCGCAGCTTGCGCAGGGCTTTCGCCTCGATCTGGCGAATCCGTTCGCGCGTCACGTCGAACTGCTTGCCGACTTCTTCCAGCGTGTGATCGGTGTTCATTTCGATGCCGAAGCGCATCCGCAACACCTTGGCTTCACGCGAGGTCAGGCTGTCCAGCACTTCGCGGGTGGCGTCGCGCAGGTTGGCGTAGATCGCGGAATCGTCGGGCGACAGCGTGCTGGAATCCTCGATGAAATCACCCAGATGCGAATCCTCGTCGTCGCCGATCGGCGTCTCCATCGAGATCGGCTCCTTGGCGATTTTCATGATCTTGCGGATCTTGTCTTCCGGCATTTCCATCTTGATCGCCAGCGTCGCCGGATCGGGCTCGATGCCGGTTTCCTGCAGGATCTGCCGACTGATGCGGTTCATCTTGTTGATGGTTTCGATCATGTGCACCGGGATGCGGATGGTGCGCGCCTGGTCGGCGATCGAGCGCGTGATCGCCTGGCGAATCCACCAGGTCGCGTAGGTCGAAAACTTGTAGCCGCGGCGGTATTCGAACTTGTCCACCGCCTTCATCAGGCCGATGTTGCCTTCCTGGATCAGATCGAGGAACTGCAGGCCGCGGTTGGTGTACTTCTTGGCGATCGAGATCACCAGACGCAGGTTGGCTTCGATCATCTCGCGCTTGGCGCGGCGCGCCTTGGCCTCGCCGGTGGACATGTGCTTGTTGATGTCCTTCAGGTTCTTGATCGGCAGGCCGACGCGATCCTGCATCGCGATGAGTGCTTCCTGGTGAGCCTTGACTTCATATTGCACCTTGGCAAGCGTCGAGCAATACGCCTTCTTGGCGGCGATTTCCTTGTCGAGCCATGCCATGTTGGTCTCGTTGCCGGGGAAGGTCTTGATGAAGTGCGCGCGTGGCATGCCCGAACGTGCGACGCAGAATTCCATGATCTTGCGCTCGTGTGAACGCACCTCTTCCACCGCATTGCGGATTTGCTCGCACAGGCTGTCCACCTGACGCACCGAGAAGCGGATCGCCATCAGCAGTTCGGTCACTTCGGCCTGGGTCTTCATGTGCTGCGGGCTGGCAAGGCCGTATTTGACGTGAGCGTTCTGTGCTTTTTTGTAAGCCTTGCGGATGAAATCGAACTGCGTCAGCGCTTCCGCCTTCAGTTGCGCCAGGTTGGCGGCTGCGGCCGCCGCGGTGGCGTCCTCGTCATCCTCTTCGGTGTCTTCCGTTTCGGTTTCCGTTTCGTCCGTGTCGGCTGCTGCTTCGGCTTCCGCTTCTACGAAGCCATCGATCAGCTCGTCGATGCGCATCGTATCGTTCTCGACCTGCGTTGCCATGTCAAGAATCTGCTGGATGGTGAGCGGACACGACGATATGGCCTGCACCATGTGGCGCAGGCCTTCCTCTATGCGCTTGGCGATTTCGATTTCACCTTCGCGGGTCAGCAGGTCGACTGAACCCATTTCGCGCATGTACATGCGCACCGGGTCGGTGGTACGACCGAATTCGGAGTCAACCGTGGTCAGCGCCTGTTCAGCTTCGGCCGCCACGTCTTCGTCGGTCGCGGCAGGCGTTGACTCCTGCATCAGCAGGGTCTCGGCATCCGGTGCTTCATCATAGACCTGAATGCCCATGTCGTTGAGCATGCTGATCACGCCTTCGATCTGGTCAGCGTCCAGCACCTCGTCAGGCAGGTGATCGTTGATTTCAGCGTAGGTCAGGAATCCCCGATCCTTGCCCAGGATGATGAGATTCTTCAGCTGGGTGCGACGTGCTTCGGCCTCTACCGGCGTCAGCTCTTTCAGGGGGATCAGGGCTTCGGTTTTTTTTGCACTACCACCCGGTTTTCTTCCACGTACAGCCACAGGCTTTCTCCGCTCAGGTTCTGCCGCACATAGCGCGCGCGGACAGAAAAAATCGTTCAAAAACCGGCAATTATACCGTAAATCAGGGCTTTGTCCCGACGTTTCTGGCAAGCTAAGAGCGTGCCAATTCGGTCAATTCCTGACGTTCGCTGGCACTCAAGCTGTCGAGCGGGCGCTGGGCCAATTCCTGCTGCCGCCGTCGTCGCCAGTCATTACGCAACTGTTTGACTGCACCATCGAATTCCGCGTTCCAGTCCCAACTGTCGTCTTTGTCGAGTAAATCCGTCATCAGTTCATCAACCAGCGCTTCCATTTCGCTACCGCGTGCCGCTTCGGCCATGGCGGGCAGGCTAAGTTGTTCGACGTCACGCAACCAGGTCATGAGTTCGCCCATACGGTCGCTCAGCGGGTCGTTCTGGTCTAGCCAGCAGCGGTCCACTTCGGCGATGCGCTGCGGGTTCATCAGCAGCGTGCGGGCCAGGCTGCGCAGACGGGACGGCGCCGGGCGCCGCTGTGAGCGCGGCGGCACACGCCGGGCGGCGACAGGATTGACCCCCATTTGACTAAGTTCGTCGGCTTGTAAATGCGCAAGTTCGGCAATATGCCGCTGGATCAGCCTGGCCAGCAGCGGCGCGGCAATTTTTTCCAGTAACGGTTTGGCGTCCTTGATCAGCGCGGCGCGGCCTTCCTGGGTATCGAGCCTGCGGTCACGCGCCAGTTGGCGCACCAGGAAAGCCGAGAGCGGCAAGGTATCGGTGTCCAGCAGGTGCAAGAAAGCATCCCGTCCGTGGGTGCGAATATAGCTGTCAGGATCTTCTCCCTCAGGCAGAAACAGGAAGCTGACTTCCTTGCCATCCTGCAGGGCTTCCAGTGAATTTTCCAGCGCGCGCCAGGCTGCCTTGCGTCCGGCATTGTCCCCGTCGAAGGCATATATCAGTCGGTCAGTGTGGCGCAGCAGCGTACGTGCATGAATCGGTGTGGTGGCAGTTCCCAACGTGGCGACAGCAAACTCCACTCCATGCTGCGCCAGCGCCACCACGTCCATGTAGCCTTCGACCACGATGGCGCGGCCGGCGGCCTTGATCGCGGCGCGTGCCTCGAACAGGCCGTAGATTTCGGAGCCCTTGTGGAACAGCGGAGTTTCCGGCGAATTGAGGTATTTCGGTTCGCCCTGATCCAGCACCCGGCCCCCGAAGCCGACGATCTGCCCCTTGACGTTGCGGATGGGGAACATGATGCGGTCGCGGAAACGGTCGTAGCGTCGATTGTCGCCGTCGATGACGAGGCCGGAGGCGGCAAGGGCGTCGGCAGCATAATCGGGAAAGACCTGCTTCAGTGGCGACCATCCATCCGGCGCGTAGCCGATGCCGTAGCGAGCGGCGATGGCGCCGGTCAGCCCACGCCGCTTCAAGTAGTCGATTGCGCGGGAGCTTTGCTTGAGTTGCTGCTTGTAGAACTGTGCGGCCTGTTCCAGTGCATCCCACAGTGCCGGCGGCGGTTTGGGTCGATCGGGCTCCTGCGCCGATTCCGGTATCGGCAGGCCGGCATCCTGCGCCAGCGCGGCCACCGCGTCGGGAAAGCTCATGTGCTCGTATTCCATCAGGAAACCGAGTGCGGTGCCGTGCGCGCCGCAGCCGAAGCAGTGATAGAACTGCTTGGTCGGACTGACCGTGAAGGAAGGGGTTTTTTCGCTGTGGAAGGGACAACAGGCCTGGTAGTTTTGCCCGGCTTTTTTCAGCGGTACGCGGCGGTCGATGACGTCGACGATGTCGACGCGGGCGAGCAGGGTGTCGATGAAATCACGCGGGATCATGGTTTCGGCATGATAAACCCGGGCAAGGTTGCCGGGCAGGTGGCGCGAATCAGCCCGCCAGGCGGGCTTTGATCAGTGCGGAAACCTGCCCCATGTCGGCACGACCGGCGAGGCGGGGCTTCAGCAGCCCCATGACCTTGCCCATGTCCCTGGCGCTGGATGCGCCAGACTCCGCGATTGCGGCCGCGACGGCAGCTTCGACTTCGGTGGCGGAGAGTTGCTCGGGCAGATAGGCCTGCAACACGACGAGTTCGGCCTGCTCGGCGGCCACCAGATCGTCCCGACCGGCAGCCTGAAACTGGCTGATCGAATCCTTGCGCTGTTTGATGAGTTTTTCGACGATGCTGCTGACCGCGGCGTCGTCCAGCTCGATACGCTCGTCGACTTCTTTCTGCTTGATCGCAGCCAGCAGCAGGCGAATCGTACCGAGGCGTGCAGCTTCCTTGGCGCGCATCGCCGCCTTCATGTCGTCAGTGATGCGGAGCTTGAGCGACATGGGAGTGGAGATTCTGCCGAACGGCAGAATCAGTACATTTTGGGAGGGAGTTGCTGGCCGCGCAGGCGCTTGCTCTGGCGCTTGACCGCAGCGGCAAGCTTGCGCTTGCGCTCGGCGGTGGGCTTCTCGTAGAACTCGCGGGCGCGCAGTTCGGTCAGGAGGCCGACTTTCTCGATGGAACGCTTGAAGCGGCGCAGGGCGACATCGAACGGCTCGTTTTCTTTGACTTTGACGTGAGGCATTTTGAAGATGGCTTCCGGGGAAACGGGAAAAACGAGGATGATAGCAAGCCTGCAAGTATTTTTCCAGCCCCATTCATGCCAAGGCCAATCCTGCGTCGGATAGGACGGTAAATTGCTCAAGTGGGCCCGGGTCCGTAACACTGTTGGCACAGGATTAAATCAGGCCAAATTTAACAAAATCAAAGCGCTACTTGCCTTCCATGAAGTTGTTCGGCTGTTTTGTTAGGAGACCTGTACTCGGGACATCGCTTTGTCTGGTATGTCGTGAATGCTGGGCGTGCGTTTGGATGCGGTGGGTCGAGCCTAATGACTTGTCGGGCCAAATACACTCGTCTTGTCATCAGGCATGCAAACTACGGAACCGTGGCCGGCATTGCTAATGCCGTAATTTGAAGGAACCT
>Ga0210129_1000163_pt1 | contig 17763 bp, 15 predicted proteins | sample WestPond_Cattail_2_FD_185582 | JGI IMG/M metagenome (GOLD analysis project Ga0210129, IMG submission 185582) | Wetland microbial communities from the San Francisco Bay, California, USA, that impact long-term carbon sequestration -... | ecosystem: Environmental > Aquatic > Marine > Wetlands ... | reverse complement strand
ACTTCGATCCCGCGCGCGCGATCGGCGGCACCGCGTTCCGCCCGTTCTGGGAGTTCGTCGCCGGCCCGATCCACGCCGGCACCATCGAGCCCGGGCATTTCCGCTTTTCCATCATCGGCGAGCGCATCCTCAAGCTGGAAGAACGGATGGGCTATACCCACAAGGGCACGGAAAAACGCTTCGAGGGCTTGGACCTCGCGACCGGGGCCAAACTGGCCGGACGCGTCTCCGGAGATTCGCACAGTGCCTACGCCTGGGCCTACTGCATGGCGGTGGAAACCGCCACCTCGAGCCAGGTGCCCGGGCGCGCCGTGTGGCTACGCGCGCTGTTCCTGGAGATCGAGCGCATCGCCAACCACCTGGGCGACCTTGGCTACCTCGGCAACGACGTCGCCCTGAGCTTCGGCTTCATGCAGTTCTGGCGACTGAAGGAAGACTGGCTGCGGCTCACCGCCAGACTGTTCGGCCACCGCTATCTGTTCGACTGTATCGTGCCGGGCGGCGTGGCAGTTGACATCCACGACAGCGGCAAGGCGGAACTCGCTGCCGAAGCCGACCGCATCGAGGCGGAAGTGCACTCGCTCAAGGCCATCTACGATGAACACGCCACCCTGCAGGACCGTTTTGCCAACACCGGCGTCTGCAAGCCCGACCTGGCCGCGCGGCTGGGCCTGACCGGTCTCGCCGGACGCGCCAGCGCGCAGGCCTGGGATGCGCGTGCCCAGTTCCCGCAGGCGCCCTACGATCAGCTCGACGTCGGCATGGCGACGCAGCGCCGCGGCGACGTGCTGGCGCGCGCCGAAGTGCGCTTCGCCGAAGTGGTCGAATCGCTGCGCCTGATCCACGGCCTCATCGAGCGCCTGCCGGCGGGTGCCCTGCACGCGCCGCTCGCCCCGGTTTCTGCAGTGTGCGAAGGCCTCGGCTGGGTGGAAGGCTGGCGCGGCGAAGTGGTGGTGGCGGTGCGCATCGGCGCCGACGGCATGCTCGAGCGGGTGCATCCGCACGATCCGTCGTGGCAGAACTGGCCGCTGGTGGAGGTGGGCGTGCTCGGCAATATCGTTCCCGACTTCCCGCTCATCAACAAATCGTTCAACCTCTCCTACAGCGGACCGGACTTATAAGATGGCGACGCACCTGATCCTGCAGAAGATTTTCAAAACCGGCATCGTCTCCGAGCCGCCGCCGCAGGCCGACCCCGCGCTGCGCACCCGTGAGCAGGAGCTGCACGCGGAAATCCTCAGGGTGTTCGGCCAGGCGGTGACGATCCGCCACATAGACGCCGGCTCCTGCAACGGCTGCGAGCTGGAAATCCACGCCATCAACGGTCCGCACTACAACATCGATGGCATGGGCGTGAAATTTGCCGCCAGCCCGCGCCATGCCGATGTGCTGCTGGTCACTGGTCCGGTCTCGCGCAACATGGAAGTCGCGCTGAAGCGCGCCTACGACGCCACCCCGGAACCCAAGTGGGTGGTGGCCATGGGCGAGTGCGCCTGCAGCGGCGGCATGTTCGGCGAGAGCTACGCGTCCTGCGGCAAGGTTTCCAACGTCATTCCGGTCGATGTCGCAGTGCCGGGTTGCCCGCCCACGCCCATCGTCTTGCTGCAGGGCATACTTGCGGCGGTCAGTCAGGGCAGGACAAACACGGCGCCCTAGAGCGGCTGGAGCGCATCACCCCGGACCGCGCGGATCTAGCGGGTGAGGCCCGCGTACAGCAGCGGCAGCTTCTCCGGCAGCCGCTGCACGTGATCGACCACCATGAAGTTGTTCTGCCCGAAGATGCGGCTGACGTAGTTGTCGGCGCGCGGATCGAGGCTCATGCAGTAGGTCGTCACGCCATGCCTGGCGACTTCCTCCACCGCCTTCTTGGTGTCGTAGCGCAGGTACTGCGGATCGCGCACGTCGATGTCGGCGGGTTCGCCGTCGGTGATGACGATCAGCAGCTTCTTCGCCGAGCGCTGCAATTTCAAATGGTGGCCGGCGTGGCGGATCGCGGCGCCCATCCGGGTCGACAATTGCCCGGTCATGCCGGCGAGTCTGGCTTTCGGCTCGTCGTCCCAGTGCTGGTCGAAATCCTTGAAGCGGGTGTACTCGACGTCGTGGCGGCCGTCCGAGCAGAAGCCGTGGATGGCGAAGGGGTCGCCCACCTTGTTGATCGCGTCGGCCAGCAGCACGCAGGCCTGCTGGGTCAGTTCGCGCACCGAGTATTCCTGGTCCTGCACCTTCTCGTTGGTCGATTCGGATAGGTCGAGCAGCACCAGGATGGAGAAGTCGCGCGTTTTCCTCACCGAACGCATCATGATGCGTGGGTCGGGCTGGTTGCCGAGACGGATGTCGATGAAGCTGGCGATCGCCGCGTTGATGTCGATCTCGTCGCCGTCCTCCAGCTTGCGGATGCGCTGCACGCCCTGCGGCTGCATGGCGTCGAGCAGGAATTTCATGCGGTGGATCTCGCGCTTGTACTGCGCGGTGATGGCGTCGATGACCGCAAGGTCGCCCGACTTGGCGCGTTTTTCCAGCACCGTCGCCCAGGCCGGACGCTCCAGCTGGATCTGGTAATCCCACTCCGAGTAATGGAAGGGATCCGACACCGGTTCCTTGCCTTCCATCTCGTTGAAGCTCTTGCCGCCGCTCTCGTCGCCGATATTCTCGTAGGGATAGAGCTCGGTGCCCAGCACCCAGATTTCCTCCGCGTCGTCGCCGGCGGTCTCGACGTCGATCTCGTTGGCCATTTCCATCACGCTGACGTACTTGCGCACCTGCTTGACGGATTCGTAGCCGGCGTTGGCGGCCTTGTTGAAATCGAACTCCTCGAACTCCCAGAAGTAGCGGTTGTCGTCGCGATACGGCGCGCGCAGGATGTCGGTGCGCGGGTTGAAGGCGATCTTTTTCGCCGCGATGCTGTGAGCGAGCTGGACGCCGATTTCCCACGCGGTGTGGTTGTTGTCGAGCGTGTCCTGAGCTTGCGCGAACAACGCACGACCCTCGGCAATCCACGGATCGCTGTCAGCGTAGCTGTCGTCGAGCAGGGCGCGGGCGAGACGGTTGAGGTAATCGCCGACGCTGGCATTCATTTCAGGCGTCGCGATGTGGAGCTTGCTCCACAGTTGCTTGAGGCCGGGGAAGCGGCGGATCGCCAGCGCTTCGACGCGTGCATCCTCGATCACCGAGATCACCGCCATCTGCAGCGGATTCAGCGCCTCGGCGGAAATCGGCTGTTTGGTTTCGACCACGTGCGCGGCGCAGTGCGCGGCGGTGGCGCGATAGAGCTCGAGGCCGGAAACCGGCTCGCGGCCGTCGGGTGCGAAGTCGTCGAACGCATCCGGCACATGCAGCAGGTAATCCTCGATATAGGGCCGATAGCCCTCGCGCGATTCGAAGTCGCCCGAGGTTGGGCGCATGAAAAAGTCGCGCGCCCACAGCGCCCGCAGATACATGTTGATGCGGCGCTGCACGTCGACCAGCAGCGTGCCCTTGCGCTCCTTCTGCAGCATCGCCAGCGATTCTTTCGATTCGAGGCCGAAGTACTTGATCTGCTCCTCGTAGTTGGTGCGGTGCGCGTGCGCGCCCCACAGCGCCCAGCGCCGTAATCCACCTAATGTGAGGTGCTGGAACAGCACTTCCAGCTTGTCGAGCATCGGCCGCACGCCGCGCGGCGCCTGCGCCAGCAGGGTGTTCACGAATTGCAGGTACTTGAGGAACAGCTCGGCGTCGCCCAGCCGGTTGGCCGCCGTCGGCGCGCTGGCGAGCAGCAGTTCGATCACCGCGCCCGAGGTTTTCGAGGCCAGCATCAGCGAGGCGGTCGCCAGATCGGCCACCACGTCCTCGCCCACCTCCTTGGCCACCTGCGGCGCCCGCTCGATCCAGGTTTCCACCAGTGAATCGCCGCGCCCCAGTCCGCGTATGGCCGAGGCGCCCTTCAGGTAGTTATCCAGCCCGCGTGGCGAGAACACCTTGGTCGCCTCGTGCCAGGCGGCATTGAGCGTATCCCGGGTATGCGGCGACAGGTCTTCCAGCAGTTCGGCGTAGTCTTCGAGTTTGATGCTCATGGGTGAGTCCTGGGCTAGGATCTAGGATCTAGGATTTAGGGGTGGAGCGACCTTCGGCCGCGCTTCGATCCAGATTCAAGGGCGCGGGCAAAGCCCGCTCGTTCCCTAGCCCCCAGATCCTAGCCCCTAATTCCTGCCGTCAAATCAAAAGAACGTCGTCACCGCCGCATCCAGCGCATCCCGCATGTCGGGGTCGTCGGTGATCGGGCGCACCAGCGCCACGCGACACGCGGCCTGCGGGGCGACGCCCTTGGCGATCAGCGAGCCGGCGTAGATCAGCATGCGGGTCGACAAGCCCTCGTCGAGACCGTGGCCCTTGAGATTGCGCGAACGCTCGGCGATCGACACCAGCTTGCCCGCGATATCAGCATTGACGCCGGATTCATGCGTGACGATCTCGGTTTCGATGGCGTGATCGGGATAGGTGAAATCGAGTCCGCCGAAACGCTGCTTGGTCGACTGTTTCAGATCCTTCATCAGCGACTGATAGCCGGGGTTGTAGGAAATCACAATCTGGAAATCGGGGTGGGCGTGAACCAGTTCGCCCTTCTTTTCCAGCGGCAGCACGCGACGGTTGTCGGTCAGCGGGTGGATCACCACGGTGGTGTCCTGGCGCGCCTCGACGATTTCATCGAGGTAGCAGATCGCGCCATGACGCGCGGCAATGGCCAGCGGGCCGTCCTGCCATTCGGTGCCCTGCGCGGACAGCAGGAAACGGCCGACCAGATCGGAAGCGGTCATGTCCTCGTTGCACGCCACCGTGATCAGCGGCTTGTTCAGTTTGTGCGCCATGTACTCGACGAAGCGCGTCTTGCCGCAGCCGGTGGGGCCTTTCAGCATCATCGGCATGCGCACCGAATAGGCGGCTTCGAACAGTTCGACCTCGTCGGCGACGGGACGGTAGTAGGGTTCCTGGGCAATGCGGTACTGGTCGACGATGTTGCTCATGAGGGCTCCTCAAGGGAAAGGCTAACTGATCAAATAATCCAACAGTCCGTTCGTGTTGATCGTGAGCCTGTCGAACGATCGAAACATGGATGGGCTCTTGGCCTTCGACAAGCTCAGGCCGAACGGTAGTCAGGTTCAATTCGTTCCGGTTCGATATTTATCCGCGAATGCCTTGCCGACCTGTCGGCGCGGCATTCGCGGGCAAACAAAAACCCCCGCTACGCTTGGCGCGCAGCGGGGGTCTGTTACTGCCAACCGCCGCGCGACTTAAACCGTCTTGCCGCGGAAAATCACCATCGCCGCGCCCTGGGACTGATTGAAGTTGTTGTAGCCAATCAGACGGACGTGGTTGTTGGGATTGGCCTTGCGGCAGGCTTCGGCTTCACCCAGGATACGGTCGATGTCGGTTTCGCCGAACATCGGCAGCTTCCACATATACCAGTAGGAGTCCATCAGGTGCTCGGGCTCGGTATGCTCGATCGCCGGGTTCCAGCCCTTCTTCACCAGATACGCGACCTGCTTGCGGATATTGTCAGCGTCCATCGCGGGCAGGTAGGAGAAAGTTTCGAACTTGCGGCTGGCGGGATCGCTCAGGCGGCTTTTGTAATCCATCACTTCAGACATTTCATTTCCTTTCGGTTCAGTTCATTTAACTGGATCCCGGATCGGGCCCGTGGCCCGTCCGGGATGACCTTGCGTTAGCGCAAGGTCACTTGTGAGCGACGTCCAGCTTGTCAACGGTGTCGAACTCGAACTTGATCTCTTTCCACGTTTCCATGGCGATCTTCAGTTCCGGGCTGTGCGCGGCCGCGGCGGTCAGGATTTCCTTGCCTTCTTTTTCGATGGCACGGCCCTGGTTGCGGGCTTCCACACAGGCTTCCAGCGCGACGCGGTTGGCGGCGGCGCCAGCGGCGTTGCCCCAGGGGTGGCCGAGCGTACCGCCACCGAACTGCAGCACCGAGTCGTCGCCGAAGATGCTGACCAGTGCGGGCATGTGCCACACGTGGATGCCGCCGGACGCAACCGGGATCACGCCGGGCATGGAGCCCCAGTCCTGATCGAAGAACAGGCCGCGGCTGCGGTCTTCCTTGATGAACTCGTCACGCATGGTGTCGATCCAGCCCAGGGTCGCTTCGCGGTCGCCTTCCAGCTTGCCCACGACGGTGCCGGAGTGCAGGTGGTCGCCGCCCGACAGACGCAGTACCTTGGTCAGCACGCGGAAGTGGATACCGTGGTGCGGGTTGCGGTCGAGCACGGCGTGCATGGCGCGGTGGATGTGCAGCAGCATGCCGTTGTCGCGACACCAGTTGGCCAGGCCCGTGTTGGCGGTCAGACCGCCGGTCAGATAGTCGTGCATGATGATCGGTGCGCCGATTTCCTTGGCGAACTCGGCACGCTTGTACATCTCTTCCGGGGTCGGAGCGGTCACGTTCAGGTAGTGGCCCTTGCGCTCGCCGGTCTCACGTTCGGCCTTGAGGGTCGCTTCGTGCACGAAGGAGAAGCGGTCGCGCCAACGCATGAAGGGCTGGCTGTTGACATTCTCGTCGTCCTTGGTGAAGTCGAGACCACCGCGCAGGCATTCGTACACGGCGCGTCCGTAGTTCTTGGCGGACAGACCCAATTTGGGCTTGATGGTGCAGCCCAGCAGCGGACGGCCGTACTTGTTCATGCGGTCACGTTCGACCTGGATGCCGGCGGGCGGGCCGCCACAGGTCTTCACGTAGGCGATCGGGAAGCGTACGTCTTCCAGGCGCAGAGCGCGCAGGGCCTTGAAGCCGAACACGTTGCCGACCAGCGAGGTCAGCACGTTGACGACCGAACCTTCTTCGAACAGGTCGATCGGGTAAGCCACGAAAGCGTAGAAGCAGGTGTCGTCGCCAGGCACGTCTTCGATGCGGTAGGCGCGGCCCTTGTAGTAGTCGAGGTCAGTCAGCAGGTCGGTCCACACCGTGGTCCAGGTGCCGGTCGACGATTCGGCGGCCACGGCGGCGGCGACTTCCTCGCGATCCACGCCCGGCTGCGGGGTGATCTTGAAGCAGGCCAGGATGTCGGTGTCCAGCGGGGTGTATTCCGGGGTCCAGTAAGTCTGCCGGTATTCCTTCACACCGGCGTTGTAAGTCTTAACAGCCATGATTTCCTCCTACAGAAAGGGGTCGGGTTTCCGTGCAACGCCCCAGCGGCCTGACACGATGGGACGCATATTGCAGGAGTTAAATCATCAATAACAGTCGATATTTTCTATTTGTAAGATAGACTCTAATCTATGCTTTAATTTTCGTAGTGTGCGCCTTACACCCCCGTTTGGGCGCGCTCACTTCGCATCGTTCGCCCTGAGCCAGTCGAAGCCTGTCCTGAGCTAGCCGAATGGAGGCTGCCCTTCCTTCGACAAGCTCAGGATGATCGGTATACAAGCAGGCTCAGGGCGAACGGCTCAGGGGCTAGTGGACTTTATTGCGGAACCCAACACAACCAACCCTACCTTTACCAAAATGCGCCACCACACCACCTTCCGCCAGCTCGAAATCTTCGAATCCATCGCCCGCCTCGGCAGCTTCACCCGCGCCTCCGAAGAGCTGTATCTCACGCAACCGACCGTCTCGATGCAGATGAAAAAGCTGGCGGAAAATGTCGGCGCGCCGCTGATCGAACAGGTCGGCAAGAAAATCCACCTCACCCCGGACGGCCAGCAACTGGCGGTCGCCACCCGCGAAATTTTCGGCATTCTCGACCGCTACACCATGTCGGTGGACGAACGGCGGGGACTGAAGCAGGGCAAGCTCAGCCTGATGGCGATCACCACCGCCTCCTACTTCGCGCCGCGCCTGCTGGGCGAATTCGCCAAGCTGTATCCCGGCATCGACGTCAGCCTGCGCGTCACCAACAAGGAACAGGTGCTCGCCAGCATGGCCGATAACCTGGACGACCTCTACTTCGTCGGCCAGCCGCCGGAAGACATCGACGTCGTCGCCACCCCCATCATGGACAACCCCATCATCGTGCTCGCCCCGCCCGATCACCCGCTGGCACGCAAGAAGAAAATTTCGCTGCAACGCATCGCGCAGGAATCGTGGCTGATGCGCGAACGAGGTTCTGGCACGCGCAACGCGATCGAGCGGCGCTTTGCCGAACACGACCTTAACATCCACCCGCGCCTGGAACTGGGCAGCAACGAAGCCATCAAGCAGGCCATCCTCGCCGGCCTCGGCATCTCCGCCCTCTCCCGCCACGCCCTCACCCTCAACCAGCCCGGGCAGTTCGCCGAGCTCGACGTCGAGGGCTTTCCCATCCTGCGTCACTGGTACGCCGTTTATCCGGCAGGGCGGCAGTTGTCGGTGGTGGCGCGGGCGTTTCTCGATTACCTGCTGGGGCGGGGGGAAGCGGCGCCCGCGGTGGCAGGCAAAAGGAAATAGTGGCGCTGAGTGAGGGTGGACCGGCTGAGATCGGCGAGGACCAAGTTTCCACAAATGGCACCCAACGCGAAAAAATGTTTCCCTTGTTCCAACATGCCAAGTCGCGCTTGGCGAACGGACGCTTAAAGGGTGGGAACGATGGTTATGATCGGAATGAATCGCGCATGGTACGTGGGGTGGCTGGCCGTGATGGCGGCTCTGTGCGGGGGTGTTGCAGTGGGAATGGCCAGATCACCCGACTTACAATTTGAACTCGGCTATGCCTACGAGAACGGCAATTTCCACGGCTGGCATCCAGGTTTCTCCCAGAACCACCAGAAGGCAGCTCATTGGCTGGGTCGAGCGGCACAGGCGAACCATCCACGAGCCCAGTACATGCTGGGCATCCTCCATGCCCATGGCCTCGGCGTACCCACAGACAGTGCCAAGGTTTTGGATTGGTTCACCCGATCAGCCCGAAACGGCTACGGCCCGGCGTCCTACCATCTTGGGTGGATGTACCACAAGGGTGACGGTGTGCCACGAGATGAGGATCGGGCACGCCGCTTGCTGGAACGGGCCGCTGCCCAAGGCATGGCAGCGGCCCACCTTGCCTTGGGCAGTTTTCACGAGCGCGGCGAAGGCGTGCCGTCGGACGAAATCCAGGCCCTCAAATGGTATGCCCTGGCCATGCATTTCACCCGCTCCCGGCCCGGCTTGTTTGACAACGCAGCGTTTGCCGGGCGGGCTCAAGCCGCCTACGATGCGTTAGCCTCGCGGATGGCCCCGCCGCGTGAAAAACGGGGTCGGACACTCGCCCGTCAATGGCTGGCTAACCTGCCACTGCAACGCACGGAAGATTAGCCAGGATGAATTCTGTTTGGCGTTTGCTTTAGCCTCATCTGCAGCAAGACTTCCCCGCCGCTTGGCTTTTCGTGGAACACCTGCTTGGGGGCGGTCTCGGTTCCCGCATTCCCATTGACCCCCCCCTCGTGTAACTTTGCGCTTCACCCCCGTTCACCAAGAATCTGTCCACCATGGCTGCTCTCTCCCTCATCATCGGCAACAAGAACTACTCGTCCTGGTCGATGCGGCCCTGGCTGGTGCTGCGGCAGGCGGGCATTCCCTTCGAGGCGGTGCGCATTCCGCTTTACGTGCCGGGGTCGGAAATCGAGCTGACGAAGTGGTCGCCTTCGGGCAAGGTGCCGGCGCTGCACGATGGTGACATCCGGGTGTGGGATTCGCTGGCGATCTGCGAGTACTTGCACGAGCGCTTTCCCGAGCAGGGCTTGTGGCCGGCCGATGCAGTTGCGCGAGCGGTGGCCCGCTCGGTGAGCGCGGAGATGCATTCCGGTTTCACGGGATTGCGCGAGAACATGGTGATGAACATTCGCGGCCGTTATCCGGGCAAGGGGCGCACGCCGGAATGCCTGGCGGATATCGAACGCATCCTGGCGATCTGGACGGATTGCCGCACCCGCTTTGGGCAGGGCGGCGATTTTCTGTTCGGGGGCTTCGGCATTGCCGATGCGATGTTTGCGCCGGTGGTGCTGCGCTTCCAGACCTATGGGGTTGCGCTGGCAGGCGCGGCGCGCGACTATGCCGATGCGATACTGGCGTTGCCCGCGCTGCAGGCCTGGGTGGCGGATGCGGAGGCTGAAGCCGAGCGCATCGAGAAGTTCGATCTCTACGAATAAGGCAGTGCCCGGAAAAATCATGTCATGAAACGCATCACGCCCAGCGGATGGAAAACTATTCGCTTATTCGCGTTTCTGTTTTTGTTTATTGCGTCGTTCACCTTGCTTACCTATGGCTTGCGCGATGAACTTTTTGCCGTAGTTGTGTGGCTGGGTGAGACGATACGAGAAGCACCTGTTTGGGGTGCCATCGTTTTCTTTATTGCCTCGGCCTGTTCAGTATTGTTTTTCTTCCTCTCCAGCGTGCTGCTTGTCCCTTCGGCTGTTCTGGCCTGGGGGAAGTGGCTGACCTTCTTGATTCTCTCGGTGGGCTGGTTGTGTGGATGGATGGCCGCTTATGCCATCGGCAGATATTTTCACAGTCGTGCGTTTGTCGAGAAGCAGCTGAGCGATCAACACATCAAAAAATCCATCTTCCTGTCGGGAAAACTTCCTTTTTCGTTCGTGCTGATAGTTGTCAGCTCGCTTCCAGCCGAGATCGTTGGGTATGCATTGGGGGCTGTGCGATATCCGTTTCGGTCATTCTTTCTGGCTTTGGCACTGGTAGAAATCCCGTTTGCTTTTCTCCTCGTTTTTATCGGCGAGTCGTTCTTTTTTGAAAATATCGGCTTGCTCATCGGTCTCATGGTTCTCCTTCTTGGCATCCTGGTATGGGAAGTTGAAAACGCCCGCCGCATGAGACAACCTTCATGAAAGTCATTTCCCCGAAGATGCGCCGAGCTATCCCTACGGGGTGGCGGAAGCCGTACGCATCGAGCAGTTCGATCTCCACGAATAAAAACAGGACGATTCAGGGCTTCAAGATTCGCGCCGACAGGACGATAATCAATGCGGCGTTCAGGGTACCGCGTCTGTTTGCGGATGAACCAGAGCCGCTTGAACGCTTTTGTGCACCTCTTTTTCACAACCAACGTAAGGGATATCCATGAACAAATCCGAATTGATCGACGTGGCAGCAACCGAAGCCGACATCAGCAAGGCCGCCGCCGGCAGAGCACTCGATGCCATCCTCGATGCAGTCGTCAAAGCCGTCGCAAAGGGTGATTCCGTGACGCTCGTCGGCTTCGGCTCCTTCAAGTCCAGCAAGCGCGCCGCCCGTACCGGTCGCAACCCGCAGACCGGCAAGGAAATCAAGATCGCCGCAACGACCGTGCCGCGCTTCACGGCGGGTGCCGGCTTCAAGGCTGCCGTTGCAGGCAAGAAAGCCGCCAAGAAGAAGTGATGCAGTAAAAGCCGGGCATGGCGCTGCCCCAAGCGGCGCCATGCCCGCGCATCAACACAGCCTCAGCCCATACTGCTTGCCGAAGACGGGCAACGCGCCAACACGTCATACATAATTAATCGCAACGATGGGACGCCGGGACCACTATCACGTCTATGTGATCGAACTGTCTAAAGACGTCCTGTACGAAGGCCGGTTCAGGAAAGCCAACCCCGGTTACGTCACCGGCAAGCCGTGCATTTACGTCGGCATGACGGGACTGGATCCCGACGTGCGCTTCGATAAACACAAGGCAGGCATCCAGTCGAATCGATTCGTCAAGCAGTTCGGCCTGCGCTTGCTGCCCGAACTGTATGAGCTTTACAACCCGCTGTCGTATGACAACGCACGCGACCTGGAAGTGGAGCTGGCGATCGATTTCCGTGAAGCAGGATACGGAGTTTGGCAGGCGTGAGCCGGTCTATTTGGTCAGCGCCATGGACAGCTCAGGTGACTTTTGGCTACGGCCGCTGCTTCGCAGCTTAACGTTCGCTTCGCTCACGTTCACCCTGGAGGGCACAAGAGCCTGCACCGAAAACTGCCGCTTATGGCGTTTACTTCGTTAACGCCATGAAAAGCGCTGGCAGTTTTTCCGGCAGCCGCTCGATGTGATCGATGACGGTGAACTGGCGTCCGAAAATATCGCCGACGTATTCGTCGGCTTTGGGGTCGAGGCTGATGCAGTAGGAGAAGATGCCCTGCTGGTCGAGTTCCTTCACGGCCTGGCGGGCGTCCTCGATCAGCAGGCGCTCGTCGTGGGCATCGACGTCGGACGGCTTGCCGTCGGTGAGGATGAGCATGAGCTTCTTGTCGGCCGGACGCGCGCCGAGGTAGTGCGCAGCGTGGCGCATCGCCGCGCCCATGCGGGTGGAGTAGCCCGCTTCCATCGCGGCCAGGCGCGCCTTCACCTCGTCGTTGAAGTGTTCGCCGTAGCCCTTGATGTGCAGATAGCGCACGTCGTGGCGGGTGTTGGAATGGAAGCCGGCGATGGCAAACGGGTCGCCGAGTTTCTCGATCGCCCAGGCCAAGAGCGATACGGCTTCCTGGCTCAGTTCGAGAATGGTCTGATCGCTGCCCGCTGCCTTTTCGTTGAGCGATTCCGACAGGTCGAGCAGCAGCATGACGGCGATGTCGCGGCCATCGGTGCGGTGGCTCATGTTGATGCGCGGGTCGGGGGTGGCGCCGCCCTTGAAGTCGATCAGCGAGCGGATGGCGACGTCGAGGTCGAGTTCGCTGCCCTCTTCCTGATAGCGGATGCGCACCTTGTCCTGCGGCTTCAGCAGGTCGAGCATTTTCTTCAGCTGCTTGGCGAGCGCGCTGTGCTTTTGCAACAGGCGGTCGATGTCGGCCGGGTTGCCGCTGGCGTGCAGCGCTTCGTACACGCTGGCCCAGTCCGGGCGATAGGTCTGGCTGTTGTAATCCCACTCGGGGTAATGGCGCGGCGGCAGGCCCTTGATTTCCGCGTCCGGTGCGGCCTTGCGGTCTTCGTCGAATACTTCTTCCTCGTCGCCCGCCTCGATGAATTGCCACATGTGGCGGTTGTCGTCACGGAAATCCACCACCGTGTTGTCGAAATGCACCCTGGCGAACTGGTCGCTCTGGCGGCGGGTCTTGGCGACATAGGAAAGCGCCAGTGCGGCGATCTCCTTGGTGCTGGATTCGCCTGCCTCCATCACGGCGTGGAAGCGGGCGACGAAGTCGTTGAGGTCGGTGTCAGCGTAGCCGTGAGCGGGATCGAGCAGCGCACGCGACAGCATCGCCATACGGTGGCGCAGGCAGGAGGTGGTTTCCGGATCGCAGGCAGCTTCCAGCGGCTTGGGATGAAGCGCGAGGAACAGGCCGCGCAGACCGGGGTATTCGCGAATCAGCAGCGTCTCGATGCGGCAGTCCTCGAAGAACTCCACCGCCATGCGCTGGAACGGGCTCCAGTTGTCGGCCACCTGGGCCTGGGTCCAGCGCCGGTGACCGACCATGTGGGCGAGCGTGGCGCGGTAGCGGTCGAGACCGGCGATTGCGCCGGCATCGTCGTACACGTCGGGCACGCGCATGCCGAGCTTGTCGTAGTACGGAATCGGCTTGCGCAACTCGTCGAAGGCGGTGGAATACGGTACCAGCTGTTCCGCATCGCGCCACAGGCCGCGCAGATACAAATCCAGCTTGCGCTCGACGTCCATGAACAGGGTGCCGTGGCGTTCGCGCTGCAACACCGCGCGGCTGTCGGCCGACTGCACGCTGAAGTAATCCTTCTGCCGTTCCGGATGGGTGCGGTAGTTGCGGATACCGTATTCCACCCAGTTTTTCAGGCCGGCCAGTGTCAGCTGGTTGAGCAAGTTTGGCGCCTGGGCGAAAAACTCCGGCAGGCCAGGGCTGGGAAAAGTGGTGTGGTGGCCGTGAATGGAGCCGGTGGTGCGCTCCATGAAATCCAGCGTGATGTCCAGATAGTGCTGCATCTGCTCCTGCGCATGCAGGCGGCGCGCGACCGCTGCCAGCGTTTGCAGAAAGGGCGTAATGGCATTGCCGTTGGGCGATTTCTGCATGCGCTGAACCAGCGCCATCACCGCAGGCAAGGCCGCTTCGCCCACGGCTTTTGCAGTGGACGGCCACTCTTCCAGAAATGCCAGCATCGGCTCGACGCCGCGCCCCAGTTTGCCGATGACGCGCGCGGCTTCGAGGTAGGCATCGATGCCCTCGCGCGTCAGCACCGCCAGCGCCTCGGCCATGACGTCCTCGAACACCGCCTCGACCTGCGGGAAGCGGGTGTCGATCTGCGCCCAGTAGGCGCGCATCAGCGGGTGCTGGTATTCAGTTTCGGTGGTCACGTTCGAAGCTTAGGCAAACGTGGCATCGATCGCGTGGTCGAGCGTGTCGCGGATGTCGGCGTCGTCGGTGATCGGGCGCACCAGCGCCATGCGGCAGGCGTCGCGCGGATCCACGCCGTCCTTGATCAGCGTCGCTGCGTAGACCAGCAGACGCGTCGAGATGCCTTCGTCGAGACCGTGGCCCTTGAGGCCGCGCGCGACCGCGCCGATCTTCACCAGCCTGGCTGCCATTGCGACGTCGGCACCGGTTTCCTTGGCCACAATTTCGGTTTCCAGCGCGGCATCGGGGTAGTCGAAATCGAAACCGGTGAAGCGCTGCTTGGTCGACTGCTTCAGATCCTTCATCAGCGTCTGGTAGCCGGGATTGTAGGAAATCACCAGCTGGAAATCGGGGTGCGCATGGATCAGCTCGCCCTTCTTGTCCAGCGGCAGGGTGCGGCGGTGGTCGGTGAGCGGGTGGATTACCACGGTGGTGTCCTGCCGCGCTTCGACGATTTCATCCAGATAGCAGATCGCGCCGATGCGCGCGGCGGTGGTGAGCGGGCCGTCGAGCCAGCGGGTGCCGTTGGCTTCCAATAAATACCGGCCCACCAGATCGCTGGCGGTCATGTCCTCGTTGCAGGCCACGGTGATCAGCGGCTTGTTCAATTTCCACGCCATGTATTCGACGAAGCGCGACTTGCCGCAGCCAGTCGGGCCCTTCACCATCACCGGCAGGCGGTTGCGGTAGGCGGCTTCGTACAGCGCGACTTCGTTCTTCTGTTGCTGATAGAACGGTTCCTGCTGGATTTTGTATTGATCTTTATCGGTCATGATTTTTCCTCGTGCGGAAGAAAAACGCCCCCAGCGAACCGGAGGCGTCTCTTGCAGCTCAATGCACAATCAGATTATTTGTGCACGCCCAGCTTTTCACGCCAGCCGGGGAAGATCTTGTCGGCGTCGCCGGGGAAGGACTCGAACGCACGAGCAAATTCCTTGTGCTCTTTCGCGTATTCGATCGGGTCGGCGCCCGACTTCCAGCACTCGTACGACTGACGCAGCGAGATCGCGCCGGCAGCGGGGCTGTCGATGTGACCGTAGGAACCGCCACCGGAGGTGTTGATGACGTTGCCGTGACCCAGGTTCTCGAAGAAACCGGGCAGACGCAGTGCGTTCATGCCGCCGGAGATGATCGGGGTGGTGGGCTTCATGCCGTACCACTTCTGGAAGTAGACCGGGCCCTGGCACTCGTCGCGCTCGATCATGTAGGCGATGTTCTTGTCGGACGTTTCGCCTTCCATCTTGCCGTAGCCCATGGTGCCGACGTGGATGCCGGACGCCCCCTGCAGGCGCGAGATCTTGGCCAGCACGAACGCGGTGTAGCCGCGCTTGGCCGAGGGGCTGGTGATCATGCCGTGACCGGCGCGATGGTAGTGCAGGTACTGGCTGGGGTACTGACGACGGGCGGTGGTGATCATGCCGGGGCCGCCGACGAAACCGTCGACCAGGAAGGCCAGCTTGTCGGCATCGGGGCCGAAGGTTTCCAGACCGAAGTCGGCGCGGGCCATCATTTCGTAATGGTCGTCAGCGGTGATGTTCAGGGAGAACAGCTTGGCCTGGCCGGTTTCGTCCTGGGCGCGCTTCATCGAGTCATACACCAGCGGCAGCACTTTCTTCAGCGGGCAGAAGACCTGGTTGCCTTGCGGCTCATCGTTCTTGATGAAGTCGCCACCGAGCCAGAACTGGTAAGCGGCCTTGGCAAACGGCTCGGGACGCAGACCCAGCTTCGGCTTGATGATGGTGCCGGAGATGTAGCCGCCGTCCTTGACCGGACGACCGAGGATGCGCCACATGTCGGAGATGTCGCGCGAGGGGCCGTCGAACATCTGGATGGCGCGCTCGGGCATGTAGAAGTCGTGGATCTTGGCGTGTTCGATGTCGCCCATGCCCTGGTTGTTACCAATCACCAGCGTCAGGAAGGAAACGATCATGAAGCGGCCGTCGGTGACGTTGCGGTCGAACAGCTCGATCGGGTAAGCGATCCGCATGTCTTCGGTGGCTTCGTCGATGTAATACACCAGCGCGTCGACGCCCTTGGTGAAGTCATCGGTGGTGGAGACTTCGACGTTGGTGCCGGTCGAGGATTCGGCGGCGAAGTGAGCCGCGCAGGACAGGTAGCTGCCGAAGCCGGGTTTCGGCTTCATTTTGTAGGCGACGAGGATGTGCTTGCCACCCTTGATGAGGTCTGCTTCTTTGAGGCTGAGGTCGGCGTAACGTGCGGACTGATCCATTGCTTGGCTCCTTCGGTAGATAAACAAGGCCTCAGGCGCGACACCCCTGAAACCGACAGGGGCGGACTATACGGATCGGTTTATATAATTAATATTAAATTGTTATTATAAAAACCATATCGTTTAGCTTATACATTAACCATGCGCCGCCTCACCCTGCGTCAGTTCCGCATCTTCGAAGCCGTCGCGCGCAATCTGTCGTTCTCGCGCGCCGCCGAGGAGCTGCATCTTTCCCAGCCCGCCGTGTCGATGCAGGTCAAGGGCATCGAGCTCATACTCGGCCTGCCGCTCACCGAACAGCTCGGCAAGAAGATCTTTCTCACCGATGCCGGCCGCGAAGTGCTGTACGCCAGCCAGAGCATCACCGCACGACTCGACGACCTGCAGTCCAATCTGGCGCAATTGAGCGACATGGAAAGCGGCCGCCTCAACCTCGCCGTCACCTCGACCGCCAACCCCGTCGCCACCGGCCTGCTGGCGCAGTTTCGCAGCGCGCACCCCAAGGTGACGATTCATCTGGACGTGTCCAACCGCGCGGAGGTGCTGCATCACCTCGCCATCAACCGCATCGATCTGGCGATCATGGGCCAGGTGCCCGAGGGCCTGGACCTGGAAGCCACCCGCTTCATGGACAACCCGCTCGGCATCATCGCTCCGGCCAGCCACCCGCTGGCGCGCAGGAAGAATATTCCGGTCTCCCAGCTGGCATCCGAATCGTTTCTGGTGCGCGAGGCCGGCTCGGGCACGCGCGGCGCGATGGAACGCTTCTTCGCCGCCAAGGGGCTGGAAATCCGCACCAGCATGGAAATGAGCAGCAACGAAGCCATCAAGCACGCGGTGCAGGCCGGGCTGGGCCTGGGCATCCTGTCGCTGCAAACCCTGGAACTGGAACTGGCGCTGAAGCGCCTCGTCGTGCTCGACGTCGAGGGCTTTCCCATCATGCGCCACTGGTACATCGTGCATCGCATCGACAAGCGGCTGTCGCCGGCAACGCAGGCATTCAAGGAATTCGTACTGGGACTCGCCGCGCCGGAAGCGGAGCCCACTCCGCACTAACCGACTCTGATCCCTTGCCGTCATGCCGGATTGATCCGGCATCCAGCGCGGCGTCAGCCGCAAACAAAATGGGCGCGCAAGCTCGCGCTGAACTCAACTGGATTCCGGGTCAAGCACGGAATGACGGGAAACCAGTTTTGTTGATTGCGAAACTCTGCAATAGAATCGCGTCTCCGGGATTGCCCGCTCCCGGCCCGGGCCTCGCAGCCCACAAGACGGTGTCCCGTCCAAGCCTGGGTTCATACGCACCGGAGATTCTCACCGTGGACACCGC
>Ga0210129_1000162_pt1 | contig 17786 bp, 18 predicted proteins | sample WestPond_Cattail_2_FD_185582 | JGI IMG/M metagenome (GOLD analysis project Ga0210129, IMG submission 185582) | Wetland microbial communities from the San Francisco Bay, California, USA, that impact long-term carbon sequestration -... | ecosystem: Environmental > Aquatic > Marine > Wetlands ... | reverse complement strand
TTTGCCCAGCTTGGCCGTTGTCGTGGTCTTGCCATGCGTGCCGGCCACCACCAGCCGCACGGTTTCATCGCTTGCGTCACGACCCTGCACCTTGGCGCGGAGAATGAACATGGAAAGCCGCTTCAGCAGGCCAGGGAGGATATCGCCCGACAATTGCAGGCAATAATCCGCCCCCTGCCGCCACACCAGGAAATTGCCGAGCAGTCGTCCCTTGGGGCTGCAATAGCCGTTCCACTGCGCACTGTCGGCGTGCAGGCTGCGCAAGTCGTTGGTCAGCTGGCCTTGCAGGAAGGGCACGGTTTCGTCGCCGTGGAACGCGATGACGCCGAGTTGCGAAAGATCGGCCACAATGGTGCCATTGACGCTGGCCGCGCGCTCTGCGAAGGGATCACCATAGTGCAGTACAGTGGCGTTCTCGATTACAGCGCCTTGGGATTGCAGAAAATTCTTCCAGGATTCGATCACGATGCGGTCCAGTCAGGAAATGGGTGCCATGAAGCACAAAAGTGTACACGCTGATGCGCGATATTGAACTCAAACCCTCACGCTTGTTGGGGCTGTTGCTGCTGGGCATGGTGGCAGTTGCGCTGGCGGCCATCCAATACTCGGCCTTGCCGGGCGCTGCCCAACTGGCTCTGGGGGTGGCGGTGATCGGCTTGAGCGGATGGGGCTGGTGGCAGACCCGTTACGCGGTGGCGCTGCGTATGACGGTGGACGGTCGGCTGCAAAGCAGGGATGACCAGGGAGAATGGCGCGATGTCGAGGTGCTGGGAGACAGCCTGGTTTCGCCAGCGCTCATCGTGCTTCGATATCGCACTTCGGCGAGGCATGTCCGCAGTCTGACCTTGCTGACTGACAGCGCATCTCCCGACACGTTGCGCCGCCTCAGGGTGTTGCTGCGCTGGGCACGCCACACACGCTCGGACACAGCGTCCCCGGACGCGGGTTGAGTACCGTGTTGCCGGCGATCGGCAATGTTTCAGGATAGTCCTGGCTATAGTGCAGCCCCCGGCTTTCCTGCCGCAGCTGTGCTGAACGGATGATAAGGTCGGCACTTTGCACCAGGTTGCGCAGCTCGATCAGATCGTTGCTGACGCGAAAGTTGCGGTAGAACTCGTCGATTTCGTCACGCAGCAGACGGATACGGTGGGTGGCGCGCGTGAGCCGCTTGTTGGTGCGCACGATGCCGACATAGTCCCACATGAAGCGGCGCAATTCGTCCCAGTTGTGCGAGATCACCACCTCTTCGTCGGGGTCGGTGACGCGCGACGCATCCCAGGGTGGCAAATCGAGCGCAGGGGCGGGCGGCGTGGTGAGAATGTCGTGGGCGGCGGCGTGACCGAATACCAGACATTCCAGCAAAGAATTCGAAGCCAGCCGATTGGCGCCATGCAGCCCGGTGAAGGTGACCTCGCCTACGGCATGCAGGCTGCACAGGTCGGTGCGTGCGTGGATGTCCGTGACGACGCCGCCGCAGGTGTAATGCGCGGCCGGCACCACCGGGATCGGCTGGCGCGTGATGTCGATGCCGAGTTCCAGGCAGCGGCGGTAAATCGTCGGGAAATGCTCGCGTACAAAGTCGGCCGGCTTGTGGCTGATGTCGAGATAGACGCAGTCGATGCCGCGTTTTTTCATTTCGAAGTCGATCGCGCGGGCCACCACGTCGCGTGGGGCGAGTTCGGCGCGCTCGTCGTGGAAATGCATGAAGCGGCTGCCGTCCGGCAGCAGTAAGTGACCGCCTTCGCCACGCACCGCCTCCGAGATGAGGAAGGATTTGGCGTGCGGGTGATACAGGCAGGTGGGGTGGAATTGCACGAATTCCAGATTGGCCACCCGGCAGCCGGCGCGCCATGCCATCGCGATGCCGTCGCCGGTCGCGGTGTCGGGGTTGGTCGTGTAGAGATAGACCTTGCCGGCGCCGCCGGTGGCGAGCACGGTGTGGCCGGCAGCAAAGGTTTCGACCTCGCCGGTGCCCTTGTTCAGTGCATAGGCGCCATGGATCTGCCGCTCCTGGCCCCCGGCGCGCTTGCCTGTAATGAGGTCGATCGCGACGTGCTGCTCGTAGGTGTCGATGTTGGGGTGGGCACGAACGCGGTCGAGCAGGCTGGTTTGCACGGCATGGCCCGTCGCGTCGGCTGCGTGTACCACGCGGCGCTTGGAGTGCCCGCCCTCGCGTGTCAGATGCAGTCCGCCGGGCGCCAGGGGGTCGGGGGTGAAGGCAACGCCATTCAACGTCAGCCAGGCGATCATGTCGCGCGCCTGGCTGGCTACCAGCCGGGTGACCGCTTCGTCACACAGGCCGGCGCCGGCAACCAGGGTGTCATGGACATGGGCCTCGATCGAGTCGCCGCTGTCCACCGCGGCGGCAATCCCACCCTGTGCCCAGTCGCTGGCGCCGTCCGTCATCTGGCGCTTGGTGACGATGGCGACGCGGCGCTGGTCGGCAAGCTTGAGCGCGGTTGTCAGCGCGGCAAGGCCGCTGCCGAGGATGAGGACGTCGTGTCTGTGCATGATGTTCGGGCGATGATAGCAGGCTTGGGACGTGCCAGATTAACCCTCTCCGGGATGAACTTTTTGGACTGAGCCTGCTCAGATGATCGGTAAGATGCGGTCACGTATACTGCAAACATAAACAAAAAACAGCAGGGAGATATGTCGGACCGCGAATTGGATCAGGTTCTGGTCGAGCGTGCCCAGCAGGGCGACAAGCGCGCCTTTGAGTTGTTGGTGATCAAGTATCACCGCAAGCTCGGGCGGCTTTTGTCGCGCATGGTGCGTGATGCGGCGGAGGTGGAGGACATAACGCAGGAAGCTTTTATCAAGGCTTATCGGGCGTTGCCAGGGTTCCGGGGCGAAAGCGCCTTCTACACGTGGCTGTACCGCATTGCCGTGAACACCGCCAAGAATTATCTGGTGGCGCACAAGCGCCAGCCGGTGTCGAGCGATGTCCTGGCGGAAGATGCGGAAAACTACGAAGACGGCGATCTCTTGCGCGACATTGCAACGCCGGATGCGGAACTCCAGACCAAACAGATCGCCAAAGCGGTTAATGAGGCGGTCGATGCGCTGCCCGAGGAATTGAGGACGGCCATCACCCTGCGCGAAATCGATGGCATGAGCTACGAGGAAATTGCGCAAATGATGGAATGCCCGATTGGCACCGTTCGCTCGCGGATATTCCGTGCGCGCGAAGCCATTGCAGAAAAAATTCGCCCGATGCTGGGCACCAGTCAGGATAAAAGGTGGTAACCATGTCAGCTCTTCGCAAATCAGACGCCCTATCCCGGTCCGGTCAAACCGATGACACCCAGCAACTTCTTTTGTCGGCAGTCCTCGATGGCGAAGCGGCTCGCGCTGAAACCGAGGCCTGCATCAAAGCCCTGAAAAGCGACACTGCCTTGCGACTAAGCTGGTCCGAGTACCATCTGATTGGCGATCTGATGCGTGGTGTGGCGCCTGCGCCGGACGATTTCATGGCACGCTTCTCGGCACAGTTAGCAGCCGAGCCTACCGTGCTTGCGCCGCGTCGCAGCGTTTGGCCGCAACGGCTGGCGGTGGCATCGTTTGCCTCGCTGGCGGTGTGGGGGGTGGTATCGATCACCGGCCTGATGTCGGAGACCCCGGCCACCGCACCCATGGCCGTTGCACCCGACTTTCAGCGGGTCGCGCTGGCCTCGGAACAGCCCCCCGCTGATACCCGGCTTGTGCCCTATCTGGTGGCTCATCAGGAGTATGCCCCGATGGCGGTGGCCTCGCCCTACCAGCGATTGGCGGCGGTTTCGGTGGAGTCGCGTTGATGCGGGTAGGGGCGGGTTGGTGGCAGGGCTGGTGGGTTTTGGGGGTGGCCGGGCTGATGGCATGGTCCGGCGCGGCGCGTGCCGACGCCGTTCTCGATTGGCTCAACCGCGCGTCTGCCGCGGCCAAACAACTGAATTACAGCGGCGTCTATGTCTATCATCACGGCGAACACGTCGAGGTGTTGCGTGTACTGCACCGTGCCGATGCCAATGGCGAACTGGAAAAAATCGAGGTGTTGGAGGGCACGCCGCGCCAGTTTCTGCGGATCAACAGCGATGTGTATTGCCACCTCCCGGATGGCAAGCATGTGCGGCTGGAGCGCAATGCACCGCGCCGTTTCTTCCCGGCTATTTTGCCCGCACAGCTGGGCGACCTGCTCGAATATTACGATGCGAAACTTGGCGGGACCGAACGCGTCGCAGGACGCTCCTGCCAGGTGGTGACGCTGGACCCGCGTGACGGTTATCGCTATGCCTTCAGCCTGTGGCTGGACAAGATGACCGGTTTGCCGCTCAAGTCCCGCATCATCAACAGCAATGGCGCCGCGGTGTCGATGTTTGTTTTCTCCGAAATCCAGATCGGCAAGGCACCCGGCGTCCAGGTGTTCAGGAACGATCTGGCCGGCAAACGCATTCAGAACGCCAGCCTCGACAAGCCGGCCAGCGCAATATGGGAGGTGACACCGCCACCGGGTTATCAACAGGTGCAGGAAGCAGTGCGTTCGCTGCCAGGCAAGCAGGCGCCCGTCACCCATCTGGTGTTTTCGGACGGGTTGAGCGTGTTGTCGATGTTTGTGGAACCGGTCAATCCCCAGATGCAAAGTCTGCAAGGCCTGTCGGCTGAGGGCGCGATCGGGGTCTATGGGCGACAGGTCGACGGTTACAGCGTGACGACCCTGGGTGAAGTGCCCAGCATGGCACTCATCGAAACCGGCAATTCGGTGAAGAGGAAGTAAGTTCAGCCATGCTGGAGCAAACGGCCGAGGTCATCAAAGCTGCGTCAGATGGCGTCTGGGTTCAGGCGGTTGAGCCATCGGGCTGCGGCACCTGTGCCGGTCAGGGATGTTCTTCGCGTCGCATTGCCGAATTGTTTCAGCGAAGCCCCCGCCATTTCCTGGTCGACTGCGACTTGTCGCTGTCCCCGGGTGACCGTGTCGTGATCGGTGTTGCGGAGGGCAGCGTGCTCACCAGTGCGCTGCGCGCCTATGGCCTGCCCTTGGGACTGATGTTGACCGGGGCGCTCCTGGCCCAGGCGATCCAACCCGGTGACGGGCCCGCGCTGGCCGGGGTGCTGCTGGGCGGCGTGGCAGGCTGGCTGGCCGGGCGAGGCGGCCGGGCTGCGCGTCCAGTAGTGCTTAGGCGTGAAGACAACAATCTGTTTCATCTGATGAAAGGATAGCCATGATGAGAACGTTTCTGGCAACAACGGCACTGGTGTTCACCCTGTCTGCACCTGCGCTGGCCAAGGATGTGATGGATGTCGCTGATCTGGTTGAAAAGCAGGGACCTGCCGTGGTCAACATCAGCACGACCAAACTGGTGAAGCGCAGCCAGGAGGGCATGCCGTTTGTAATGCCTGACGAGGAGGATATGCAGGAATTATTCCGCCGCTTCTTCCCCGGCGTGCCGGGCGGCAAGGGTGGCCCCATGCAGGAAATTCCCACCCGTGGCGCCGGCTCCGGCTTCATCGTCAGCAGCGATGGCTACATTCTGACCAATGAACATGTGGTCAAGAATGCAGACGAGGTCGTGGTCAAGCTTATCGACAAGCGCACGTTCACCGCCAGGGTGGTCGGCACCGACGCGCGCACCGATGTGGCTGTCATCAAGATCACGGCCAACAACCTGCCCGCAGTCAAACTGGGCGACCCCACCAAACTGCGTGTGGGTGAGGCGGTTGCGGCGATCGGTTCGCCGTTCGGCTTCGAGAACTCGGTCACCGCGGGGATTGTATCCGCCAAGGGCAGGACGTTGCCGGCGGAAAGCTATGTGACCTATATCCAGACCGATGTACCGATCAATCCGGGGAATTCGGGTGGGCCGCTGTTCAACATGAAGGGCGAGGTGGTCGGCATGAACTCGCAGATCTACAGTCGAAGCGGGGGCTACCAGGGCGTTTCGTTCGCAATCCCGATCGATGTGGCGATGGAAGTGGCCGATCAGCTGAAAAGCGGCGGCAAGATTTCGCGGGGCTGGTTGGGTGTGGTGATTCAGGAAGTGACCGCCGACCTTGCCGAATCGTTTGGTCTGGAACGTCCGCGTGGCGCGCTGGTGGCGCAGGTGCAGGATGACAGTCCTGCCAGCAAGGCAGGTTTGCAGGCATCCGATGTGATCCTGGCATTTAACGGTATTGCCGTGGAAAACTCCGCTGACCTGCCGCGCATGGTCGGGCTGGCCAAACCCGGCACAAAGATCCCGGTGGAAGTCTGGCGCAAAGGCAAGGTCCAGCAACTGAGTGTGATGCTGGGCGAGTTGCCGGCAGAAAATCAGGTGGCGGGCCTTGGCAGCAAAACCTTCTCGCGGGGGGGCCTGGCCTTGTCGGAACTGGGCGAGGAGCAGCGCCGTGCGCTCGACATCGATCATGGCGTCCTGGTCGAGGATGCCACTGGCGATGCTGCGCGTTCCGGCATCCGCACGGGCGATGTCATTCTGGCCGTGAACAACATCCCGGTTGCTTCGGTGGCAGCCTTTCGCAAGGCCATCGCTGCGGTTCCTGTCGGCAAGAGCGCGGCGGTTCTGGTGCGGCGTGGCGATGGCTCGCTCTATATACCGCTGAAAATTTCGAGTGAGTAAAACGCTGACCCTCTACACGCGGGCGGGATGCCCGTTGTGCGAGGACATGGCGGCAGAAGTCTGCAGTCTGATGAATGGAACCGGACACAGCCTGGCGCTTGTTGATGTGGATGCCGATCCCTCGCTCAAGGCAAGATATGGCTGGGAGGTGCCGCTGCTGTTCGATGGCGACACCGAGTTGTGCCGCCATGAACTTAAACTGCCCGTGATTCAGGAATGGCTGCGCGGCCAAGCCTGAAATCCGTTAAAATTCTGAAAGTTATCTCATCCCTAGCCGGGCACGGAAACGTGCCCGTTCTGTTGTGTCGCAGAATCTGATTCGCAATTTCTCCATCATCGCCCATATCGACCACGGCAAGTCCACGCTGGCCGACCGCCTCATCCAGTTTTGCGGCGGCCTGTCGGAGCGCGAGATGGAGGCGCAGGTGCTCGATTCGATGGACCTGGAAAAGGAGCGCGGCATCACCATCAAGGCGCAGACCGCGGCGCTCACCTACAAGGCGCAGGACGGCCAGACCTATCGCCTGAACCTGATCGACACCCCCGGCCACGTCGACTTTTCCTACGAAGTCTCGCGTTCCCTGTCGGCGTGCGAGGGTGCGCTGCTGGTGGTCGACGCCTCGCAGGGCGTCGAGGCGCAGACCGTGGCCAACTGTTACACCGCGATCGACCTCGGAGTCGAGGTGATCCCGGTGCTGAACAAGATCGATCTGCCCGCGGCCGACCCGGACCGGGTGGCGGAAGAAATCGAGGATATCGTCGGCCTGGACGCGAGCGACGCGGTGCGCGCATCGGCCAAGACCGGCATCGGCATCGCCGAAATTCTCGAAGTGGTGGTGAAGCAGGTACCAGCACCGCGCGGCAACGTGGATGCACCGCTGAAGGCATTGATCATCGATTCCTGGTTCGACAACTATGTCGGTGTGGTGATGCTGGTGCGCGTGGTCGACGGCGTGCTGAAGCCCAAGGACAAGATCCGCTTCATGGCCACCGGCGCGCTGCATCTGACCGAGCACGTCGGCGTGTTCACCCCCAAGTCAGTCGACCGCGAGCAACTCTCGGCGGGCGAGGTCGGTTTTGTAATCGCCGGGATCAAGGAACTCAAATCGGCCCAGGTGGGCGACACAATTACCCTGGTCGACCGGCCCGCAAGCGAACCGCTGCCGGGTTTCAAGAAGGTGCAGTCGCAGGTGTTCGCCGGACTTTATCCGGTCGAGTCGCACGACTTCGAGTCGTTGCGCGACGCGCTTACCAAGCTGCAGTTGAACGATGCGGCGCTGCAATTCGAGCCCGAAGTCAGCCAGGCGCTGGGATTCGGATTCCGTTGCGGCTTTCTTGGCCTGCTGCACATGGATATCGTGCAGGAGCGGCTCGAGCGCGAATACAACATGGACCTCATCACCACCGCGCCGACGGTGGTGTATGAAGTGCTTTTGAAGGACGGGACGATGATGACCGTCGAGAATCCCTCCAAGCTGCCCGAACTGTCGAAGATCGAGGAGATCCGCGAGCCGATCATCACCGCGACGATCTTCGTGCCGGAAGAGTTCGTTGGCAACGTCATCACCCTGTGCAACCAGAAGCGGGGGATGCAGCTCAACATGCAGTATCACGGCCGGCAGGTCATGCTGGTGTATGACCTGCCGATGAACGAAGTGGTGATGGACTTCTTCGACAAGCTGAAGTCGACCAGCCGCGGCTACGCCTCACTCGATTACGAATTCAAGGAATATCGCGCGGGCGACCTGGTCAAGCTCGACATCCTGGTCAACAACGAGAAGGTCGATGCCCTGTCGCTCATCGTGCATCGTGCCACCAGCGTGTACCGCGGGCGTGAACTCGCTTCCAAGATGCGCGAACTGATTCCGCGCCAGATGTTCGACGTCGCGGTACAGGCGGCGATTGGCGCCAATATCATCGCGCGTGAGAACGTCAAGGCGATGCGCAAGAACGTGCTTGCCAAATGTTATGGCGGCGACATCACGCGCAAGAAGAAGCTGCTGGAAAAGCAGAAGGCCGGCAAGCGCCGCATGAAGCAGGTTGGCAACGTGGAGATTCCACAGGAAGCTTTCCTTGCCATCCTCCAGGTTTCCGATAAATAGCATCCGGATTAAACAGCATGAACTTCGCTCTCATTCTTTTTCTAGCGCTCGCCATCACCGGGTGCATCTGGCTGTTCGACGTGCTGGTTTTGAAGCGCGGCCGCGACAAGGGCGCCAAGGAACCGCTGCTGGTCGAATATGCCAAGAGCTTCTTCCCGGTCATCCTGGTCGTGTTTGCGCTGCGCTCCTTCCTGGTCGAACCGTTCAAGATTCCTTCGGGTTCGATGATGCCGACCCTCCTGATCGGGGATTTCATCCTGGTCAACAAATACACTTACGGCATCCGCCTGCCGGTCATCAACAAGAAGATCGCCCAGGTGAACAACCCGGAACGCGGCGATGTCATGGTGTTTCGCTACCCGGCGGACCCCAGCCTCGATTACATCAAGCGCGTGATCGGGGTGCCGGGTGACCTGGTTGAATATCGCGACAAGATGCTGACCGTCAACGGCAAGCCGGTGCTGACCGCCAGCACCGGCACCTATAGCTATGTCGGCAACGGCCTGAATTACATTACCGCCACGGTGTACGACGAACGCCTCAATGGCGTCGCCCATACCATGATGACCGAATCCGGCAAGCCATCGGTCTATCCGTCACAGGTGGCGGACTTCCCCAACCGTGAAAACTGCTCCTACAATGCCGAAGGTGAAGGCTTTGCCTGCAAGGTGCCGGAAGGACAGTATTTCATGATGGGCGACAACCGTGACGCCAGCAATGACAGCCGTTACTGGGGTTTCGTCCCCGACAGGAATATCGTTGGCAAGGCTTTTTTCATCTGGATGAACTTTGACGACCTGGGCCGCATCGGCACCATCATACGATAAGGAGACACCATGCACCGCGCACGCCCCATGCAAACCCGACAACGTGGTCTGACCATGATCGGTTTCCTTTTCGTTGCCGTCGTCCTGGTCTTCCTGGCCATGCTGGCAATGAAGCTGGTGCCTGCCTACATCGAGTATTTCTCGGTAAAGAAAGTGCTTTCCTCGATGGGGCAGGAATCGGATATCAAATCGAAAAGCAATGCCGAGATTCGCACCGATTTCGCGAATCGAGCCAGCGTAGCCTATGTGACCGTGGTCAAGCCGGAAGATCTCAGCGTCGATCGTCGCGGTGGCACACCGGTCATTTCGGCTAATTACACCTTCCGTACCAAACTTTTCGGCAATATCAGTCTGGTGGCCGATTTCAGCGCCAGCTCCGACCCCAACGCCGCGCCTGTCCAGGTTGAATAACCCCTTGTTGAACCAGCGCCTGCAACAGGAGCTGGGTTATGCCTTTGTCCGCTCCGACCTGCTGGTCCAGGCGCTGACGCACCGCAGCTATGGCGCGGTCAACAATGAGCGGCTCGAATTTCTCGGCGACTCGGTGCTGAACTGCTCGGTTGCTCGCGCGCTCTATGACGCGTTTCCCGAGTTGCCGGAAGGCAGCCTGTCACGCCTGCGCGCCAATCTGGTGCGGCAGGAAACCCTGGCCGAAATTGCTGCCGCTTTGAAACTGGGCGACACCCTGCGTCTTGGCGAAGGCGAACTCAAAAGCGGAGGGTTTCGTCGCCCATCGATCCTGGCCGATGCGCTCGAATCGCTGTTTGGCGCCATCTTCCTGGATGCCGGATTTGAGGAGGCGCAGCGTGTCGTGCGCCGACTGTTCGATCCGCTGGTGGAAAAAATCGATCCCAAGGCCTCGGGCAAGGATGCCAAGACGCAGCTGCAGGAATTGCTGCAGTCGCGCCGATTGCCGCTGCCGGACTATCGTCTGGTCGACACCCAGGGCGAGGCACACGATCAGAGCTTTATTGTCGAATGTGTGCTGGCCAAGCCGTCGCTCTGCACGCGTGGAGTGGGCAAAAGCCGCCGTGCTGCAGAACAGGAGGCCGCAAGCCAGGCTTGCGCTGCATTGCAAAAATGAATGAGTTGTTTCAATGAGTGAATTCAGGTGTGGTCTCATCGCCATCGTCGGGCGCCCCAACGTCGGCAAGTCGACGCTGCTCAACCGCATCGTCGGGCAGAAAATCAGCATCACCTCGCGCAAGGCGCAAACCACGCGTCACCGGGTGATGGGCATCCACACCACCGACGAAGCGCAATTCGTGTTCGTCGATACGCCCGGATTCCAGACGCGCCACGCCAGCACGCTGAACCGCGCGATGAACAAGCGCGTGCGCGAAACGCTGTCGGACACCGACGTGGTGATGATGCTGGTGGAAGCTGGCCGGTTGAAGAAAGAGGATCGTCAGGTGATGGATCTGCTGCCCAGGGATCGTCCGTTGATCCTGGTGGTGAACAAGATCGATCACGTCAAGGATCGCGCCGAGCTGATGGGGTATCTGCAGGAAGCCGCCGCAGCCCATGCGTTCACCGAGATCGTCCCGGTGTCGGCCAAGCAGGGCAGCAACCTCGACGAACTGCTGAAAACCCTGCAAACCCACCTGCCGGAAAACCCGCCGCTGTTCGATGAAGACGACGTCACCGACCAGACCGAGCGCCAGCTGGCGGCCGAACTCATCCGCGAGAAAGTTTTTCGCCTTTGCGGCGAGGAAATCCCCTACGCGGTCGCCGTCACCATCGACAAGTTCGAGGAAGAGGGCAATCTGCGCCGCATCTTCGCCACCATCCTGGTCGACCGCGACAGCCACAAGCCCATCATCATCGGCAAGGGGGGCGAAAAGCTCAAGACCATCTCCACCCAGGCGCGGCTCGACATGGAGCGCGCGTTCGACAGCAAGGTGTATCTGGAAGTCTGGGTCAAGGTCAAGGGTGGCTGGGCCGACGATGTGCGGATGCTGAAGTCGCTGGGTTTGGATTGATAACAGCGCTGGACTGACGATCCATGTCCGCGGACACACGCGTTAACAACGAATCCGGTTTTATCCTCCACACCTATCCCTTCAAGGAAACCAGTGTGGTGGCGGAAGTGTTCACCCGCAGCCACGGACGCATGGCACTGATCGCGCGTGGCGCCCGCCGCCCGGCATCAAGCCTGCGCGGACTGATGCAGCCCTTCACCCCTTTGCTGCTGTCGTGGTTTGGCAAATCCGATGTCAAAACCCTGCATGCTGCCGAATGGCAGGGCGGCCTGATGGCGCCGCAGGGGCGCGCGCTGATGTGCGGGTTTTATCTCAATGAGCTGTTATTGCGCCTGCTGGCGCGCGGCGATGCGCACGAGCAGTTGTATGACCGCTATATCGACACGCTCGATCAGTTGGCCGGCGAAGTGGGGGCCACCGATTACGAGCGCATCCTGCGGCACTTCGAGAAAAACCTGCTGAGCGAGATCGGCTATGGCGCGACCTTCGACGTGGATGCCGACAGCGGTGCGCCAGTCGACTCGAATGCCCAGTATGTTTTTCAGCCGGAACGGGGTGCGCTGCGATCGAGCGGACAGCCGGGATGTCTGGTGTCCGGCCAGACCCTGATCGACCTCGCTGCCGATCGCTTCGATCGGCCGCTGACGATGGCCGAAGCCAAATCGCTGATGCGCACCCTGATCAACCATACCCTGGGCGGGAAGCCGCTTTATACTCGCCAGCTATTACGCGAACTCACCGAATTGACCCCATGATTCCATTCCCAAATCAAGAATCCCTTTGCCGGCTTCGCCTCACCCGCAAGGTGGGGGCCATGGTTGTAAAGACGCTGAAGCGTCAACAACCACGCTCTGCCGTACTGCCCGTAGTGTCTGCGGCTCACCTTCGCGATCTTCTAAATTTGGAAATGGAATGAGCATCTTCCTCGGCGTCAATATCGACCACATCGCCACCCTGCGCCAGGCACGCAAGACCCGTTACCCCAGCCCGGTCGAGGCCGCGCTCGCGGCCGAAACCGCCGGCGCCGACTCGATTACCCTGCACCTGCGCGAGGATCGGCGCCATATCCAGGATGCCGACGTGGCAATCCTGCGCCAGGTGCTGAAAACCAAGATGAACCTGGAAATGGCGGTGACCGAGGAAATGCTCGCGATAGCCGTCGCGACGAAACCGCAGGACGTCTGCCTGGTGCCGGAAAAACGCGAGGAACTCACCACCGAAGGCGGGCTCGATGTGGCGGGCCAGCAGCCAAAAATGCAGACTGCCTGCGCACGCCTGGCGGAGGCCGGCATTCGGGTATCGCTGTTCATCGATGCCGACTTTGCGCAGATCGACGCCGCGCATGCTGCCGGCGCGCCGGTGGTTGAAATCCACACCGGTCATTACGCAGATGCGTCGACCGATGCAGCACGCTGCGTCGAATTCGAACGCATTCGCACAGCCGTCGCCTACGGCCGCAGCATCGGTTTAACCGTCAACGCCGGCCACGGTCTGACCTATCACAACGTGCAGCCGATCGCCGCGCTGCCGGGCATCCACGAGCTCAACATCGGCCACGCGATTGTCGCGCAGGCACTGTTCGTGGGCTGGAAGGAAGCGGTGGCGGAAATGAAGAGGCTGATGGTGGAAGTGGCGGGCTGAGTTCGGCTAGTTTCGGCCCGTCACGGGATGGACTTTAGCGGTCCTCGGCCAATGCATTCCTTCAATGCGGTATCTGTATATACAGAAGATCTCGCGGCTAGCGTCACCAAAGTCCGAATCTGATCGAGCAATTCTCTCGATATGAATGAAGACAAGTCTGCCCGAGCCCACTGAAGCTAAAAAATACGGCCCCTCTCGGGGCCGTATTGATGAGCGAAACTGGCTTTCAGGGGGTGGTGAAGCTGAAGTTCGTCACCACATTGCCGCCCAGCAGGCTAATGGGGGCGGTCTGGGATGCCAGGCCTGCAATCGACGCTTCAAGCGTGTACTTCCCGGCGGCGGTCAGGGCAAGGTCTGTCGAGTCAGGGGCGAAGGTGATCGAGACGGGGTTTGCGACATAAGCCGTTACCTGAGGCGCCCCAACCGGAAGTGAAAATTCAAACATGCCGGTACTCGCGTCCACCGGCATGCTCGCGACTTCGACGGTGGGGCCGTTGTGCAAGGTCTGCAAGGCGCGGACGGTGGCACCGGTATTGGCCGGATCGCCATTGACTTTGACGGTGCCCGTGGCGTCATGGGTATTCGAGCCCATCAGCGCAATGCGCACGCTGTCGCTGCCGACATAGGTGTAGGCAGTGGTGACCACCGGCACGCCGGTCATCACCGCGGTCGCTTTACCAGTCGAGGTGATCACCAGATCATAGGTGCCGGGGGGAACGGGGTAGAGCATAAACCGGCCGCTTGACTCGGGTGGCGTGGCCTTGACCACGATGCCGCCGTTTTGGGCGCTGACACGGGTCGTTGCACCAAGGGTGGTCGTGTCGATATAGCCGACGATGCGCTGGCCGGCCTCGGTGATAACGGGTATCACGCTCACGACCGGCTTGAGAAGATACTGGCCGGAGGCGCCAGCCTTGACGACAGACTTGCAGGCATCGAAATCGATCACGAAGTCGGCCACCTGATCCGGCTCCACGGTGATGTTCACGTTCATCTTCACCCCGCTCTGCTGGCCGCTCGGGGTTTTGAGTTCCACTTCATTATTGCTGCCACTCAGCACCACCGAGTTGGCCATCGGCGTAGTGCTGTTGCTGGCGAGCACCAGGCGCATCTGCGTGTACTTGCCGGCGGGGAGCACGGTCTGGCCCAGGATCTCCAGTACGCCGTTGGTCAGTGTGAGCAGATCGATGCGCTTGGCTGGGCTCAGCACGATCTCGTGCCAGCCTTCATCGGTATCCGTGGCACTCCCGCTCTGGTGGACACGTATCTTCTCAACGGTGATGAACACATGGTCATATCCGCAGGCGGGCTGGTCAGTGATCGAGAGGCTCAAAGTTCCAGTAGCCGTCGAAGAAACAGTGGAGGTACCGCCATCGCCCCCGCCGCATCCAGAAAGAAGCGCCAAGCTGGCCAGCAGGACGGCTGCAGCGCGAAGAAGGTTCGAAAAAGGTTTCATTTTCATCTCTGTAAAATTGAGTGGATATTCAGCAAGCCTTGCCGATGCCCGGTCATACGGAATGGCCAGCCTGACAGGCCGAAATGGCTTGAATTTCGACAATCATTGGAAGACGCTTCGTGGCCAGTTTCGGACTGACAGGATAATTTCCACGACCGTCCGGGGTTCCAGCCTAAACAGATACTTCAACGTTTTATTAAAAAGCAAGCCATATACCTATTCTATAAATTGTTGATAATTATAAAAAATTAAGTTTTGGCGGCATTGGGGCGTAAAGAATCCCGACATATTTTTCCCTCGTTACTGACCCTGTCCGTCGTCCGTCTGTTTGGTCCGAAGACCGGATAAATCGTGCGGACAGCCTGACAGGCGGTATGGGTCCCGGATCTTCGCCAGCATCTCAGCGCCGCCTCTGCCACCACACATATCCGCCGATAATCAGCGCGACAAACACAATCACACCGATGGTGATGAGGTGCTGGTATTCCTTGATCAGCGCTTCGTTGCCACCCAGAAAATACCCGAACAAAGTCAGGACCAGCGACCACAGTCCCGCGCCGAGGCTGGTGTAGAACGCGAAGGCTCCAAGGTTCATGCGGGTGAGGCCGGCGGGGATGGAAATCAGGTGGCGGATGCCGGGGATCAGGCGGCCGGTGAAGGTGGAGACGGCGCCGTGCCTGAGGAAAAAGGCATCGGTCTTGTGCAGCAATTGGGGGCGGACGAAGAAATAGCGTCCCCAGCGTTCCAGAAAGGGCCGACCCAGCCACATCGACACCACGTAATTGAATGTCGCGCCGACGAGGCTGCCGACGGTGGATGCCAGCACGATGAGCCCTAAATTCATCTGCCCCTGATGCGCCAGATAGCCGGCCGGGATCAGCACCAGTTCGCTCGGTACCGGCAACACGGTGGATTCCAGCGCCATCAGGATGAAGATGCCGCTGTAGCCCCAGTCGTGGACCGTGGCGAGGATCCAGGCGATGAAGTCGTGCAGCATGACATTAGGGGATAGGAGTTGGGGGCTAGGGACTAGGGGGGCTTGTGCGGCTCCGCCGCGCCCTACCCCCTAAATCCTAATCCCTGGTTCCTAGACAACCGCTTCTTCCTTCTTTTCCACCGGCTTGATGAAGTGCTCGCGCTTGACGCCGAACATCAGCAGCAGCGGCGAGGCGACCAGCACCGAGGAATAGATGCCGAACAGAATGCCGATGGTGAGCGCGAGCGCGAAGTTGTGCAGGGCTTCGCCGCCGAAGAACAGCATCGACAGCACCATCATTTGCGTCGCGCCGTGGGTGATGATGGTGCGGCTCATGGTGCGGGTGATGGCGTCGTCGATGATGTGCGGAATGGTCGCGCCGCGCATCTTGCGGATGTTTTCGCGGATCCGGTCGAACACCACGACCGATTCGTTGACCGAGTAGCCAAGAATCGCCAGTACGCCGGCCAGCACGGTGAGGGTGAATTCCCACTGGAAGAAGGCGAACATGCCGAGGATGATGACGATGTCGTGCATGTTGGCGAGCATCCCCGCCACCGCGAAGCGCCATTCGAAGCGGATCGCCAGGTAGGCCATGATGCCGAAGGCAACCACCAGCAGGGCCAGTGCGCCGTTGTCGTATAGCTCCTTGCCGACTTGCGGACCGACGAAATCGACACGCTTCAATTCAATCGAGGGGTCGACGGTTTGCAGTGCGGTCATCACCATATTGCTGGTTTGCGCGGCATTCGCCCCCTGCTTGGCGGGCAGGCGAACCAGCACGTCGCGGCTGGTGCCGAAGTTTTGCACCGACACCTCGGGCAGGCCGGTTTTATCCAGTGCGCCGCGAATCGCGTGCAGGTTGGCGGGTTGGCTGGTGCGCACTTCCATCAGTGTGCCACCGGTGAAATCGACGCCCAGATTCAGGCCCTGATGCCACAGCGCCCAGACAGCAAAGATGAAGGTGAGCAGCGAAATCGCGGTCGTTACCTTGCCCCAACTCATGAAGGGGATGGTTTTCTTGAAGGGGAAAAAATCCAGCATGACGTGCCCTTAGATCGAGACTTTGGCCAGCCGCGCCTGGCGGCCGTAGGTGAGATTGGCCATGGCGCGCGAGATCGTGACGGCGCTGAACATGGAGGTGAGGATGCCGAGGCACAACACCACGGCAAAGCCGCGCACCGGACCCGATCCCAGCCAGAACAGCGCAATGCCGGCGATCAGGGTGGTGAGGTTGGAGTCGAGAATGGTGCCCCAGGCGCGATCGTAACCGGCGTGGATGGCGGCTTGCGGGGTGGAACCGGCGCGCAGTTCTTCGCGGATGCGCTCGTTGATCAGCACGTTGGCGTCGATCGCCATGCCGAGCGTGAGCGCAATCGCCGCCATGCCGGGCAGGGTGAGCGTGGCCTGCATCATCGACAGCAGCGCGATCAGGAAGAAGCCGTTGACGGCGAGCGCGATCGCAGAGAACAGCCCGAACACGCGGTAGTAGATCACCATGAACAGCGTGACGGCCATGAAGCCCCAGATGTTGGAGTGGAAACCCTTTTCAATGTTTTCCGCACCCATGCTGGGGCCGACGGTGCGCTCCTCGATAATCTGCATCGGCGCAGCCAGGGCGCCGGCACGCAGCAGCAGGGCGACGTCGGAAGCTTCCTGAGCGGATTCCATGCCGGTGATCTGCACGCGGCCGCCGCCGATCTCCTCGCGGATGACCGGCGAAGTGATCGCCTCGGCCTGGCCCTTCTCGATCAGCAGGATCGCCATGCGCTTGCCGACGTTTTCGTGGGTGACGTCCTTGAAGATGCGCGCGCCCTTGCCATCCAGGTTGATGTGCACGGCGGCCTGGCCGCTGCTGTTGTCGAAGCCGGGCGAGGCGTCGGTAATCGAGTCACCGGTCAACACCACGTCCTTTTTCACTGCGATGTTGCCGCCGTCGCGGCTGGGAACGATTTCATCGCCGAACGGCGCCTGCCCCTGGGTGACGGCAATCGGATCCGCCTGTTCATCGACCATGCGGATTTCCAGCGTGGCGGTGCGGCCCAGAATGTCCTTCGCCTTGGCCGTATCCTGTACCCCGGGCAGCTGCACCACGACGCGGGTGGCTCCCTGTTGCTGGATGACGGGTTCGGCCACGCCGAGTTCGTTGACGCGGTTTCTGAGCGTGGTGATGTTCTGCTGCAGGGCGAATTCCTGCACCTTGGTTTCGGTT
>Ga0210129_1000161_pt1 | contig 17846 bp, 15 predicted proteins | sample WestPond_Cattail_2_FD_185582 | JGI IMG/M metagenome (GOLD analysis project Ga0210129, IMG submission 185582) | Wetland microbial communities from the San Francisco Bay, California, USA, that impact long-term carbon sequestration -... | ecosystem: Environmental > Aquatic > Marine > Wetlands ... | reverse complement strand
CAGACGTTGGCCGCCAGCATGCATTCCTCGATGATGCGGTGGGCATCGTTGCGGATCACCGGCACGATCTCCTTGATCTTGCCCTGGTCGTCGAAAACGATTTGCGTCTCGGTGGAACCGAAGTCGATGGCACCACGTTTGGCGCGCGCCTTGAGCAGCGTGCGGAACAATTTATCCAGCGCCTCCAGATGCGGCATCAGCGCGGCCTGTTTCTTGTCCGGCCTGGCCGCATCGGAGAGCCAGTCCCACACCTGATTGTAGGTGAGGCGTGCGTGCGAAAAGATCACCGCCGGGTAGAAGCGGTATTCCTTGACGCTGCCGGTGCTGCTGATCTGCATGTCGCACACCATCGACAGGCGGTCGACTTCCGGATTCAGCGAACACAGTCCGTTGGACAGCGCTTCCGGCAGCATGGGGATGACGCGGCGCGGGAAGTACACCGAGTTGCCGCGCGCGAAGCCTTCGGTGTCGAGCGCATCCCTGGGCTTCACGTAATGGCTGACGTCGGCGATGGCGACGATCAGACGGAAACCGCTGCGGCCCTGCGGCTCGCAGTACACCGCGTCGTCGAAATCGCGCGCGGTCTCGCCGTCGATGGTGACGAGCGGCAGATGGCGGATGTCCTCGCGGTCGGCCATGTCCTTTTTCAGCACCTTGTTCGGCAGCCTGGACGCCTGCGCCTCGACGTCCGGCGGGAAAACGTAGGGCAGATCGTGCTTGCGCAACGCAATCTCGATTTCCATGCCGGGGCCGGTGAAGCTGCCGAGAATTTCGCTGACGCGACCGACAGCCTCGTTGTGCGCGCCGGGCTGGGTGACGATTTCCACCGTGACCACCTGGCCGGACTGCGCGGCGCCCGCGTTGCCGGCGGGGACGAGAATATCCTGGTTGATGCGGCGGTTCTCCGCGATCAGGAAGCCGACACCACCTTCGAGATAATAGCGACCGACGACATGCTGGTTGACGTGCTCCAGCACCTCGACGATCTTGGCTTCGCGCCGCCCACGGCGGTCGAGGCCGGCAACCCGCACCAGCACCTTGTCGCCGTGCAGCACGCGATGCATTTCCTTGGGTGACAGATAGAGATCGTCGCCGCCCTCTTCCGGCACCACGAAACCGAAGCCGTCCGGGTGGCCTTCGACACGGCCCTTGATGAGGTCGAGCTTGTCCGGCAGACACAGCTGGCGCTTGCGGTTGAGCATCAGCTGGCCGTCGCGCTGCATCGCGCCGAGACGACGCTGGAACAGGTCGCGTTCGGCTTCGGTGATGTGCAGCTGCTCGGCAAATGCGTCGGCATCGACCGGGCAGCCAGCCTCGGTCAGCAGTTGCAGGATGTATTCACGGCTGGGAAGCGGCGATTCATAGCGCTCGGTCTCACGCTCGTAGAACGGGTCGGCCAGGCGGATCGCCGGGATCTGGTGTTTGCTGGCGCGGCTGCGGGACTTCTTTGTAGGCATCTTCGTTGACAATTTAATCTCTGCTCTCTAAAATGCGCGCCTTATTGCCCAGATGGCGGAATTGGTAGACGCGCACGGTTCAGGTCCGTGTGCCGCAAGGTGTGGAGGTTCGAGTCCTCTTCTGGGCACCAAATGTTGCAAGTAAAAAGCCGACCTCGTGTCGGCTTTTTACTTGTGTAATGCTGATTGTAGCCATCAAACCTCGTAGGGGTGGCGACGCACGATCGTCTCCACCCGGTCCGGTCCGGTCGACACCACATCCACCGGCACTTCGCACAACGCTTCCATCCGCTTTAGGTAGGTCTGCGCCTTCTGCGGCAGCTTGTCGAATTCCTGCACGCCGACGGTGGTGTCGCTCCAGCCCGGCAGATCCTCGTAGATCGGCTCAACGTCGGTGATCGACTCGGCACCCACCGGCAGGATGTCGCACACCTCGCCGTCGATCCGGTAGCCCACGCACACCCGCACGGTTTCCAGACCGTCCAGCACGTCGAGCTTGGTGACGCACAGGCCGGACACGCCGTTGATCTGGATTGAACGCTTGAGCGCGGCGGCGTCGAACCAGCCGCAGCGGCGCGCCCGCCCGGTGGTGGCGCCGAATTCGTGGCCCTTTTCGCCGAGATACTGCCCGACGTCGTCGAACAGTTCGGTCGGGAACGGGCCGGAGCCGACGCGCGTAGTGTAGGCCTTGGTGATGCCCAACACATAGTGCATCGCCGACGGGCCGACGCCGGAACCGGTGGAGGCGCCGCCGGCGGTGCAGTTGGACGAAGTGACGAAGGGATAGGTACCGTGGTCGATGTCGAGCAACGTGCCCTGCGCGCCCTCGAACAGCAGATTGCCGCCTGCCTTGTTCACTTCGTACAGGCTGCGCGGCACGTCGGCCACCATCGGCTTCAAGCGGTCGGCCATCGCCATCATGCTGTCGAGCGTCTGGTTGAAGCTCACCACCTCGGCCTTGTAGTAGTTCTTCAGCATGAAGTTGTGATGGTCGAGCACTTCGCCCAGCTTGGCGGCGAAGCGCTCGCGGTGGAACAGGTCCTGCAGGCGCAGCGCGCGGCGCGCCACCTTGTCTTCGTAGGCGGGGCCGATGCCACGTCCGGTGGTGCCGATCTTGCCGGCGCCCTTGGCAATCTCGCGCGCCTGATCGAGTGCCACGTGATGCGGCATGATCAGCGGGCAGGCCTCGCTGATTTTCAGGCGGCTGGCGACGTCGACGCCGGCGGCCTCGAGCATGTCCATTTCTTCCAGCAGCGCAGTCGGCGACAGCACCACGCCGTTGCCGATGTAGCAGGTGACGTTGTCGCGCAGGATGCCGGACGGGATCAGGTGCAGCACCGTCTTTTTGCCGCCCACCACCAGGGTGTGACCGGCGTTGTGGCCGCCCTGGAAACGCACCACGCCCTGCGCGCGGTCGGTCAGCCAGTCGACGATCTTGCCCTTGCCTTCATCGCCCCACTGGGTGCCGATGACGACGACGTTTTTTGCTGCCATGATGCAATCTCCCTTGATATTGTGCTGCCGAGCTTATTGAGTAGCGGAACTGGCAAGAACCAGTTCGCGCAAATCCAGACTGAAACCGGTGGCCGGACGCGCCCGACCGAACACCCGCCCCACTTCGTCGTAGCGCCCGCCCTGCGCGATCGCATGGCTGCGCCCGCCGGTGTAGGCGGCAAACACGACGCCGCTGTGATAACCGTAGCCACGCAGCTCGGCCAGGTCATAGGCCGCTTCGACGTCGACCAGGCCGCGGTCGAGCACCTCCAGGGTGTCCAGCGCGGCCTGTACCGCGGGCAACTGCGGCAGACGCGCACGGGCCAAGGCGAGCACGCTGCGGTCGCCATACAGTTGCGGCAATGCGGCAAAAGCATCGCGCAGCGCGATGGGCAAGCCGGCGGTGAGGACGACCACGGCGCTGCTGTCCTTGGCCTGCAGTGCACCGAACAATTGATGCTCGACCTCGCCACTCAAGCCGGCTTCCTGCGCCAGCGCACGGTAAACGCCAACGTGGCCGATATCGAGTTGCAGTGTTTTCACACCACATGCGGACAGTCCCTGCAGCATCAGCGTGAGGATTTCGAGATCCGCTTCGGGACCCGCCTCGCCATATAGCTCCGCGCCTATCTGGATCGGCTCGCGCGAGCGATGGAAGCCGTCGGACTGGGTATGCAGCACGCTGCCCGCGTAGCACAGACGATTCACTGGGTTGGCCGCCAGCAGATGCGCATCGATGCGCGCCACCTGGGGAGTGATGTCAGCTCGCACGCCCATCAGCCGCCCGGTCAACTGATCGACCAGCTTGAAGGTCTTGAGGTCGAGATCCGCGCCCACACCGGTCAACAGCGAATCGACATATTCCATCAACGGCGGAATTACCAGCTGATAACCGCGGCTGCGGAACAGATCGAGCAGCGCGCGGCGCATGTCTTCCATGCGCCAGGCCTGTGGCGGCAATACGTCTTCTACGTTTTCAGGGAGCAACCAGGCGGTCATCTCGTTCAGCACTTCAATTCAACATCATCAACAAAAAAACGCCGCCCAACATCGAGGCAGCGCCGATGAAACGCAATTGGCCATCGCTGAGTTCCAGCATCCGGCGAAAGCCGTCACGCCATATGGCGGGCGCGGCAAACGGAAGCGCACCTTCAATCACCAGCAGCAGGCCGACCGCAGCAAGCCAGTCAGAACCGGTCATTTACCACCGGCAGCACGCGGGTTCTTCATGTACTTGAAGAAGTCGGCGCTGGGGTCGAGAACCATCACGTCGCTCTTGTTCTTGAAGCTTTCGCGGTAGGCCTGCATGCTGCGATAGAACGCATAAAATTCGGCATTCCTGCCGTAGGCCGCCGAGTAGACCGCAGCGGCCTTGGCATCGCCCTCACCCTTGACGCGCTGGGCGTCACGGTAGGCCTCGGCAATGATCACTTCCTTCTGCTTGTCGGCATCGGCCTTGATCTTTTCAGCTTCGGCCGCGCCAGTCGACCGCAGTTCGTTGGCCACCTGCTTGCGTTCGGCTTCCATCCGGCGATAGACGTTTTCCGACACGGTTTCCGGCAGGTCGACCCGCTTGATCCGCACGTCCACCACCTGCACGCCGATTTTGCGCGCATCCTGATCGGCCTTGGTGCGAATAAGATTCATGATTTCGTCACGCTGGCCCGAAACCACGTCGTGAATCGTGCGTTTGCCGAACTCGGCACGCAGGCCGTCGTTCACTGTCTGGTTCAGGCGAATCTGTGCGCGCATTTCATCACCGCCCACCGAAACATAAAACTGCCGCGCATCGATCACCCGCCACTTGATGAACGAATCCACCAGCACGTTTTTCTTTTCCGAGGTAATGAATCGTTCCGGATCGGCCGCATCCAGCGTCAGGATGCGCGTATCAAAAAAGCGAACGTTCTGCACCAGCGGAAGCTTGAAATACAGTCCCGGTTTTGTCTTGACCGACACCACTTCGCCGAGCTGGAATACCAGGGCGTTCTGCCGCTGGTCCACGGTAAACATGCTGCCGCTCAATACCACCAGGACAACCAGCAAAACGATCAGCAAGGGTCCAAAATTCTTGCTCATGGCCTATCCTCCCGGTCACGGTTGCGGAAGGCATCACGCGAACGAGTATCGACCGATCCGGGGGTTACAGCCGGCGGTGCGGTCGTGGCAGGCGGCTGCGACAGAATTTCAGGCGCGCCACTGTAGGGCTGGTTGACGATCTGCTGCAATTTATCAAGCGGCAGATACAGCAGGCTGTTGCCGCCTTTCTGATCCACCACTATTTTGCTGGTGTTGTTCATCACGGTCTGCATGGTGTCGAGATACATACGCTGGCGCGTGACCTGAGGCGCCTTTTGATATTCGGTGAAAATCTGGACAAAGCGGCTGGCCTCGCCCTCAGCGTTGGCAATCACCGCCAGTTTGTAACCCTCGGCTTCTGCCTTCAACCGCGAAGCCAGACCCCGCGCACGCGGCACCACATCGTTAAAATAGGCCTCGGCTTCATTTTTCGATCGCTCGCGGTCCTGGCTTGCCTTAACTGCATCGTCAAACGCAGCCTGCACCTGCTCGGGCGGCTGTATGTTCTGCAGGGTCACCTGGCTGATGCTGATGCCGGTGTTGTAACGATCGAGAATCTGCTGCATCAGAGCCTTGGCGCGCGCAGCAATGTCGGCACGGCCTTCATACAGCACAAAATCCATCTTGTTCTTGCCGACAATCTCGCGCATTGCGGTTTCAGCCACCTGCAGCACCGTGTCGTCGGGCTCCCGGTTAACAAACAGATACTCCTTTGGATCTTTCAGGATGTACTGCACCGCAAATTGCAGGTCGATGATATTTTCGTCATCCGTCAGCATCAGCGACTCTTTAAGCGCCTTGTTCTTGACGGAGGTGCGGTAGCCGATTTCAACCGTGCGGACCTGATCGACGTTCACGACTTCACGCGATTCGATCGGCCACGGCAAATGCCAGCGCGGACCCGGTTCAGTGGTCTCGGCATATTTTCCGAAGCGCAGCACCACACCGCGCTGACCGGTGTCGACAATGTAGAACCCGCTCGCGACCCAGACCAGCGCCAGCAAAATGATCAACAGGCCCAGCAGGTTGCCGCCCGACAAGCCACCCCGGGGAGAACTGTCCCCACCGCCGCTTCCGCCACCGCCCTTGTTGCCGAACATGCCATTGAGACGCTCGTTCAGACGCTTCCAGAGTTCGTCCAGGTCAGGCGGCCCACTATTCTTGCGGTTGTCTTTATTGCCCCATTGCGGGTCATTCCAGGCCATATCGTAATGTTATGCAGAGAGTGGTTGAGGGGAGGATTCGTCGGGTGCGCCGGCCGCTTCCTGAACGCGGCTGGCGAGCAGGATTTCGGACAGCGCATCGCGTAAAAGTTCAAGCCCGGCGCCGGTTTGCGCAGAAACGTACACGCTTTGAAGTTTACCATATTCGTCGCGCCCGACTCCCGGCGCAACCCCCGTCAAATCAAGCTTGTTATAGACGCGAAGCTGCGGCACGGCATCCGCACCGATTTCCGCCAGCACCTTGTCGACCGCCTCGATCTGGCGCTCGCGCCCGGAACTGGCGGAATCGATCACATGCAGCAGCAAATCGGCCTCGGCGGTGGCCTCCAGGGTGGCGCGGAAAGCCGCCACCAGATCATGCGGCAGACGGGTGATGAAACCCACCGTATCGGATAGCACCACCTCCCCCACTTGCGGCAGATAGATTTTGCGGGTGGTGGTATCCAGCGTGGCGAATAGCTGGTCGGCCGCGTAGGCGCCGGAATGCGTCAGCGCATTGAACAGGGTGGACTTGCCCGCATTGGTGTAGCCCACCAGCGCCACCGACAGCACATGCTGGCGCGCACGCGAACGGCGCTGGGTGCGGCGCTGCTTGCCCAGTTTGGCGAGCCGCTCGCGCAACGCCTTGACCCGCACTCCGATCAGGCGACGGTCGGTTTCCAGCTGTTTCTCACCCGGGCCGCGCATGCCGACGCCGCCGCGCTGGCGCTCAAGGTGGGTCCATCCACGTACCAGCCGGGTCGACAAATGCTGCAACTGGGCCAGTTCGACCTGCAATTTCCCTTCGGCACTCTGTGCTCGCCGGGCAAAGATATCCAGTATCAGGCTGGTGCGATCGATCACCCGACACTGCAGGCGGCGCTCCAGGTTGCGTTCCTGTGCGGGCGACAGTTCGTGATTGAAAATGACGACATCGGCATCGGTGGCCGCGACCAGGGCCGCAATTTCGTCGGCCTTGCCGCTTCCCACGAACAGCGCGGCGTCCGGACGGCTGCGCTTGCCCTGCACCTCGCCCAGGATGTCGAGCCGGGCGCCTTTAGCCAGCAGGCGAAGTTCGGCCACGCTTTCGACAAAGTCCGGTGTCCCGAAATCGAGCGCCACCAGGATGACGCGCTCGCCGCCCTTGTGCCGTTCAAACACGCTTCATTCTCCATGCGTGCGACAGCCGATTAATATTCATTGCCTTGTGTCCTCGATTTCTGCCGCGACGAAGCCCACCCTTGGTGCAGGCACAGCAATTGAATGCGCGTCCCTGCAGACCATCCGGGCAACGGCATCTTTCAGCATCACGAGGCAGGGATCGAGACAGGATCATGCCCTGCGGCTTGATGCCGTTGGCGATAAAATCGGGGCGGGAACATGCTTTGGCTCAGGCTGAACTAAAAGGAATATGGAGGAGGTGAGGCCGGGCATTCATGCGAGCCTCCGTGCGGGGGCTGGATTTGTACCCCCATTCTAATTCAAGTTGATCGCACCAGCTGCGGCCGCCCAAAATGCCAGCCCTGCCCATAGTCGACCCCCATGTCGGCCAGGATACGCGCGGTTTCCGCATCCTCGACATGCTCAGCCACGGTACGCACGCCTTCCTTGCGGGCAAAATTCGCCAGGCTTTCGACGATCCCCGCCACCTTGCGGTCCTGGCGCATGTGCGAAACCAGCCAGCCTTCAATCTTCAGAAAGCTGACCGGGAGGTGTGCCAGATAAAGGTAGGACGAATAGCCGCTGCCGAAGTCATCCAGCGCCAAACGAAAACCGAAGTCGATAAAGGGCTGCAAGTCGGCGCGCAGCTTGTCCAGGCTGACAATGCGCTGACGCTCAGTCAATTCCAGCACGACCGGCTTGACCGGCCCCAGCACCACGCCGCAGCTTTGGCAAAAACTCATGGCATTGTCGAGCATTTCCTCGACCAGGTCGCGGCGAGCCAGGAACTGCGGCGATACGTTCACAAAATGTGCGAAATCAGGCGAGCCGCCCTGTTCCATGCGCATCACACATCGCTGCATCACGCTGCGGATCACCTGACGGTCAATTTCCGCCATCAGACCCAGACCCTCGGCCATATCGACAAATTCCTTGGCCTCGACGATTTCACCATCCACGGCCTCGATGCGCACCAGTGCCTCGTCGGCAATCGTCTGCCCGCTCTGCAAGTCGACTATGACCTGCGAGGCCTGCCTGATCCGGTTCTCCATCAGGGCCTTGCGCAGCAGCGAACTGTTCCAAGGCATGGGGGTAAGCGCGGCCATCCTGACCTGGTCGCGCCCCTCGGCCTTGGCCTGATACAGGGCCTGGTCGATTTTTTCCAGCATGGGCAGGGTTTCGGTGTCGCGCGAGCCAAAGGACGCCACCCCGGCTGAGAACCTCAGTGAGATGTCACCGATGCTGGTCTGGACAGGAGCCTCGCGGAACTGGGCGGCGAGACGTTCCATGATGCGGGTAGCCTCTTCCTCGGCGCTGCCGTGCAGCACGAACAGGAACTCTTCTCCGCCCCAGCGCGCCACCCAGTCGCCTTCGCGCAACCCCGATTCGAATCGGCGCGCCACGGCCTTGAGTATCTCGTCACCCACAGCATGGCCATAACGATCGTTCACCATCTTGAAATGATCGAGATCGACCAGCGCCAGGGCAAAACCTTGCCCGTCGCGCGAGATACGCGCTTTTTCCGTTTGCAGGCGTTCTTCAGCCGCGCGCCGGTTGGGCAAATCGGTCAGCAGGTCGGTCAGGGCAATGCGCTGCAACAGGGATTTTTGCGCAGATTGATGAAGCGTGTTGCCGAGCCAGTCGGCGATCAGCTCCATGTAGGCAATATCGACTTCCTGGGGCGGTGATTCGCAACGCTGGCGCAGAAAGGCCAGCACCCAGCGGGCATCGTCGCCGACCGACACGGGCAGGCCGGAGTAGGTGCGCAAGCCCAATTTGTTCACCAGCGCATGGTTGGCGTATTGCGGATGTTCACGCAAATCGGCGACATGGCTTGCCGCGCGGGCGAGGTGTACGGGATGGCACAACACCGACTCCACCATCAGCACTGTCCCTTCCGGGAACACCCCCAGCCGGTCGCTGACATAACGCGCCGTGTAGCGCTCGCCGAATTCGCCCAGCACCACCAGATCCATGTCGAGCACTTCCGCAGCCATGGCCAGCATGGCGCGGATACGTTCGGGGTCGGAAAGTCCGTGCTGTACGGACAATTTCCACAGGGCGTTCAGGCGGGCGACATGCGTATCGCCCTGTTGGGCTATCGGAACGTGCGGATTGGATTCGTTGGCTGGCTGCATGGGGCCGGTTGAACTTGCTGACAGGCAGCCATTGTAACGTCAGGCCACGTTTACAACTCAACCGCACGCAGGCGCTCGGCGGCCTGCTCCGGATTGATCGTATTGACGAACAGTCCAGAACCGAGTTCAAACCCGGTGGGAATGGAGGTGCGCGGACAGATTTCCAGATGCCAGTGGTAGCTCGCGGCATACTCGCCGCGAGTCCTGTCGTGCGGCACGCCATGCTTCGAGTCCGAGCCGCTATGCGGCACGGAGTGCAGGAAGAAGTTGTACTGTGCGCCGCCGATGACGGCATCCAGCCGCGCCATGGTGCGTTTCATCACCCGCGCCAGATCGTCCAGATCCTCGGCGCGCACGTCGAGGAAATCGGCTTGATGCACCAGCGGCAGGATATGTACCTCCCACTCGTAGCGGCTGGCAAAGGGCTTGATGGCGATGAATTTCTCACCGCGCTCGACCACGTACTGGCCGACGTTGATCTTGCGCCGCACCGCACCGGAGGTGCGGTCGTAGAGGGTCGCCTCGAAGGTCAGCGCCTCGTCGATCAGTGCGCAGAAGATGCAGTGATGGTGCTTGGCGTAATGCGCGGCGCTGTTCTTCACCTCTGCATCGACGTTTTCCGGCACCACCGGCATCGCGATCACCTGGCTATGCGTATGGGGAATCGATGCGCCAGCCGCGGGGCCGAAGTTCTTGAACACCAGCACGTATTTGAGCCGTTCGTCCGATTCGAACAACTGCTTCATCCGCGCCTGATACACGCCGAACAGTGCCGCCAGATGGCTTTCCGCCATGTCGTGAACGGCGATGCCGTGTTCATGATGGTCGATGATGACTTCGTGGCGGCCGTAACCGTCGATGGTCTGCTGCAGGCCGAAGGTGAAGCCGGCTTGTGCGCGGTCGTCGCCCAGCACCGGATAGAGGTTCTCGACCATACGTATCTGCCAGTCACCCTCCGCTGGCCAGGACAGGATCACCGGTGGCGTCTTGTGCTCGTTGCCGCGGCAGAACGGGCAGGTTTCGACATGCTTGCGGGTGTCCCGCGGCGCCAGCTCCTCGGCCTTTTTCGGGCGCATGCTGCGCGCGGTGGCCACCAGCACCGATTCGCTCGGCACGATGGGATTGATGCGAATTTCGCGAACTTCATTGCTGTCGGGGGTGTTCTGGTCTGCCATTCGGTATCTCCTCTGGCGCCTAGCTTAAATCAGCCGGATGGTGCTGTCGGTTCATAATACTTATGCGCCCTGTCACGCTTTTTATCCCTGTTGCGGCCAAGGCCTTGCGTTGACGAAGCCTTGGGCGGCGCCGACAATGTCAGGCCTTCGCAGTATTCTGGAGCCACCCCCATGGACAATGAAAAAGCCCTGCACGACGAACAACGCCTCATGCGCATGATGCGCAAGACCCTCACCTCGATCGTGCGGGATACGGCGCCGCGCGACGGCAATCCCAGCCCCCTGACCGAAGCCACGGTGCTCGGCATCAAGGATTGCCTGATGGTGATTTCCAGCCGTGAGGCCGAGTTGGCCCAGCTCACCGGCCGCACCCTGGAAGAACGACCGCGCTTCACCGACGAGACGCCCACCACCCACGCCGTCAAGATCAGCAGCATTCCGAAAAAAACGCACTAGCGCATTGCGATTAGCCATGCATTATTGAGACAGCCATGCCGCAAGTCACCAGTCTGTTCACCGATCTCGAATCCAGGGTCGTCGGCACCTCGGCAGTGGTGATTTATTCGCCCTCGGGGAAAAGCCGCAAGCGCTTCCCGGAAGGCGTGGTCGAGATCTACGCCAGCGAAGCCGAGGCGCTGGCGCACGCTGACCCGGACAAGAGCCGCCACGCCGCGATTGCCAGCGGCCCCTCGCGCTCGTCAGAAGGATTCAAGCTGTTTTATCTGGTGCGCTGGCTCGACTGAGCGCGGTTGTTGCCGATGAATCGGCATTAGAGTGTGGTTGTTGTCGATTCGTCGGCTTTACAACCACGGCCTCCCCCTTGCGGGTAGAGCGCGCGCCAAACCGCGCAAGGAAATCGTCGTGAGCAGGCCTGAGTCGATTCGAGACGCACAGCCGTACTCTCGTACGGCGAGCACACAGGATCGAAAGCCGGGCGCACAGCTGATTGATTTGCGGGTTCAGTCGGCGCCGTAGACCTTGCGCCGTACCCGCTTCTTGCGCCGCATCCGCGTCGCTTCGCTCTCGGTGAGCGGCGCGCGCGTTTTTCCTTCATACGGATTCTTGCCGCCGTCTTCCTTCACCTGAATGCGCAGCGGCGTGCCCTGCAGCTTGAACGCCTTGCGGAAACTGCTTTCCAGATAACGCTTGTAGTCGTCCCGCAGGCCTTCCAGCGCGTTGCCGTGCAACACGATCACCGGCGGATTTTTGCCCCCCTGGTGGGCGTAGCGCGGCTTGGGGCGGAACAGTCCGTTCTTGGGCGGCGCGTGCTGCTCCACCGCCATTTCCAGCACCCGCGTCAGTTTGGGGGTCGACAGCTTGATGAAGGCCGCAGCGTGCGCAGCTTCGACGTCCTTCAGCAGGGCTTCCAGACCCTTGCCCTTGAGCGCCGAGATGTAATTGAAGCGGGCGAAGTCGAGGAAGGCCAGCTTGCGGCCGATGTCGCGCTTGACGTCGTCGCGCTGTTCAGCGGACAGGCCGTCCCACTTGTTGATCGCAACCACCAGCGCGCGGCCGGTTTCCAGCACGAAGCCCGCCAGATGCGCGTCCTGCTCGGAAATGTTCTCGCGCGCGTCGAGCACCAGCACCACCACGTTGGCATCCTCGATCGCCTGCAGGGTCTTGATGACGGAGAATTTCTCGACCGTCTCGAACACCTTGCCGCGGCGCCTTACGCCGGCGGTGTCGATCAGGATGTAGGGTTTGCCGTCGCGCTCGAACTCGACATAGATCGAATCGCGCGTGGTGCCCGGCTGGTCGAATGCGATGACGCGTTCCTCACCCACCAGCGCGTTGACCAGGGTCGACTTGCCGACGTTGGGACGCCCCACCAGCGCGATCTTGGGAATGCCAAACTCGTCTGTTTTTTCCTCTTCGGCAGAAAAGGGCGCCAGCGCTTCGTCCACCAGATCGGCAATGCCGTCGCCGTGCGCGCCGGAAATCGCCAGCGGTTCGCCCAGCGCCAGTTCGTGGAATTCAGCGGCAACCACGGCACGGTTCATGCCTTCTGCCTTGTTGACCGCGAGGAACACCGGGCAGTGTGCCCGGCGAAGCCGGTCGGCGATGACCTTGTCCTGCGGAGTCAGGCCCGACCTGCCATCGACCATGAATATGATGGCGTCGGCTTCGTCGATCGCCTGCAGCGTCTGGCGCGCCATTTCGGCCAGAATGCCGTCCTTGGCGACCGGCTCCAGGCCGCCGGTGTCCACCACCAGATAGGGCTTGCCGCCGATACGCCCGCGCCCGTAATGGCGGTCGCGCGTCATCCCCGGCAGATCATGCACCAGGGCATCACGCGTGCCGGTGAGGCGGTTGAAAAGTGTGGACTTGCCGACGTTGGGACGTCCGACAAGCACCAGTGTGGGGAGCATGTTTATCCTTGCTGCGCGCCGGACCAGCCGGCGCATCGTTTACTTGAGTCTGCTGTTATTTAAGCCTGAAAGCGACCACGCCGCCTTTCGCTGTCTGCACCACGAAGCCCGGCCCGATGTCGACCGGCGCCGTGCGCACGCTGCTGTCGACTTTGGCTCGCGCGACAAAACTCCCATCTTCGGCCGACAGCACATGCACATAGCCTTCACGGTCGGCCACCACCACCCAAGCACCCAGCGCCAGCGGCGCGGTGACCTGACGGTGCGCCAGCTTGTCCTGTCGCCATCCGGCACGGCCGCTCTTTTTATCGTAGGCGGTGACGGCATCCTTGTCGTCGGTGACGTAGAGATTGCTTTCGTCCATCGCCAGCCCGCTGTTGCTCGAGGTGTCGCGCGACCACAGCAGCGAGCCGTTGCGCCGATCGAAGCAGGCCAGACGCCCCTGGTAGGCCACTGCACACACCTGCCGCTCATCCACCACCGGGTCGCCCATGACGTCGGCCACGCGCTCCAGTTCGGTCGCCCCGCGCGGCAGCGCCACCGTGGCCTCCCACAACTGCGCGCCGTTGGCGGGGTTCAGCGCAACCAGTTTGCCGCCGGGGAACCCGGCGTACAGTACGCCGTCACGCGCCGCCATGCCGCCCGATCCTCGCAGGCTCAACGAGGGCAGGTTGCGGGTGTACAGCCACTTGCGACTGCCGTCTGCCAGGGCGACGCCATGCACACGGCCATCGACTGTGCGCGCGATCACCGTATCGGCCAGCACCAGGGGTTGCCCGGTCACTTCGCTCGACAACGCCGCTTTCCATCTTGACTGGCCATTCGTCATATCCAGCGCCAGCAATTCGCCTTCGCTGCCGCCTGCCAACACCAGCCCCTGGCCGGCGCCCGCGCCGGTGGACAGCTTCAGCCCGCTATCGATACGCCAGGCCAGGTTGCCGGTTGGCGCTGCAATGCGCACCACCACACTGCCGCCAGCAGCCACGACCTCGTCGCCTTCGGCTTGCGGGCTGAACAGGTAGCCCCCGCTGTCGCCGGTGTCGGCTTTCCAGGCTTCGGTGAGGCTGGCGGCCGGCTTGAATTCGACCAGTTCGGCGGGCTTTGCCTTGGCCGGACCAGAGTCGAACCAGCCGCCTACCGTGCTGGTCATCGAGTCGACCGTGCTGCAACCCGCCAGAGCCAGCGTCACGCCGATGACAACCAAGCGCATCTTCACTTGGACGATCCTCCCATCGCATCAAGCTTCAGCTCGACGATGGTGCGGTAGGGGTTGTCCTCCTGCATGCCACTGAATGCCGCCTGATACGCTGCGCGCGCATCAGCCTGCTTGCCCTGCGCCAGCAGCACGTCGCCCTTGAGATCATTGAAGCGGAAGGCGAATGCATCGCTGTGCGAGCCGGCCAGGGTTTTCAGCGCAGCATCATATTGTTGCAGATCGAGTTGCACCCCGGCCAGCCGCAGGCGTCCCAGGTCCTTGACGGCAGGCTCCTTGCTGTTGGCCACCGCCCACTCCAGCTGGGTCTGCGCGCTTTTCAGGTCCTTGCCCGCCACGTTGAGCTTGGCCAGCAACAGCGCCGCACGCGGGGCGTAAGCGGTGCTTGCGTAATGGTCGATCAGCATCGAACCCGCCTCGCGCGCGCCCTTGGCGTCGTTGCCCGCCAGCGACTGGGTGAGCTTTTCGTACACTGTTGCCGCTTCCAGGCTTTGCGTCACGGTATGGTTCTGCCAGTAGCGCCAGCCAGCTGCCGCAGCGATGGCTACGGCCAGTCCGATCATCACCAGGTTGCCCCAGCGCTTCCACCATGCTTTCAGTTCGTCCAGCCGTTCCTGCTCGTCGAGATCATAGGTTGCCATTGTGTTTATACCTTCTTCAAAAATTCAATTGCCAGCGCCAACTCGACGCGGGTTTGTTCAGCCGTGCCGCGAAGCGGCTTGATCGTCACTTGCTGCGCCGCAGCCTCATCGTCGCCAATGATCACCGCGGTGCGCGCACGGCTGGCATCGGCCCTTTTCATCTGCGACTTGAAGCTGCCGCCGCCGCAATGCAGCAACGTGGCGAGTCCTGCGCTGCGTAGCGCGCCCGCCACCTGCCAGGCAAAGCCCTGCGCAGCGTCGCCCGCATGGACGATATACGCGTCCGGAACCGGCGGTGCAAGCTGAGTGCTGCCCACTTCCATCAGCGCCAGCAGTCGCTCGATGCCCATGGCAAAACCGGCAGCGGGTGCCGGCTTGCCACCCAGCTGCCCGATCAGGCCGTCGTAACGCCCGCCGGCACACACCGTACCCTGCGCGCCGAGCTGGTCGGTCACCCACTCGAACACGGTGCGGTTGTAGTAATCGAGACCGCGCACCAGGCGCGGGTTGATCTCGAACGCGATGCCGTTCGCACCCAACAGCGCCTGCAGTGCATCGAAATGCGCCAGCGCTGCGTTGTCGAGTTCGTCCATCAGCCTGGGCGCCGCGTCGTTCAGCGCCTGCATCGCCGGATTCTTGCTGTCCAGTATGCGCAGCGGATTGCTGTGCAGCCGCCGCTTCGAATCTTCGTCGAGCGCATCCTGATGCGCCTCGAAGTAAGCGATCAGCTTGGCACGATGCCGTTGCCGCGATTCGAGGTCGCCCAGCGTATTTAGTTGCAAGGTCGGTGCAATGCCGAGCGTGTGCCACAGGTCGGCGCACATCACGATCAGCTCGGCATCGACGTCCGGCCCGGCAAAGCCGAGCGCCTCGACGCCCACCTGGTGAAACTGCCGGTAGCGGCCTTTTTGCGGGCGCTCGTGTCGAAACATCGGACCGGTGTACCACAGGCGCTTGCCACCGTCGTACAGCAGGTTGTGCTGGATCACCGCACGCACCGAAGACGCCGTGCCTTCGGGGCGCAAGGTCAGCGATTCGCCGTTCAGCTCGTCGACAAAAGTGTACATTTCCTTTTCGACGATGTCGGTCACTTCGCCGATGGCGCGCTTGAACAGACCGGTCTGCTCGAGAATCGGCGTGCGCATCTCGCGGTAGCCGTAGCGCCGCAGCCAGTCGCGCACAATGGCCTCGAATGCCTGCCATGTGTCGGCGACATCGGGCAGGCAGTCGTTCATGCCACGCACGGATTGAATGTTGTTGCTCATGTTTCGACGATCATTTTTCGTCCACACAGGACACGAAGATTCACGAAAAAGTCCTGGACAAATCTTCGTAGTCTTTCGTGTCCTGCGTGGAAAGGGTTTTAATGGGTTCCATAGCGCCGCTGCACATAGTCCTCGACGATCGCCTGGAAATCGGCGGCAATGCGGTCGCCCTTCAGCGTCACGGTCTTTTCGCCATCGACGTACACCGGGGCGACCGGCACTTCGCCGGTACCGGGCAGCGAGATGCCGATGTTGGCATGCTTGGATTCGCCGGGGCCGTTGACCACGCAGCCCATCACGGCCACCTGCATGGTTTCGACACCGGGAAACTGGCTGCGCCACACCGGCATCTGGGTGCGCAGGTAGGTTTCGATGTCCTGCGCCAGTTCCTGGAAAACGGTCGAAGTGGTGCGGCCACAGCCGGGGCAGGCGGTGACCTGCGGGGTAAAGGCACGCAAGCCAAGCGCCTGCAGAATTTCCTGGCCGACGCGGACCTCCTGGGTACGCTCGCCGCCAGGTTCGGGCGTCAAGGAAATTCGAATGGTGTCGCCGATGCCTTCCTGCAGCAACACTGCCAGCGCGGCGGTCGAGGCGACGATGCCCTTGCTGCCCATGCCCGCCTCGGTCAGTCCCAGATGCAAGGGATAGTCGCACTGCGACGCGAGGTCGCGGTAAACCGCGATCAGATCCTGCACCCGGCTCATCTTGCACGACAGGATGATCTTGTCGCCCCCTAGACCGAGTTCCTCGGCCTTTCTGGCCGACTCCAGTGCCGACGCCACCATCGCCCGACGCATCACCACCTCGGCGTCTTCCGGCTGCGCGAGACGCGCGTTGTCGTCCATCATGCGCGCGGCCAGTGCCTGGTCGAGGCTGCCCCAGTTGACGCCGATGCGCACCGGCCTGTCGTAACGGCAGGCCACCTCGATCAGGGTGGCAAACTGTTCGTCGCGCTTGTTGCCGCGCCCGATGTTGCCCGGGTTGATCCTGAGCTTGGCCAGCGCCTGCGCGCACTCGGGCACCTGGGTCAGGAGCTTGTGGCCATTGAAGTGAAAATCGCCGATCAGCGGAACCCGACAGCCCAGCGCATCGAGACGTTCGCGGATGCGCGGCACCGCAGCGGCGGCTTCCAGCGTGTTGACGGTGAGCCGAACCAGCTCGGATCCGGCCTCGGCGAGCGCCTGCACCTGACGCACGGTTGATTGGGTATCGACGGTGTCGGTATTGGTCATCGACTGCACCACTACGGGCGCATCACCACCGACCAGCACATGGCCGATCCGCACCTGTCGGGCGGGACGTCGGAGAATCTGAGGCATCACTCTTCCAGAGGGCTATTCTTCGAGCGTGAATCGGGCAACCGTCACGTCGATGAAGGGTTTAAGGTCAATGGGACGTCCGTTGTAACTCATGCGAGCCAGGGCTGCATTGCCGACCACCACATCAAACGGCGGCTGGCCATGGACATCCACGCTGCTGCCAGCGGGGTTGAGCTGACGAAGCAGCATGCGCCCGCTGGCATCCTTGATCTCGGTCCAGGACTCGTCACCAAATTCCAGATGCAGCACACTGTTGACCGTGGCGGTTTTTGCCTCAGCGGGGGCCGCCGCGTCGACAGGCAGAACCGCTCCAGCTGCCGGCGGTGCCGGTGT
>Ga0210129_1000160_pt1 | contig 17943 bp, 29 predicted proteins | sample WestPond_Cattail_2_FD_185582 | JGI IMG/M metagenome (GOLD analysis project Ga0210129, IMG submission 185582) | Wetland microbial communities from the San Francisco Bay, California, USA, that impact long-term carbon sequestration -... | ecosystem: Environmental > Aquatic > Marine > Wetlands ... | reverse complement strand
TTTCAAGATGTGGTCCTTGAAAACTATGAATTAAATACAAAGATGTTGGAGAAATATATCTTTTCTTCCCAGCTAAATGTAACACAGTAGCAGCAGAACAACAATATCCTTCTACATACGTATTTACAATTAAAGGATATGATTTTATATAATCATAAATTCCACAAGTAGATCCTCCAAAACTATTAATTAAAATATTTACTTCAGATATAAATCTTTCTTGTATCATTTCATTCATTATCTTTTTTAAAACATATACCGAAACTCTATCTAAATCATCATAAAAATAAATAGTGTTTCCTTCTCTATATACATTTACTTTGTCCATTTCATCTCTATCATCTATTCCATTCCTAAGTTGTAAATTTCTACTTTGTAGATATTCTTTGTTAATTTTAATTTCTCTCATTCTTTTTCCTTTCCTTGTTATTTTTTATAATTATCTATTACTTTGTTTATCTGTATATACATTTTCATATATGCGTTATATGCTCTTTCTATTTTTTCTTTACTTTCCATAATAACATCTAATGGAACTTCTTTATCTTCAATAAAAGTATACTCCTTTATACCATGAAACTTATTAGAAAAACCACACTCTATTTCTTCATTTGATCTTAATGTCTCTAATGTATCTTCTATAAAACTTTGAGAAAGTTCGTCAACATATAAAGGTTTATAATAAAAAGAACCTAGACCTTCACTATATGAAAATCTATATTTTAACCATTTCATTATATTTCCTTTGTAGGGTATAAGGTATCCAGTGATTGTAAAGCCTCTTGATAATCAAATATAGTTGGGTTTGTATGAATATCACTTATTTTTTCACAATCTTGCAAATCAATATTATCTGGAAAATCCATGTAAACATAATAATCAGTATCTTCTTCTAGCAAAGTTATATACTCTTTTACTCTATAGTCTCCAGAATAACCACAAGGAACTTTTATAATATCATTTACATAAATATCATTATTACTTTTATCTTTTCCTAAAAACCTATCAATATCTATTAATTGATACTTGTCTATTTTTTGTAAACAAGGAGATCCCAATGAGATAAATACAAATAATATTTTGTCTTGGTATTTATAAACTAATCTAAATTTATAATTTTTCATTAATAAGAATTATAGTATACTTAATAGTAAATGTCAAGTTTATTTTTTAATTTTAAAAGTTAAAGTTAATTATTCTTTTCTTCAAAATAAAGAGGAAATTCCCAAAAACCATTAGTATCTAATATACCATATCCAAAAGCTAACTCATAATCAATAGTAGTAGAACAACTATAACATATACCTCTATTATGTAATTCAATAGCATATGGATGAGATTTTACTTCATCAATAATTTTATCTTGTTTCATATATCTTCCTCCTAATTAAATTTCCTTAAAAAATAGTACATAAAGGGATTTGAACCCTCAACATCTAGATTGGAAATCTAGAACTCTACCCCTTGAGCTATATGTACTTGAATAAAAAAAGTAGTAGGAAAGAAATTAACTTCTTTCCTACTACAAATAAAACTTATGGAACTGTTATAGTATATGTATCTGAAGGATACCCTTTGTCAAGAGAAGGGAACACCCAATAACCAAGAAGATAATCAAAGTAAGAGCAATCTTTTGTCATACTATAAAACTTGACATACAAAGTTTCTCCAGAATTAACACTATACACACGTTTAAGATCAGAAACCAACATAAAAGTAGTACCAGATGTAAAACTTTGAGATACATTTTTAACTTGTAATGTGTTATCAAATGGGCAGATACAATTATTGTATGCAACTGTATTTGATCGAGATACACACATCAAAACAGGGTCAGTATTAGGGATACCAGTACTCCCTCCTGATACATAGATAATTGATCCAGTAATAGTAACTGCATTGGCTGTAATAGTACAATTAGTCATAGAAGGCCATATATCTACATCATTGAAGATGTAAGTTATCGTAGATGGAGTATTATAATAAGCATTTCCTCCTACATATTGATAACTATACCTTTTTACAGTCTCATAGTTGTAAGATGACAAATCAGAACAACTAATTTGTACATCATAAACTCCTGGTAACATATTATTGATAACAAATTTACCACTACTATTATTAGTACCAGTATAAGTGTTAGTACCATCGGAGAATGTAATAGTAATTACAGCAGCACCATATGCCCCTGTACCAGCTAGATGATATTGCCTGTCTGAATTATAATAATAGCCTAGCCAACCAGTCAATGTTCCTGGGGAAAAACCTGAACCTGGAGTTCCCGGAGTCCCTGGGGTTCCTGGAGTACCATCTACTCCATTAGTGCCATTGACCCCATTAGTACCATTTGGACCCACAGGTCCTACACAACCAAATAGACATATAGCAATTAAAAAACTAAGGAAAATAACAACTTTCTTCATTTAGATACCCTCCTAATTGGTATAATTGTAATATACCAATTTCCAAAAGAAGTGTCAACATAAATTTATATAAAAAGTAAAATATTATATAGATAAAAAAATATCTATATAAAAATAGAGAAATATAAAAACCTAGTCCAAAAGTCTAGTTTTATAAACTTTTGGCTCAACTTCTATTAATTTTATTTTCTGTTCTTGAAGTCGTATTTTTTCATTTGCAAACTCTTCAAGAGTCAATTTTTTACCATTAAAGAGAACAAACTTTTGTTCTACTACATCACTCATACAGTACTTCCTATATTATATAGTTATTCAATTATATAAAAGTTACATAAAAACTCTTATATTATATTATAAGTTAAACACAACGAGACCACGAACAAGAAGAACAACTTTTACATCCATCTTTATATATTAATACACTTCCACATTCAGGACACACTTCATTATGCTTAACAAACTCTCCATCTTTTATATATTTTTTTAATACTCGACTTAATACTTTTTCAAAAGCAATAAATCCACTATCTTTATTTAGTTGATCTACTATAAATTGTAAAGGTACTTTATGACGTAAACTCATAGATACCATTCTTGACAACGTACCATATAAAGAATCAAATGTTTTACCAATATTATTAATCATTGTTTTAACAATACCATTTTCAACTATCAAATCATAATTTCCTGCTTTCTTCTTAACAATAAATCCTTTTTTATGTTTTTCAACATCTATCTCATTTTCATCATTAGGAGTAATAAAACATTCATAAGGTTCATCATTTTGTAAGCCAATAAGGATTATAAACTTATTTTCTTTATATTTCATTTCATATATATCACAAGGCAATGATTCCGGACGAGGAATGTAATCTTTATCTTTAGTATTTTCTGCCTTTTTATTTTTATTATAATTTTTCTCTGTTATTAAAATTCCACTTAAAGAGCCTTCTCTATATACTGTAACTCCTTTTAACTCATGTTTCCAAGCTTCTATATATATATTTTTAACATCTTCTATTGTAGAATCCTCTGGAATATTAAATGTAACAGATATACTACTATCAATCCATTTTTGTGCTTCTGCTACTAATTTTATTTTGTCAAGTGGATGTACATCATAGGACATAACCCAATAATCATCTACTAAGGTATCAACATTTTCTTTAGTTACTTCTAACCCTTTTTCTTTTAAATATCTTTCAACATAAGGATTAAACGTAAACCATTCTTTATACTCTCCTGTAGTAGCTCTTTCTCTTCTAACCATATATTTTGAAAATAAAGGTTCAATACCACTTCCACCACAATTTGATATAATAGAAGAAGTACCACTAGGAGCTATTGCTAATAACGTAATGCAATATTGATAATTTAAATTTTCTTCTTCAAGAATATGTTCAGATAATAATCTTTGAATATATAAAGATTGTTTCATTTTTTCTTTATTATATGTTGGGAATGATCCTAATTCTTTTCCAAGATCATGGTTTGTTTTATAAGCATATTTTGCAAGAGTTTTAAATAAAAAAGAAGTATATTCTATTGATTCTTGAGACCCATATACTATTTTATGATCTAGTAAATAATCTGCAAATCCTGTAAATCCTAAACCAATACGAGGCATTTGAATTAATTTTTCTTGTTGTTTTTTAGTAGGAGAGCGTTCTTCAACTAATTCATTATTTATAATTGCTACTCCAAATTTAACAGCAAACTTTATTAATTTTTTTAATCCTTCTTCATCATACTCTTTATATTTCGAAAGATTTATTTGCCCTAAATTACATACGTTCTCTGCATCTAAGAAAATTTCGGAACAGGCATTTGTAGTTTCACTATTATAATCAAATACATTACTATTACTTTCTCTATTTGCTTTATCTATAAATTGTAATCCTGGATCACCACGTTTCCATGCCATTGTACATATTTCATCAAATATTTCTTTTGCTTTTACTTTTTTTTCAATAACTTCATATTTGTTTTCAAAATGTAAAGTCCATTCTTTATCTTCTACAACACAATGCATAAATTCATCTGTTACTTGAATAGAAGTATTTGCAGTATCAATTCTTGATTTGTCATTTTCTGATTTATCTTTTACATGTATAAAATCAATAATATCAGGATGAGAATCACTTATAGAAATTAAAGAGGCTCCTCTTCTTCCTTGTTGTGCTATAATTTTTAAAATTATATCATATATATACATAAAAGAAACAGCCCCAGTAGAAGCTTTTGAAGAATTATGTACAATTGAATTCTTTGGTCTAAGATTAGAAATATCTAACCCTATACCTTGTCCTAATGCTGAAAACTTTGCCCATTTATAAGCAGCTTCAAAAATAGATTCAAGATTATCTTCTACTTTTCCAAGGGTAGTACAATTCATATGAGATACATTTTTCTTTGGATTTCCTGCTGCTCTCCAAATACCCCCAGCTGGTACATACCATTGTTTGTTTATATATTCTCGTGCTTCATTTTCTATTTCTGGAAATATTTTAGCAACAGACAGTACAACTCTTTCAACTGCTTGATTTGGTTCTGTTTCATTTTCTAATAAATATTTTGATCTAAATATTTGTTCTGCAAAAGATGATTCAAAGTTCAAATAATTTTCTCCTATTATGTGTTATTCTTTAAATTAATTCCTTCTTTTATTAAAAAACTTTTAAACCATATAATGATAGTCTTTGCTAATTCATAATCAGTTTTCCACCATTCTTCTTTGTATGTATTATCTTGAGAATTAACAAATTTTTCTAATAATTCATCAAGTTCTTTATCAACCATTATAAAATAATAATACCTTTTGAATTTTAATATAAAAAATAGTTATCTATTATCTCCAGAACCTTGTAACATATTTCTTTCTTTTCGAGATTGTAATTTATCAAGATTCATTTGCAAAATAGTATCTAAAGAAGTAGAAAATAAAGTAGTAGCTATTAAGTCTATATTAGATAATATAGATCCTAAACTAAACATAATATCCTCTTTTTGTTTTTGTGAGAATGTAAAGTTAGAATCTCTTAATGACTTTTTAACAATTTCAGCTATAAACGAAGAATTCATTATTATTTTGTCAACATAACAATCTACATCTTCAGGTATAAAAGTATGTTCTAATTGTTTTATAAAAACATCTTCTAATAAAAGATTAAAATCAGTACATAATGCTGCTATTGCCCAACATATATCACCCATTTCTTTTTTAATATCTTCTATATGTTCTTTTGATGTTACTATATTTTTTTTATACAAAGAATACTTAAAATAAAATTCTCCACATTCCCCACATAATTCAAGTGCAGGATATATTATTTTTAGTTTATATATTGCTGTTTCATATGCTTTTATTTGATATTCGTTTAAATTCATTATTTTTCCTTTATATTTTAGGGATTTATATACAAAGTAGACCCAATAGGTAGATTTAGAAAGAAGACAACTATATAAAATTGTAAAGGGAGAAAAAAGAATGAGAAAAGTCAATTTTTTAGAATAGAAGAATTAATCATAGAGCCAAAGAGTTAGGTCAATTGTAAATTTTGGTATTTCATCATTTTTCTTTTGTGCTTCAAGTAAATTTTCAATGTTTTCATTAAATTTTATGACTCTAAATCCTTGTCTTTTAAGTGCTTTAAATAATTTTTCTCTATTATAAATAATATTGGTTGGGTCATCGTTTTTATTTTTTGTTTCCATTAAATTCTCCTACTTTTTATGGGTCTATTTTATATATAAATCCCTTAAATTTAATAAAAATAGTTGTCTCTTATTAAATTTAAATAAGAAACAACTATTAAATGTTTAAAACATATTATTACTTTTTTACTTCACACAATTCCATTGTTTTTACTTTCTTTAAAAGATTTTTATAAGATATTTTTCCTTCAGAGAAAATTTGAACAAAATCAGAAAAAGAATTTCTTACATTATTACCTAATTTAGTACTAGAATAATAAGGAGTAAAAGAAATTGTCTTCCTCATATAAAATTTTGAAGAAGGTAATACTTTTCCTTCAAAGTTAATAAGCAACCCTCTTTTCTTTGAATTTTTTACATCATACCCAAGATCATAAAAAATTTTTCTTTTGATTTCATATCGAAGCTTACTTTTTTCTTGTGCATTAAAATATTTAGGAACTTTTAATCCTAGGAAAGAATAAACATCAAGCACTTCTTTACTCATTTTTCTTCCTCTTTTTTCCATAAAAACCTCCAAATTTTTTTAACATATAGAATATATACATATTCTTTATTAAGAATAATAAATTACTTATGTAACATTGTCAACACTTATTTTATCAAATATATTCTCTTTAATTCTTAAAGCTATTTGAGCCATCATAATAGGAGGAACAGACATGCCTACTACATATTTTACTTTTTCATTTAAAAAATCATAGTCTAATGGAAAAGTAGAGGCTAAACATAATTCTTTATTTGTTAGAGGTCTATGTACTAAATAATGATAAGTCCCTCCTCCATTTGTATGAGCTGTAACTGTAGGAAGAACTTTATTTCTATGAGCTTTATTACAATTAAAAAAACTACCTTTTTTTATAGTTGAAAAATTATCTCCTTCTTTTACTTTATCATATAAATTTTCTAAACAAGGAAAAATATAAGAAGCACAAGCATCTTTTTCTTCTATCTCTTTATATAAAATTTCTTTCTCATAAAACTCCATATTCAAATTTGGGAAATCTTCAAAAATAGATTTTTCAAGTTTATTACAAATATCATTTCTAATGGCTATAAAAAAAACTCTTTCTCTTCTTTGTGGAACCCCCATATCTTTAGAATTTAATAAATAATATTTTATATGATATCCTATATTTTTAAATTCTTGATATATTCTAGTAACATATTCATTTGCTTTACCAAAAAGTAAACCTTTTACATTTTCATGAATTGCTACTTTAGGTTGTAATTTTTTTACAACATCAATAGAATCAAAAAATAAAGTATCTAATACTTGATCTACTTGTCCTTCTCTAAACTTTTTCTTTTTACCCCAATCTTTTTCTCTATTACCTGCTAAACTAAATAAAGAGCAAGGAGGACTAGAGTCTAATATATCAATAGTATATAATTCTTCTGGCAAATCATTTCTATTTTTAAAAGTTTGAATTCCTTCATTATATACATATTTTGGATTATGATTTTTTACATAAATATCTACCATTCTTTTATCAATTTCATTTATACCAATCACATCATAGCCAGCTAACTTATAACCCATAGTACTACCACCACCACAAGAAAAACAAGAAAATACTTTTAGATTATTTTTTTGTACATCTTTACTAGGATATCCATTTTTTAAATACCAAGTATAAAGAAATTTATGATTCATTATTTCTCCATTATTACCATAAATCTTCTGAACATAAACAAGGCTTCCAATTATTCTCTTCTATATGAAGACCATTATTATGTTCTTTACATAATTTTTGAAATTCAACATTGTACTTTTGCTCTTTACATTGTAAACATTCTAATGCTTCATAATATGCTTGTGTTCTATCTAGAAATTCTAACTTATCATTTATAAACCCTTGAGTACAATTAAAATGTAATTGTCTTGCTTCTTCATAATCCATTCCAATCCTTTGATAAATTTCAATAATATTTTTAAAACAATCACCATGTCTTTTACCAACATATACCTTACCATTTTTTAATTTAATAGCTGATGCTATAATCATAAAATACCTTTTTATTTTTATAATTTCTCATTAATCACAGTGGTACATATACTCTTTCTTTGAATAAAGTCTTAAATACTTTAAGATTATTTTCAATTGATTCTTTTGTAAATCTACTATCTCGTATTAATAATTCAAAATTATTTTGAATTATATTTCTTAAAAGTAAAAGTTTATCACATTCATCTTTCCATTCTAAGAAAAGAGATATTTGCTTTTGTCTTAGAGATGTATCATCCATATTAAACTCCTTTTTATTTTTTAAAAACCTAATATTAAAAAGTATTCATTCCTTTATAAATAATATCTTCATCTTCTTTATGACTTTCAAGGTCAAGAGAAATAGATTTTCCATAACAAACTGGACGAATAATACTTTGCCCATATTCATCTTTTTCATCTGTTACTAAATTTACAAAGCCTGCACTTGTCCAATTTCCTCTAACATCACTATGATGCATACCTATATTAGGTATAAGAACAAATTCTAAAGAATCCTTATTAAGGACATATTTCATTTTACACATACAATCTCCTTCTAAAATTAAAAATCTTCTAAAAAATAAATTCTATCACTTGGATGATTTTTATGATAGAGTTTTGCATCTTCTATAGCTTTATTTTTTGAAGTATAATGTTTTGCATATAAGAAATTATTAGTAAGTGAAAAGTCTTCTTTAAGAAAAAAATTATCATTTATAAGTACAGTATATTTTTGCTTATAAAAATCCATATTATCTCCTTTTCTATTGTAAGTTCTTTTTTATAATTCATTATTTTATTTATATCTCCTTAGTAATCTCTAACTCAATAGCATCTACTTCTTTTTTAAATTTTGCAAATTCTCTTAAATATTCTTTATTTGATATTAAAATATAACTACTATTATCAAAACTTGACACATCTTTTTGTTCTCTTTTTAAAAATACATCACCATATTTATCTTTTTCGAAAGAAACACAATTTATTGAAAAATCTTCTCCTTTAGAACAACATTTTATATAAAACCACCAATGGTCTTTTTTTGATTCTGGACAAGAATAGCTATTATTAAATTTATAACAATTTCCAATTAATTTTGAAAGTTTTATACTGTTTTCTTTATCTCTAATTTGTTGTAATCTCTCTTGTCTTTCTTTTATTTCTTGTACTATTTTTAGTGCCTCTTCTATTTCTTTAGCTTTTGTAGATTTATTTCTTTTTTCTAACTTCATAAAATTCTCCTTATTTATACAATCTTTAAAATATGTATTATTTGATCAGTACATTTCTTACAAAGTTTTTTACGTACTACTTTTTCATCTCCACACAACTCTACTCGGACATAGGACCCTTCTTTTGAAGAAAGTTCTATACCACAAGTGTTACAAAAAAGATTCTTCATATCATCATTAGGCATATTATACTCCTTTAAAAGTTGAATTTAGATCAAAGGTGTATGTTATAATTGCAGGTGTATTCCAACAAGTTGCTATAATGGTAGAACCACTATATACCTTAATAAGTAATTCTGTATGATTTTCATACTCCAATTCAGTAACTTCAATTCTAGTTACTTCTACTCCAGACCATTTTCTTCCTATTGCAATACTTTCTTCTCTTCCATTCAAAAAATTTATTTTTTCAGCATATTTCATATATTCTCCTTTATACTTCCTCTATTGCTTTTGCAATAAAATATGATTTAAAACTTATTGAATAATCACATTGTACATCTTTATGTTCTTTAAGATAAAAGAGTATTTTTAAACAAGCCAAACCAGAACCAAAAATATACAATCTATCTCCTATAATTTTAATAGATACAAACTCTTGTGCTAGTTCTGAATATTCATCTTCTAATTCTTTTAATTCTTTATGTTTTTTAATATCTTTGGATAAAAAATTCTGTAACTCTACAAGATCACTAGCCATATCATCCTTCCTCTCATATCTACACTTTCTTATTAGCAATATCTATAATATCTCTAAGTTGATCTATTGTAAGATTTTTATAATCAATTTTTTTAAATTTGTGATAAAGAAACTGTAGTTCATACATTCCAATTAATTCTGGAGTTTCGATAGAAAAATGTTCTCTACTATATGATTCTTCTCTTAATCTATGGATATGATATTTGTCCTTTTGATTTTTCTTAAAACGAGCTATTACAATAATATCCTTAATTATTGAACTTTTTTGTTCTATTAAAGCTTGTTCTTCTGTAACTCTTGTAATTTTATATTTTTGTATATTATTGTTTTCCAATCTATAAAGAATCATATTTTTTTCTAAAGTTATAGAATCATCAATTTTATTCATATACATTATGTACCTTCCTTGTAAAAACTACTAGGGATAAAGGGACTCGAACCCATAATAGACGGATTAGAAATCCGTTGCTCTATCCAATTGAGATATACCCCTCATTAATAAAAATTACTTAACTCCTTATAAAGTACATATCCTTCCTCAGTAGGAGACCAAATACGATGATACTGATATGAAAATTTTCCATATTTTTCAAGACTGCATTTTGTTACAAATCTCCACTGACTCTCATAAGGATATTTATGAAGTAACCATAATAAAATAGGCTTGTCTGCATTCAAAGAAAACTTATTTATCTCATCTTTAATATCCTTATTAATCATGTCATATCTCCTTCACTCATCAAATATAAATATTGTTAATTATTTATTTTCTTTCTCCCATTCTTTAAATTCCTTATCAAAATTTCTACCTTCTTTTTCAAATCTTTTTCTAGTAGCTTCTATTAGTTGTGAATATCCAAAATTTGTTTCCATATCAACACGCATAAAATCAATTTGTTCATCTGTAAATTTCCTACTCATTTTGTATCTCCTCTACTCATCAAATGTAGAACCAAATAAAAGGTTCCTAGCTATTCGAATACATTGCTCTGATAAAGTTCTTATAACTTCATCAGTATTGTAATCAACAATAGCTACTTCATCAAAAATCTTTTTTACTCTTTTATTTTTAATAGTTTGAACATCAAATTCTCCAGCATATTGTCGATCAATTCTATAATAAGAGCTTTTATAACTGACATTGTTGTTAATCTGATTGATAGCTCTACTAACATCCATGATGTTCTCCTTAATAAGAAGTATATACCCTTATAAAAAGAATGTCAAGAATTTAGATACTTTTTTTCTAATTATTTATATAGAAATATATCTATAAATTTATATCTATATTATTATATACTTTAGTTATAGGTTATTTTTTTACTATTAAATTATGTTTTAATTGCAATTGTTGTAATAATTTATTCATTTCATAGGCTTGCTCATCTTTTTCATCTTCTAAAATTTCCTCCCATATATAATCTGCATTATTTGTACCATACATATCAGCTAAAGTTACACAAGCAACCACTGAATCACTTAAATCCTTTCCATAATATCCAGCTTTCGAAGTAGACCAATCTAAATTAGTAAGATCAAAAAATTCACCTTGTTTATGATCAACTTTTAATTTACCACTCTTTTGTGAGTTAATCAAACTTTTTAAATTATTCTTCATAACTATATTTTTTCCCATTTTAACTCTATCTTGTTGCATATATGATATAAAGCTCATATAAGGCTCCACTGTTAAATCTACTGAAAGTCTTTCAACATCAAATCCATTTCGTAATAAATATTGCATAGATGATTTTGATTGAAATTGGTCAAATGATATTTTTTTAAAATTAATATTTCCATACTTGTACATATCCATTATTAAATACTTAATACTATCTAAATTTATTTCTTCTTTTGTAGGCATTAAAACTAATGAAAAATCAATAATATATACTTTCTCTCCTTTTCTATTTATTTCAATATGACACATTGAAATTCCACACATATCATGTTTTACAGATAAGTCAATTGATAAAAATCTAGGAAGATAGGGAGCTCTATAAAATTCATACATATTACCTTTTCCAGTATAAGTAAAAAGTTTATTCTTTACCATATCCCACAATAACCCTTCAGGGGGTAAAGAAGCAGGGGCATGTTTTATAGTATAAAAATTTCTAAGAGAAGGAGTAAATATTTTTTCAATTGTATCATAATTTGATATTAAATCATCATCTCTTCCAGCTGGAACTCCAAGATAGTCTTTTAATACCTTATTAAGATCATCTATTGCTAATTGTTTTATATCAATTGGTACTTGTTCAATAGTATCTTCTTTATAATTTTCTACATCCTCTTTTTCTATAATTTTAGCAGATTTAGAAGCACTACCTGTATATATATAAAATACTTCTTTTGTTCTATTCCATGTTGAAAACAAAGAAGGTTGTAGTTCCCATTTTTTACCCATAAGACGTAATACTTTTGGATCTTTAATACTATCGTAATATATATATTTGTCTATTGGATTTTGTAAATCATTGGGAGAAGAATCTATAATAGTCCTAGCTAAATAATGGTCTCCAAATCTTGACCAAAGACGACCTTTTCCATCATTAAGTAATTTCATTACTGTTTCAGGTTTCATTCCTTTTTCTTGCATAAAAGCAAGTTCCACAAAAGAAATATTAACAGTTGTCAATCCTAGCAAAACAGAAGGCTCACTAATTACATGATAATGTAAATCTCCTATTCTAAAAATAGCATTTCCTTTAACAGCTGTTGTATAATAAATAGTATTTACATCTTCTTTCATATGTGTAAGTAATTGTTCTGATTTTACTACTCTATGAAATTTTTCACTTGTACCTATAATATTTAAAATAGGTTTAATAGATAAATCAAAAGCCATATCTTGTGTTAAAGAAACAATACCATCCACTATATATGTAGATTGTCCTAAATTAGGAAAAAAATGTTTATAATCCCTTAAATAATAAATGATAACTGCTATATATATTTTTATAATACTACATAAAACACTTTTTCCAGTTCCTATTGGATAATATAATACAAGATGTCTATATGGTTTATTAACATCAAAAAAATTTAAAAAGTCTTGTTTAATATAGGGGTATAAATCTAAAGCAGTTTGTCCAAGCCATTTAGGTGTTAAAAACTCTTCTGGGGTTGGAGGTTTTTGTTTGAAATTTAATTTCCATACATTATTTAAGTAATCTACTTTTTTTGTATCTGAAAGAGTAGTATCATTTAATAATAATTTAAATATGTTATTTATTTCTTTAATCTCTGCTTCATTGAATACAGAAGAATTAAATAAAGGATTCAAATAGTCTAAATCATCTACAGGATGAGCTATAATATCTTTTTCAATATCTTTTAAAGATTGTAATTCTTTAGAATTTAACATTCTATATTTTCCAAAAAAACCTATACATAGTAATTATAGTTAGTATAATACAAAAACACCTTCCTTATATGTAAAAAGGAAGGTGTATATTTTTACTTTAAAGTAATTAAACTATTCTATAAATATAATAAGTTTCCCCATTATACTTTTCTTCATTTTCTTCACCATCATAGCCTGCTAAAGCTGATCCTCTTCCATCTTGTTTTTTTATTTCATCTATAATGTCTTGAACTTTTACATAATCTTGTAATTGTTCTAATATTTGTTCATCATCATAGCCTAAGTCTGTTAAAAATAAATATATATTATCAAATCCTTCTACATATTTTTTAACAGCTTCTTCTATATAAGAATTTTCCATTAAACCTGTATCTTCTAACAATAAAAATACTTCATCCTCTGTTAATTCTTCTATATAGTCAATAACTTCTTGTTCATACTCTTTTTCATCTTCATATTCTATTTCTATATATCCTTCTTTCTCTATATGTAAAAGAAGTCCTTTTTCTCCTTTCTTAAATTCTTTTTTTAAATTTTCTTTTATTTTATCTATATTAAAATAAGAACTATAAGATTCAGGAGAATCTTCTATCCATGTATAAACATCTTTTTCTGTATCTTTCCAAAATTTATTAGTATCTACCATTTTTTTTACTATATAATCTTTAAAAGATTCTGAAAATGCTTCAAATCCCATTTCATCTATTAATTGTTTTTCATACTCTTCAAAATGTTCATCTGCTTCTTTATCTGTAAAAACATAAAATCTTTTTTTACCATATCCAAAATAACAATCATCTTCTGGATCAATCTCAATAAGATCAAATTCATCTTCTTGTAACTTTAAAAATTGAGCAAGAGCAAAACCTTTATCATCTGGATTATATTGTGCTGCTTCTTTAATTAATTTCATGCTACTTCCTCTTTTTATTATTTTGCAAAGTTTGGATTTCTATCTAATAAGTAAGCAAATAATTCTTCCCAAGGAGGAAGTTTTCTATATCGTGCCCAATGACGTTTCATATAATCAATACTGTCTTTAATTATTTGAATTTTATCATTGTCTTCAAATAATCCTTCTTCTTCTATTTTATTTAACATAGGTTGAATCATATCCATAAAATCTGATTCATTAATACTTTCATCTTTATCATTCAAAAGCATATTATTATATTTATTATCTTCATACAATATTTTTGCTTCTTTTTTTAAAGAAACACCTTCTATTATATAATCTTTTTTTAATAAAATTACATCCACAATATTATCCTCTCTTCATATAGTTAAAATTAGAAGAATACTTACAAAAAAAAGGAAGAGAAATTAATATTCTCTTCCTTTTTCTAATTTTTTACATTATTTAACTAAAATGAGCTGCACAACCAGGGCAAATCATACTCTCAGGATGTAATCTCATCCCACAATCAGGACAATCTTCTAAATCATTTTCAGAACAATTATACTGTATTTCTTGATTATCAATATCAATAGACTTAATAAGAGATAATTCCTTAGGATTATCTTTAATTTCAACAAGACCAGGCCAAAGAGTACAAGCTTCTTGAGTTAATGTTAACTTAGGTTCTTTAACTTTCACCTTTGTATGTTCTACTGGTCTTTCAACTTCTGTAGGTAAATCTTGTTCTACTTCTTCTTGCTCTACATTTTCAACCGAAGCAGAAACAAAAGTTTCCTTATCTTCTTCATTCTTAGAATTTTGTTGCTCTTCTAATTCTTTTTCTTTTAATTCTACGAATTGAGAATATACATTTGTACCATATTTTGTATCAACATCTTTTATAAATTTTCCTAACTTTGACAAAATAACTCCAGCAGGGGTTGTCTTAGATATAAAAGGAATATTCTCTAAATCATATCGAACATAATTCTTTTCTTCTTCTGTCAAATCCCCAATCACAATTTTATTAAAATATTGCTCTTTATCTTGTTTTTCCATTGTTTCAATAACTGTTTTATTTTCATGCCAATAAACTAGATAATTAGTATTTTGATCAGGTCTTTTATTCTTACTAAACTTTTTAACTACAAAATCAACATCTTCAAAATGTTTATTACATTCATTACATTTCAAATCAAATATATGATTATAAAATCCATTCTTAACTCCAGCAGTATGAAAAGTTTTACCTTCCTTTTCTGTCTCATTCCATGCCATTAACTTTGTATGCTTATTATCTTTACACCATGAATCCATACGATCAATAGCATTAATTAAAACAAACTTATCAGGAAACATACCACTTGAGTAAGGATTATCCAATTCATTATTTGTTTTAAATCGAGTAAGAAGAGCATCACCTTCATTTTCATATTCTCTCTGTTTCTTTTCTTTATTCCATGTATACTTAGCTAACTTTCTCATAATCACACGTAAAGGCCAATTAGGGTCTTGATCCCAGATACAAGTAAACCAAGAATCATCATCTGCCTTAATTAGAGATCGTTCTACTCTAAGACAATCTGATGGAATCTCCCTTGTTTCTAGTGAATTACCTACTAGTCTAAAAATACTTACCTTGTCTTGCTTTAAAACAAGATATTGAAAGTCTGGAACAATTGAAGGACCAAAACCCCTTCTTTCAGAAGAAGCTCTCTTTCTAGCCTCTTGTGCCTTCTTAAATTTTTCTTCTCTCGTCATTCTTTTTTCTCCTTGGCTTATAGCCTAATTTATTTATTCCCATACAGGGATTTAAAGACTCATAACTTTATTAATTAATTCTTGTAACGTTGGTTCTATTTCTTTCCTATATACCAATGTATTTTTTTCATTAAACATAATAATAGTGGGAACTTTTCTAATGTTATAATAATCATATAAATCATTATTTTCTTCTGGATTCACAATACCAGAACATACTAAATCTGGAAATTGTTTTTCAATCTCTAATAAAATGTCATTTGTGTTTTTTGTTGTAAAACTTAAAATTACAATTTGATTTTTTTCAAAAAGTTGATCAAGATTTTCAGAATTAACTTTAAGCATTCTTTAAAATTTCCTTTCCTTTGTATAATTAAACTATATTTTCTATAGTTACTTTCACATTTCCTAATTTATTAGGAATATTATATCGTTCTAATTCTTCTACTATTGCATAACCTTCTATGTCTTCTACATTTTGTAAATCAATTTTTATACCATTAAAAGACAAATCTTCATTTATAATATATATATTTTGACTAGCTCTTGATACATACATTAAATCATTAGAAGAATAAGAATTACCACCACATAAAGAACTAACTTGAGCATAATTATCTGCTATCTTTGCCATATGATAATGACCAAAAAACACACCATGAATAGGAATACCTTTATACAAATATCTTTGCATCAATAAAGCAATTGATTTTTCTATTGTGTTATTAGATTTAAAAATATGACCATGTGTTAATAATGCATTGAATCCATTAGGAAGAGATATTACATTTTGTAATAAGCTAGTAGGTTTTATATATTTTACATTGTCATATTTATTTTCAAATATAATAGCTAGATTATTATATATTAGATAATCCCAATTTTCACTTAATAAAATATCAGAACTTTCCATATCAATATCAATTCTACTTTCATTTCCTACAGTACCACTAAAAAACACTTTATATTTTGTAGCTAATTCTACAATACATTGTTCTAATAAATAAGTTGTTAATAATGAAGCTCGAACTAAAGAAGTTGATTGAGCTAATTTCTCAGAAAATCTTCTATTTGAATTTATAAAATCACCTGTAAAAAATATATAGCAAGTTGTAATATTATTGTAGTCAAATATTTTTATTGCCTCAGTTATATACTTTTTCAATCTTTTTGATGCTATTGTAAAATCAAATTGATTTCCAAAACTTTCTTCTGGAAAAATCAATTCATTCATATGTAAATCAGATAAATGTAAAATTCCAATTTTATTAGATTTATTTTCTTTGTCTACTTTAACATTTATTTTTGGTAATTCAATTGTTTTAAGAACACTAATGTATTCTTGGTAAATTGTTTCTAAATAATTATATAATCTATAATTCTCTCTATTTTCTTTCTTTACAACATTATTATAATCTTGTAGTTTTTGTTTTTGTGATTCTAATTTAAGTAAAAATTCAGGATCAACAAAATCATCTTCTCCATTTTTTTCAGACCGTCAGGTGGCAAGACCTTCTCGACATCGCTCTGAACAGCTACATGCTCTTCAGGCTTTATGTCCTCTTCAGGGGAACGAGCGCTTTTCGGGTGCTGGTGGGTCTTGCGATCTTCTGGATCTCCAACAAGCTTGCGCTCTCTTTGGGCTTGGTGGTCACCAGCTGGGTCCTTCAGGGGATCATCCTTGTTGCCGCCGTCATCATCGTCGTGATCTTCAGGAACGAGATCCGCTCGGTTCTGCAGGCCAAGAACCTCAAATCCATCCTGTGGGGATTCCCGAGAAGTGCAGAGGGAGCACCCGCGGAAGCCGTTGCCGAAGCCCTGTTCGAACTTGCTCACAACAGAACCGGCGCTCTC
>Ga0210129_1000159_pt1 | contig 17992 bp, 13 predicted proteins | sample WestPond_Cattail_2_FD_185582 | JGI IMG/M metagenome (GOLD analysis project Ga0210129, IMG submission 185582) | Wetland microbial communities from the San Francisco Bay, California, USA, that impact long-term carbon sequestration -... | ecosystem: Environmental > Aquatic > Marine > Wetlands ... | reverse complement strand
ATAATACTCTAATATAAAATATTGGATTTATAGCTCTTGAATAAACTCTAATTTTACTGCTTTTTGTCTTGCAATATGTACTTTATCGGGTGCTTACAAACTTTTGACCATGTTTACTGTAACTGTACCGCATTTTTACCGTGAAAGTCCATTATGTTTACTGTTTATTACAGCTGTGAAAAGATGATTTTACAGCTGTAATAAGATGTTTTCACAGCTGTAAAATCATCTTTTCACAGCTGTAATAAATACAACACATGCCGGAAAGTTACGGTAAATACGCTGGTAAACAATGACATACCAAGTATACTTAATTTGTATTTACAGTAAAATTTAGATGCTAATTACAGATAGCAAAATGCTGAAGACATCAATCATTCAGCTTGTCAGCCTGAAATGCCGATTATTAATGACATTCTGAATGATGAATAGACCGACACAAATATGATATTAATAGAAGTTGCACAAACAAAATCCTCCACATTTAATAATTATTGCTCTTTAAGTGGCGACATCATTAACAACAAATTTATTTCAGTACTATTCTTCAGAAAAGAAGCTCAAAATGGGTTTGTTTATTTTTTATGTAAATAATATTATTAACTTTGCATTCAGAGTATTTCAATCTAATGATATAAAATAAATGGAGGAAATGAAAATGACTAACACACCTATGTTAATTACGATCAGCCGCCAATTAGGAAGCGGAGGAGCTTTCATCGGACGGCAATTAGCTGAACAACTTGGTATATTTTATATAGATCGGCAAATCGTAATAGGAGCTGCAAAAAAACTTCACGTTCTTGAAGAAGAAGTGGAGGTGAGAGATGAAAAGAAAACATCTTTCTGGGAATCTTTGTTTGCGTCTTTTGCTTCTTACCCGTCTTCAGTGACCTTCGCTTTGCCTGAAAGCATACCAAGCGACCAAGACATATATGATACCGAATCGGAAGTTATCGAAGAGATTGCCAAAGAACATTCGGCCGTGATTATCGGTAGAGGCGGTTCTTACTTGCTGCGCGATTATCATCAACACCTTAGCGTTTTTCTTCATGCCCGCCCGTCGTTCAGGCAACAACGCATTGAAAAATTATATAACTTGTCTGCTGCTGATGCCAAAAGGCGTATTGAACAAAGCGACCGTGAACGAAGCGAATACCACATGGCTCTAACCGGGCAGGATTGGCTTGACGCGCGACATTATCATCTTTCAATAGATACGGAGATTATCGGTTTCGACCAGGCAAAAGAGCTGATTCTTTCGTGCATACATTCTAAGTTTGCACAGAACAAATAAAGATTAGGCAAATCACTGAAACTTGGAAACAAATAATTAAAAGCACTCCCGATGTAACAAATTATATCGGGAGTGTAATATTATGTGTTTCTTTTGGTAATTCTACTTTTGCATCGTTACCCCTGCCATAATGCCTTTATACTGACCAAGCAATGAAATTACCGAACCGAACGATGTGTTCTGAACAGGCAAATTTTTCATTGCCGAAAGCACTGAATATAGCTTTTTTGCCTCGTATAACATTTGTATTTGATTTGAATTCGAACGTGACAGTGTTGCTGTAGACGTTCCAAGTCCGTTGAGATACGAAAAAGTTAACCCTTGATTCGACGAGTTATATTCATAGGTACCGGTATAATCATGAGAACCTACTTTCATATCAAACGTCTTATCGGCATTTAACGTCAATGCCATACCACCTCTTTTAATACCAACATTCTGCAATGCATTATCCAACTTGTTTTTGCAATTGGTAGCAGCTATTTCCCCTCCGGCTTTTGCCAACAAATCATCAGACTTGAAAGCACATGCAGCTCCTGCATATTTCCACGTACCGACCAAATCATCAGCCGTTAACGAAGATGAGGTGTTCAACACAGAGCCAAGCATATCCGATAAAACACTACCCAACTCCGTAGAACTAGTCTTATTTGCCGTACTTTTAGTCAATGAACCGCAACTCGTTAAGCCTAACAACATTGATAAGCATAGAACCGATAAACATTTTATTTTCATAATCATTTAAATTAAAATTTCCGTAAAATTAATCATTTATCCGAAAATATACCCGATTTACACAATAAAATATACAAACTAATGATATTATTTCCCTCTTTCAATATGATTTATTACATTTTATTATTACTTTTATGCGGTAGTGCTTATGACATATCGACAGCTAATATTTAGACATTTCGGAAATATTGACATGCCTTTAACCTTTGGATTTTCTTTTGTAATTCATTTTTCGTAATTAACTTTGAAAAAGAAAGGAATTGAGATATGAACTTTGATAAATTTACAATTAAGTCACAAGAGGCTTTGCAGGAAGCTTTGAACTTGGTGCAAAGCCGGGAACAACAATGTGTGGAAACCGCTCATTTGTTGGCCGGTGTAATGAAAGCCGGCGAAAATGTCGTTAAATTCATCTTCAGCAAATTGGGGATGAACACTGAAATGATTTCTGCCGTGCTTGATAAACAAATGGCTTCGTATCCCAAAGTTCAAGGCGGACAACCGTACTTGAGCAACGAGACTAACGATGTTTTGAATAAAGCAATCGACGAGGCTTCAAAGATGGGCGACGAATACGTTTCTATCGAGCATCTGCTGTTGGCTCTGTTGGAAGTGAAAAATCCGGTATCAAACATACTGAAAGATGCCGGCATGACTGAGAAGGACTTGCGCTTGGCAATAACCGACCTCAGAAAAGGCAGCAAAGTGAATTCGCAATCAAGCGAGGATACTTATCAGGCTCTTGAGAAATATGCTATCAATCTGAATGAAGCTGCACGCAACGGCAAACTTGACCCTGTCATCGGTCGTGACGAGGAAATCCGCCGCGTGCTACAGATACTGAGCCGCCGTACGAAGAACAACCCTATATTAATAGGTGAACCTGGTACCGGCAAGACTGCTATCGTTGAAGGATTGGCTCGCCGTATTCTGCGCGGTGATGTGCCTGAAAATCTTAAGAATAAACAAATATATTCTTTGGATATGGGTGCGTTGATTGCCGGAGCTAAATATAAAGGTGAGTTTGAGGAACGGTTGAAGAGCGTAATTTCGGAAGTAAAGAACTCCGACGGCAACGTCATTCTGTTCATTGATGAGATACATACGCTTGTCGGCGCCGGCAAAAGCGAAGGTGCGATGGATGCTGCAAACATTCTGAAACCTGCTCTTGCACGTGGCGAACTGCGCGCTATTGGCGCCACCACTTTGGATGAATACCAAAAATATTTTGAAAAAGACAAGGCTCTTGAACGCCGTTTCCAAATAGTAATGGTGAACGAGCCGGATGTGTTGAGTACGATTTCGATACTGCGTGGATTGAAGGAACGCTACGAAAACCACCATCATGTACGCATTAAAGATGATGCAATAATCGCAGCAGTGAAGTTAAGCGACCGCTATATTACCGACCGTTTTCTGCCCGACAAGGCTATCGACCTGATGGATGAAGCCGCAGCAAAACTGAGAATGGAAATAGATTCGCAACCGGAGGAACTTGACGAGTTGATGCGTAAAATAAAACAACTTGAAATTGAGCGCGAAGCCATCAAGCGTGAAGGTGATGAAGACAAGCTTAAACAATTAGCCAAAGAGATTGCCGAACTGAAAGACCAGGAAAGTGCTTATATGGCTAAATGGCAAAGCGAAAAGGCTTTGATTAATAAGATTCAACAAGACAAGGTTCAAATTGAAAAATTGAAATTCGAAGCCGACAAAGCTGAACAGGAAGGCGATTACGGTAAAGTTGCGGAGATACGCTACGGTAAATTGCAGAATCTGCAAAAAGATATTGACGATACTCAGAGCAAACTGCACGATGCTCAAAGCGGTAACGCCCTGATAAAGGAAGAGGTTGATGAAAACGACATAGCAGAAGTGGTTGCGCGCTGGACTGGAATACCGGTAAGCAAGATGCAACAAAGTGAAAAGGACAAACTGCTTCACTTGGAAGACGAATTGCATAAACGCGTAATCGGTCAGGACGAAGCAATACAGGCTGTAAGTGATGCAGTTCGCCGCGGCCGTGCAGGATTGCAGGATCCTAAACGCCCGATAGGTTCATTCATCTTTCTTGGGACTACCGGCGTTGGTAAAACGGAATTGGCTAAAGCTTTAGCCGACTACTTGTTTGACGATGAGAATATGATGACACGTATAGATATGAGCGAATATCAGGAAAAAGAGAGCGTTTCGCGTTTAATCGGTGCACCTCCAGGATACATAGGATACGAAGAAGGAGGACAATTGACCGAGGCTATTCGCCGCAAACCATATTCGGTTGTGCTATTCGATGAAATAGAAAAGGCTCATCCAGATGTATTCAACACATTGCTGCAAGTACTTGATGATGGACGTTTGACCGACAATAAAGGTCGTACGGTAAACTTCAAAAACACCATTATCATATTCACTTCAAACTTGGGAAGCTCATACATCCAAAGTCAATTCGAACATATCAACGACGCCAATCACAATCACATTGTTGAGGAAACGCGCCACAACGTTATGGAGATGTTGAAAAAAACCATCCGTCCCGAATTCCTTAACCGTATTGATGACATCATTATGTTCGAGCCGCTGAACCAAGCTCAAATCAAACAAATTGTGAACTTGCAAATAAACAAATTAAAAAATTTGTTGGCTCAAAACGACATAACATTGAATGTTACCGATGATGCCGTCAACTTTATATCAAAAGTTGGATATGACCCTGAATTCGGTGCCCGTCCGGTAAAACGTGCCTTGCAAAGCTATCTGCTCAATGATTTGAGTAAGAAAATATTATCAGGCACAATCAATCGGGAGAAGCCCATTACAGTAGAAGCTGCCGGTGACGGCCTCGTATTTACAAATTGATTAAATAAAAGCCTAACTGAAATCCAGCCCGAAAGCATCTTTAAGTTGCTCTAAGGCCGGATTTTTTTTGGCCATTCGTGCAAACTTTTCAGGACGTGTAAAGGCTTGATGAGTGTCATCATCCTTAATAATATCAACAGCAATCGTCAACTGAGAGTTACTTACTTTTCTCTTTAAGAACTTTAATATGGACGGCATCACATCTTTCATATCTTTCTGAACAATAATATTATTTACCGTCACTGAAAAATCACAAGCCTTTCCTTCTATTTGTTTTACTTGCATAGCAAGCATTCTGCCTGACAACGCACTGTCTTTTTGCGGCAAACTCTTGGCATACTCACGCCAATACATATTTACGTCGCGTTCTGTTACCGGGCGGTCCTCCGTATCAATGTTCGACGAAACCGATTGCTCATTCACCGTTTCAGCAGGTTTTTCTTGCACCGGATGTTTCAATGAAATGCCGGGAATACTGCTGATAGTAGGTATTTTAACTTTCTTCTCAGGAACGGAAACACTTATCGTAGGTGCCGCATTTGTAGCATGCGGCTCTGCTGCTTTTGTTTGGTCACCTTGTGGCTTAACATCAGCAGACTTGTTGAATATGGGTTTTAATGTCTTAGCAGGCTTACGCCTGGAAGCCTCATCGCTATCCGGCTGAGTCAGTTGCGCCAACTCTATCAATGTCACTTCAACCAGGAAACGTTTATTGTTACTTGAGCGATAATTCAATTGGCATGTATTGCACAGTTTCAGCGCACCAAATAAAAACTTAGGTGAGCATTTTGCAGCCTGTTCTTTATATCGGGCGCGCAGACTCTCTCCCACTTTCAGCAAAGGCAATGTTGCATCATCCTTGCTGACAAGCAAATCACGCAAATGATTACCTAATCCTTCCATAAAATGCAAAGCATCAAACCCGCGATTCAACACAGTGTTCAAGATAAGCAATGCATCAGGAACTTTACTTGCAAGAAAAGCGTCCGTCAACTTAAAATAATACTCATAATCAAGCACATTCAAGTCGGCAAGAGTCTGCTTATATGTAATCTTACCCTGAGTAAAGCTTACCACCTGGTCAAAAATAGACAAGGCATCGCGCATTCCTCCGTTTGCCTTTTGGGCAATTATATTCAATGCTTCAGGCTCGTATTCTATATTTTCGTTCTTGGCTACATACTCAAGATGCTTAATCGTCTCTTCAACATCCATCGGGTTGAAGTCGAAAATCTGACAACGGGATAAGATAGTTGGTAGTACTTTTTGCTTTTCAGTTGTCGCTAATATAAATATTACATAAGCAGGTGGTTCCTCTAATGTTTTAAGGAAAGCGTTAAAAGCTTGCTGTGAAAGCATGTGCACCTCATCGATGATGAATACTTTATACTTACCTACCTGAGGTGGTACACGTGTTTGATCAATCAAAGATCTGATATCTTCAATACCGTTGTTGCTTGCTGCATCCAACTCCTGTATATTTAGCGAACGCTGATCGTTGAAAGCCTTGCACGACTCACATTCATCGCACGCATCTCCATTTTCACGCGGGTGCATGCAATTGATTGTCTTTGCAAAAATACGCGCACAAGTAGTCTTGCCCACTCCACGCGGACCGCAAAACAAATAAGCATGCGCCAACCTCCCTGAAGAAATAGCATTCTTTAATGTGGTAGTCAATGAAGACTGACCAACCACAGAATCAAATGTTTGAGGACGGTATTTGCGAGCTGAAACAATATAATCTCCCATAAATCATTAAAATCTTTGTGCAAATGTAAACAAAAAACAGCATTCCTTGATAATTACGATTAATTAATTGTACCTTTGCTTGATGTAAACATATTTGAAGATTATGAATCAAAAATGGCAAGCCGTCAAAATTTTTGTATGTCGACATAAATATTTAATTACGTCGGTATTCTTCATAGCGGTCATAGGATTCGTAGGTGAAAGCAGCGTGCTTCAAAGAGTGATTAATCAGGTAAAACTCGTAGAACTTCAGAATGATATAAAAAAATATCAAACACAATACAACAACGATACCAAGGAACTGGACGAACTTAATCACAATCCTCATTCCATAGAGAAAGTAGCACGTGAAAAATATTTCATGAAAGACTCATTGGAGGACATCTATGTATTTGAAGATGATCAGAAACAAGAAGATAACAATTAAAAATGATAAAAAAATACTTTCCCGTTATATTCATGATCGGTACATTGCTGGTGCTTTGCGGAGCAATGATGTACGCCATAAATTCATTATATTTAATAGCCCCGTATATTTTTACTGCAGGTGCAGTCATTGTAGCCGTTTGTCAATATTTCATACCATGTATGAAAACGACATTGGCGCTAAGGCGACTTCACAGGCAACAACTTCTCGGTGGGGCATTGTTGGTGGCATCCGGCATTATAATGCTTGTGCATCCGATAGGCAATTATTGGATTTTGTGCCTGACTGTATCTGCGATATTGGAATTATACACGGCTTTTCGCATTCCTCAACTCGAGAAAAAGGAGAAAGAGAAAAAAGATGCATAAACTTTCTTAAGTACAGAGGTATTTTTCCTTGTATTCTTTGCGATTCCAAAAAGAAATGTTTTTATTTGCATTTAAAAAATAAATTCTAACATAATAAAAACATATGAATAGCATTAGTGTAGGAAAGAACCTTTCAGGATTAAAAAGAAAGGACTTTCAGAAAATAATAGAGGGAAAACAAACAGATCTATTCTTCCTAAAAAATCCTAACGGATTGGAAATTGCAGTAACAAACTACGGATGTGCAACGGTGGCAATAATGACTCCGGATAAAAACGGAAAATTTGCCAATGTTATCTTGGGACACGACACTATTGACGGTGTTATCAATAGTCCCGAACCATTTCTCAGCACTACCATAGGGCGATATGGAAACAGAATATGCAAAGGTAAATTCACTTTAATAGGAAAAGAATACACACTACCTATCAACAATGCACCAAACTGTTTGCATGGCGGACCGGAAGGATACCACGCAAAAGTGTGGGACGCTCGCCAAAAAAACGAACATGCTGTAGAGTTCAAACTTACTTCGGAAGACGGCGAAATGGGATTCCCGGGAAAAGTGGAAATCATGATGACATACACACTGACCGATGCGAATGAATTCATAATCTCATATAAAGCTACAACAGACAAAACAACAATCATCAATCTTACGAATCACGGATTTTTCAATTTGGCAGGTATTGCCAACCCATCTCCTACCGTATTAAACAATATTCTGACAATCAATGCAGACTATTTCGTCCCTATTGATGAAACGTCTATTCCGACAGGTGAAATATTAAAGGTTGCAGACACGCCTTTCGACTTTCGCAAGCCTCATGTTGTTGGCGACCGTATCGACGATAAATCAAATATCCAAATTAAAAACGGTGCAGGTTACGACCATTGCTTCGTGTTAAACAAAAAAGAACAGGATGAACTGACTTATGCAGTTAAATGCGTGGAACCGTTCAGCCGCCGCAACATGGAAGTTTACACAACCGAACCCGGTGTACAACTTTATACAGGTAATTGGTTAAACGGTTTCGAAGGCACACACGGAGCTACATATCCTTCAAGAAGCGCCATTTGTTTCGAGGCACAACGTTTCCCCGATACTCCCAATCGTCCATACTTCCCTTCTTGTATCTTGAATCCTGGAGAAGAGTATAAACAAGTGACAATTTACAAATTCGGTATAGAAAAAACAATAATTTAACTAACTCAATTAATACATAAAAAACAATGAATTCAACAAACAAACAAAGTAGTAATATCGTTGCTATTATTACAATGATGTTCCTTTTTGCAATGATTTCTTTCGTAACGAATCTTGCAGCGCCTATCGGCGTCATTTGGAAGAACCAACCTGGAATAGAAGGTTCAAATACTCTCGGAATGATGGGTAACATGATGAACTTTCTTGCTTATCTGTTCATGGGTATTCCGGCAGGAAAGTTATTAACCAAAATAGGATATAAGAAAACGGCCTTGGTAGCTATCGCCATAGGTTTTGTAGGCGTAGGCGTACAATATCTTTCAGGCGTTTTAGGCGTTGGCAGCACATTGGCCGGACTTCCCGCAAGTTTCTTCGTTTATTTGTTAGGTGCGTTTATCGCAGGTTTCTCGGTATGTATGCTGAATACCGTGGTAAATCCTATGTTGAATACACTTGGCGGCGGCGGCAAGAAAGGTAATCAGTTGAACTTAATTGGTGGTACATTAAACTCATTATCAGGCACATTAACCCCGATGTTCGTAGGAGCATTAATAGGTACAGTTACAAAGAGCACAGCAATGCATGATGTAAATCCTGTATTGTTCTTGGCAATGGGCGTGTTTGCTGCTGCATTCATTGTATTAATATTCATACCTATTCAAGATCCTAATGCCGAACAAAAGGCCGGTAAAGAAATCGTTTACGAACATAGTCCATGGTCATTCAGACATTGCGTTCTTGGCGTAATCGGAATTTTCTTGTATGTAGGTGTCGAAGTCGGAATTCCCGGAACACTTAACTTCTTCTTATCCGATACAGGTGCAAAAGGAGCAGGTTTGGACGTAGCTTCTGCCGCTAGCATAGGTGGTTTCGTTGCCGGTACGTATTGGTTCTTAATGCTGGTAGGCCGTTTCATCGGCAGTTTTATCGGAGGAAAAGTATCAAGTAAGGTAATGCTTACGGTTGCAACATCAGTAGCTATGATATTTATTCTTTGCGCAATGTTCACATCAAAGACAGTGACAACATCAATGCCAATATTCACAGGTAGTTCATTTTCAATGACAACAGTACCTCTGAGCGCATTGTTATTGGTTCTCTGCGGACTTTGTACTTCTATCATGTGGAGCGGTATTTTTAATTTGGCTGTTGAAGGTTTAGGCAAATATACCGAAGCTGCATCAGGCATATTCATGATGATGGTAGTCGGTGGCGGTATACTTCCGCTTATTCAAAATAAATTAGCCGACAGCACAAGCTACATGGTATCATACATCGTTCCATTTATTGCCTTGGCTTATTTATTCTACTATGCAATAATCGGCAGCAAGAACGTAAACAAAGATATTCCTGTTGATTAACAGCAATTATTAACAATATAAGATATAATACCATGGATATAGAATCTGTAAGAAGTCGTTTCATCAAACATTTTGATGGAAAAACAGGATCGGTTTACGCTTCACCTGGACGCATCAACCTTATTGGTGAGCATACCGATTATAATGGTGGATTTGTATTTCCCGGCGCAGTAGACAAAGGAATAGTAGCAGAAATCAGACCTAACGGTACGAAAAAAGTATTAGCATACTCAATTGATTTAAAAGATCGTGTAGAGTTCGGATTGGAAGAAAGCGACTGCCCAAAAGCATCATGGGCTAAATATATTTTCGGCGTTTGCCGCGAAATGATTAAAAGAGGCGTTAAGGTTGAAGGGTTCAACACGGCATTTGCAGGCGACGTGCCTCTGGGTGCAGGAATGTCATCATCGGCCGCACTTGAAAGCACATTTGCATTTGCCCTGAATGAACTGTTCAACGGCAACATAGATAAGTTCGAATTGGCTAAAGTAGGCCAGGCAACAGAACACAATTATGTAGGCGTAAATTGCGGTATAATGGATCAGTTCGCATCCGTATTCGGTAAAGCTGGCAGCCTCATCCGTTTGGATTGCCGTTCATTGGAATATAAATATTATCCGTTCAACCCGGTCGGCTACAAATTGGTACTTGTTGATTCAGTAGTTAAGCATGAATTGGCATCTTCGGCATACAACAAACGTCGCCAAAGCTGCGAAAACGTGGTTGCTGCAATGAAGAAAAAACATCCTAATGTTGAGTTTCTTCGCGATGCAGACCTTGCCATGCTTGAAGAAGTTAAGAGTGAAGTAAGTGAAGAAGACTACATGCGTGCAAAATATGTCATTGACGAAATACAACGCGTACTTGAAGTTTGCGACGCTCTTGAAAAAGGTGACTACGAAACGGTTGGCAAAAAGATGTACGAAACACACGAAGGACTTAGCAAACTCTACGAAGTGAGCTGTGAAGAACTTGACTTTTTAAATGATATAGCCAAGAAAGACGGCGTTACCGGTTCACGCGTAATGGGCGGCGGTTTCGGAGGTTGCACGATAAATCTTGTAAAGGACGAATTGTACGACAAGTTTATTGCCGATGCCCAGGAAAGCTACAAAGCCAAATTCAATCGTAGTCCGAAAATATATGATGTAGTCGTAAGCGACGGTTCACGGAAACTTGCATAAGATTATCTAATAAAGATATTTTCAATTAAAAAAGCTGTGTCACAAACGACATGGCTTTTTTATTATTACCGCCCTATTTCCTTAACCCGCTTTTCAAACTCATCACGTGATACGATTGCCGAATTTTTCACATCTGCACGATAATTATAAATCGTATTAGCTGAATAATGCAGAAATTCAGCTATTTTGGAACTATCTTCAATACCCAAACGTATTAATGCGAAGATACGTAGTTTGGTATTTAACAACTCTCCATTTTCAGGATATATCCGTGATTCAGACTTCAACAATTTGTTGAACTCTTCAATAAAATTAGGGACAATGCAAAGGAATGCATTATCGAAATTATGAAACAAATCCGCAAGGTCTTCTTCTTTCAAATTTTGTATTTTTTCGTTCGACAGGTAATCGGAAAGTTTACCGATTTTGGTTTTCTTGATTATAGTATTACGGAAGCTTTCAAGTTTATCAATATAAAAAGAACACAGTGACAAGAACCTGCCTATGTAGACTTCTTTTATTTTATTACTGTCAAGCAATTGAGCATTTGTTTTATGCAGCGACCCATTAGTACTTTCAAGCTGATTATTCAATTCATGCAGATTAGTATTGGCAATATGCAAATTGTTTCGTGCGGTAGAAAGATGCTTCATCTGAACATATATAAATCCTACTGTAATAATAAGCAAAATAGTAAGCGCGCTTATTATTAACAAATAGTTTCGCAATCGCGTATTTTGCTTTTCAATCATCATTTGATAGTTATGGTCTATCATCGAAAGTATACTGGAATTCTGCAATTTTCTTAACGGTACATCGTATGCCTGTGCCACATTCCATGAAAAGCGGATATAGCTGTATGAGCGTTTGACATCTCCATCACGTGCAAGTATATTGGCAAGAGTCCATAATGAAGCCTGGTCTTTAACCGCTTGTTTTATATCGCTTATAGCGGATAAACCAAGCCAATACTTTTCCATTTTACCATTTTTCATTCCGTCATAGTCAACGGATCGAAAATAGCATACTATGGAATATTCAGGAGTATCATGATTTATTTGCCGCATTTGTAAGGTGTTGTACAGCAACGCCTCGTCATATTGTCCATTTTGGCGTGCTTCAGTCTCCTTAAAACTTAAATAAAGCTGTGAATTACGAGGAAGAATTTGTAAAAGAGAATCCTGGTAAATTCGAGCTAAATGAGAATAATATCTATTTGTATATATATCTTGCGTTTGATGGCTCTCCTCACCATAAACACGATTGCAAGTATTGTAATAATCAACTGTCAATCTTGCATCAAGCGTATGGCGATCAATTGTTTTTATAATATTGACAGCTTCCAAATACATACCTGCCGAAGCAAACACATAGGCAAGTTTAAGTCTTGTTTTATTTAACCTATATTCATCATTATGCTTTTGAGCCAATATGAGATTTATATTCAAATACTTAGCGATAGAGTCGTAACGATATGCCTTATAGACATCAGACAACTTATCATTAAGTAAGAATGTTTCTGGATAGTTGCCATTGGCTTTAGTTAGCAGTTTCTTCAAAGTAACTATTTTAGCATCACGGTATGAGTCGTAAATTGTAACATTCTTTATAGCCATATCTATTGCACGATATACCGAATCCATATTAATTGCAGATACCGTAAATGATGTGACCATAAAGAAAAAAATTATAAATAACAACCTGTTTTTCATGTTTGTGTTTTGAGTATTATGTACAAAGATACTTAAATGGCACAATTAATTGAAAAATATCCGTTACATATTTCTAAAATATTACTCGTGAATTTACTAGCATACAGCAACAACCGCCACACTTCCGATTTTACATTATTCCAACTTAAAATCCAACTGTGATTTTATATCTTGTGATGATGAGCCTACTAATGCTTTAAACACCCCTGGTCTTGCTTTCCACTGATGTCGGACTACGTCATAATAACGAAGAGCATCCTTATTTATTGTAATAACAACTTGTCTTTTTTCTCCGTGTTGCAAATACAACTTAGTAAATCCCTTTAATTCTTTCACTGGTCTTGGCACTGCAGGATTAACCTCAGAAATATATAGCTGCACGACTTCGGATCCGGCACGTTTGCCATTATTAGTAATATCTATTTTGAAAGAAATACTGTCATTTGAATTCATTATTGTTTTATCACTACTTAATTTGCCGTACTTGAATGTGGTATAACTCAAACCGTATCCGAACGGAAACAAAGGAGAGAGATGTTGCTTGTCTATATAGCGATAGCCTACATAAATGCCGTCTTTATAATTAACATTGGTTCCGTTTCCGGGATATTCACCCACAGCATTGGCAGAACACTGGTCAAGACTTTTATAGAAAGTTACAGGGAGTTTACCCGAAGGATTTACATCTCCGAACAACACATCCGCAATAGCATTTCCTGCCGAAGAACCTTCATACCATGCTTCCATGATGCCCGGAACTTTTTTAACCCACGGCATAGCCACAGCCCCGCCGCTTATAATAACTACTGCCAAATTAGGATTGCTCTCTGCTAAAGCCGATATAAGACGATCTTGTCCGTATGGCAGTTGCAATGTTGTACGGTCGTCACCTTCACAATCTTCTTTAGGATTTTTATTTAATCCACCTACATAAACAACGACATCTACGTTTTTAGCAGCCTGCACTGCATAATCAAATAAAAAATCATTATTAATAGGTTTTACCAACGGAGATTTAGCGTCTTTCACATCTTGCTCGGCTGTAGCCGGAGATTCATATCCTTTGGTATAAGTAATTTCTATATTATCTTTTTTCGCCCGTTCGGTTATTCCCAGTAACGGAGATACTTCGCATTTAACTTTAAGCGACGAAGAGCCACCTCCAATTGTCATTCTCTTAGTTGCATTTTCACCGACTACTAATATCCTTTTTACTTTATTGGCATTTATCGGAAGTACCGAATGCTTGTTTTGTAACAGTACAATACCTTCTTGTGCTATTTTTCTTCCGGCTTCAAAATGTTCATCTGTAGCAAACGACCCGTAAGGGCGATGCGTATTCATATTAGTACGGAATACCAACCTGAGTATTCGGCGAACTTTATCATTCAATTCATTCTCTGTAAGCTCACCGTTTTCTATCATTTTTAAATATGGTTCAGCCATATAGTAACTATCATAAGCATTGCTCACTCCCCAAGTCAGTCCGTTTGTCCACGAACCGAATTCCATATCAAGCCCGTTTTTCACACACTGCAATGTATTATGTGCACCACCCCAATCTGATATTACAACACCGTCAAATCCCCAATCATGTTTAAGAATATCGTTAAGCAAATATTGGTTTTGGCAACAATGTTGATCTTTATATCGGTTATATGAACCCATAATAGCCCATGCATGTCCTTTCTGCACAGCAGCTTTGAATGCAGGCAAATATATTTCGTTTAAAGTACGTTCGTCTACAATGACATTTATAGTATCACGATACTTTTCCTGATCATTTAAGGCAAAGTGTTTTACACACGATGCCACACCGTTAGATTGTACTCCTTCAATGTATGGCACAACCATGCAAGATGTAAGATACGGGTCTTCACCCATATATTCAAAATTACGACCGTTGAGAGGTGTACGGCAAATGTTTACCCCCGGACCTAACAATACATTTTTATTTCTGTATCTGGCTTCTTCACCTATACTTTTACCATATAAATTTGCCATTTGCGGATTCCATGTAGCAGCCAAACATGTCAATGCAGGGAATGCCGTGCAAGAATCGTTTGTCCAGTTTGCCCCATACCATTCGTCCCACATCACTTCTGCACGAATACCGTGAGGACCGTCAGACATCCAATTCTCAGGAATACCCAACCGTGGAACACCAGGTGAACTGAATTTTGATTGTGCATGTATCATCGCGATCTTCTCTTTTAGAGTCATACGCGATAGAGCATCTTCAACACGTTGCTCAATAGGTTTTGAATCATCCAAATAGACAGGACGATTTTGAGCAATGATGCCGGGAGTGAATAAGATCACTCCCAGCATCATTGACTTTAAACATTTATTCATGTTATATTATTTATTCATTAAAGATATTTCGCTACTAAAATTAGTTCTTCATAAGTAAGAAAATACGATAATAAAAATTACCATCCCGGATTTTGTACTAATTTTTTACATAAGTTGATTTCATCTTGTGGTATTGGATAAAGATACATAGCTTTTCTCCATATCCTTTTTTCAATTACAGTACGAGTATAATAAGAATCTGCAGACCCAATAGTTTTATTAGGATCACCATATTCATTCATACCTGTAAACAATGTTTGGTCGGCATCTTGTCCTGATCCGCAAATCATCCAACGTCTAATATCAAAATAACGCTGCCCTTCACAAAAAAGTTCTACAAAACGTTCTTGTTGTATTGCTTTGCGCTGTTCTACTTGATTGCCAATAATATTTTTCTTTCCACTGCTAACCAAATCATTATATCCTGGTACACCGGCACGTGTACGTACTTTATCCAAATAAGTAATTATATCAGGATCAGAAGGATCAACTTCATTGCATGCCTCAGCATAATATAGATAGAAATCTGCTAAACGAAACAATGTCCAAGGGCGATAATAAGATGTAATATAACCATTGGTATTTAAAATTTTACGATTCTTAAATTTACCTAACAAATAGCCGACCATTGGTGTATCTGATGAAGATGGACCGACACCTCCTTTTGCAGAAAAATCAACATAATAATTTGGATTACTAGTAGGTTGTATATGCCAGCTCTTCCCCTGATAAATAACATCTGCATAAAAACGAGGTTCTCTATTGGCATACATATTAAATACATTAGCATCAACTCTTTTATTCTCATTACAAACATTCGTCACACTCACTAAACCATTTTCTTTATACCCGGAACCATTATCAGATATCGAAAGTCCATTACTCATAAAGAAATTATCAACGGATTCTTGACTCGGTCCTATGGTACCATAACTGTTATAAATATCACGCGGTGTAGTTCGCGGTTCCATAAGCCATTGACTACTGTAACTGTTATTTGTAGTAGCCCATAATGTTTCACAATTATAACATTGAAACAATTTATATAAAGTTTGATTCACATCCTCTGTACCGGCATCATTTGCAACAGTATATAAACTATGTCCATTTGCTTCAGCATAATCAATCAACGCTTTTACGTATTTCTTAGCAGTAGCCCATTTTTGTGCATTATAAGCCGGAAAAATTTGCGTTCCATCATTATTTTTCAACTTCATCGCTTCTTCATAACCACCATTAAACAGAGGAGATGCCGCAAACATCCATAATTTTGCACGTAACGCCATGGCTGCCACTTTAGTAGGGCGAACCATTTCATTCAAGTCTGTAACAGTATTTGGTATATTATTACGCGTTATGACCCCGTTTAATAAAGAATCTACGTATGAAACATATTGATCGACCGAAGGACGTGCATAGTCTCTTTTCGACGGTTCTTCTGCATTCTCTAATTCCGTAATGATAGGAGCAGGACCATACTGTTCAAAAAGTGACACATAACAATATGCTATCAAAAATCTTGCATCATCTTTCATACGATTTATCTCATCTTCAGTTATAACAGATTCATCTGTAGTGCTTCCAACAGCTTTACCGTATTTTATAAAAATCATAGCTTGACGAATATACTGATATAACGACCCCCAACGTTGCAACTGCGCATCACCGGCTGTATATCCTGATGTCTCTACATCTTTATAAGGAGATATTTGCGATGAAATTTCCCCGCATAAATTTGACCATGGATTTTTAAATGCATTACAGTCTGACCCTGTTTCAGAATACTCTGAAATACAATTATAGATATTAGCATACCAACTCTTTGTGTATGTAGGACTGTTAAAAACATCTTCCATTGATAAATTTTGTGTCATTTCATCTGAGACATCTAAATAATTACTGCAAGATGAAATTGTTAGTGCAACTATAGCAACAATAACATATATAATTTTTTTATTATTCATGATTTTATAATTTAAAATGTCATTTCTAACCCCAATGTCCAAACACGTGATAAAGGATATTTTGCTCCCGAATTTGCACCGCCAAGTTCAGGATCCCAATATTTCAAGTGATCCCATGTAATTAAATTAGTACCTTGGATATACAATCTTAAGTTTTGCATTTGATAACGCCTTAGCACATTTTTACTAAATTGATATCCTAATTCAACATTCTTCAATCTTATAAAACTGGCATCTCTATACCACCATGTACTCGGACGCTCATTATATTTGAATTCAGAACTATGCATACGTGGATAAATGACGTCTTGATTATATGGATCAGCTACTCTCCATCTATTCATCACTTCACTCCTTGCAGAAGAAGCATCTCTACCTCCATTTACGAAAGGCATGAAATTAGCTGTTTGCGTTAGTAAGTTAACTGAAGCTTTTCCTACACCCTGAAAGAAAACGCCACCATATAAGCCTTTATATTCCGCATTCAAGCCGAAGCCATAAACAATAGCCGGAGTTTCCGAATGAAATTTGTTATGGTAAGTTTTGTCATAATCGTCAATTGTACCATCATTATTTAAATCAGCATACTTAATATCACCGGGACTAACAGAAACATTAGGATTTGCCAATCCTGTTTTCAATTTATATGTTTGTGCTCCGGTTGTAGAATTCGTTGTAATTAGGGTCTACTGAACGGTGATATTTAGCATTAATTAATTGAATATGAGGATATTATATAGTAGTAAGTTTTTATTTTTAAATAAAAAGAAGTAT
>Ga0210129_1000158_pt1 | contig 18057 bp, 13 predicted proteins | sample WestPond_Cattail_2_FD_185582 | JGI IMG/M metagenome (GOLD analysis project Ga0210129, IMG submission 185582) | Wetland microbial communities from the San Francisco Bay, California, USA, that impact long-term carbon sequestration -... | ecosystem: Environmental > Aquatic > Marine > Wetlands ... | reverse complement strand
GGCTTGGTGTGAGCGCTGGCAGGGAACTTCGACTGGCTCAGCCGGAACGGGTGAAATTAATCAACACCAAAACTTCTGGCCAGATCAGGTCGGCGTGGCGCTCAGCGCAGCGGCATCAAGGAGGAGGCCGCAGGCCGGGGGACAGCCGCGGAGCTGAGTGCTGCGTCGGCCTGATCCTCCCGCCACTTCGCGCGTTCACGCCGCCGCTTGGCGATAATGGGCCAATCTTGAAAAAAAGCACCCTTACCTTTCCCGAAGTCAATTTTTCCGACGAAGGCGATATCCGCCACCTGCATCTGGGCACGATCTGGATCCAGGGCTCCATGGACATGCGGGACCCCACCCGGCTGGTGCACGAGTACATCCAGCGCATGATGGCCTGGCTGCTGTTCGTCGATGCGGCCACGGTGCCCCAACGGCAAGCGCTGCAACTGGGCCTGGGCGCGGGTTCGCTCACCAAGTTCTGCGCCAGGGTGCTGCGCATGAAGACCACGGCCATCGAACTCAACCCGCAGGTGCTGCACGCCTGCCGCGGCTGGTTCAAGCTGCCGGCGGACAACGCGCGCCTGCAGGTGATCCTGGCCGACGCGGCGCAGGAAATCAGAAAGCCGCAGTGGTGGGGCACGGTGGATGCGCTGCAGGTGGACCTGTACGACGATGCGGCCGCCGCGCCGGTGCTGGACAGCGCCGAGTTTTATGCCGATTGCCGGCGCCTGCTGACCCTTGACGGCAGCATGACGGTCAACCTGTTTGGCCGCTCGTCGAGCTTCGCCAAGAGCGTGGAGAAGATCGCCGCCGCTTTCGGCGAGGATGCTGTCTGGGCCTTCAAGGCGACGCGCGAAGGCAACACCGTGGTGCTGGCGCAGCGCACGCCCACGCGGCCCAAGCGCGCGGAGCTTGCCGAACGCGCCGAAATCATCCAGACTCAATGGGGTCTGCCCGCCACCAAATGGATTAGAGGCTTCAAGCCCATTACTTCATGAGTGCCCATTTAAAACCCAAATCACTCGCCAAAACCCCGCACATCGGCCCGGTTGACTGGCGCCGCCTGGTGGAGTGGCTGCAGGCGGACGGCGTGATTTCCGACGAGGAAGCGCAGCGCACCATTGCCCGCTGTTCCCAGGCCGAGAGTGCCCAGCACCCGCTGCTGCGCCTGGCCAGCGTGTCCATCCGCCGTTCCAGCGACAACAAGCCGCTGGACATCGAATCGCTGACCCAGTGGCTGGCCGCGCGCGCCGGGCTGGAGTACCTGCGCATCGACCCGCTGAAGGTGGACGTGGGCAAGGTGGCCGATACCATGAGCGCGGTCTATGCCGAGCGCCACAAGGTGTTGCCGGTGCAGGTGACGCCGACCGAGGTGGTGGTGGCCACGGCCGAGCCTTTCATCACCGACTGGGTCGGCGAGGTGGAACGCCAGGCGCGGCGCAGCGTGCGCCGGGTGGTGGCCAGCCCGGTGGAGATCCACCGCTACACGGCCGAATTCTTTGCGCTGGCCAAGTCGGTGCGCTCCGCGATGAAGTCCGGCGGCAGCAACACCGGCGCCAGCTTCGAGCAGCTGGTGGAGCTGGGCAAGACCAACAAGCAGCTCGACGCCAATGACCAGAGCGTGGTGCAGGTGGTGGACTGGCTGTGGCAATACGCTTTCGACCAGCGCGCCAGCGATATCCACCTGGAGCCGCGGCGCGAGCAGGGCGTGATCCGCTTTCGCATCGACGGCGTGCTGCACCCGGTGTACCAGATGCCCATGGGCGTGCTCAGCGCCATGACGGCGCGCATCAAGCTGCTCGGGCGCATGGACGTGGTGGAAAAGCGCCGCCCGCAGGACGGCCGCATCAAGACGCGCAACCCCGGCGGCGACGAGGTCGAGATGCGCATCTCCACCCTGCCGACGGCATTTGGCGAGAAGATGGTGATGCGGATCTTCGACCCGGACAATACGGTCAAGGACCTGGACGAGCTGGGCTTCACCCTGCATGACGCACAGCGCTGGGAGGCGCTGGTCAAGCGCCCGCACGGCATCATCCTGGTCACCGGCCCGACCGGCTCGGGCAAGACCACCACGCTGTATTCCACCCTCAAGCGCGTGGCGACCGAGGAAGTGAACGTCAGCACGGTGGAAGATCCGATCGAGATGATCGAGCCGGCCTTCAACCAGACCCAGGTCCAGCCCCAGCTTGATTTTGGTTTCCCCGAAGGCCTGCGGGCCCTGATGCGGCAGGACCCGGACATCATCATGGTGGGCGAGATCCGCGACCTGGAAACCGCCGAGATGGCGGTGCAGGCGGCGCTGACCGGCCACCTGGTGTTCTCCACCCTGCACACCAACGATGCGCCTTCGGCCATCACCCGTCTCATGGAGTTGGGCATCCCGCCCTACCTGATCAACGCCACGATGCTGGGCGTGCTGGCGCAGCGCCTGGTGCGCACCCTGTGCAAGCAGTGCAAGGTGCGCGACGAGACCGCCACGCGCGAGGCGCTGGCCGACTTCGTCAAACCCTGGAATATCAGCGGCGGCTACAAGCCCTTCAAGCCGGTGGGCTGCGTTGATTGCCGCATGACCGGTTTCCAGGGCCGCATGGGCCTGTACGAGCTGCTGGTGGTGAGCGAGGCCTTCAAGGACCGCGTCAGCCGCGAGCCCAATATCGATGCCCTGCGCCGCCAGGCCGTGACCGACGGCATGCGCCCGCTGCGCCTGGCCGGCGCCCTGCGCGTGGCCGAGGGCCTGACGGTGATGGAAGAAGTGCTGACCTCCACGCCGCCGCTGACATGACCATCCCCCTAAGGGTATTCCCGAGTTCCTGCCAGCATAGGTGAAACCCACATCAGCCGGGAGGCTGTTTCCGATGCAGAATCCGGAGGTTGACAACTGCTCGTAGGAGACTGTTCGTGAAAATCAAGAGTCAGAAAGACTTTTACTCCGGCATCATGTACATGGGTGTCGGTGGGGCCTTTGCCGTGGGTGCCACCACCTACAACGTGGGGACCGGCGCCCGCATGGGGCCGGGCTATTTCCCGCTGATGCTGGGGATCGTGCTGCTCCTGCTGGGCGGGCTGATCACCTTCAAGGCGATGGTGGTGGAGACCGAGGACGGCGACAAGGTCGGCAAGTGGGCCTGGCGGCCGCTGCGCTACGTGCTGGGGGCCAATCTGGCCTTTGGCGTGCTGCTCGGCGGATTGCCCAGCATCAAGCTGCCGGCCATGGGCATGATTGCCGCCATTTACGCGCTGACCATCATTGCCAGCATGGCTGAAGACGGGTTCAAGCTCAAACCGGTATTGATCCTGGCCACCGTCCTGTCCATTGGCAGTTACCTGGCGTTCATCCTGCTGCTCCAGCTGCAGATCCCGGTGTGGCCTACCTTCATCACGGGTTGAGGAGAATAATAAATGGATCTGATTTCAAACCTGTCGCTCGGTTTTGGCGTGGCTTTCACGCCCATCAACCTGCTGTACGCTTTTATCGGCTGTGTTCTGGGTACCCTCATCGGGGTGCTGCCCGGCATCGGTCCGATTGCCACCATCGCCATGCTGCTGCCGGCCACGTACGCGCTGCCACCGGTGTCGGCGCTGATCATGCTGGCCGGTATTTACTACGGCGCCCAGTACGGTGGCTCCACCACCGCCATTCTGGTCAATCTGCCGGGTGAATCTTCATCCGTGGTGACCTGTATCGACGGCTACCAGATGGCGCGTCAGGGCCGGGCCGGACCGGCGCTGGCCGCGGCCGGCCTGGGTTCCTTCTTTGCCGGTTCGGTGGGTACGCTGATCCTGGCGGCCTTTGCCGGGCCGCTGACTGAAGTGGCGTTCAAATTCGGCCCGGCCGAATACTTCTCGCTCATGGTGCTGGGCCTGATCGGTGCCGTGGTGCTGGCTTCCGGTTCGCTGCTCAAGGCCATTGCCATGATCGTGCTGGGTCTGCTGCTGGGTCTGGTGGGCACCGACGTGAACTCCGGCGTGGCCCGCTTCAGCTTCGACATCCCGGAACTCACCGACGGCATCGGTTTCGTGACCATTGCCATGGGCGTGTTCGGCTATGGCGAGATCATCAGCAACCTGTCCGTCCATTCGGATGACCGGGAGGTGTTCACTGCCAAGGTCACCGGCTTGTGGCCTACCAAGGAGGACTTCAAGAACATGACGCCGGCCGTGCTGCGTGGCACGTTCCTGGGGTCTGCCCTGGGCATTCTGCCCGGTGGCGGCGCCTTGCTGGCGGCCTTTGCGGCTTATGCCCTGGAGAAAAAAATCAAGATGAGACCGGGTGAAATCCCGTTTGGCAAGGGCAACATCCGTGGCGTGGCAGCGCCCGAGTCGGCCAACAACGCCGGTGCCCAGACCTCGTTCATCCCGCTGCTGACGCTGGGCATTCCGCCCAATGCCGTGATGGCGCTGATGGTGGGTGCCATGACCATCCACAACATCCAGCCCGGCCCGCAAGTGATGACCAGCAACCCGGAACTGTTCTGGGGCCTGATCGCCTCGATGTGGATTGGCAACGCGATGCTGATCATCCTGAACCTGCCGCTGATCGGCATGTGGATCAAGCTGCTGACCGTGCCTTACAAGTTCCTGTTCCCGGCCATCGTGCTGTTCTGTGCGATCGGGGTGTACTCCACCAACAACAACACCTTCGATGTCTGGATGGTGGCCATCTTCGGCTTTATCGGTTATCTGTTCGTCAAAGTCGGGGCCGAGCCCGCCCCCTTGCTGCTGGGCTTCATCCTGGGCCCGATGATGGAGGAAAACCTGCGCCGTGCCCTGCTGCTGTCCCGTGGCGACTGGAGCGTGCTGGTGACGCGTCCGCTGTCGGGTGGCCTGCTCGGTGCGGCGGTTCTGATGCTGATCATCGTGCTGCTGCCGTCCGTGAAGAGCAAACGTGAAGAAGCCTTCGTGGAAGAGTGAACGAGTTTTTCTCTTCCCACAAAAAACGGCACCCTCGGGTGCCGTTTTTTTATGAGCCAACAGAGCTGATTGGCAAGGTTCATCCGCATGTCCGTACCCGATGCCGGTGTTGGGGCCGGCGAGGTGAGCGGCCATGATCGACGCAGCCGGAAACCTGCTTGTTGGCACAGGATGTGCGGGGACAGGATGAGTTGTCACATCAATGCGTCAAAATGGAGGCCAGAGGACACCATGAAAGCCAAAAACAACCTGCAACAGCACCCCCAGCGCGCCGCGCTGCACAACGAGATTCATGCCCGCCCGCCCGAAGCCATGAGCACGCCGCTGGCGATATCGCATGTGGTGATGGTGTGCGATGCGGCTCAGCGCGATGCCAGCCGCGCCCATGTGACGGCCCTGCTGCGCGACCACCATCTGCCCTTGCCCGACGAAGGCAGCACCCATTTCCGCATGGATCTGGGGCAGTTCCGCCTGCGCTGGGAATTGCACACCGAGTTCGTGAGCTGGACCTTTTTGCGCGCCCTGCCGGCCCCGCCGCGGGACGACCGCGAGCCCGAGAGCGCCATTGATGCGGTGCCGCAGGAATGGTTGGCGGCGCTGCCTGGCCAGTGCCTGGCCAGCCTGAACCTGTGGGCCCTGCCAGGCCGCAACGCGGTGGCCGGCCTGGTGCGCCACATGCTGCATGAAGACTCGCTGGTCGCGTCCAGCGTGGCCGGCGGCGCGGCCGAAGTCCACACGGACTTCGCCATCCATGCGGACGGCTTCTCGCGCATCCTGCTGTTCGTTGATCCGCTGGGCAACGTGGCCGACGGCGCCCACATGACGCCGCGCCGGCTCGGCCGGCTGGTGCAGCGCCTGCTGGAGATTGAGACCTACCGCATGGCCGCGTTGCTGGGCCTGCCGGCGGCGCGCGAAGCCTCGGCCCTGCTGGGCGCTGCCGAGCGTGAGCTGGCCGAGCTGGCTGATGCCATCCGCACGGCCACCCGCAACGAAGAACCGCAGCTATTGGATCGTCTGACCCGCCTGGCCGGCCAGGTCGAGAGCCACTACGCCACCACCCATTCGCGTTTTTCGGCCAGTACCGCGTATTTCGAGCTGGTGGACAAGCGCATCGACGACATCACCGAAAGCCGCCTGACCGGCATGCAGACCATCCGCGATTTCATGGACCGGCGCCTGTCCCCCGCGCGCAGCACCTGCGAGTGGGTCACGCGCCGGCAGGACGCGCTGTCGCAGCGCGTCTCGCGCATGAGCAACCTGCTGCGCACCCGGGTCGAGATCGAGCAGCAGCAGAGCAGCCAGGCCCTGCTGGCCACCATGAACCAGCGCCAGGACCTGCAGCTCAAGCTGCAGGCCACGGTGGAAGGCCTGTCGGTGGCGGCCATCACCTACTACATCGTCGGTCTGGTGAGCTACCTGGCCAAGGGCGCGCACGGCCTGGGCTGGCCTCTCAGCGCCGAGACCACCTCGGCGCTGGCGGTGCCGGTGGTGGCGGCGCTGGTCTGGTGGTCTCTGAGAAAATTGCACCGGAAAATCACCGAACAACAACACGCAAAATAACAGGCAACTGAGCACCACATGAACTTCAATTACACCAACCCCTACAGCACCACCCGCCTGCCCGTCTTCGCCCGCAACGTGGTTTCCACTTCCCATCCGCTGGCCGCGCAGGCCGGCCTGCGCATGCTGCAAAAAGGCGGCAACGCCGTGGATGCGGCCATTGCGGCGGCAGCGGCCCTCACCATCACCGAGCCGGTCAGCAACGGCCTGGGCAGCGATGCCTTCTGCATCCTGTGGGATGGCAAGGAACTGCACGGCCTGAATGCCTCCGGCCGGGCGCCGCAGGCCTGGACGCCCGAGTACTTCAGGCGCAAATACGGCGCTGATGCCGTCAATCCGCCCAAGCGCGGCCTCGATTCGGTCACCGTGCCCGGTGCCGTGGCCAGTTGGGTGGCCTTGAGCGAGCGCTTTGGCAAGCTGCCCTTTGCCGACCTGATGGAGCCGGCGATCGAGATCGCCGAGCGCGGCTACCTGCTGCCGGTGGTGGTGCAGCAGAAGTGGGCCGCTGCCACCGAGGAGCTCAAGGCGCTGCCCGGTTTCGCGCAGGCCTTCCTGCCCCGGGGCCGCGCGCCCGAGGTCGGCGAGCTGTTCCAGTTCAAGGCGGCGGCCCGCGGCCTGCGCGCCATCGCCGAAACCAAGGGCCAGGCCTATTACGGCGGCGAGATCGCGCAGGCGCTGGAGAAGTTTTCCGCCCAGCACGGCGGCAGCATGAAGGCCAGCGACTTCGCCGCCTACAAGCCGGAGTGGGTCAAGCCCATCGGCAAGAACTACCGCGGCTACACGCTGCACGAGATCCCGCCCAACGGCCAGGGCATTGCGGCGCTGATCGCGCTGGGCATCCTGGACAAGTTCGATGTCGGTGCGCTGCCGGTGGACGGCGTCGATTCGCAGCACCTGCAGATCGAGGCCATGAAGCTGGCCTTTGCCGACGTGTACCGCTTTGTGGCCGAGCCCGCCAACATGGAAGTGACCGCCGGGCAGATGCTGGACGACGCCTATCTCGCCTCGCGCGCCAAGCTGATCGACATGAAGAAGGCGCAGGACTTCGGCGCCGGCAACCCGGTCAAGGGCGGCACGATCTACCTCACCGCGGCCGACGAGAACGGCATGATGGTCAGCTTCATCCAGAGCAACTACATGGGCTTCGGCTCGGGCTGCGTCGAGCCGACCTTCGGCGTCAGCCTGCAAAACCGCGGCCACGCCTTCAACCTGGACGCCAAGGCGCACAACCCGGCCAATCTGGTGGCGCCGGGCAAGCGGCCCTTCCACACCATCATCCCGGCCTTCCTGACCAAGGACGGCCAGCCGGTGATGAGCTATGGCGTGATGGGCGCCAACATGCAGCCGCAGGGCCACCTGCAGACGCTGGTGCGCATGCTCGACTACGGCCAGAACCCGCAGACCGCCTGCGACGCGCCGCGCTGGCGCTACAACGCGGGGCTGGAGATCAACGTCGAAGCCGGCATGGCGGCGGCCACGGTGCAGGGGCTGGCCGCGCGCGGCCACCGCATGGAAGTGATCAACGACTCCTACCAGGACTTCGGCGCCGGCCAGTTCATCTGGCGCGCGGGCGACCCCAAGGTGCAGGGCTACGTGGCGGCCAGCGATGCGCGCCGCGACGGTCAGGTCGCCGGTTTCTAGGGATGCGCCGCAGGGACCACCCAGGTGTAACGAAGCGTAGCGCGCGCTGGGTGTACGCCGGGGGCTCTGCTAGACTTTGCGCAAAACAATTTCATCACTCCACTCGCGCCTTGCCGGGCGTGCAGTCCAAGCAGGGACACACTTCATGACACACCCGTACCCGGTAAGCCTGAGCCATGCGTGGGCTCGTTTCAGCCGCTGGAGCGCCGCAGGGGTGATCGCCCTGGCGGGCCTGGCGCTGCCGGTCGGCGCCGAAGATCTCAGCAGCAAGGTGCTCAATTCCCTGCGCAAGGCGACGTTCGAAGTGGTGCTGGAGAAGCCGACCGCCGATTCCCTGAGCTACGAGAAGGAACTGCCCTTCGACCTGCTGCCCTTTCGGGAACGCAACGACAAATACCGCTCCATCGGCACCGCGTTCGCACTGGGCGGCGGGCAGTTCGTCTCGGCCGGGCACGTGGTCAGCCTGGCATCCGACAGCGTGCGCCGCCGCATTTACCTGCGCGATCCGGACGGCAAGATCGTCCAGCTCGACCGGGTCCTGAAGTTTTCTGTCGCGCGCGATTTCATCGTCTTCACGGTCAAGGATTACCGGCCCGCAGGCGTGCTGCGCACGAACACGGCCGCCAAAAAGAACGACAAAGTCTTCGCGGTGGGCAACGCGCTGGGCGACGGCATCATTGTGCGCGACGGACTGTATACCTCGGACACGCCCGAGGAAGAGGATGGCCGCTGGAACTGGCTGCGCTTTTCCGCCGCCGCCTCGCCGGGCAACAGCGGCGGCCCGCTGGTGGACCGCGAGGGCCGCGTGGTCGGCGTGGTGTTGCGCAAGTCGCAAAACGAGAACCTCAATTTCGCCCTGCCGATCAGCGAGGTGCTCAAGGCATCGACCAGCAAGGCCGAGGTCCGGATCAAGTCGCTCTTCAAGCTCGACATTTCCGACCGCACCCTGCAGGGCAAGCTCGACGAGACGCTGGACCTGCCCCAGGGCTACCAGGAATTCGGGCGCGCGCTGCAAGGCCGTCTGAGCGGCTTTGTGCTCTCGATGGCCGACCGGTTCAATGCCACCTACCGCGACGACATGTTCCCGGTGGCGCCCGGTGCGCAGGCGCTGCTGTACCGCACCAATGTCGCGGCCACTTTCCCGCGCATGCTGAGCAAGCAGCGTGACGGCACCTGGGAGGCTGTCGTACCGGAGGAGCGCCATGAATCCGATATCGGCAAGAACGGACAGCTCGTGTTTGGCAAGATGGGCAACTTTTTCTACCTGCGCCTGAAGGCGCCCGACGATGCATCGGTGGCGCAGATGCAGAAGGACTCCAGGCTTTTCATGGACCTGGTGCTGCGCGGGCTGTACTTCAACCGGGCTTTTGGCGCCGAGCGGGTGCGCATCACCTCGCTGGGAGCGGCGAAAGAAGAGGCGGTGCACGTCGATGCCTATCAGCGCAAATGGCAGGTGCGGCGCTGGATCATCGAGCACAGCAACGAGAAGATCGTCACTTACGCGCTGCCCCAGCCGGACGGCTTTGCCATCCTGATGAACGCAGCGGATGAGGCCTCGAGCTACATGTACGAAGCGGATTTGAAGACGCTGACCGATTTCGCTTTTGTCACCTACTACGGCACGCTCAAGCAGTGGAAGGATTTTCTGTCGGCGCGCGACATGCTGCCCGCCGCCTTCGATTCCATCGCGCTGGAAGCGGATTACGGCAAGAAGTTCAGCTACCGTTCCCAACGCCTGTCGTTGACCTACCCGGATGAGTTGATGAAGGTCACCCCGAACAGTGACCTGCACCTCAAGTTCTCCTATTTCAAGGAAAACGGCCGCGTGGTGTGGGATGTCAGTTCGGTGACGGCCGGGGAGGACAAGGACACGTCTACGTTCGTGCTGATCAACCGGCACCCGCACCCGCCCGAGACACTGCCCGATGCAGACCGGCAGACCTGGGAGTCGCTGGTGAACGGGCGCATGCCCTACACCGGCACGGCGTTCTTCGACAAATCGCACACGATCATCGCCACCGCCCACAGTCCACAGGAAGCGAAAGGCGCCCTGGCCAAGTTGCCGCTGCTCTACAGCGTGGCCTACTCGGTGGAGGGCACGCAGGACGCGGCCTTGATGGAAAGGAAGCTTGAACGTTTCCGCGAGGGCCTCCAGGTCAACGAACACTAGCCGGACATGTCCTTGCACACTGACAAGGTGTTGCCGCTGCCGGGCCTGGGCTTTGCGGTTCTCGGCGCCATTGCCTTCAGCGGCAAGGCGATCATCGTCAAGCTGGCCTACCGCTACGGGGTCGATGCGGTCACGCTGATCATGTACCGCATGCTGTTCGCGCTGCCGCTGTTTGCGCTGATGGCGTGGTGGTCCAGCCGGGGCAAGCCGCCGCTGACGCGGCGCGACTGGATCGGCGTGCTGGGCCTGGGTTTCAGCGGCTACTATCTGGCGAGCTTTCTCGACTTTGCCGGCCTGGCCTATATCTCGGCCTCGCTGGAGCGGCTGATCATCTACCTCACCCCCACGCTGGTGCTGCTGCTGGGCCTGCTGCTCTTCAAACGCCGGGTGCAGCGCGCGCAACTGCTGGGCATGGCCGTCAGCTATGCCGGTGCGCTGCTGGTGTTCGGCCATGAGGCCGCGCTCGCCGGCAGCCATGCCGCGCTGGGAGCGGGGTTGGTATTCCTCAGCGCCATCAGCTACGCGCTGTACCTCCTCTACAGCGGCGAGCTGGTGCAGCGCCTGGGTTCGCTGCGGCTGGTGGGGCTGGCCACCAGCGTGGCCTGCCTCCTCTGTATCCTGCAGTTTGTGCTGCTGCGCCCCTGGAGCGCGGCCAGCGTGGCGCCCGCGGTGCTCTGGCTGTCGGTGCTCAATGCCACGCTGTGCACGGCGGTGCCGGTGCTGCTGGTGATGATGGCGATCGAGCGCATCGGCGCCGGCGTCACGGCCCAGGTCGGCATGATCGGGCCGGTGTCCACCATCCTGATGGGGGTGCTGATTTTGGGCGAGCCCTTCACCGCCTGGGTGGCCGGCGGCACGGTGCTGGTGGTGGCTGGCGTTTACGTCTTTGGTCGCTCGGCGCGACTCGGCGCGGGCTGAAGGCACATCGTCCCGAGGCGAAGCTGCCCTGTTGCACGCCCTCACCCCAGCCCTCTCCCAGGGGGAGAGGGAGCGGAACTGGCTGTGATTCCCTCGCCCCTCTGGGGAGAGGGTTGGGGTGAGGGGCAGGCCGGGGACGGCGGTCCCCACGTATCATTGCATCCTTGACCAATCTTCAACGGGAACACATCATGGATCTGGGTATTGCGGGCAAATGGGCGCTGGTCTGCGGCGCCAGCAAGGGGCTGGGTTTTGGCTGCGCCCAGGCGCTGGTGCGCGACGGCGTCAACGTGCTGATCGTGGCGCGCGGCGCCGAGGCGCTGCAGGCGGCGGCCGACCAGCTCAAGGCCGATGCCAAGGGCGCGCAGGTGCTGGCCGTGGCGGCCGACATCACCACGGTCGAGGGCCGTGCCGCGGTATTTGCCGTCCGCAAGGATTTCGACATCGTCGTCACCAACGCCGGCGGCCCGCCGCCCGGCGACTTCCGCGACTGGGACCGCGAGGCCTGGATCAAGGCGGTGGACGCCAACATGCTGACCCCGATCGAGCTGATCAAGGCCACGGTGGACGGCATGGCCGCGCGCGGCTTTGGCCGCATCATCAACATCACCTCCAGTGCGGTGAAGGCGCCGATCGATATCCTGGGTTTGAGCAACGGCGCGCGCAGCGGCCTGACCGGCTTCGTGGCCGGCGTTTCGCGCAGCAAGATCGCCGCGCAGGGCGTGACCATCAACAACCTGCTGCCCGGCGCCTTCGATACCGACCGGCTCAAGGGCACGATGGCCGGCGCGGCCAAGAAGACCGGCCAGCCGATCGAAGCCGTCATGGAAACCCGCAAGAAGACCATCCCCGCCCAGCGCTTTGGCACGCCGGAGGAGTTCGGTGCCATCTGCGCCTTCCTGTGCAGCCAGCACGCCGGCTACATCAACGGCCAGAACGTGCTGGCCGACGGCGGGGCCTATCCGGGCAGCTTCTGAACCCCGGGTTCAGCGCCGCGACGACACCACGATGCCGCCCACGATCAGCGCGAACGCCACCACGTGGTAGGTGTGCGGTGTTTCGCTCAGCAGGGCGGCGGACAACAGGGCCGCAAACAGCGGCGTGAGGTTGGCGAAGAAGCCGGCCAGGGTCGGGCCGGCGCGCTGGATGCCGGCGCCCCAGCAGCGGTAGGCCAGCAGCGCCGGGCCGACGGCCACGAACAGCAGGGCCCCCGCCAGCGGCCAGCTCCAGACGATGCGCGCATCCGTGAGCGCCCACTCGCCGGCGGCGAACAGGGCGGACCAGCCCAGGCCGAAGAAAATCTGCGCCAGCAGGAAGGCGGCCCAGTCCTGGCGGATGTGGGGCGGCTCCTTGGCCGGCTGGGTCAGCATCCAGCTATAAAAGGACCAGGCGATGACGGCCAGCAGCACGTACAGGTCGCCCGGCACCAGCCGCAGTTGCAGCAGGAATTCCAGCCGGCCCCGGCTGAGCACCAGCAGCACGCCGCAGATGGACAGCAGGGCCCCCAGCAACTGGCGCCGGGACACGCTGGCGCCAAAGAACAGGCGGCCGATGGTCAGCATCCACACCGGGCCGCTGGCGGCCACCAGGGTGACGTTGATCGGCGTGGAGGTGTGCAGCGCCAGGTACTGCAGCGCGTTGTAGGCGCCGACGCTGAGCAGGCCCAGCAGCGTAAAGCGCCGCCAGTGCGGCCACAGCCCGCTGCCCGGGCGCAGCACGGCGGCGGCCAGCGGCAGCAGCAACACGAAGGCCAGGGCCCAGCGCAGCAGGTTCAGCGTCATGGGCGGCACCAGCGGGCTGACCATGCGGCCCACCACGGCATTGCCGGCCCACATCAGGGGCGGCACGGTCAGGAGCAGGGCGGTGCTGGGTGTCAGGCGTGAATTCATGGCCTGCACTGTACCAAGCCCGATCCGCTCGTCCTGTCGCCCAGGCATCGAATCTATGGCACGATGACGGGCATTCGTAAAATCAGCCGATCTTTCCAGGAGACAACCCATGAGCCAGACCCCCTCCCGCGCCGTGCGCATCGACCAGAACGGTGGCCCCGAACAACTGAAGATTGTCGAAGTGATGGTGGGGGACCCCGGTCCGGGCGAGATCCGCATCCGCCACCAGGCCGTGGGGCTGAATTTCATCGACGTGTACCAGCGCACGGGCATGTACCCGTTTGCGATGCCGCTGCAGCTCGGCATGGAAGGCGCGGGCGTGGTGGAGGCGGTCGGCGCGGGCGTGACGCACCTGAAAGCGGGCGACCGCGCCGCCTATGCCAGCCAGCCTCCGGGCAGCTACTGCGACGTGCGCGTGATGCCGGCCAAGTGCGTGTGCAAATTGCCCGACGCCATTTCTTTCGAGACCGGCGCGGCCATGATGCTGAAGGGCTTGACGGCGCAGTACCTGTTGAAGAAATCGCAGCCGCAAGGCGGTCTGAAACCGGGCGACTTCGTGCTGTTTCACGCGGCGGCCGGGGGCGTGGGCCTGATCGCCTGCCAGTGGGCCAAAGCCATGGGCCTGCGCCTGATCGGCACGGCCGGCTCGGACGCCAAATGCGCCCTGGCCCAACAACTCGGCGCGGAGTTTGTCATCAACTATGCCAAGGAAGACTTTTTGCCCCGGGTCAAGGAGATCACCGGCGGCAAGGGTGTCAAAGTGGTCTATGACTCGGTGGGCAAGGACACCTGGGACAAGTCGCTCGACTGTCTGGTGCCGTTTGGCTTGATGTGCAGCTTTGGCGCCGCCTCCGGCCCGGTTGCGCCGTTCGCGCCGTCCATTCTGGGCCCCAAGGGCTCGATCTACGTGACCCGGCAAACCCTGTTTACCCACATCGCCACGCGCGAGAGCACCCAGGCCATGGCCGATGATCTGTTCGAGGCGGTGGTGAGCGGCAAGGTCAACATCCGCATCGGCCAGCGCTACCCGCTGGAGCAGGTGCAGCAGGCGCACCGCGACCTGGAAGCGCGCAAGACCACGGGCTGCACCATCCTGACCCTCTAGGTCGCCGGTGCGCGTGGCCGGCACGTCTTGGAACACCGACAGGAAGGACCCCGCATGGCCTCCTCTTTCGCCGGCTTGTACCAGCGAGACCAAGCGGAGATAGCCCGCGAGCGCGCGCGGCTTCTGTACGAGAAGCTGCCGTTCACGCTCGTCAGCAATCTGGTGATCGGCCTGGGGCTGGTCAGCATGCTCTGGAACAGCATTCCACACGCCTGGCTGCTCGGCTGGCTGGCCAGTCTGGCGCTGCTTGGCATGGGGCGCATCTGGCTGTGGCGCAAATTCCAGAAGATTCAGGCCACGGCCTTCGAGCCCCGGCCATGGTTCCGTCTTTTCACCGCCTCGGCCCTGCTGGCAGGCGGCTTGGTGGGCGCCTCTGGCCTGCTGTTCTTTCAGCTCCAGTCCTCCATCGCACTGGCCCTGTCCATTTTCCTGGGGCTGATCTCCCTGGGCGCGGTCGCCACCCATGCCGCGCATCGGCCCGCGCATCTGCTTTACGTGCTGCCGGCGGTGCTGCCGTTTTCCCTGCGCGCGCTGGCCGAACAGTCCCTCCCCTTTGTTGCCATGGGCCTGGGGGAACTGCTGTTCCTGCCCGTCACCTTGTCGCTGTCCAAGCGAACCTACCGGAAGCTGATTGAATCCATCGAATTGCGGTTTCACAACCAGCACCTGCTCGCGGAGGTGACCCGCCAGAAGGAGCTGGCCGAAAGCGCGCAGCGGCAGGCCGAACTGGCCAATGCCGCGAAGACGCGCTTTTTTGCCGCTGCCAGCCACGACCTGCGCCAGCCGGTACAGGCGCTGGAGTTCTTGGGGGCGGCGCTGGAGCAGTCGTTGACGGGGCGCGACAACCAGCCGCTGGCGGTGAAGATCCGCAGCGCCGGGCGTGAGTTGAGCGATCTGCTCAATGCGTTGCTGGATTTTTCGAAAATCGACGCCGGCGGGAGTAACCCGCTGCTGCGCGACTTTCCGCTGGCCCCCCTGTTCCAGCGCATGGCCGACGAGTTTTCGTCCCAGGCGGCAGCGCGCGGGCTGCAGTGCCGGGTGCGTTCGTGTTCGGCCTGGGTGCGCAGCGATGCCCTGATGCTGGAGCGCATTGTGCGCAACCTCATGAGCAATGCGCTCAAGTACACGCCGACAGGAAAGATCCTGCTCGGTTGCCGGCGCGTGGGGTCGAACCTGCGCATCGAGGTGCATGACACCGGCATCGGCATTCCACGGTATTTGCAGCAGGAGGTGTTCAGCGAATTCGTCCAGCTCGACAACCCGGAGCGCGACCGGCAAAAAGGCCTGGGTCTTGGCCTGGCGATTGTGGACAGCCTGGCGCGCCAGCTGGGGCATGTGCTGACCCTGCGCTCGGTGCCCGGGCGCGGCTCCCGGTTTGCCGTGACCGTTCCTCTGGGCGTGCCTTGCGAAGAAGCTGGCGAAGAGGCGCCGAGCGGGTGGAGCGACCTCCGCGGCGGCAGCGCGGCCCTGGTGCTGCTCGTCGAGGATGACCAACTGATCCGGGAAGGCGCCAGCCAGTTGCTGGAGAACTGGGGCTATGCGGTGCTGGCGGTGGAATCAGAGGCGCAGGCACTGGCGGCGCTGCGGCTCAAGGGGGTGCAGCCGGACGTGATCCTGGCCGACTATCGCCTGCGGGAGGGCAGCACGGGTGTGCAGGTTATCCAGTCCCTCCAGGCGCATTGCGGGTGCGCCGTGCCGGCGGCCATCATCACCGGCGACATTACGCCGGAGCATCTGGCGGCCGTCCGTGCGGCCGGCTTTCCCGTGCTGAGCAAGCCGCTGGCCGCGGCCAAGCTGCGCGCCCTGCTCGGCAATTTGCTGCGCGCGCCGAACCCCGAACCGGCCGCGGCCGCCTTAGCCCCGGGCGCGGGACTTGGCGCGCCAGCGCCCGAGCATTGACTCGACCTGGCCGCGCAGGGTCTGCGGCAGCTGGAGCTGACGGGTCTGGCTCAGCAGAAACTCGGCCATCAGGCGCTCGCTCAGCAAGCGTGTCAGCAGGCGGGAGATTGAAAAATTGGGCGCAAAGCGGCGTCCCACGGTGTCAATGACGCGCACCGTTCCCATCAGCAGGTTGAACAGCCCATGCGCCAGCCAGGAGACGGGCGTGTTCAGGCCCAGATCGCGCGCCGTCGCGTAGCTGCACAGATAGCGCGTCATCAGCACCGGAAACGCCTTGGGCACCGGCACCGGCATCACCCGTCTCACCGCCTGCATCAGGGCCGCGGTCAGCGCGGGGCGGCTGTCGGGCGGCACGTGGCGGGCGAGGCCGCGCTTCTTCATGGCGCTAAACAGCATTTCGGCCTGTTCCATGGTGTCGGCCATCAGCTCACGCTCCAGCCCCAGCACATGGCCCATCACGTTCCAGGCGTGCAGATAGGCCTCTTCGTCGGCGCGCGGCAGACCGATGCCCAACTGGCGCAAGCTGCGCAGGACGATGTAGTTGAAGGTCAGCAAGGTGTAGGCCTGCTCTTCCTGGTTGCAGGGCAGGCCCCGGTCGGCCAGGTCCCAGCCGTGGGCGAACAGCACCTGCTGCATGTCCTGCGCGTCGCCCAGCGCGGCCAGCGGCAACACCCGGCCGCGGGCCGGCGCGGTGGCAACGCCTTCGGCCGCCGGCACCAGCGCCTGCGGGTTCCCGCGCAGAAGCAGGTTGCGGATGGTGGCGTGGATCAGCCGCACCTTGAGGATTTGCGCGATGCCGCTGCCGCCGGAGGCCGTCAGGCCACCCGGCATCATCACCGGGAAGACCATGGCGGCCGTGGCGCGGATGCGGCGCTCGGCGTGATCTTGCAGTTGACCGGTCGTCTGCAGCACGGCCGCCATATCGGGCACCACATAGCATTCGGGCAGGCTGGCGCAGCACAGCAGCAGGCATGACAGCACGCCGAAGTCCAGGAACAACTGCTCGGCGCGCTCGATCTTGGCGGCATCGGCCCACGCGGGCAGCGCCTGGGCGCGGCGCACGTAGTCCTCCAGCAGCGCGGCGATGTCCGGCGGCGTCTGCGGATCTTCGACGCGCCAGTCGCGCAGGCTGGCGTTGTCCTGCCACTTGCCGAACAGCCGGTTGACGGCGGCCAGCCGTTGCCATTGCCGGGCATTGACGCGCAGCGCCTCCTCGCGGTCGGCGCTGTCGGGCACGGCGTTCCAGTCGCCCAGGATGCGGGCCACGACGTCGTCGGCCAGCGGGTCCGCCCGGTACCTCATGCTTTCGTACCGGGCCGGAGCCGGGGTTTGAACGTGGGCTTGCATGAGGCGTCTCCTGGTGCAGGCTGGTTATCTGCTGCGCCGCACCCGGAACAATTCATCCAGGATCAGGCAGGCCGCGCCGATGGTGATGGCGCTGTCGGCCACGTTGAAGGCCGGGAAATGCCAGCGGTGATAGTGGAAATCGACAAAGTCGATCACATAACCGTGCAGCAGGCGGTCGATCACATTGCCGATGGCGCCGCTCAGGATGCAGGCCATGGCGAATGAAAACAGCTTCTGGCCCGCGTGCGACCAGAGCAGCCACAGGATGAGGATCACGGCGGCCACGGCGATGCCGACGAAGAACCAGCGCTGCCAGCCCGAGGCCCCGGCCAGGAAGGAGAAGGCCGCGCCGCTGTTGTGCACCCGCACGATGTTGAGGAAGCTGGTGACGTAGGTGCTCTCACCGGGGTGGTAGTAGGCCAGGATCAGGATCTTGGCGAGCTGGTCCAGCAGCAGCAGGATGAAGGCCAGGCCCAGCCACTTGAGCATGCCGTGGGAAGAGGACTTGGCCATTATGCAAACCTCCGCTCTTCGCCGGCGCCATGCAGGTTGCTGGTGCAACGGCCGCAGATCGTCGGGTGCGCCGGATCGACGCCGACATCGTCGCGGTAGTGCCAGCAGCGCTCGCA
>Ga0210129_1000157_pt1 | contig 18183 bp, 20 predicted proteins | sample WestPond_Cattail_2_FD_185582 | JGI IMG/M metagenome (GOLD analysis project Ga0210129, IMG submission 185582) | Wetland microbial communities from the San Francisco Bay, California, USA, that impact long-term carbon sequestration -... | ecosystem: Environmental > Aquatic > Marine > Wetlands ... | reverse complement strand
TTTTTCCTGATTTGTGGTCTTGGTCTTATATCCAGTATCATTTCTGCCATCCTTGCCGCAATCATTCTTGTGGAGATTGTGTGCGCCCTGCCACTCGGACGGCCGGAAAAAATTGGGGTGACGGTGATCTCCTGTTTTTCAATTGGTCTTGGGGCTGTACTCACCCCGTTAGGCGAGCCCCTTTCCACCATCGCTATCTCAAAACTCTCTGGAGAACCTTACTACGCAGGATTCTGGTTCCTTTTCGATCTGCTGGGGGTCTATGTAATACCGGGAGTCCTTGCAATGGGTATTCTTGGGGTGGTTTTCTTACAGCGGCAAGGTACTCCCACGGAAGGGCTTGAGTGTAAACTCGTGCGTGAAAGTATCCGTGACGTCGTGATTCGTGCAGGAAAAGTATACCTGTTCATTATGGCACTGGTCTTTCTCGGGGCAGGGTTCACACCACTGATCCTTGAGTTTATTATCCAGATACCTGCCGAGGGACTTTACTGGGTGAATATTGTGTCGGCAGTTCTGGACAATGCAACCCTTGCGGCAGCAGAGATAGGGCCACAACTCGACTTGATCCAGATAAAAAGCGCTTTAATGGGGCTTTTGATCGCAGGAGGTATGCTGATCCCCGGAAATATCCCCAATATCATCGCAGCGGGCAAAATGGGAATTACCAGCAAGGAATGGGCAAGATACGGGGTGCCACTCGGGTTTGTCCTTTTATTGATCTATTTTGCAATCCTTTTTGTGCCCACGTACATGGGCATTACCTGAACACTTTTTTTATAACCGGTGGCGGTTTTACGAGACCGATGCCACAAGGTTGTCAACGTTCCGGAATTTTTACAGAATTATTTAAAAAAAAAAGTTTTCGAAAGGAATGATCCGGATCCCCGCAATCGTTATAGCCAAGACAACTCCGGAAGTTATCCGGTACTTTTTGTTATAATCCCACAGGAAACTATTTATCAAACTTATTAGGTATAGTCAAATTGATATAAAAAAGTGTTTGTCTTGGTTGTATGGTAAGCGATATCACAAAAACGATCAATGCATTGCGTTGCACTGCCGTCGGGCGATGCCGGGAGCGGCTCGAGCAGGCTGCCATGAAAGCCAAAGGTATCCTTAAAAACGGACAGCAGGAGGAAAAGAAAGAGACGCCTCCTCCCTGCGAAGAACAATACGGTGTGACATCTCTCATGAAACGCAAGCATGGTTTGTAATGGAGGATATATGGAAGAGGAAAAGACTCTGCTGCAGCAGATACGGGATAAAGAACAGGAGTTTTCCAAAAAGATCGAAACGGTAAAACAAGAAACTGATGCACAAATCGCAGCTGCGAGGACCGAACAGGAGCGGACGATACGTGATGCCGAACGATCAGGAAAGACCGCAGCTGATGAATCATACCGGAAGGATAGGGAAAAGACTGAAAGCGAAATCGGAAAGATGAAAAAAGCATCCGTCATTGAAACAGAAGCCGCAAGAGTAACAGGTGAAAAGAATCTCCCGCCCGCGGTGGAAAAAATCGTAGGTTATGTGACCATGGAGTAGTCCGGATAGTACTCGCTGAGGGATATGCTGCAGAAGATGAAAAGAATCCAGGTAATAGGGCCAAAAAAGGAGTTCAACCACGTAGTTGATCTTTTATATCACGAGGCAACTATTCACCTTGAAGATGTCAGCCAGTGTGTCTCGCCGGAAGAAATTCATCTCTCCAAGGTCGAAAAGGGAAAAACCGTAGAAATCGCAGAAATAGTAAGCAAAATTTCCGTGATCCTGGCCACTCTTCCAAGAATTCCTGATGATGCAGCAGCTCAGGCACGTATTGACCGCGAACTGCTGGGAAAAAACAGGGATGAAATAATTCAGCAGGCAAAAGATGTAATCCATGAACTAGAATACGTCACAAAAGATCTTGCAACAAAGAAAAGCGATCTGAAATTGTCCATTACTACACTGGAAAGATATGCAAAAGTCCTCAATATTATCCAACCCATGGAACGTGAGATCCCCGTTCTCGAAAACTATGAAGTGACTATTCTTCTTATACAGAAACAGTTTGAGGATGTGTTAACCCTCATCAGAGAGGAGATGGCGAAGATCACAGGGAACCGGTTTGAAATGTCCTCGACTTCAGTGGATGAGGAGACACTCGCCACCCTTATGATCTTCCATAAGCGCTATTCCCAACAGGTCCATTCATTTATTTTTTCGGTTAACGTTAACGAAGTCCGTCTTCCGCAGGAATACATGGGTAAGCCGTTTTATGAGATGTTCGCCGGGATTGAAACAGATAAGCTCCAGAAAACCAGAGAGATAACATTGATTGATGAAAAACTTTCCAGGCTTTCCATCGCTTGGTACCAGGAATTGGCAGTACTTAAAAAGACATTTGAAGATATCAGCGAGGAACTCGAGGAGTTCAATAAATTCGGTTATTCCGAATTCATGTTTGTCGTTATGGGATGGATCCCAAAAAAATTTCTGTCAAGAATAAAAGACACCGTAAAAAACGCATATGGTGACACAGTAATCATCCAGGAACTGAGTGTAAGCGCCGAAGAGATGGAAAAAGCCCCTACCTTTTATGATAACTCCCGTTGGGTGAAACCATTTGAATCCATCATGCAGCTGGTCCGCCCTCCTAAGTATAGAGAGATCGACCCTTCCCCCTTCCTTGCTATCTTTTTCCCGATTTTTTTTGGGATTATGGTAGGTGACGTTGGGTACGGGCTGGTTATCCTTGCCTTCGCACTGATTATAAAAAACAAGTTCAGGACAATAGAATTTGTAAGAAACATCGCAGATATCCTGACAATCTCGGCAATATCGACAATAATTTTTGGATTTATTTATGGCGAATTTTTTGGGGATTTCGGAGAGATAATGGGCTGGCTGCACCCGGTGTATTATCTTGGTGTGACATGGAACCGGCTGGAAGCAATACTACCCATGCTTATATTAGCCATCGCAATCGGAGTTATCCATGTCTTTTTAGGTCTGATCATCGGGATTATCAACGAAGTTACCCGGAAAAACAAAAAACACCTTGCAGAAAAGGTGGGGATGCTGCTCGCACTTTCGGGATTCATCACCATCATTTTCCTCGCTCTTGGGATGATTCCGGCATGGGTGCTCTACCCCGCTGTCATTATGGTCATTGTTGCACTTTTGTTAATTATTTATGGCGCCGGCGCTATGGGCCCCTTGGAGGTTATGAGTGCCGTGGGAAATATTCTGTCCTACTCCAGGCTGATGGCAATTGGTCTGGCATCTGTGATTCTGGCTTTTGTGGCAAATAAACTCGGCGGAGAGATGGAAATTTTGGCTTTGGGGATTCTCATAGCGGTCCTCCTGCACACGATGAATATTGTTCTTGCCATGTTTTCTCCCTCAATCCACTCTATGCGACTGCATCTTGTGGAATTCTTCTCGAAATTTTATACAGGAGGGGGCATTGCGTATAAACCTTTCAAAAAAGAGACAAAAAGTGGTATTGAACCTCCCTTACCAGGATAGCCAGATACTCTTTTAGGGTTGCGGGGTTTTTTTCTTTGCGGCTTTTTTCTTTCTCTCGATAATCGTTTTTACTTTCTTTAGTCTGAATAGATCCTCTCTCTCGCGCTCCTCAATTGCATTTTTGATGTATTTTGCCTGATTTTTCAATTCAGGAATCAGAATCTGTTCAAGAGCGTTTACCCGACGCCTGTTCATCTGGATTTCCGCACCAAGTCTTCTCATGGCAGTTTCTGTTTCAGCTAGCTCAATGAGAAGATCCAGTTCTGCTTCAAATCGCTCCGCAGTCTCATCGATTCTGCCACTTGTTGATATGATACCGTATCCCCTCTCCAGCATGCTTTTTGAGACGCGTTTTTTCTCAATAACCGGAACAGGTACACCCATAATGTTTTTCCCGCTGATATCTACAGTAATAGATCTGCGGGTGGCAAATGAGGCAGATTTTAATGCAACCGGGTCATCAACCGACTGCGCTATCAGGAGAGCAAGGTCCGCGGAGCGCGAAACCTGCTCAAGTTCTTCTCTGGAGTTTGAAACGGTAGTTAAAATTTTAAAAAATTCCTGTATGAGTGCATCCATTTTTTCCCGCAGGAGATCCCGACCCTGTTCCGCAAGTTTTATCTGAGCCTTTTTTTTCATCAGCTCCATTCTCGTCGGTTTTACCTGCTCCATACCTTATCCTTCCTTCTCTCTGTGCGCAGGATGATAATGTTGGATGTACTCGGGTTTAATCCGCTTAAGCTCATCTTCCGGGAGAATAGCAAAGAGGTCCCAGGCAATCGAAAGAGTTTTTTCAATGGCACGTTCTTCATCCCCCTGAGATATGAAGCGTTTTTCTATCTCATCTGCAAACTTCAGATATTTTTTGTCCATCTCAGTGAGGGCTTCTTCCCCAACGATAGCAACGAGCCTGCGGAGGTCTCTTCCATAAGCATAGGATGCGTACAGCTGGTCAGCAACCCCCCGGTGGTCTTCCCGGGTTTTTCCCGGACCTATCCCAAGATTCATAAGCCTCGAAAGGCAGGGTAGTGCATCCACCGGCGGGTCTGCACCCCTACGATAGAGGTCACGGGAGAGTACAATCTGCCCTTCGGTAATATACCCGGTCAGATCCGGGACCGGATGGGTAATATCATCATCCGGCATCGTCAGGATGGGGATCTGCGTAATGGAGCCGGTTTTTCCTTTCAGCCTGCCGGCCCGCTCATAAATCGACGAAAGATCAGTGTACATGTAGCCAGGATACCCACGCCTGCCAGGTACTTCCTCGCGGGCTGTGGAGATCTCCCGAAGGGCTTCGCAGTAATTGATCATGTCGGTAAGGATCACCAGCACGTGAAGGTTGTGGGTGAATGCCAGAAATTCGGCGACCGTGAGCCCGCAGCGAGGTGCGGCAAGGCGTTCAACGGTTGGATCATCTGCCAGGTTCATGAAAAAGACCACACGTTCCAAAGCGCCGGTGCTTTCAAAATCCCGTATGAAGAAGGATGCTTCCTTATGGGTGATTCCCATTGCCACAAAAACGACCGCAAACTGTTCCCCCTCTCCGAGGACTTTTGCCTGCCGTGCAATCTGTGCGGCAAGTTTGCTGGCGGGAAGACCGGAACCGGAGAAGATGGGCAGCTTCTGACCACGTACAAGGGTATTCAGACCGTCTATCGTTGACATACCAGTCTGGATGAAATCCGCAGGTTTATCCCGGGCTGAGGGATTTATGGGAGTTCCAGCGATATCAAGAACGGATTCCGGTATAATATCGGGGCCTCCGTCACGTGCCTTTCCGACACCATTGAACACCCGGCCCAGCATATCAAGGGATACATTGAGCCGGGCGGGTTCACCCGTGAACCTGACCTTGGTTACCTGGGTGTCAATTCCCCGGGTTCCTTCAAATACCTGGATCACAGCCATTTCTTCTGAGATGTCAAGAACCTGCCCGGTCCGTTCATCTCCATCCTTAAGAAAAATCCTGACAATCTCCCCAAATGAAGCCCCTTTAACATTGCTGACAAAGATCAGGGGCCCTGATACATAATTTATAGTCTGGTAATCTTTGGTGAGGAGAGAAGCCTGCTTCATTTTTCCACCTCGAGCGTTGCGAGCTTATTGCTGATATCATCAATCATTTTCATGATGCTATCAAGGTCCTGAATATTCTTCATTCGCCCAATGTTTGTTTTGAGGGGAAGTGTCTGGATTTGTTTTAAAGAGATTCCCCGGTTCATCACCTCATTTACCTGGGCATAGTATGTCATAATCACCTTGAGCATGAGGTACTGCTTTTCCATGGGGCAGAACGAATCGGTGTCGCTGTAGGCGCTCTGCTGGAGGAAGTCCTCACGTATCATCCTCGTTACTTCAAGAATTGCTTTTTCGCTCTCGGGTAACGCATCGGGACCGACCAGCTGGACGATTTCCTGGAGTTCGACTTCCTTTTGTAAAAGATACATGGTCTTTTCCCTAAGATCCCGCCAGTCTTTTGCTACATGCTCGATATACCAATCGCCGATACTGTCAAGATACAAGGAGTAACTTTTGATCCAGTTGACCGAAGGAAAATGCCTGCGGTAGGCGAGATTTGTATCCAGAGCCCAGAATGTCCCGACAACTCTCAGGGTGTTCTGGGTGATGGGTTCAGAGAAGTCTCCCCCGGGGGGCGACACAGCGCCAACAACAGTAACAGAACCCGTTCGCTCTCCTGAACCGACGCATACGACCCTACCGGCGCGTTCATAAAATGCGGAAAGCCGTGTAGCGAGGTAGGCCGGATATCCCTCTTCACCGGGCATCTCTTCCAGTCGTCCTGATACTTCACGCAGCGCCTCACCCCACCGGGAAGTTGAATCTGCCATCAGTGCAACATCGTACCCCATATCCCGGAAATACTCTGCGATGGTAATTCCGGTATAAATCGATGCCTCCCGAGCAGCAACCGGCATATTAGAGGTGTTGGCGATAAGGATTGTCCGTTCGATAAGCGGGAGATTTGTCCGGGGATCTATAAGTTCAGGGAATTCGGCAAGGACATCTGTCATCTCATTCCCGCGTTCGCCACACCCGATGTATACCACGATCTGCGTGTCAGACCATTTGGCAAGCGTCTGTTCTGATACCGTCTTTCCGGTCCCAAAACCACCCGGAATCATAGCTGTGCCGCCTTTTGTTACAGGGAAAATGCAATCAAACACTCTCTGGCCGGTGATCAGCGGCAGTATAGGATCCAGCTTTTTTTGTATTGGTCGTGGGATCCTGACTGGCCAGACCTGCATCATAGACAACGGGATCTTGCCATCCAGGGTGCAAACGATCTCTTCGACCGTAAACGAACCGGTTTTAATAGTAGTCACAGTCCCGGAGATTTTATGGGGAACAAGGATCCGGTGCTCGAAATGGAATTCCCTGACAGTCCCGATCACATCACCTTCAGAAACGGTATCGCCTTTTTTGACTGATGCAGAAAACTCCCATTTCTTCCGGCGGTCAAGCCCGGGAGCTGAAATTCCCCGTTCAATAAAATTTCCGCATTTTTCAAGGAGCACCGGAAGCGGGCGCTGTACACCGTCATAAATGGAGGCGAGAAGGCCAGGGCCGAGTTCGACAGAGAGGGGGGTCTCCGTGTTCTCTACTTTTTCGCCGAGGGTAAGTCCCGTCGTATCTTCATACACCTGGATAACCGCATCGTTTCCTTCCAGGCGTATAATCTCCCCTCTCAACTCCTCATTGCCGACTTTGACCACATCATACATTTTTGACCCGTTCATTTCGCGGGCGATAATGACTGGGCCGGAAATTCTTGAAATTGTTCCAGAAATCATACCTTCACTTCCTCAGGACGATGTTATAGCCAATTGCCTTTCTTAAGAGCCGTTCGATATACGATCTTCTGTCGACTTCCTTTGATTTCGAAGGAATGGGGATGATGAGCGGGCGGGCCAGTTTTTCGATACGGGTCATCAGTTTCTCATCAAGTGCAAGCATGAACTCCTCGTTTATGGCAACGATCCCGATATCGTCTTTGTATAACAGAGGCGAGATAACTTTTTTCGCTTCCTCCGGACTATCCGCTTCCTGCACTTCAACTCCTGCCAGCCGGAAACCCGAAGCACGATCGCTATCTGTAACGACCACAAATTTATACATACACCAGTTCCTCTTTGAGCTGTTCATCGGGAAGATCTACCGTTTTACATCGTGAAATGATCCGGATATTGGTTATTTCGTTATATTTTGCCCAGAAATATCCAATAACTGAAGCAATACTCAGGGGATCACCCAAAAATGCACTTACTCCTTTTTTAATCAGGAATTTTTCCAGTTGTTTTTCAATGACGGAAATTTTTTGTGTTTTTATGGCGATTTCGGGAACATCTGCGACGAACTGGTACGATGTTTGATCCAGTGCTTTGAGAACCTCTTCAATCGAGTGTAAGGTAGTAAATTGATTCAATTTTTTCGGAGTGAGTTCCTTACCTCCCTCAATCAGAAAATCCTGAGCTTCTTCACTACTGACGTGATCGCGGATCATACGTAGAAGGGTCCTGATGTTTACAACGTCAATCTCTGTTGCAAGAATATCACCGATCAGGATAGTGTTGTATGACTTGGTTTTTACTGATTCCAGGGCTTCCTTATAATAATATTTGTCAAGTGCGCATTCAAGTATAGCAAGATCGCCTTTTTCAAAAAACTCAGGAAATTTTTCCGTTAAGGGTTTTGCATACACGATTCCCCAGGTTGCAAGCATATCGATGACCGCTCTGACATCTGGTTGCCTGACAAGTTCTTTGAGTGTCACCTCGTCAAGTTCCCCGGCAGGTACAAGACAGTCAAGAATTTCTTCATTGGTTACATGGATGTTTTTCCCACGGAGAATGGTTTTAATGTTCTGGACATCCCAACGGTGCAGGAATATCCTGATGAACCGTTCCGCTTCGCTTTCCCTTACGTACTCGAGGATTTTTTGAAAGGTTCTGATAAAATTTTTTCTCAATGCATATTCAACACAAAGCACACCCTGGTACAGAACTTTTGCTTCTATAATATCCTCCTTATACGGAGTTTTTTCAAGATCAGAAATGAGAGAATCAAGATCGGGTTGAAAAATCAAATCTTCGAGTGTGTGACGGTCAAGAAGACGGCTTTTCATTCCGCGGATTCTTGCATTCACGTACCCGTAATCCATGTCAATCACCGTACAGAACTGCATAAATTTCGAGTTTTTTTTGCTCCTTGACCCGCTGCAACCGTGATTCAAAAGTATTTGAAATTTTTACGGATTCATTCATGGTGCTGACAATAAGACCACCTGAACAATTGAGGTCCGCAACGATTTCACCAGACAGATGTAATTCAGACAGTATCTTTTTTATGAGTTTTTCATCCCGTTTGTCAATATGGATTCGGAACGTCTCTGCTCCCAACGCTCCGACTGCTTCCCGGGCAAGGTTTTTTAAGATATCCGGATATTTCGCATCCTTCCGTACGTACATCAGGCGTTTTTCCGCGTCACCAAATGCTGTTGAAAAGATCGCTTCTTTGGTTTTGATCAGTTTTTCCTTATTCTCACCTTTGGTAAGGTAGATGAGTTTGTTTCTCTCAATTGTTGCGGCCTTCTTTGCTTCAGCCAGAAGTGACTGCTGTATAACAGTTACCTGGTTCTTTGCATCTTCAGAAATTAATCCTACAGCACTGCGTGCTTTTTCTCTGAGCTCGCGCTCCTTTTCCTGTGCGCTCTCCTCAACAGATTTTAACAGGTTTTCATATGCCATTGCTTCACCCGCGTATATTAACAGGTTTTCAATATCCTGATGGTCTTATTGACTGCACCCGTTTATTCCCGGTTCGGGAGCCCGAAGAAAAATCGTTCTTTAAGGGAATGCGCTGTATTCAATAAGCTAATACTTTCGTGAAATTACTTAACCATCAGGATAATCATCGATGCTATCACAAATCCGAGTATGACTAGTGTTTCAGGAATTGCTTCGATGATGATGATTGACCCGGCTGTTTCAGGCTTTTCTGCAATCGCTCCAGCTCCTGCTGCACCAATCCGTGATTGTGCCCATCCTGTTGCAATTGCACCTGCAGCAAATGCGATTGCCGCACCAATTGGAACCTCCCAACCAACCATTTTTTTAATCCTCCCTATGATAGTATCCTAACAATTCATCTACGATAAAAGTATCGTGTAGAATCGTGACAAATTATGAGCAAAACTGAAAAATAGTAATAATGTTTGTTATATTGTTCTGCTTAATATATTATCAAGCGATTTCAGCTGCTGATTGGTCAGGGGGGGCTTAGCTTTTACTGCTTTTCCAATGGTTATGAGTTCACTGATTTCATGTAGTGATAATTTTGAGAAACTATAAGTCGCCCATCGATGACGGTCGATCGATGTCCAGACTTCTCCCAGAATATCTTTGAGAACTTCGGAATCGGACAGAGAAACAGAATTCCAGTCATTTCCCATCCTGTGCCGTATCTTCTCTAAAGCATCTTCGACCACCTTTTCTTTTTGGATCTGAAACAGCCTTCTTCCCAGTGTATCTTCAGTAGTTCCGGACATAGAGAATAATTTGTGGGAATTATTCCTCTAATGGTTAATATTGTTTTCCGCAAAATCCGGTAAAATCCGGCCCCATCCTTTGGCAAAAATTTTTTTTATTTAAGAATGTGAAGACCGGGACACCCGCATATCGCCACAAAGTATATAGATAGGGAATGGGATTGATTCATCATCCCCAAATGAGTTAGTGGAGGAGAACACAATGCCGGATGTATCGCAGAAAGAAGTGGGAAGGCGGATGTACCATGTACACCGGGTAAAGACAGTAGAAGAGGCCATAAAAAAAATTAAACATGGGGTTGGATCAGACTGGAGCACATTCACAAAGGAAGAGATTGATTTGCTGAATCATCTGTTGCAGTGTACATGGAACGTTGTAGATCAGAAGGTTTGGGATAAGGTACCATTTGGCAGTATGACGAAAAATGAGGTCAGAGAAGTCCTTTCATACGGAGAGGGCGTCAGTCCGGGAAAGAACCCGGAGCCGGCTTCAGTCGAGGAGATTAAAAAAATACTGCTCTCTCTCAGGTAATACCTCACTTTTTTTTGTTCATATCTACGATGTTGCCACTTCCACGCACTCTTCAATCGAGCCAACCCGGGTAACAGCACCGCACATATCCGGTACATAGGCAAGCGCTTTACCGCTGTTTACCATAATTGCCGGGTATTGTTCCATCACGGGTGAGACTACCATACAGGTATCGGCATAGACCCGTGCTCCACTTCTCTCAATGACATTGACAGTCATGCTATTGTTATCTATGACTCCCTGTGCGGCAAAGACATAGAAGGGTTTTGTGACAGTTTTACCTTTCAGGAGCCGGGCAATATCAATAAGTTCGGCAGGTGAGCAGTGCGGGCAGCCAACAGCAACGGCGTCGACGGGAATGTCGGTAAAAATCTGGTCGATCTCGTCGGGTTCAATACTGATGATCTCAAGATCTGAAATAGTGAACCGGTTCTTCCTGGCCTCCGGGGTTACACCCTTGACATGATAGAGAGCCACCGCCCCGGTTGCCGCCATTGCAGCTCCGAGTGCTTTGAGCTGGTCATTATCAGGAGTAATCCCCAGAAAATACGGTATTTTATTTCCCACCAGTTTCCCGGTATGATAGCCAAGCGCTCCGTAGCGGGCAATGCCCCAGTCGTTTTCATCGGATTTTACTTCAATGACAACGTCGGGGTTGCGGTTTTTATCAAGATGTAACCCGTAACAGGGGGTTTTTCCAACCAGGGCAGCAGCAAGTGCACCCGGTCCACCCTCCCTGTTTGTCCGTGCTCCAATGACCGAGTTGGCGTAGCTGACCGCTGATGATTCAGACCATGCGAGATGATCCCCAAAGGAGGTTTCATGCAGGTAATAGGGAGTGCAGGTACATTCAAGGTTCACCCCGAGCCGTTCATATGCCCCGATCACTGCCTGCTGTCGCTCCGCAAACACAGGTTCGATACCCATCTCCTTCCAGCGTCCACGCGGCATGCCAATGGGATTCAACACCGCCGGGACTACTGCACGGGCATCAAGACTGGAAAGCCATGCAAGACCGTATTCACCAATTGTTTTGTAGGATGCCCCGCTGACCTGTGCACTTCTGATCCTGACAAGACGTTCTGCTCCAAAGACCTTCCCCAGAGCTACGAGGAGTTCAAGCATCTTTTGCAGGGTCTCGCCATTTTCACCGGCAAGCATCTTCTCTTCATCGGAGGCGAGATACATCTGGTTCACCAGGTCGCACGCGAAAATTCATCCTCGCGTCCAAGCACCATGGTCGCATCGACCCCGACTTTCACATTAGTTCCATCCTCGAGCTGGCAGGGATCGAGTGATGACCCCCGAACACCAGTGATCACCATGACATCACGGTCACCGCTTACGCGAGTTGCGATTGCATACTCAACGTCAAGGGGATCATTCGGATCGATATCCTCGTCAACGATAACAACATGTTTTAACGAGGTGTGGGCGGCAAATGCTGCCATAATTGCATTTTTTGCATCGCCCTGCGTACTTTTTTTAATCTGGATAACCGCATGGAGATAGCCGCAACCACCTTTGGTAAGCACAACGTTCCTGACTTCGGTCACTCCGGCAACCCCTCGATAAATTTTTGGTTCATAGGGTGCACCCATCAGCATTTTATGTTCATCACCACCAGGCAGAATACCGTGATAGATAAAGTCAGGTTTTAGGTGCATACCGGTAAATTCAATCACCGGTTGCTGTCTCACGGGATCATAGGTTCCGGTAATATCAACAAAAGGTCCCTCTTCAGTGATTTCCCCCCCTATATATCCTTCCAAGACTATCTCGGCATCCGGGACAAGTACACCGTTCCCGCACTGCCGGACTGTCATTTCACCTCCCAGAAGTTCAGCCGCAAAACCAAGTTCCATCCCGAAGGGGATACGGGTGCAGCTGGCAAATGTTACCGCTGGATGAGTCCCGATGGTTACCGCGATGGGCAGTTTCTCGCCCTTTGCCAATGCTTTTCCCAGCATCACATGGGTATGCCTGCCCTCAACAAGACGTGCGACAACCCGGTGGTTGTCCAGTACCTGCATACGGTGAATGGACGCATTCTCTACACCGTCAAAACGTGAAAAGACAATCCCTGAGGTAAGATACTTCCCGGCGTCCTTGGGGAAATGGTGCATGATGGGAATTATGGAGAGATCGGGTTTTTTCATCGTGATTATGCCTGCCGTTTTTACCTTTCCATCAAATTTCGCATCGGCAAGCGTTTTTACCATCCCCTTCTCATCCATACCAAGGGCAATGGAGAGAGCGCGACGGCTCGCGGTGAGGTTCATTACTGCCCGGGCTCCTTCGATCTTATGGAAAAACAGGAGTTTGTCTGTTGAGGCCGCCATCTTTGGCGCCTGCATATCAGCTGAAACAGGCTCTTCTACATCAATAACGAGCTCGTGTTCCCGCATTTTCTGTATGAAGTCACGCATCGTAACCGCTCCAGCGCTTTGCAAGTGTATGTTCCACCTCAAGATGATCGAGTATGCGGGCGACGACCATGTCAACCAGATCATCAATCGTTTCCGGATTATTGTAGAACCCGGGACAAGCCGGCATAATCGTAGCCCCGGCATCCTCCGCAGCAAGCATGTTCTTCAGGTGAATCTTTGAGAGGGGGGTTTCCCTTGTGACCAGAATACAGGTACGGTGCTCCTTAAGGCAGACATCTGCAGTACGGGTGAGAAGGTTGTCTGCATATCCCATAGCAATTGCTGCAAGCGTCTTTGCGCTGCAGGGAATTACTACCATACCGTCAAACCGGTTGGATCCGCTGGCAATCGGTGCCGCAATCTTGTTAATCGAATAGTATGTTGCATTGAACCCTTCAAAGGTAACTCCTTCGTGAGCGGCAATCTGCTGCGCAACATCCGAAACGATAATGTGAACCTTCGCCTCCCTGCAGAGAACCTCGAGCAGTCGTCGTGCATAGCACACCCCGCTCGCACCAGTCACTCCGATAACAAACTCTTTTTCCATGGTATCCTCGCGCTCTCCTGTGATACCAATGTCTGATTCAGGATAAAAAGAGTTTATGCCGGAATCCTCCAAAAAAAATTCAAAAAAATCATTTTGTTTTTGGTGGCGCAAAGAAGCGGTACCGCACGTGTGCTTCTTCCACGCGACGTGCATGTGTTGGGTTAAGATCCCGGCGCGCTTCAACCACGAGAGTATTGAGAATATTGTGAAGGCGTAATGTATCGTAATCCTTGTCCTTGTGTTCATTTAAAAAGTCTAAAAGATCGCTTGTGCTCTTGAGCACACCGGAACTTCCCACGAGATTCAGGCGGTTAAGTGTAATGGCAAGGTTCTTTTTTGCATTATCCATTTTGTAAGGATCACCGGTGGCGAGGTTCAGCTCGGTAATAGCATTCAACAGATCAGTATAGACCTTGAGTTTGTAGGAGCTTTCATGCATCCTGCGCTCAGCTCCACGAAGTTTTAACAGCATAATAGTCATGACAACAACAATTGCTACAACACCACATATCACAACAATCCAGTCTTCTATCATTTCATTCACCTCAACAATCAGGGGTTCCTCTTTGCCACGGTAACATCCACTTTAACCCGGTTTCCTCTCATCTCGATTTTGTAAGGTCCGGTATTATACATTGGTATCAGGTGCTTGAGCTCAAAACCATTGGTACGACCATATCCGTAGATATCTGTCTGCCCTGTATCAGTATTGGTAACATTCATCTCGAACCAGCTATAAACAACGTTATCTGTCAGTGGAAGCACATCAAACTCAATTCCCCACGAGGGTGTGTCTACGCGGATCTCTTCTGTATAAATTTGACTCTCATTCTGGAAGGCATACGTCTTCTTCAGGTAATGATCGCTCATGGAAAACGAGGGTTTTGGAGGGGGACCCGTTGGGGTTTGTGCTATTTCTGATGTTTGTACTGGAGTGGATGCCGGGGGGGTTCCAGGTACCAGTCCCTGAATACATCCGGCACTGATTGCTCCCGCAAAGATGAGTATAAGAAAGATGAATAGCCTGTTTTTCATATGGGTGAGTGTTGGGAGATAGTAATATAATATTTTTTATTAATGTATTGCAGGAAGTTATTGAAAATACATCGTGTTGCTTTATTTCGGGCGTTCGTTCATCATGTGCCATCATTCTTGCTATTAAACACTGACCTGATCTTTGTACAGGAAATTTCAACATTTATTCCGACTTTAATCCGGAAGCCGGAAACTGCCCATACACCTTATGGTAGTAATCGTATCCTATGAAGAATGATATAAGAATTTTACCGAGATTTTACACGGTCAAAGATAATTTCTGTTACAGATCAAAATTGATACGTTTTACCAGAAATCCGTTAAAACAGTGTATTCTGGCGTGTCGGTTTTTTCAGGTGCAGAACCTCGCAGCCTACTTCTGCAACCAACTCCCTGTGTTCGGGGAGGGTATACACACCGAGGCGCCACTGTTCCCTTCGGGTGATATTGAGAGTCCGGATGCGAGGAGAGATCTCGTTAAAACCAACAACAGTATGGCGGTTCTTTACCCGAACTCCAAGTGACATCTCACGGGGAGTTGAGGGAATATCTACAAGGACCTCATGCGGAAGGAGGCCGGCCTTTGATGCGATTTTTGTCGCGAATTCCCGGCTTTTTTCTATGGGCACTCCCTGCTCAAATAGCGGGGTACTTACCCGATCGTTACCCGCATAAATTGCCCGTTTATAGAGCCGGCGCTCATAAAGGCGGAGGGCAAGGTCACAGGCAACAGGATTTTCTGAGGTACGCAATGCATGTATACAGGTCGCGTCATCCATCTGAAAGAATTGCCGGGAGACCTCTTTTTCTCCACCATCGAGATGTTCCAGTACTGCCAGCTGGAACATGCTCTCTCCAATCCGACTTACATGATGATAATACACGGTCGGCCGCATGAGTGTACGTGCAATGAGAAGTGATTCGGCCGCATTCACCCCATTCTCATCAAGAACTGTGCCCTCGCTGGTCCGGATCAGGTGCCGGATAAGGCGCTGCGCATCGACTGACCCATAGGGAGCACCGGTATAATAAGCGTCCCGAAGAAGGTAATCCATCCGGTCTACATCCAGATCCCCGTGAATTATTTGGGACAATGTATGTTTTCCTTTGACAACAGCACAGAGTTCTTCAGGATCAATCCCCCATTTACAAAGCACACTTCCCACCTGTTCCTCGACAATAATTTGAATATCGTCATGGGTTCGATGCAGGAATTTTTCCATAAGCGGTTCACTCGCATGGGAGAAAGGGCCGTGTCCGATATCATGGAGAAGTGCTGCAGCGACGACAAGAGTATGCTCGCTTTCAGAAAGCCCGAATCTGTTTGAGGCCACATCCGCAAGAAACATAGTACCGAGCGAGTGTTCAAAACGCGTATGATTGGCACCGGGATACACAAGGTACGAAAAACCGAGCTGTTTAATGTAGCGGAGGCGTTGCAGCGCCTGAGAATCAAGCAGGGCTAATGCAAAATCCTCGACCTCAACGTATCCATGGACCGGGTCTTTTATTATCTTCACGATTTCACTAAAAGAATCTTCATATATCATGCATTAAAGTATTGAGTAATGATCACGTTCCTTTCTGGGGGGACAGGGACCCCGAAGCTCCTGCGAGGAATGCAGAAGGTGATGGACCGTCATGAAATCTCTGTCATCGTTAACACTGCCGAGGATATATGGATATCGGGAAATCACATCTCTCCAGATCTCGACACGGTTATGTACTTGTTTGCCGGTATTCTCAATACCGATACATGGTGGGGAATCAGGAACGATTCATTTACAACCCACGAAGAGATTACCCGGCTGGGCATTGATGAGTTTATCGCTATTGGTGACAGGGACCGTGCTGTGCAGATCGCCCGCGGTGAGATGATACGAAACGGGATGCGGCTGACCAATGCCACAAAAATTCTCTGCGACCGGTTCGGTGTCCGGGAGAATGTACTACCCATGACAGATACTGAAGTGACAACACAGGTAAAAACAGATCTCGGCCTGATTCATTTTCAGGAATACTGGGTACGGGCAAAAGGTAAGATCGAAATAGAGCAGGTAGTGAGAAGTTTTAATGAACCCCCTGTGGCAACCGAGGATGTCCTTGCAATAATTGGAGCAAGCGATGCGGTGGTGATCGGGCCGTCCAACCCTATCACCAGTATTTCCCCGATTCTTGCTTGTGAGGGAATGAAAACTGCCCTGAGTGATAAATTAGTGATAGCAGTGAGTCCGTTTATTGGTAATTCTCCGGTCAGCGGTCCTGCAGGAGCTCTCATGAAGGCGGCTGGATTCGAACCCAGCTCATTGGGGACAATAAACTGCTATGAAGGGCTCCCCGATATATTCGTGCAGGATATCCGCGATCCGATAGAGGTTAGCAATTCTTCCAGGTTTGACACGCTCATGGTTGATGAAGATAAGAGTGTCGCACTCGCTCAGGAAATCCTGCGCCTGACTAGGTGTTGTTGATCGACTGTCAGGACGTTTTTTCCGGGACAATTTTTTTGCAAACCTATATAATGCTGTACAATAACGGTATCGTGAGAGATATGAACATAAAAATGGACGGGAAGATTGTTGTTTCAATGTTTGTATGCTGTGTGTTAATCTCCGGATGTATATCAAGTCAGGAAAAAGGCACCGTTCAACTTGCATCATCACCTTCCGGTGCTCAGGTATATCTTGACAACCAGTATCAGGGAAGCACACCAAGCACTATTTCCAATGTGGAACTAGGAAATCATACACTTGAATTCCGTTATCCCGGCTATCAAAGCTGGTCAACAGCCATTTTGGTTTCGTCAGGCACATCTCATTATTATGCTGCATTAATACGTCTTCCTGATACTCAGGTGCCTCAGGACAAAACTCCACAAATCGTGCCATCACCACCCGTAGTTACCGTCCAGGCGAGTAAAGACACCATGATTATTGGAGACTCGATTCTGTTTACAGGAACAAGTTCCGGCACTGATAGCGTTTTATTGACACTATACGGGCCAGGATATTACACTTATGGGGTGCTTCTTGATAAACCAAAAGTAAATTCCGCAGGTTCTTGGAGTTATACCTGGAATCCAGGATTTTCTATCCAGTCGGGTTCGTATACTCTTGTAGTGGAGGACGCAAAAAAAACTACATCCGGCAGGGTTGAATTTTCGACGGTTGGCGGGGGGGTTGTATCTATTGCAGCAAGTTCTTACGCAGCTGCACCCGGAGAGTCCATCACATTTTCGGGTCAATGTACTACTGGTGCTCAAAATGTTTTACTTGTATTATATGGACCTGCACGGTACTCCAGCGGTGTTGAATTAGGTTCGTTTTCTTGTTTGGCCGATAAAACATGGAATTTTAAATATTCTCTTGAAAGTTACATGCCTGCAGGTTATTACACCATGTATGTGTATGATCTCCCAAAAACGACGTCCGGTACTATCCAATTCACGGTTGGTTTCACCTCCTAGTCAAAAAAATACAGCGAAGGGTACTCCCCCTATTCCTTTTCTGAAATTTCACCCGGGAATATCTGATGTACCGGTCAAACAAAAGTAAAT
>Ga0210129_1000156_pt1 | contig 18269 bp, 17 predicted proteins | sample WestPond_Cattail_2_FD_185582 | JGI IMG/M metagenome (GOLD analysis project Ga0210129, IMG submission 185582) | Wetland microbial communities from the San Francisco Bay, California, USA, that impact long-term carbon sequestration -... | ecosystem: Environmental > Aquatic > Marine > Wetlands ... | reverse complement strand
GGCATCGTGCGCGCTGGCAAAACTGTCGAGCTCGCGGGCCCGGGCCACTTCGTCGCGCATTTCGGGAAATTCGGGCGTGCCGCCCACGGCATCGGCAAAAGCCTGCGCCTTCACCACGAATTCGGAGTATTCAATCTCGTTCAGCGCGCCGGTCCGGTTGGCCAGTTGCACGCCGGCCTGCAGCAGGTCGTAACGCTGGCCGGGCACGGGCATTTCCCAGGCCTGGGTCTGTTCGTTGAAACCCTCGATGGCAAAGGGCTTGCTGCCGACCCGCCGGGTCGCGGGCATGGCCTGCAGAACGGCGTCGCCGGAGATCGGCGCCTCCAGCGTGATCGGCGCGATGACGTCGATCAGCGGGTCCATCAGCGGTTTTTTCTCCAGCGTGGGCGGCAGCAGCAGCGCCGCTTCGTCAACGCTGTCGGGGCTGCCCGCCGGCGGCTCGGCCACCAGGGGTTCGACCCGCACCGCTTCGGGCTCGGCCTGGCGTGGCTGGTTGCGGCGCGAGGTCCAGGCGCCATGCGCCACCATCGCCGCCAGCACCACACCGCCGGCAATCGCCAGACCGATTTGGAGCGTGCTCATGGATGGATGGACCCCCGGTACATCATGTTGATCAAGGACTGCGCAACTTAAGCCGTCTCTGCCAGAGAAACGGCCGATTCCATGTCCACCACCACGATGCGGGAGACGCCCTGTTCCTGCATGGTCACGCCGATCAACTGCTCGGCCATTTCCATGGCGATCTTGTTGTGGCTGATGAACAGGAACTGGGTGCCCTTGCTCATGCTCGACACCAGCTTGGCATAGCGCTCGGTGTTGGCGTCGTCCAGCGGCGCGTCCACCTCGTCGAGCAGGCAGAACGGCGCCGGGTTGAGCTGGAAGATGGCGAACACCAGCGCAATCGCGGTGAGCGCCTTCTCGCCGCCCGAGAGCAGGTGGATGGTCTGGTTTTTCTTGCCCGGCGGCTGGGCCATGACCTGCACGCCGGCGTCCAGGATCTCGTCGCCGGTCATCATGAGCTTGGCCTGGCCACCGCCGAACAGCTCGGGGAACATGCGGCCGAAATGCTCGTTGACGATCTTGAAGGTGCCGCCCAGCAGGTCGCGGGTTTCGGCGTCGATCTTGCGGATCGCGTCCTCCAGCGTGTTCATGGCTTCGGTCAGGTCGGCCGACTGCGCATCCAGGAACTGCTTGCGCTCGCGGGCGGTGGAGAGTTCCTCCAGCGCCGCCAGGTTGACCGCGCCCAGGGCGGCGATCTCGCGGTTGAGGCGGTCGATCTCGCCCTGCAGGCCGGTCAGGCGCACATTGCCGGCCTCGATGGACTTCGCCACGGCTTCCAGGTCGGCCTTGGCGTCCTCCAGCAACTGGGCGTACTGCTCGAACCCCAGGCGCGCGGCCTGCTCCTTGAGCTGGAAATCAGTGATGCGCTGGCGCAGCGGGTCGAGCTCGCGCTCGAGCTGCAGGCGGCGTTCGTCGCTGGCGCGCAGCTTGTTGGTCAGGTCGTCGTACTCGCTGCGGCGGGCCGCCAGGATCTGCTCGCGCTCCAGCTTCAGGGCCAGCGCGTTCTGCAGCCCGGCCTGGGCCGAGGCATCGGTCAGCCGCACGAGCTCGTCATGCGCGCGCTGCTCATCGACCGCAATCGACGCCGCCTGCTGGCTCGCGGTTTCAATGGTGCGCGACAGCTCGGCCTTGCGGGCGTCCAGCGTGCGCAGCGAGAAGGTGGCCTCCTGGGCCTGGCGCTCCAGGCTGCGCTGCTGTTCGCGGCAGGCCGACAGCTTGCGCTCGGCCTCCAGCACCCGCTCGTCCAACTGGGCGTGGCGCTCCTGGCTGTCGGCCAGTTGCATGTCGAGCTCTTCGAACCGGCCTTCGGCGGCAACGCGGCGTTCCTGCAATTCTTCGAGCTGGGCATCGACCTCGGCCAGGTCGCCGGCAATCTGTTCGCTGCGCGCGCGCGTCTGCTCGGCCAATTGGCTCAGGCGCAGGGTTTCCACTTGCAGTTCGTGCGCCCGGCTCTGGCTCTCGGCGGCTTCACGGCGCGCCAGCACCAGCCGCTGCGAGGCATCGGCATAGGCGGCTTCGGCGCGGATCAGGGCCGTGCGCGACTCTTCGCTGATCAGCGCCTGGGCGCGCAGTTGCTTCTCCAGGTTCTCGATTTCCTGCGCGCGGGCCAGCAGGCCGGCCTGCTCGGAGTCCTGGGCATAAAAGCTCACGCTGTGCGCCGTCACCGCATGACCGGATTTGACGTACAGGGTCTCGCCGCTCTGGAGCTGGCCGCGGTTGGCCAGGGCCTCCTCGAAGCTCTGGGCCACATAACAGCCCTGCAGCCAGTCCACCAGCACGGCCTTCTGGCCGGCCTCGTTGACGCGCAGCAGGTCCGACAGGCGGGACAGCGTCGCGGCTTTTTCCGGCACGCCCGCCGCGGGCGGGCTGTAGAAGGCCAGCTTGGCCGGCGGCGCATCGGCACCGAAGGACTTCACCATGTCCAGGCGGCTCACCTCCAGCGCGCCCATGCGTTCGCGCAAGGCGGCTTCCAGCGCATTCTCCCAGCCCTGCTCGATATGGATCCTGGTCCACAGGCCCTGCAGATCGGCCAGGCCGTGCTTGGCCAGCCAGGGCTGCAGCTTGCCGTCGGTCTTGACCTTTTCCTGCAAGGCCTTCAGGGCCTCCATGCGGGCCGACAGGTCGGCCTGGCGCGCGGATTCGGTGTTGACCCGCTGCTGCTGCTCGCGCCGGCTCTCGTCGAGCTGGGGCACCATGTCCTGCAGCTCGTGCAGACGGGCCTCATTCACGCTGGCCGCCTCCGTCGCTTCAGCCAACTGGGCCTGCAGGTTGAGCAGGCGCGCTTCATCCGGCGCGGCCAGCGCATTGCGGTCGGCGCTGAGACGTTCGCGCCGGGCGCCCAGTTGCCGGCTCTGCTCCTCGATGCTGCGCTGCTCGGCCGCCAGCACCTGGATCTGCTGCTGCACCTGGGTCACTGCTCCGCGCTGCTCGTTGGCGCGGTTCTGGGCCTGGCGCAAGGCGTCTTCCAGATCCGGCAGGGCCTGGGCCTGCTCTTCCAGCTGGGCGGCCAGCAACTCGGTTTGTTCTTCTCCGGTCAGGGCCAGTTCGGCCAGGCGCTCGATCTCGGCCTGGGCATCGTCCTTGCGGGTGGCCCACTGGGCGGTCTGCTCCTTCAGGTTGGTCAGGCGTTCCTCGACGCGCTGGCGCCCCTCGACCACGAAGCGGATCTCGGCCTCCAGCCGGCCCACCTCGGTGCTGGCTTCATACAGCAGGCCCTGGGCCTGGTTGACCTGGTCGCCGGCGGCATAGTGGGCCTGGCGGATGGTTTCCAGGTCGGCCTCGATGTGGCGCAGGTCGGCCACGCGCGATTCCAGGTCGATGACCGCCTTCTCGGCGTCGGTCTTGATCTTGCTCTGCTCGGCCTCGGCGTCGGCCCGCTTGAGGTACCAGTATTGCTGCTGCTTGAGCGTGACATCGGCCTGCAGGGTGTTGTACTTCTGCGCGACTTCGGCCTGCCGCTCCAGCTTTTCCAGATTGGCATTGAGCTCGCGCAGGATGTCCTCGACCCGGGTCAGGTTCTCGCGCGTGTCCGACAGGCGGTTTTCGGTCTCGCGGCGGCGTTCCTTGTATTTCGAGACGCCGGCGGCCTCTTCCAGGAACAGGCGCAGCTCCTCGGGCTTGGATTCGATGATGCGGCTGATGGTGCCCTGGCCGATGATGGCGTAGGCGCGCGGCCCCAGGCCGGTGCCGAGGAACACGTCCTGCACGTCGCGCCGGCGCACCGGCTGGTTGTTGATGTAGTAGCTCGACGTCCCATCGCGCGTCAGCACGCGCTTGACGGCGACTTCCGAATACTCGCGAAAGGGGCCGCCGGCGCGGTGGTCGGCGTTGTCGAACACCAGCTCCACGCTGGCGCGGCTGGCCGGCTTGCGGGTGTTGGTGCCGTTGAAGATGACGTCCTGCATGGACTCGCCGCGCAGCTCGCTGGCGCGGCTTTCACCCAGCACCCAGCGCACGGCATCCATGATGTTGGATTTGCCGCAGCCGTTGGGACCGACCACACCCACGAGCTGGCCCGGCAGCATGAAGTTGGTCGGCTCGGCAAAGGACTTGAACCCGGATAACTTGATGGAATTGAGACGCACGGTGAGATCTGTCTGGCTTCAGGGGTTGATGATCGGAAATATCCCGCCAAAGATGGCCGGAACACCTGGAGATGATACCGTTAGTGCCGAAGCGGAAGTCCCGCTGGTTTTCCAACATCCGGCAGCGCCGTTGCCGGCCGGCCCGGGTTGCATTTGGTCACAAGAATTCCGGCAACCGGGCGGCCCGGGTCGTGTAAATTCGTGCGACCTTGGGATCATGACCGCAAACATGAACGACCACACCAACAACAACCCGCCGGTCACCCGGCTGCCGCTGAAAGACCTGGGACTGCGTCCCGGGATGGCGCTGCAAACCCGCCGTCTGGTGGAGGGGGCGAGCAAGAAGGAATCCCAGTTCTACGGCGCCATCGAAAGCAAGGGCGTCATGGTCGGGGCCCAGGGCCCGGAGGGTGAAAAAACCGAGCTGGAGGAAGGACAGGTCTGCGTCGTCCGCGGATTTACCGGCCAATATGAATTCTCGTTCGTGAGCAGGGTGCTGCAGATCTTCGAGAAGCCCTTTGCCTACGCGCTGCTGGCGTACCCGGCCGCGGTCGATGCGCGAATGGTGCGGCAATCCATGCGCACCAGGACCTCCTGGCCCACCACCGTGCGGAGCAGCGGCAAGGATGGCAGCGCAGCGGCTCCGGCACTGGAGGCTTCGCTGGTGGATATCAGCATGCAGGGCGCCATGATCAGCGCGCCCTCGGCACTGGGGAGCATCGGCGACACGATCCATATCAATATCGCGGCGGTGGTGGAGGAACTTGCGACCAACCTGCCCCTGACGGCGATCATTTGCCATAACAACAAATCCAGGGACGGGGACTTTTACTACGTCGGCATGGCCTTCAAAGACCTCAGCCAGCAGGACAAGCTGGTGCTGCACTACCTGACCAAGATGCCGCAAGCCTGAATGCATGCGGTCTTTCACGTGTTTCGCCGTCAAAAGGTGAGTACTAGCGGGATAATGGGATCCCATGAACCCGAACCTCGCCCGACTGCAGCCCTACCCGTTTGAGCGGCTCAAGCAGCTCTTTGCCAATGTCACGCCCAACCCCGAATACCGCCCCATCAGCCTGGGCATCGGTGAGCCCAAGCACGCCACCCCTGCGCTGATCACCCAGGCGCTGACCGCCAACCTGGCCGGTCTGGCCAGCTACCCGGCCACCGCGGGCGAACCCGCGCTGCGCGAGGCGGTGGCGGGCTGGCTGCAACGGCGCTATGGCCTGGACGTGAACCCGGCCACGCAGGTGCTGCCGGTCAACGGCTCGCGCGAAGCGCTGTTTGCGCTGACGCAAACCGTGGTGGATGCTTCCAGGCCCGGCGCCACCGTGCTGTGTCCCAATCCGTTCTACCAGATCTACGAGGGCGCGGCGCTGCTGGCCGGTGCGCAGCCCTGTTTCGTGCCGAGCGATCCGGCAAAAAACTTCGCGGTGGACTGGGACAGCGTACCAACCGAGGTCTGGGCCCGTACGCAATTGATCTTCGTCTGCTCGCCCGGCAACCCGACCGGCGCCGTCATGCCCCTGCCCGAGTGGAAGAAGCTGTTCGAACTGAGCGACCGGCATGGCTTCGTGATCGCCTCGGACGAGTGCTACAGCGAGATCTATTTCCGCGATGAACCGCCGCTGGGCGGCATGGAGGCGGCGGCCAAGCTCGGGCGGAGCGACTACAAAAACCTGATCTCGCTGACCAGCCTGTCCAAGCGCAGCAATGTGCCCGGCATGCGCAGCGGCTTTGTGGCCGGGGACGCGGCCCTCATCAAGCAGTTCCTGCTCTACCGCACCTACCACGGCAGCGCCATGAGCACGGTGGTCCAGGCCGCCAGCATCGCGGCCTGGAACGACGAGCAGCACGTCATAGCCAACCGCAACCTGTACCGCGAAAAATTCGCCCAGGTCACGCCCCTGCTGGCCGGCGTGCTGGATGTGGCGCTGCCCGATGCCGCCTTCTACCTGTGGGCCGGCGTCCAGGGCAGCGACACCGATTTCGCCCGGGATCTGCTGGCTCTTTACAATGTGACTGTTTTGCCCGGCAGCTACCTGGCCCGGGAGGCCCACGGATTCAATCCGGGCGCCGGTCGTATCCGCATGGCGCTGGTGGCCGAGACCGCCGAATGCGTGGAAGCCGCGCAGCGCATAGTCCAGTTTGTCAAATCAAGAACCTGAAAGTCCGAGAAAAATCCATGACCCAACAACTCCAGCAAACCATTGAAGCTGCGTGGGAGAACCGCGCCGACCTGTCCCCGAAATCCGCCCCGAAGGACATCGCGGATGCGGTCGAAAAAGTGATCACCGAGCTCAACAAGGGCCGCCTGCGCGTGGCCACCCGCACGGGCGTGGGCCAGTGGACAGTGCATCAGTGGATCAAGAAGGCGGTGCTGCTGTCCTTCCGCCTGAAGGACAACGAAGTCATGAAAGCCGGCGACCTGGGTTTCTATGACAAGGTGAAGCCGAAGTTCTCCCATCTCACCGAAGAGGAAATGAAGGCCAGTGGCGTGCGCGTGGTGCCGCCGGCCGTGGCCCGCCGCGGCAGCTACATTGCCAAGGGCGCGATCCTGATGCCCTCCTACGTCAACATCGGCGCCTATGTGGACGAAAGCACCATGGTGGACACCTGGGCCACCGTGGGCTCCTGCGCCCAGATCGGCAAGCACGTGCACCTGTCCGGCGGTGTCGGCATCGGCGGCGTGCTGGAGCCGGTCCAGGCCGGCCCCACCATCATCGAGGACAACTGCTTCATCGGCGCGCGCTCCGAGATCGTCGAAGGCGTGATCGTCGAGGAAAACTCGGTGATCTCCATGGGCGTGTACATCGGCCAGAGCACCCCGATCTACGACCGCAGCACCGGCCAGGTGAGCTATGGCCGCGTTCCCGCCGGTTCGGTGGTGATCAGCGGCAGCCTGCCCAAGGACGGCGGCAAGTACAGCCTGTATGCTGCCATCATCGTCAAGCGCGTGGACGCCCAAACGCGGTCCAAGACCAGCCTGAATGACCTGCTGCGAGATTGAATGGCCCCCCGAGGGGGCCGCAGTCGCCTTGGGACGGCCCGGCGGCGACCGGATCACTGCAACACCACCGTAAACAGGAGAAGCACCGCATGAGCACCATGGAACGAATCCTGCGTCTGATGAGCGAGAAAAAGGCCTCGGACGTCTATCTTTCGGCCTTCTCACCGGCGCTGATCCGGATCAACGGGCAATGCGTACCCATCAACAACCAGGCCCTGCCGGCCGATGCGCCGCGCAGCCTGCTGGCGGAGATCCTGCCGGCCGAGCGCATCGCCGAGCTCGACGAGACCAATGAATTGAACATGGGCTTCCCGCTCGCCGGTGTCGGGCGTTTCCGTCTCAGCGCAATGCGCCAGCGCGGCTCGGTGGCAGCCGTGATCCGTTTCATCGCCAACGAGATCCCCTCCCTGGGCACGCTGTCGCTGCCGCCGATCCTGGGCGACCTGATCATGGAAAAGCGCGGCCTGCTGCTGCTGGTGGGCGCCACCGGCATGGGCAAAAGCACCACGCTGGCTTCGATGCTGGATTACCGCAACGAGAATGCTTCCGGCCACATCCTGACGATCGAGGATCCGATCGAGTACCTGTTCAAGAACAAGCGTTCGATCATCAACCAGCGGGAAATCGGCTCCGACACCAGGAACCTGAACGTCGCCCTGCAAAACGCCCTGCGCCAGGCCCCGGACGTGATCCTGATCGGCGAGATCCGCGACCGCGAGACCATGTCGGCGGCCATCGCCTACGCCCAGTCGGGCCACCTGTGCCTGGCCACCATGCACGCCAACAACAGCTACCAGGCGCTCAACCGGATCCTGAGCTTCTACCCGGTGGAAGTGCGCCAGACCATGCTGGGCGACCTGGCGGCGGCCCTCAAGGCCATCGTGTCGCAGCGGCTGCTGCGCACCACCACAGGCAGCCGCACCCCGGCGGTGGAGGTCATGCTCAACACCAAGCTGATCTCCGAGCTGATCGAGAAGGGCGACTTCTCCGCCATCAAGGAGGCGATGGAAAAAGCCATGGCCGAAGGCTCGCAGAACTTCGAGCAGGACATCGCCCGCCTGATCACCGAGGGCACGGTGGACCGCAAGGAAGGCCTGGCCAACTCCGATTCGCCCACCAACCTGATGTGGCGCATGCAGAACGATTTCAACAAGGCCGCTGCGCCGCAAGAGCAGGCCGAGGAGCAGGACGACGAGCCGTCGTTCACCGAAATCACCCTGGATGTGAAGCATTGAAGAGCGCCGTGCCGACCCGTTGACCGCCCCTATGACCCGAACCCTGATTCTTGCCGAACAGCTGATTTCGCTGCCGTCCGTCACGCCCGACGACGCCGGCTGCCAGGCCCTGATCGCCTCGCGCCTGGCACCGCTGGGCTTTGTCTGCGAAACCATGATGAGCGGGCCGGATCATTTCCGCGTCACCAATCTATGGGCCAAGCGAAGCGCCACGCCGGCCGGCAAGTCGCCAGGCACGCCCCAACTGATCGTCTTTGCCGGCCACACCGATGTCGTTCCGACCGGTCCGCTGGATCAATGGACCAGCGACCCGTTCGTGCCCACCCATCGCGACGGCAAGCTGTTCGGTCGCGGCAGCAGCGACATGAAGACCTCGGTGGCGGCCTTTGTGGTGGCCGTGGAGGAGTTCCTGGCCGCCAAGCCCCAGGCCAACCTGTCCATAGCCTTTTTGCTCACCAGCGACGAGGAAGGCCCGGCCAATGACGGCACGGTGGTGGTGTGCCAGCGGCTGCAGGCGCGCGGCGAGCAGCTCGACTACTGCATCGTGGGCGAGCCCACCTCGGTGGCGCGCACCGGCGACATGATCAAGAACGGCCGGCGCGGCACCATGAGCGGCCAGCTCACGGTCAAGGGCGTGCAGGGCCACATCGCCTACCCGCACCTGGCGAAAAACCCGATCCACCTGTTCGCCCCGGCCATGGCCGAACTGGTGGGCATCGAATGGGACAAGGGCAACGATTTCTTCCCGCCCACCACCTGGCAGATCAGCAACATCCACGGCGGCACCGGCGCCAGCAACGTGATCCCCGGCCATGTGGTGGTCGATTTCAACTTCCGCTTCTCCACTGAGTCCACGCCCGAAAGCCTGCAGCAGCGCTTGACCGCCGTTCTGGACCGGCACGGCCTGGACTACGCGCTGGCCTGGACCCTCGGCGGCCGGCCCTTTCTCACCACGCCGGGCACCCTGGTCAATGCGGTGCGCGAGGCCATCCGCGAGGAGTCCGGCATCGAGACCGAGCTCTCCACCAGCGGCGGCACCAGCGACGGGCGCTTCATCGCGCAGATCTGCCCGCAGGTCATCGAGCTGGGCCCGACCAACGCCACCATCCACAAGATCGACGAACACCTTCCCGTGGCCGATATCGAGCCGCTGAAGAACATCTACCGGCGCGTGCTGGAAAAGCTGGCGGCATGAACCAGGTCGCTCCCACCAGCCGGACGGTCATGGATCTGATCGAAGCCGGCGCCCAACAACTCACCGAGGCGGGCGTCGCCTTTGGCCACGGCACGGCCAATGCCTTCGACGAAGCCGCCTGGCTGGTGCTGTGGCAACTCGGCCTGCCGCTGGACGATCTGGATTCGGTGCAAAACCGGCCGGTCGCACCCGCCGAGCAGGCGAAGATCGCCGCCCTGTTCGAAACCCGCATCACCACCCGCAAGCCGGCCGCCTACCTGACCCGCGAGGCCTGGCTGCTGGGGGTGCCCTTCTACGTGGACGAGCGCAGCATCGTGCCACGCTCCTTCATTGCCGAACTGCTGGCCGACGGGGCCATCGATCCCTGGCTGGGCGAGCACACGAAAAAAGTGCTCGACCTGTGCACCGGCAACGGCAGCCTGGCCGTGCTGGCGGCCATGGCCTGGCCCACGGTCACGGTGGATGGCGCCGACATCTCCGCCGATGCGCTGGCCGTGGCCCGCATCAATGTGGACAAGCACGGGTTGCAGGACCGGATCACCCTGCTGCAGTCCGACGGCCTGGCTGCGGTGCGCGGGCCGTACGACCTGATCCTGTGCAACCCGCCGTACGTCAACACCCAAAACATGGGCGCCCTGCCCGCCGAATACCAGGCCGAGCCGGCCGTGGCGCTGGCGGGCGGCGCGGACGGCATGGACTTCATCCGCGCGCTGCTGCAGGCGGCCCCTGCCCATATGAGCGAAAATGCTGTATTGGTGCTGGAAATCGGCAACGAGCGCGAGCATTTCGAGACCGCCTTCCCCCAACTGGAGGTGGTCTGGCTGGCCACCAGCGCCGGCGAAGACCAGGTGCTTCTGATAACTCGGGATGCACTGAAATGAAACACCCCTGTGTCGGCTCCCGCCGCCTCCCCCTCAAGGGGGCAACGCCAGTGGCCCGGCAAAGCCGGTTCCACGGCGTTCCCCGTTTAAAACATCACTCGCAAAACGTCGTCGCGTCCAAGCAATGATTACTCTCAAAAATATCACCTTGCGCCGCAGTGCCAAGGTGCTGCTAGATGGCGCCTCGGTCACGATCAATCCCGGCGAGAAAGTCGGCCTGGTCGGGCGCAACGGCGCCGGCAAATCGACCCTGTTCGCCCTGCTCAACGGCACCCTGCACGAAGACAGCGGCGAGTACTACATCCCGCCGCAGTGGCGCATGGGCCAGGTGGCCCAGGACATGCCTGAAACCGACCAAAGCGCGACCGACTTCGTGGTCGAAGGCGACACCGTGCTGCTGGCCGCGCAGCAGGAAGTCACCGCCGCCGAGGCCACCGACGACTACGACCGCATGGCCCATGCCTACATGGCGCTGCAGGACGCCGGCGCCCACGATGCGCCGGCCCGGGCCCAGGCGCTGATCCTCGGCCTCGGCTTCAAGACCACCGAGCTGACCAACCCGGTCAACAGCTTCTCGGGCGGCTGGCGCATGCGCCTGCAACTGGCGCGCGCGCTGATGTGCCCGTCCGAGCTGCTGCTGCTGGACGAGCCCACCAACCACCTGGACCTGGATGCCCTGGTCTGGCTGGAGGCCTGGCTCAAGCGCTACGAAGGCACGATGATCGTCATCAGCCACGACCGCGAATTTCTGGACGCGGTGACCAACGTCACCCTGCACATCGACGCGGCCAAGCTGGTGCGCTACGGCGGCAACTACAGCAAGTTCGAGGACATGCGCGCCGAGCAGATGGAACTGCAGCAGAACGCGTATTCCAAGCAGCAGGACAAGATCGCCCACCTGCAGAAGTTCATCGCCCGCTTCAAGGCCAAGGCCAGCAAGGCCAAGCAGGCGCAGAGCCGGGTCAAGGCGCTGGACCGCATGGAGAAGATCGCGCCCCTGCTGAGCGAGGCCGATTTCACCTTCGAGTTCAAGGAACCCGCCAACCTGCCCAACCCCATGCTGTCGATGAGCAACGTCAGCTTTGGCTATCCACCCTCACCCCCGCCCTCTCCCGCAAGCGGGCGAGGGGGTGAACGCCCTCTCCCCCCGGGAGAGGGCGGGGGTGAGGGCTCCCCCATAGTGATCGTGAAGAACGTCAGCCGCTCGGTGCTGGCCGGCCAGCGCATCGGCATCCTGGGCGCCAACGGGCAAGGCAAATCGACCGTGGTCAAGACCGTGGCACGGGCGCTGGCACCGATCAGCGGCGAGATCACCGAAGGCAAGGGCCTGTCGATCGGCTACTTCGCCCAGCAGGAGCTCGACGTGCTGCGCCCGGCCGACACCCCGCTGGAGCACATGATCCGGCTGGTGAAAGAACTGACCGCCGCCGGCAAGATGGCCGGCCAGGCCACGCGCGAGCAGGACCTGCGCAGTTTCCTCGGCACCTTCAACTTCGGCGGCGACATGGTCAAGCAGGCCGTGGGCAGCATGAGCGGCGGCGAAAAAGCCCGGCTGGTGCTGTGCATGCTGGTGTGGCAGCGCCCCAACCTGCTGCTGCTGGACGAGCCGACCAACCACCTGGACCTGGCCACGCGCGAGGCGCTGAGCATGGCGCTCAACGAGTTCGAAGGCACGGTGATGCTGGTCAGCCACGACCGCGCCCTGCTACGCGCCGTGTGCGACGAGTTCTGGCTGGTATCGCACGGCGGCATCGAGCCCTTCGACGGCGACCTGGACGACTACCAGCGCTATCTGCTGGACGAAGCCAAACGCCAGCGCGAGAGCCTGAAGGAGAGCAGCAGCAAGCCCGCCAAGGCGCAAGCCAAGACCGCCGCCAGCGATGCCCCCGGTAAAAAACCGCAATCCAGCGAAAGACTGCGCCCCCTCCAACGCGAACTGGAAAAAGTGGACGCCCGCCTGGCCACGCTCAACCACGAAGGCGCGGCGCTGGAAGAACGCCTCTCGGCGCCCTTGCCGCCCGCTGAAATTGCAGAATTGGGCAAGCGGCTCAAGACCGTCAACAGCGAACTGCAGCAACTCGAAGAACAGTGGCTGGAGCTGTCCAGCCAGATCGAGGCCGTGACGGCCTGAAGCCAGCCGCAGCGCTTGCGGGGCGCCTACTTCCCGGCGCCCTCATCGGCTCTTTGCGCGCTTTGCTGCATCAGTTCCATGGACTGGCCGATACTCTGCTTGGCCTGCTCCATGGTCTTTTTGCCCTGCTCGAGCTCCTGTTTCTTGATCAGCGCCGCGTTGGCCGCGGCGGTGGCGGTATCGGCGCCGCAAGCGGCCAGCATCACGCAGGCGAGGACGACGAGTATGTTTTTCATGGCGATCTCCAACTGATTTCGTTCAAAGCATAGCATTGCCACGGTACTGGATTTGCAGCCTTGCTGCCCCGACGTGAGCAAACTGGAAAATCACGGCTTGGTCAAGCGCACGCCCGACGACACGGCGCTTGTGCCGTTCGGATCGGCGGACCTTACCGGCTCCGGCGGCTCAGCCAGGCCAGGCCGAGAAACAGCAGCAGCCAGACGACGGTGCGCAGGACCATGGCACGAAGACTGTCCAGGGCCACCCCATGACCCGCTGAGTACAGATAGCCCATGGCCGCCAGCACGAGGAGGTTGAGCAGGAAGATCGTCGCGGCCGCGTACTGGCCCCGCTGGATGTTGCGCCAGGCGATGAAGCCCGCCGCCACATAAAGAAAGCCCATCGCCGTGTTGTAGATCAGCAGCGGCAGAAACACGACGTAGCCCGGATCGGAGCCCGTCAGCACCCGCGTGCCCGCAAAGATGGTGACGAGGCCGAACAGGGCCGCCACCAGCGCCAATATTCCTTGAACGATTCCCACATAGCGTGGGCGATGGTGGGGTGCCCTCATGTCGTCTCAGCGATGGACGCCGCCCTCCTCGTTGGGTTCATGACCGCTGGCGGAGAAGCCAGGTTCCATCCGCTTGCGATTGACATGATAGGCCGTCAGCACCTGCGTGGCAATCATGTCCAGGGCCGGACGGGTGTTGCCTTGCTTGTCCGTCCAGACCTTGGGCGTCAGGGCGCCCGACAAGGCCAGGGCATCGCCGTCATCCAGCGCCATCAAGGCCGCGCTGGCCTCGGCAGCGAAGGCAATCACATTGACGATGAGGTTCTCTCCATCGCCAGCGGTCGCCTTGACTTTCGCCAGCGCGAAGGTGGTGTCATTCTTGCCCTGGCGGGTCTCCGCCACACCGACGAGCTTGCCGGCAATCAGACCTTCAATCATCCCTATTCCTTGAAAAATGAAGAAAACACGCAGGCTTGAGGCCCCAAAGGCCGCATTTCAGCGACCGCGAGCCATCGACAATACCCCCATTTGTGGGATAGGCAATCGGCGTTTCACGTGTCAAAATGATTCTTGGTTGCTCGATCGTTCGTATCCAAATAGCAGAATAAATCGGCGAGGGATCCACTTTGTTGATGTCAGTACTTCTCATTGGTCTGGTAATCACGCTGATAGCGGCCCTGGTCCTGATAAGGCAGCTCCGGCGCGCCCATGAAAATCAGGCCCAACTGGAAAGCCGGATTGCCGAGTTGAAGCGCGCCCAGGAAGCGCTGGCGCAACAAGCCTATTTCGATCACCTCACCGGACTGGCCAACCGGGCCCTGTGCGCCGATCGCTGCCAATCTGCAATAGCGCGCTCAAAACGGAGCCAGACACCCTTCGCCATCCTGATGGTCGACCTCAACCGATTTAAAGAGATCAACGACCATTACGGCCATGCTGCAGGCGACCACGTCTTGACGACTGTCAGCCACCGTCTCGTTGCGACGGTTCGTGCCTCGGATACCGTCGCCCGCTTTGGCGGGGACGAGTTTGTCGTGATCCTCGACTCCATTGGCAACCGGCAGGAACTGACACGCATTGGCCAGATGTTCATCGACATGCTGTCGCAACGGGTGAGGCTGGACTCAGGCGCGGAGGTCAGCGTTGGCGTCAGCATCGGTTTCGCGGTGTACCCGGAGGATGGCGACAACCTGGAAGAGCTGCTGGAAGTCGCCGATCAAGCCATGTACCAGTGCAAGACGTCGGGCTTGGTGCCGCTCTTCTGAGCGCAAAATCAGACGCAGCCCGTGGGCTTGGGCAGACCGCCGTACTTGGTGATCGGCTTCAACGGGCCGGTCATCCAGAGCTTGAATACGTCGCTCTGGTCCTCGCCCAGGTATTTGGCAAATTTGCGGATCGGCGGCACGCTGCCGAATTCCTCGAAATAGTCGCGGGCCTTCATGATCTGGACCCATTTGACATCGTCGAGTTCATAACCGTCGGCCTCGGCCATGGCCAAACCAATTTCCCTGGTCCATGCGTTCATGTCGGCAAGATAACCGTCGCCATCGCGCTCGGGAATGTCCATACTCATCCTTCTTTCCTGAATTTGAAATTAGCAATCGGCACCACTTTAGTACGAATGGCGACTTTCGATGCAAAGCCACGGCAATCCCCTTTTTGCAGCAGCGTTGTTACAGCCGGCCTGGATTGGACAGGGTCAATGCGGACCCCGGGCTTTGGTTCGGAGCGGGATCGCCAGCCAGGCATAGAGCAGGCTCATGACGATCGAGTACATCATAAGCATCCCCAGCATCAGCGCAGCCGGCCTGACGCCGAGCCCGAGTTCGAGCGCGAAAACCCCGCGCCCGGCCAACGGGAACAGGCCCAGCCCCAACACCAGCCAGGCCGCCAAGCCGAACCCAGCGCCTTTGGCAAGCGCCGTGCGCCCCGGCAGATGCGTGAAAAGCTTGCCGAACACGAAGCCGAGGACCATGGCGCCATTGATGAACGGCAGCAGCCACGACAGGGGCGCTTCGAAAGACAGCGACGTGATGGACGACAGCAGCCGCTGCAGCTCCTCATAAGGCTCGAATTGCGGCAGCAGCCCGAAGCGATGCTTGATGGCCATCAGCGCGATGTGCACCGAGCTGGCCCCGACTCCCGCCAGCAGCGAGGAAATGAAATTACGCAGTTTCATGCGGGCCTATGGTACGCGCTGTGCCGGCTACACTGCGGCATCAACGCACACTGTGTGAAGGGGCCGTGGCCGTATGAGATTTCTGACAGCAATGGCGGCAAATCTGATGTTGATGGCCATCGCGCTGCCCGCCACGGGCGCGGCGCTCAACGTCGGCTCCAAGCGCTTTACCGAGTCCTACATCCTGGCCGAGATCATCCGGCAGACCGCCCAGGCGACCGGCGAAGCCGCCGTGTCGCACCGGCAAGGGCTGGGCAACACCGCGATCCTGTTGAATGCCTTGCAGGCCGGCAACATCGATGTCTATCCGGAATACACCGGCACGATTGCGCGCGAAATCCTCCATCTCGACCAGGTGCCGCCCCTGCCGGAACTCAACGCCAGGCTGGCGCCGCTGGGCCTTCAAGCCGCCGTGCCGCTCGGCTTCAACAACACCTACGCGCTGGCGATGCGCGCCGATCACGCCGCCGCGCAGAACATCGCGCGCCTGTCCGACCTGCAACACCATCCCGAATTGCGCTTCGGCCTGTCGCAGGAATTCATCGGCCGCGCCGATGGCTGGCCGGGGTTGAAGAAAACCTATGCCTTGCCATGGGCCACCCCGCGCGGGCTGGATCACGGCCTGGCCTACGAGGCACTGGCGCAGAAGCAGATCGACCTCATCGACATCTATTCGACCGACGCCAAGATCGGCAAATACCAGATGCGGGTGCTCATCGACGATGCGCACTATTTTCCGCGCTACGACGCGGTGCTGCTGTACCAAGCCGATTTGCCGGCGCGTCTGCCCCGGACCTGGGCGGCCATCGCCAGCCTGGAGGGCCGCATCAGCGACGAGGCCATGCGCCGCATGAACGCGGCGGCGGAACTGGAGCAGAAAACGTTTCAGCGCGTGGCGGCCGAGTTTCTGGCCGGCACCTCGCAAGACCCCTCAAAGGCAGGAGAAAAAACAGCCACGGCCAACCGCTTCTGGAGCCAACTGGTCGGCCCGGATCTGTGGCGCCTGACGCTGCAACATCTGACGCTGGTGTTCCTGTCGCTGGCGGTGAGTGTGGTGGTCGGTGTGCCGCTGGGCATTCTGGCGGCGCGCTACTCGGCGGCTGAAAGCCTCATCCTCGGCGTCACCGGCGTGCTGCAAACCATTCCGTCCCTGGCCCTGCTCGCCATCCTGATTCCCGTCACCGGCAGCATCGGCCTGCTGCCGGCCTTCATCGCCCTGGCCGTGTATGCGCTCTTGCCCATCGTGCGCAATACCCACACCGGATTCACCCAGATCCCCGGCGGGATGAAGCAGGCCGCGCAGGCCCTGGGCTTGTCGCCGGCATTGACGCTGCGCCTGATCGAACTGCCGCTGGCGCGCCCCACCATCCTGGCGGGCATCAAGACATCGGCCGTCATCAATGTCGGCACCGCCACCATTGCGGCCTTCATCGGTGCCGGCGGTTTTGGCGAGCGCATTGTCACCGGCCTGGCCTTGAACGACAACGCCACCTTGCTGGCCGGCGCCATCCCCGTGGCCTTGATGGCGCTGGCGATAGAAGCCGCGTTTACGCTGGGGGAGCGCGGTCTGACGCCTGAAGCGCTGCGACAGCGTGCCTAGTTCTGCTGCGGCAAAGCTCAGGTTCGGGATGGCCAAGCCTGGAAAATTTTTATTGCAAATAAACAATATATTGCTAAGATGCAATATAAATGAACGCGCAGTTGATCGTCAAAGCCAAGGAGGTCCGGGACGACGGCACCATCGTTGAAATCGTGGTCTGGCGTGTTGCAGAGCCGATTCACCCCTGCACGCACCCGTTCAAGTACCGGCTGTACTTTGGCACACCGAACACCTGCCGGATACGCTACGACAACGAGCGCGGCAAGGGCGATCACCGACATGTGAACGAGGCAGAAGAACCGTATCGCTTCGAATCACTGGCGCAACTGCTGGTCGATTTCCAGCACGATGTTGAAACCTGGAGGTAGTCATCATGAAAGCTATTATTGACATCGCCCCGCGCGGCTCGATCTTCCGCGTGGCTGCGGCCCAGTTGAAGGCGGCCGAAAAAAAACCTGGCTACGCGGCCGACTACCACCTGAGCTTTGAGTCCGCCCGTACCCTGTTTTCAGAGCTGACCCCGGCGCGCATCGACCTGCTCGAAGCCTTGCGCCAATGCGGCCCGTGCTCCGTTTATGCACTCGCCAAAACCACCGAGCGCAATTATTCCAATGTCCACACCGACGTGAGCAAACTCGAAGAACACGGCTTGGTCAAACGCACCCCCGACGACACGGTGTTCGTGCCGTTTGATTCGGTGGAGATACATCTGGCCTTGTTCAAAAAAGCAGCGTGAGATGGCGAGTGCATTGTCACCGGCCTGGCATTGAACGACAACGCCACCTTGCTGGCCGGCGCCCTCCCCGTGGCCGTGATCGCGCCGCCGATCGAAGCCGGCCTACTGGTCGATCACGGAATGCCACCAGATCCTGAAGTCGCGGCACAGGCCGCTGGCCTCGAACTCGACCACCGCCACGCCATCCAGGGCCAGACGCGGCAGCGGGTCGCCCGGCTTGCGCGCGAGCTGGGTGGTGCCGGTGGAGGACGCCCACATGGCAAACATCTCTTCCGACGTGACCTGGTAAGTGGTGTGCCAGTGGGCGATGCCGCCCAAGGCGCCGGCATGGAGGATGTCGAAGGTGAGCAGGATGTCGGCCTGCAGCTTGGTGCGCTGCCAATACTGCTTGATCTGCGCGTGCCCGGTTTGCACCGCAAACGGCGTG
>Ga0210129_1000153_pt1 | contig 18467 bp, 14 predicted proteins | sample WestPond_Cattail_2_FD_185582 | JGI IMG/M metagenome (GOLD analysis project Ga0210129, IMG submission 185582) | Wetland microbial communities from the San Francisco Bay, California, USA, that impact long-term carbon sequestration -... | ecosystem: Environmental > Aquatic > Marine > Wetlands ... | reverse complement strand
ACTCTCGGTGATGGCGTTAGCGTGCCAAGACACAAGGAATACCGACTATCCGGCGCGTTTGCGGGTTTTCACGATTTGTTGTTTTCGCCAGCAAGGTGTAATGTTGCTGGATTGTTGAAAGCAAACAGGCACCTAGCCGCAGCAGGGGGCTCACTATGAACATCCAGCCACGCGATTCCGCACTTTTGCGGTCTACATCACGTAGCTCCCAGAGATGACTTCGCTCGTTCAGTTCCAAACTAACATCGATGCGGCAGATCGGCTCGTGGCGATGTATCGCGAGCTACGCTTAAGCCGAAATCTCGGTGCTCGCGGTCAGCTAAGTGCAGCAAATCAAGATTTGCTCTGGTTGCCGCGGTCAGCGGTTGTATCAAGCATTTCCGCCCTCGATACATATGTACACGGCGTGGTGAATGAACGTCTGCCGCATCTATTCGGCAAACCCGCCCCACCGCCAGAGGCGCTGTGTGAGCAACTTGCTCAACTACTACCAATCAAGAACGCCTCAACCTTTCGAGAGGCCGTGTCTTTGCTCTCGGCACAGGACACGATCCAGCAGCTTCTCAAGAAGCTCGACGAGAAGTTCCTTCGCTTCCAGTCCTTTCAGGCACCGGAGAAAATCATTGAGGCCTACCGCCTCATGGGGCATGACGCCATCTTCAATAGCGTCTCTGATATTTGGCCCGGGCCCAACACAACCGCAGAACACATAAAAAGGCGATTGGCCGGGTATGTTCAACGACGGAATCAGATCGCGCACGAGGGCGATATTGAAGCGCACGGGCAACCCCGCGCAATGCAGCCCGAGTATGCAATCGGCATACGCGAGTTCGTTGGGAGTCTTGTCGCCCGTCTCGATCAGGTTGTGTATGGGGCCTAACGTTAGCCAACAACAAAGTACGACTCTTTAAGTATCTACATGCTGATCGGATAGATCATTGCGGGCTAATACAAAGGCCAGTCACGCCCAACGTTCGCACACCTAGGCGCCACTCCAGCGTGAGTCCGGTCTGGCCGGGCAACGATTTGTGCTCGCACCATGAGGCGCCCGGCCAGCCCGAAGTCACGCTTGCCAACCATCATTGAGACAAGGGGATGCCACTCACCCCTGCCCTCTCCCCGGAGGGGCGAGGGAGAGGGAGAGAACCCGTCAGGACTTGCTGATCGGGATGTAGATTTCCCCGCCCGCGCGCTTGAACTCCTCGGACATGGACTCCATGCCTTCGCTCAGCGCCGACTCGTCGCTCAGGCCCTTGTTCTTGGCGTATTCGCGCACCTCCTGCGTGATCTTCATGGAACAGAACTTCGGCCCGCACATGGAGCAGAAATGCGCCACCTTGGCCGAGTCCTTCGGCAGCGTCTCGTCGTGGAAGTTGCGCGCGGTGTCGGGGTCGAGCGAGAGGTTGAACTGGTCCATCCAGCGGAACTCGAAGCGCGCCTTCGACAGCGCGTCGTCGCGCGCGCACACCGGGGTGGCCCTTGGCCACGTCGGCCACGTGGGCGGCTATTCTGTAGGTGATGATGCCGACCTTGACGTCCTCGCGGTCGGGCAGACCCAGCTTGCGCCGCAGATGGGTTTCTTCGCCCAGTCGTCAGAGCACAGCGCCGAAATCAACGTTTGAAGAAACAGCAGCCCGGATGACTTGGTGCACGCCGCGCAAGGCGGTGATCTTACCCTTCGTGCGTCGACCGTCCGCTTGAACTGCTCCGAAAGCGTACACGCCCGGCCAGCCTACATGCTGGCGCGCAACTGAGAAAACCGCCGGCTGCGCTCGTAGGGGAAGACGTCGTACACATGGCCGGCCAGGATGCGCTCCTTGTGGCTTTGCCAGAACTCCACGTCCAGCAGGTCGGCATGGTGTTTCATGAACACCTCGCGCACGGTCGGGTTGCCCAGCAGGAAGGGGGCGAAGGTTTCGGGGAACACGTCGTGCGCGCCGACGCTGTACCAGATCTCGCCGGACATCTCTTCCTCTTCGGTGCGCGGCACGGGCACGCGGCGGAAGTTGCAGTCGGTGATGTACTCGATCTCGTCGTAGTCGTAGAACACCACCTTGCCGTGACGGGTGATGCCGAAGTTCTTCCACAGCATGTCGCCGGGGAAGATGTTGGCGGCCACCAGGTCCTTGATGGCGTTGCCGTACTCGATGACGGCGCGCTCGATCTGCTCGCGGGCGCGGGCCGCCGTCTCCGACTTGTCGTTCGGGTCCGTCGCGCCGGCGTCAAACGCCTCCTGCAGATAGATGTTGAGCGGGATCATGCGCCGCTCGATGTACAGGTGTTTGATGATCACCTCATTGCGGCCGTCCGCGTCGCGGTCGCTGATCTCGAGCTGGCTGGGGGCGAATTTCTGGATCTCGGCGATCAGCTCGTCATCGAAGCGCTCGCGCGGAAACGCCACCAGGCTGTACTCCAGCGTGTCGGCCATGCGGCCGACGCGGTCGTGCTGCTTGACCAGCAGGTACTTGCCCTTGATCTGCTCGCGCGTGGTGTCCTTCGGCGGCGGGTACCAGTCCTTGATGAGCTTGAACACATAGGGAAAGGACGGCAGGTCGAACACCAGCATCACCATGCCCTTGATGCCGGGCGCGATGCGGAACTTGTCGCTCGAATGCTTCAGGTGGTAGAGAAAGTCGCGGTAGAACAGGGTCTTGCCCTGCTTGGCCAGGCCCAGCGCGTTGTACAGCTCGGCGCGCGGCTTCCTCGGCATCATGCTGCGCAGGAACTGCACATAGGCCGACGGCACCTCCATGTCCACCATGAAGTAGGCGCGCGCAAAGCTGAACAGGATCAGCAGGTCGTCCTCGCCGAACAGGGCGGCGTCGATCACCAGTTGGCCCTGCTCGTTGTGCAGGATCGGCAGGGCGAACGGCACCTCGACAAAACCGTTGATGATCTTGCCCACCACATACGCGCCCTTGTTGCGGAAGAACAGGCTGGACAGCACCTGGATCTGGAAGTTGGCGCGCAGCTTGACGTCGGCCAGCTCCGTGTTCATCGCATGGAGCACGTAGCCCACGTCGCGCGCGAGATCCTCGAACCCGCACTGGAGCTGGAAGTTGTGGACGATGCGTTCCAGCGCCTCGCGCAGCGTCTCGCGCGTGGGATAGTAGGCGCGGTAGGTCGGCTTGGCGGCGGGCTCGTCGTTCTCGATGTACTCGGTGCTGACCGCCGGGCGCACGAAGATGAAATCGTTCTGGAAGTGCGTGCGGTGCAGGATCTTGCAGGTGACCGAGTTGAAGAAGGTCTCGGCCAGCTCGGGCTGGTGGTGGTTGACCAGCAGGCCGATGTAGTGCAGCTTGACCTGCTGCCAGATGTCCATCGGCTGCGCGCCGGCCTTGAATTCCTTTTCCAGCCGGGTGACGCATTCCTTCACGCGCAGGTCGTAGAACTCGATGCGCTCGCGCTGGGCGCGCTGCTGGCCGTGCCAGTCGGCGGTCTCGAAGCGGTGCTTGGCGCGCGCCGACTCGGTGCGGAACAGCCGGTAGTGGCGGTTGAAGCCGTCCATCATCGCCTTGGCGATGTCGTAGGCGACGCTGGAGTCCAGGCGCTGGGGAAACATGCGCTACTTTTGAATGGTTGCTTACGCCCGCTGCATAAGCGCTACGGCCGAAATGGCCTTCCGATACAGGAGCTCCAGCGCATCGGAAGAGTCCACCGTCATCTGCAAATCCTTGAGCAGGCCGTCGTGCACGCCATAGACCCAGCCGTGCAGCGTGACCTGCTGGCCCCGCCCCCAGGCGTCGAGCAGCACGGTGCTTTGGGCCACGTTGACCACCTGCTCGATGGCATTGAGCTCCACCAGCGCGTCGTGCCGGGCGTGTTCGGGGATGGCGTCGAGCAGGGGGCGATGCCGGTCGCGCACATCCTGGATATGGCGAATCCAGTTATCGGCCAGCCCGATGCGCGCGCCCTCCAAAGCCGCCTGCACGCCGGAGCAGCCGTAGTGCCCCACCACCATCACATGCGACACCTTGAGCCGCTCCACCGCGAACTGCACGGTGGACAGGGCGTTGAGGTCCGAATGCACCACCACATTGGCCACGTTGCGGTGCACGAACACCTCGCCCGGCTCCAGCCCGGTGATCTGGTTGGCCGGCACGCGGCTGTCGGAGCAGCCGATCCACATGTACTTCGGCTTTTGCTGCGAGCGCAGGTTGGTGAAGAAACCGGGGCGCTCGCGCTCCATCTGCGCGGCCCACGCCCGGTTGTGGGCAAACAGGTCATCAAGGGATTTGGTCATGGTTTCAATTCTCGCTTACTGCCGCAAGCCGACACGCACATTCCAGTCCAGCAGCCCGATCTGGGCCCGTGCCAGCGCATCGAGCTGGGGATCGAAACGGCAGTCGGGGCCGGCCTGCGCCCCGCCCGGGGTGCACTTGAACGAGGCCGGATCGCCCAGCATCCAACTGCCCTGTGCGCTGCGCACCGGGCCGTAGTAGCTCAGGCTGATCGGCGTGTGCAGCGCGGCGTCGGCCTGCTTGGCGGGGTCGAGCAGCAGGTTGCGGCCGGTCTTGACGTAGCCGCTGCCAATGCCCAGCAGCGGGTACAGCGTCTGGAACATGTCGCGGTGGCCGGCCGGCAGCTTCAACTGCGGCCCGCAGTTCAGCCCCTTGTCCCAGATGACGAAGGGCACCTGGTGCGCCAGGTAGTTGTGCTCAGGGCTGTTGTACAGGCCGAAGCTGTGTCCATTGTGGTCGCCGGTGGCGGCAATCACGGTGTTGTCGCGCAGCGGCCCGGAACGCACCTCCTGCACCAGGCCACCCAGCAGATCGGTAGCGTAGTGGTAGCTGTCGATATTCGGCCAGAGTTCACCCGAGCTGCGATCGCCGCCCCAGAGCGCACGGTCACGCTCGACCGGCTTGTATTCCGGCGGCAGGTCGTAGGGCGGATGGTTGGTCGAAGTCAGCACGAACACGAACAGCGGCTTGTCGCTCGGCTTTTTCAACCGCTCCGACAGGTAGCGGAACACATAGCTGTCCCACACGCCCCAGATGCCCAGCGTGGCTTCCGGGTAGGCGGCCCGCAGGTCGTTGGCGTCGATCACCTCGTCGAAGCCCTGGGTCTTGAGAATGCGGTCCAGGTCGCGCCAGCCCGAGCGCGCCGAGGTGACGAACAGCGTGTGGTAGCCCGCGCGCTTGAGCACCAGCGGCACGGCCCAGGGGATCGGCTTCTTGCCCTGCGGCCCCAGGGTCAACGGCGTGATCGGGGTGGAAAACAGGAGGGCCTCCAGCGTGGGATGGGTGCCGGGCTGGGCCGAGTCGAAGTTGGAAAAATGGCAGGCCTTGTCCAGGGTCGGGGCCAGGCGGCCCAGCACATCGAAATTCTTGCCGTGGTAGAGAAAGGGCTCGGCGCTCCAGGACTCCATCAGGAAGAACAGCAGGTTCTTGCGCGGCTGGCCGGCGGCGGGCGGCACATCGGGCCCGTGCGCGAACAGCGACTCGCGCAAAGCCTGTTCGTCGGCCGCATTGATGCCCAGCACCCGCGCCGCGTCCATCGGCGAGCTGTAGCCCAGGCGCTTGAGGCCGAGCAGCGGGTCCGTCAGGTTCTGCGATTCGCGCCGTGCGTCCCAGGCGAACTTGAGGGCGATGACGCCGTTGGGCACCATGTCGTTGAGGAACTGCGAGGTGGTGACCGAGACGTTCTGCCGCCCCAGCGCCATGGCGCGCAGCGTGCCCTTGGTGGTCAGCACCAGCATGAACAGGGCCAGCAACACCCCCAGCAGCGTGGCCCAGGCGGGGATCAGCCGCTCGTTCAGCCGGCGGTTCAGGCGCAGGCTCAAATTGCCGTAGAGCGCCCTGCGCGCCGCTATCGCGGCCCAGCTCGCCCCGGCCAGCACGGCCAGCGTCAGCAGCACCGGGAAATCACTCCAGATGGTCCGGATGATGGCCTTGGTGTCGTCCTCGAAGAAACCGAACACCACCGGGTCGATCGGCGTTTTGTAAAAGCCGAAGTAGTGCAGGTTGACCAGCGACGCGGTGACGAACAGCACCGCCACGCTGCCGGCAATCCCGCCATGAAAACGCGCCGGCACGATCAGCAGCAGCGGAAAGACCAGGATCGCGGCAGCGGCGCAGACCTTGAGGTCGAAGCGCGCGCCCTGGAACACCACGGTCCAGAGGTCGGCCAGCGGGGCCTGAAAACCGCTGGGCCAGTGCCAGCCGATCTGCAGCACCCGCAGCACGGAAAGGATAAGGGCCACGCACAGCACCATGACCCAGGCCTGCAGGCAGGCCGAGGCCAAGGCACCCAGGAAATGCTGGCCGAAAGTACGCAGAGAAAACTTCATGGCCCGATCTTACTCAGCCCGTCAGCAGGTCTCGGCAAACAGCTCCCGTCCGATCAGCATGCGACGGATCTCGCTGGTGCCGGCGCCAATCTCGTACAGCTTGGCATCGCGCCACAGCCGGCCCAGCGGGTAGTCGTTGATGTAGCCGTTGCCGCCGAAAATCTGCACCCCCTCGCCGGCCATCCAGGTGGCCTTCTCGGCGCACCACAGGATGACCGAGGCGCAGTCCTTGCGCACCTGGCGCACGTGCTCGGCGCCCAGCAGGTCCAGGTTCTTGGCCACGGTATAGGCAAAGGAGCGGCCGGCCTGCAGCACGGTGTACATGTCGGCCACCTTGCCCTGGATCAGCTGGAACTCGCCGATGCTCTGGCCGAACTGCTTGCGGTCGTGGATGTAGGGAATGACGTTGTCCATCACCGCCTGCATCACGCCCAGCGGGCCGCCGGTGAGCACGGCGCGCTCATAGTCCAGCCCGCTCATCAGCACCTTGGCGCCGCCGTTGACGGCACCGAGCACGTTGGCCGCCGGCACCTCGACGTTGTGGAACACCAGTTCGCCGGTGTGGCTGCCGCGCATGCCGAGCTTGTCGAGCTTTTGCGCGACCGAGAACCCCTTCATGCCCTTTTCGATCAGGAAGGCGGTGACACCGCGCGCCCCGAGTTCGGGTTCGCTCTTGGCATAGACCACCAGGGTGTCGGCGTCCGGGCCGTTGGTGATCCACATCTTGTTGCCGTTGAGCAGGTAGTAGCCGCCCCCCGAGGCACTCGGCTCCTTCCACTCGGCCTTCAACTTCATGCTGAGGACGTCGCTGCCCGCGCCGGGCTCGCTCATGGCCAGCGCGCCGACGTGCTCGCCCGAAATCAGCTTGGGCAAATACTTGCGGCGCTGTTCCTCGCTGCCGTTGCGCTTGATCTGGTTCACGCACAGGTTGCTGTGGGCGCCGTAGCTCAGGCCCACCGAGGCCGAAGCGCGCGAGATTTCCTCCATCGCGATCATGTGCGCCAGGTAGCCCATGGCGGCGCCGCCGTATTCCTCGCCCACGGTGATGCCGAGCACGCCGAGGTCGCCCATCTTGCGCCACAGGTCCATCGGGAACTGGTCATCGCGGTCGATCGCGGCGGCGCGCGGCGCGATCTCGGCCTGGGCGAATTCGCGCACCGCGTCACGCAGGGCATCGATGTCTTCGCCAAGCTGGAAGTTGAGTCCGGGCAGGTTCATGAAGGTCTCCGTCTGGGTTTCAGTAAGTCCGGGGTATCGGCACCAGGGTCTGCTGCATCACGGCGCAGACGGTTTGCTTGTCCGAAGCATCGACATGCACCACCTCGGCCGTCGTCACGATGATGCGGCGCCCGGCCTTCACCACACGGCCGGTGGCGCGCAGTTCGCCGCCCTGGAAGGCCGCGAGAAAATTGATCTTGTATTCCACGGTGGTGACCTCCATGCCCTCGGGCGCCATGGTCAGGCCGGCGTAGCCACCGGCAATGTCGGCCAGCGCGCCCATGGCGCCGCCATGAAAGCCGTCCTGCTGTTGCGTCACCTTCTCGGAATAGGGCAGCGCCAGCTCGCACAGCCCCGGCTCCACGCGCAGCAGGCGTACGCCGAGGTGGCGCATCATGCCCTGGCGCTCGAAGCTGGTGCGCACCCGTTCATGAGGTTCCAGCGCCATGGCCTTACTTTCCGCCCTTTTTCCCGGCCTTGGCCAGCAGGGCGCGCGCTTCGCGCTGATGGGTCTTGATCTCGTCCAGGTTGGCCTGCAGGTCGGCCATCTGCTCCTCCACCTGCTTGCGATGCTGGGCCAGCACGTCGAGGAACTTTTGCAATTGCAGCCCGGTGTCGCGCGGGCTGTCGTACAGGTCGATGATGTCCTTGGCCTCGGTCAGGCTCAGGCCCAGGCGCTTGGCGCGCAGCGTGAGCTTCAGGCGCGTGCGGTCGCGCCCGCTGTACACCCGGTTGCGCCCGCCCGGCCCGGAGCGCCCGGGCTGCAGCAGCCCCATGTCTTCATAGAACCGGATGGCCCGGGTGGTCAGGTCGAACTCCTGGGCCAGATCGCTGATGCTGTAGGTGGTTGCCATAGGTGATGAAGTACAAGGAGGGCCGCGCCCGGAAGCGGCGACGCCTGCCATGGTTGCCCAGTTGACGTTTACGTAAACGTCAATTATGAAGCAAAAACCGGGGCCCTCTGCGCGGGCGGGCGTCAGCCGCGCGGCCGGTCCGGCCGCAGCAGCGCAAACGCGGCCAGTGCGGCCAGCGCCAGCCCGGCGGCGAACAGAAAGGCACTGGCCGGATGCAGCAGCCACAAGGCCCCGGCAATCAGCGAAGCGGGCAGATAGATCAGGCCGGTCACAAAGTTGTAGAGACCGATCGCGGAGGCGCGCCGCTCCTGCTCCAGGTCGGCGATGAAGGCCTTGCCCTGGGCTTCGTCAATCGCGTAGAACACGCCAAAGAGCACGAGCAGGGCCACGATCTGCCAGGGTTGGGAGGCGAAGGCAAAGCCCAGGCACATCAGCAAATAGGCCCCATAGCCCAGCATGATCATGCGCCCCCGTCCCAGGCGGTCGCTCAGTTTGCCGATCAGCGGCGCAGCAATGACGCAGGCGATGTTGAACAGGGCGTACAGCAGCACGATGTCCCTGACCGTGAAGCCGGCGCTGTGGGCCCGCAGCAGCAGAAAGCTGAAGCTGAAATAGGCCAGCGAAAAAATGGCGGAAGTGATCAGGTAGCGCTTGTAGGCCGGGCTCAGCGCGCCCCAGGTCTCGAACATGTTCTCGCGCTGGTGCGGCACGCCGGGCTGGTCCTTGACCCAGGCCAAGACAACAATGCTGAGCAGGGCGGGAACGAGCGCGACCCAGAACAGGATCCGGAAGGCCTCCCGGCCCTCCCCCAACCACGACAGCAGGCCATAGGCCGCCAGCGGCCCCAGCACCGCACCGGATTTGTCCAGCGCCTTGTGCACGCCGAAGGCGTAGCCGCGGCTGTCCTGGTCGGCCACCGCCGACAGCCAGGCATCGCGTGGCGGGCCGCGAAAGCCCTTGCCCAGCCGTTCGATGACACGAAAGACACCCAGTCCCGTCACCGAACTGGTGATCAGCAGGATGAACTTGGCCAGCGTGGAGAAGCCGTAGCCGGCCAGCGCGAACACCTTGCGTTTGCCGCTGCGGTCGGACAGCCAGCCCGACAGGTAGTTCAGCGAGGATGCGGACAAGTCGGCCAGGCCTTCGATCATGCCGAGCAAGGCGGCCGAGCCGCCGGCGATCGTCGTGAAGAAGACCGCGAACACGGCGAAAATCATTTCCGAGCTCAGGTCGGTCAGAAAGCTCACCAGCCCCAGCTTGAGCACGTCGGGATGCACGCCCAGCTTCTGCTTGTCAGAATCATCCGGCATCAAGGTTTCCTTCCCGGCAGTATCGGCTGCCTGCCGCCATTCTGGCCTGATTGGCCCGCAGGCTCGGTACCCTGGGCTGCCGCGCCCTGATTTCGTCGCGCATGGCGCGGATGCGCGCCCGGGCGCTGTGAAGAACAAAGGAGACAGCGGGAACCAACCGGCGTCCCTAGAATAAGCTGATGAACGAACTCGAACACCAGCTCCACTACCCCTTGGGCGACACCCTGCCCGCTCCCGGCAGCACGCTGGCGGTGGCGAGCGGCCAGGCGCCGGGTTTGACGCCCGCCGTCAAATGGATCCGCATGGCGCTGCCCTTCGCGCTGGACCACATCAACCTGTGGCTGCTGCGGGACGAGATCGACGGCGTGCAGGGCTGGAGCGTGGTGGACTGCTGCATCAGCGTGGACGCCGCCAAGGCGCAATGGGAACAGATTTTTGCCAAGGAGCTGGAAGGCCTGCCGGTGCTGCGCGTGATCGTGACCCACATGCACCCCGACCACATCGGCCTGGCCTGGTGGCTGTGCGAGAAATGGCGGGTGCCGCTGTGGATCAGCGCCACCGACTACCACATGGCGCGCATCGGCTCGCAGATTGCCAACAGCTTTGGCGGCGACAGTGCGGCGCTGTTCTTTGCCTCGCATGGCCTCAATGAACCGGCCATGGTGGACCAGGTCAAGGGCCGCGCCAGCTATTTCTCCACCCTGGTGCCGGCGGTGCCGCGCCAGTTCCGCCGCATGATGGACGGCGACCTGATCGCCATTGGCGGCCGCGCGTGGCACTGCATCAGCGGCTACGGCCACGCGCCGGAGCACATCTCGCTGTACTGCGCCGAGCTGGGCGTGCTGATCGGCGGCGACATGATGCTGCCGCGCATCTCCACCAACGTGAGCGTGTTCGACGTCGAGCCCGAAGCCAACCCGCTCCAGTTGTTCCTGCAGTCGATCGACAAGTTCCGGCAGTTGCCGGCCGACACGCTGTGCCTGCCCTCGCACGGCAAGCCCTTCACCGGCCTGCACCAGCGCATCGAGCAACTGCACGCGCACCACCGCGATCGGCTGGCCGAAGTGATGCAAGCCTGCACGGAGAAACCCTGCAGTGCCGCCGATGTGCTGCCCGTGCTGTTCAAGCGCAAGCTCGACCTGCACCAGATGACCTTCGCCATGGGCGAGTCGATCGCCCACCTGCATGCGCTGTGGTTCGACGGCCGGCTGCAACGCGCCCGCGATGCGGCGGGGGTGTACCGGTTCAAGGTGGCGCAGCGCCACTGAGCCGGGGAGCCTGGGGCTGAAGGCCGCCGCCGGCCCGCACGCGATCAGGCCAGGTTGTCGGCCACCAGCTCCAGCAGGCTTTCCGTGGGTTTGTTCCACTGCGTCTGCTGGGCGCCCATCTCCAGCGTGATGCGGCACTGGCCGCAACTGGTGACGAAGTGCTTGGCGCCGGTGGCCTCGACCTGCTGCTGTTTCATCTCGAACGCCTGGCGGCGCAAGGGCGCGGCGCGCGGGTTGGACACCACGCCGCCCCCACCGCCGCAGCAAAAGCCCGTGAGGCCATGGTCCTGGAGTTCGATCAGCTCGAAGCCCAGGGCCGCCAGCACCCGCCGTGCCGCCGCTTCCAGCCCGCCGCGCCGCACGATCTGGCAGGGGTCGTGGAAGGTGGCCGTTTCGCCGATCTTGTTCACGCGGATCTGCTTCGACGCGATCAGCTCGTCCAGAAACTCGGTCATGTGGATGATGCGCACCGGCAGCGCCTGGCCATACCACTTGGCGGCTTCCCAGCGCGCGGCGCCGTAGGCATGGCCGCATTCGGGCAGCAGCACGGTATTGGCCCCGATCTTCACGGCGGTATCGACCAGGGCGCGCGTGAGCTTCTCCTGCAACTCCAGGTCGCCGTTGTTGAAGCCGACGTTGGAGGCGTCAAAGCCGGCCTGGTGCATCGTCCACTTCACCCCGGTGCGGTTGAGAATTTTGGCGGCATCGGCCAGCGCCTTGGTGTGCTCGCCCAGTTCGGCCGGCGCGGCCGTGACCAGGATGTCGGCGCGCTCCAGGTTGCAGGGAATCGCCACCCCGTGCTCTTTCGCCACCTCGGCCAGGATGTCCGGCAGGTCTTCGCCCGGTGTGGCGGTGCTGCCCCACTGGCGCGCGGTGCGGTCCATCAGGGCCAGCCGGTCGGGCACCAGGCCGGCCTTGAACATGCCGTGGCGCGCTTCCTTCACCAGTTCGGCGATGTCGATGCCCATCGGGCAGGCCAGGGTGCAGCGGCCGCACATGGTGCAGGAGTCGTACAGCAGCTCCTGCCACTGCTGCAAATCCTCAATGCGCGGTTTCCTGACCAGGCCGAGGGCCCGTATCAGCGGTGCCAGCGGGCTGGCCTCGCGCAGGTAGGCGCGGCGGAAGGGTTCGAGCTTGTAGATCGGCGTGTACTTGGCGTCGCCGGTGGCGATGTGGAAGTGGCAGGCATCGGCGCACAGGCCGCAGCGCACGCAGGATTCCATGTGCAGCGAGGCGGTGACGCCGAACTCGGAGACGAAGCTGCCCATGGCGGCATCGACGCGCTGCTCGTCGCTCAGGCTGCCCTGCTGGTCGAAGGCTTTCGTTGCGGAAACAGCGGTGTTCATGTGACCCCCTTGGCCCTGCGGGCCGTCCCCCCGAGGGGGAGCGAGTGCCTTCGGAACGGCCGTACGGCGCTCATAGCTTGACTCCCCGATGGCTGAAGCGCATGCCGGTGGCGCCGCGCGAGAAAGCGAACAGGAAGGCGTGCATCAGCTTGCCGAACGGAAACCAGATCAGCAGCAGTTCCAGCGTCAACAGATGCACGGCCAGGGGGCCGCGGTAGACGGCATGGTCGCGCGCCAGGACAATCGCCGAGGGCTCGGTGATCACCGCCATGCCGGTGATGACGGGCAGGAAGGTAATGGTCCAGGTGATCCAGTCATCGGCGATCGAGATTTTTCTGCGCACCGGGCTGGTCAGGCGCGCGCCCAGCGCCAGCAGCAGCGCGATGATGGTGGCGCCGGCAGCGAGGTACATCACCAGGTCGGGCAGGGCCGGCCACGACAGGCCGGTGAGACGGCGGATAAAGGCGATGTGCGGCGCGTAGCCGAAAAATACCAGCGCCAGCCCGATGTGAAAGACGTAGCCGTTGACGGTGGCCACCAGCGGGGCGGCGCCAAATTCCTTGCGCGGCCACATGCCGCGCAGGATGTTGCGCAGTGCGCCTTGCAGGTTGGACGGCACGCCTTCGCGCGCCGGCGAGAGATCCGGCATGCGCGGTCGCGACAGGACGCCCCACAGACGCCAGACCGTGCCCAGCACGAAGACAACCACGGCCACGGCCAGTGCCGGACCGCGGGCGAAACCCAGTAAATCCATGGTCAAGTCCTCCTGTGTTGCTCGAACCCACCGAAACTATTCCAGCCATCCCGATAAGGCAATGATAGGCTGCCAAACGTTTGGATACAAATTGCCGGTCAACTGATCTGCAGCGCGCCTCGTTGTGAAAGGGCCTCCGGATTCCCCGGAGTCGTCGATCAAAAACTGAAAGGCAACCTGATATGAGCAAGATTCTCGCTACCCTGATCGCTGGTCTGTTCGCCGCTGGCGCTTTCGCACAAACCCCGGCGCCCGCCGCACCGGCGGTTGCTCCGGCCAAAGCCGCCCCGGCTGCTGCACCCGCCAAAGCGCACGGCAAGAAGGTCGCGAAGAGGACCGAGAAGAGGGTTGAAGCCAGGAAAGCCGCTCACGCCAAGAAGGCTGAAGCCAAGAAGTAAGCTCCGGCTGCTTGGTTCAAATGAAGAAGCCCGCATCGCGGGCTTCTTTCCGGCCCGCGTGGCGCTGCACTCGATGTAGTGGCGGGGTACGCCATCGCGCGCCTGCTGGTCACGGATGATCAAGGCGGCGAACCTTCGGGACGAGTAGCGCCGGTGCGCCGGTAAGTCAGCAGCCGCCCTTTGTAGGCGGCGGTGTCCGGCGTGGCGGACCGGTCCAGCCGCTCCTCAATCATGTCGAAGCCCTGGGCCGCCATGAGCCGGTTGAAGGCGGATCGGTTGCTGCGGTCCGGGTCCACGATCCACACCTCGGCCGCCGGCATGGCATGGCGCCCGATGAAGCCGGCCAGGGCGCCGCTGACGTCCTGCTCGTACAGCAGGTCGCTGCCGATAAGCAGGTCGAAGCGCCCGGTCACCAGCAAGGGGGCCGGTGCTTCCCCCAACGCCTGCGGCGGCGGTTCGGCCCAGTCGCCATGCCGGTACTTCATGGGCAGCAGTTGGTTCAGCCCCAGGTTCTCCAGCAGAAAGCCGCCGGCCAGCGGATGGCAATCGCTGGCGGTGATATCGGCGCCACGGCGATGGCTGACCAGGCTGGGCAAGGCCAGGCCGCAGCCGAGCTCCAGAATGCGCTCATCGGCACGAACGGGCCTGAGCGCCATGCAGGTCGCCAGGCGCAAGCCCGAAGGCCAGAGCTGGCCAAACAAGGGCCAGGTCGCCGATGAAATGCCCAGGCGCTCGGCCACCCCCAGCGGGTCGGAAAACTGTTGCCGGTCGAGCAGCGAACGGATGAGCAGGTCATCGGTACCCGCGATGGCGATGCGCTCTTGCTTGATCTGGTAGCCAGGCACGCGGTGGGCACGAAGCCCGCTTGAAGGGCTTCGGGGGGTGTAGAAGCGGCTCAGTATACGCGTCGGTTCAGGCCAGGAACCGGCCCCAGCCCCACGGCAACCAAGCTGCTGCGGCCACGACCACCAGCCCAGTGGCGACCGTGGTGCCAAAGCGCGCCCCGCCGGCAAAGTAGGCCGCCACGATCTTGCTCACCGAGTTGGTCGAGAAAGCCAGCAGCACCGCCATCAACACCGTGGCGGAATCCGTCGCGCCTTGCACTGAGAGCGTGATGACGGCAGCCGTTGCGGAGTGCAAGTCGGCAAAGCCGGTCAGCGCGGTGGCCGCCAAAATGGCCAGCGTGCCGAAGCTGGCCTGCAACCAGGCCACCGCGGCCATGATGCCCGCGATCAGCAGGGCCAGGCCGATCGACTGGAGCAGGCTGAAGGCCCGCCCCTTGACAGGGCCTTGGTCAGCCTGCACGTCGCTGCGCCACAGGGCGGCCAGGCCCAGCACCAGGGCCGCGGCGAAGGCACAGCCCATGGCCGGGCCCAAACCGCGCAGGGCCGCCGGTTGCAGAACCAGTGCGATCAACACCACCTGCAAGGCGGTGGAGACGGTGGAAAACCAGGCCGCCGCAACGCAGGCCGGGCGCAACTCCGGGTGCTTGCGGGCACGTGCCCCCATGGCCGCAATGGTGGCCGTGCTCGACACAAAGCCCGCCACCAGGCCCGACAGCGGCAGGCCGAGCCGGGCGCCGAACAGGCGCAGGGCGATATGCCCCAGCGCCTGCACCGCCATGATCAGCACCACCAGCAGCCAGACCGTGCGCGGGTTGACACCGCCCAGCCAGGCGAGCTGCAGGTTGGGCGCCAGTGGCAGGATGACCAGGGCCGAGCCGGCCAGTACCAGCGCATCGCGCCATTCCTGTTCGGACAGCGTCTGGGTGGAGAAGCGCTGCAGGGGCTCGCGAGCCGCCAGCAAGCCCGCCACCACCACACCGCCCGCAGCCGCCACCGTGGGGCGGTCCACCGTCAGGACGCCCAGCAGAAAGGTCATGAACAGGGCCATCTCGGTCGTCACGCCCGGGTCCGGCGAGCGGTCTTTCAGATGGGAGATGACCGCCAGCGCCGCCACCAGCAGCGCGGCCACCAGCGTGACCCAGGGCTGCGCGATCAGTTGCGCCGCCGCGCCCGCCAGCGCCACGACGGAGAAGGTGCGGATGCCGGCAAAGTGCCGCGTGGGACCGGTGCCCTTGCGCCGCTCGCGGTCCACCCCGATCAGCAGCCCCAGGCCCAAGGCCAGGGCCAGGCTGCTCAGGGTGTCGCCGTTCAGGGCCATGATGGTTCGAATCTGTCCGGGGGGCCGCAACCGTGCGTCACGACCCGCGCGGCATGGTCAGGCTCATCAGGTCTTGCAGTGCCTGCGCAGGGAGCGGACGCGCAAAGTAATAGCCTTGCACCTCGTCGCAGCCCCAGGCGCGCAACAGATCGGCCTGCTCCAGCGTCTCCACCCCCTCGGCCACAACCGACTTGCGCAGCGCATGCGCCAGACGGATGATGGCTTGTCCGATGCTGCGGGCATCCTCATCCTGCGTCAGGTCCCGGACGAAGGATTGATCGATCTTCACCACATCCACCGGCAAGCGCCTGAGATAGGTCAGCGAGGAATAACCGGTGCCGAAATCGTCGAGCGCAATCGACACGCCGGTTTGCCTGATCTGGCCCAGCAAGTCAATCGCGAGTTCGGCGTCGTCGATCAGGATGCCCTCCGTCAACTCCAGCTGCAGTTCGTGCGGTGCAAGGCCGGAGGATTCGAGCGCATCCAGCACCTGCGCGATCAGCTTGTCGGATTTGAACTGCCGGCCTGAAACGTTGACTCCCACGGTGCCAATGGCATAGCCGGCCAGTTTCCACGCGGCAAGCTGGCCACAAACATGGCGCAGCACCCAGGAGCCGATTTCATCGACCAGCCCCACCTCCTCCGCCAATGGGATGAACATCGCCGGCGGCACCCATCCCAGTTCCGGATGGTGCCAGCGCAAGAGCGCCTCGGCGCCGTTCATGCGGCCATCGTGCAAGGCAAAGCGCGGCTGGTAGTGCACCGAGAGCTGCTCGCGCAGGATCGCCTGACGCAACTCCCGCTCCATCACGGCGCGCTCCCGCTGCTCGATATCCATGCGCTCCTCGGAGAAGATGAAGCGTCCCCGGCCGCCGGCCTTGGCCCGGTACATGGCCGTGTCGGCACGCTTGAGAAGTTCTTCGCCCGTCGTGCCATCGGCGGGAAACACGGCTATGCCGATGCTGGCGCCAATGAAGCAGGCGTTGCCGGCAATCTGGAACGGCTGCGCCAACAAGGCGAGGATCTGCCCGGCCAGCTTGGCCGCCTGTTGGGGATGTCTCAGATCGGTCAGCAACACGACGAATTCATCGCCGCCGAGCCGGGCCACGGTATCGGATTCCCGCACACAAGAACGCAGCCGATCGGCTGCAACACACAAAAGCTGGTCGCCGGCACCGTGTCCCATGGAATCATTGATGCTCTTGAATCGGTCGAGATCGAGAAACAGCAGCGCCATCTGGCTGCCGTCGCGGCGCGCATGCGCCAACTCCCGCTGCAACCGCTCACGCAGAAGTGCCCGGTTGGGCAAGCCGGTCAAGTCGTCGTGGTGTGCGAGGTATTCCAGCTTGGCCTCGCGGGTGTGGGCCGCCAGCGCCACACCGACCCGGTTGCCAAGATCCCGCACCTGCTGGATCAATTTGTCATTCATGTCTTTCTGATCGGCCAAACCGATCAGCAGCGCGCCATCGACCTCGTTGCGCCCGATCATTGGAATGACCAGGCAATGCGATACGCCCATGCTGGACTGCATGGCGACGAAGTCCGGGACATCCGGCCCACCGACGGCAAGCCACACCCCCTCGCGCCAGCGGGCGAAGTCGGCCCGATGGCGCGCCTCGAACGGCACCTGGACTTGCGTCAACTGGGCGTTCGCGTTCTGCCACAGGCAGGCCGTGTCCTGATGGGCCGAAGCGTGATCGAACACCAGCACACCGACCACGGCCTTCGGCAATATTTCCAGCAAGCGCCCATGCACGCGTCCAATGATCTGCTTGATATCGAGATGCGACAGGATGCCCTGATCAATTTCGGACAGGGCCCGCATCGCACCGATCTGGCTGCCGAGCCGGCTGGCCATGCTGTTGAGTGATTGCGCGAGTTGGTCGAATTCGTCATCCCGTTCGACCGGCACCGGTTGGTCAAAGTCCTCCAGGGCGAAGCGCCGGGTGCCTTCAACCAGTCGCTCCAGCGGCACCAGGGTGCGACGAATCTGCACCACGCTCAGCAGCGTTACCAGCAGGAGGGTCAGCAGCGTAACGCCGAGAAACGTTTGGGTTACCCGGGTCAGCGACGTCGTGGCCAGTCCGAGGGGGCGGAATACAAGCACCTTCCAGTCGTCGACACCGAATTGGGGCTTGAGGAACAGCCCGCTGGTGGCTGATAACCAGCCATCGAAGCTGGGGGGCAGGTCAACAGCAACGCGCAAGGCCACCTTGGCGGCGAGCAACCGGATGCCGTCGTTCGAACAGTACAACGGTACAGCATCGGCGGCCAGGACGCAGACCTCGGTCTGATAGGGCAAATCCTCGCGCGCCCCCCACAGATAGCCCGGGTCAAGTTCAGCCACGAGGACGCCGCGCGCAGGTTGGGCCGGATTGACGGCAATGGCCAGCCAGGGCGCCCCCGCCGCCGGCCGGGGCGGCTGCAGCAACGCCACCTCGCCCCTGGCAAGATGCGACATCACAGCGGGCTCGATCCGGGGCGGACGCTCGCCCAGGGGAGAACCGAACTGCACCGCGGTATTTCCGTGGTTGACGAGATAGGCGCGCGAGAAAACCCGCTTCAAGGCGGCCTGGTTCGCGTTCGCCACCGCGTAGCCGTCACGGATTTGTACGGCATTGGCGTTCAAGACGAAATGAGCGCCGAGCAGGCGATCGTAGAGCGCCCTGGCGTGGGCACTGCCCACCTGAGCCAGTTGGCGTTGTGCCAATTCGTTGACCACGCCGCGCACATGGCCGTAGGAGAGCAAGCCCAGCATGGTCACCGGCACAAAGGCCGACAGCACGAACAGGAAAAACACGCGCCGCGCCACCTTGCTGCGCAGGAACGTTCCTTCAATGCGGAATTTAAGGTTGCCCATGCCTTGG
>Ga0210129_1000152_pt1 | contig 18617 bp, 18 predicted proteins | sample WestPond_Cattail_2_FD_185582 | JGI IMG/M metagenome (GOLD analysis project Ga0210129, IMG submission 185582) | Wetland microbial communities from the San Francisco Bay, California, USA, that impact long-term carbon sequestration -... | ecosystem: Environmental > Aquatic > Marine > Wetlands ... | reverse complement strand
GCCCTGGGTCAGTGATTATCGCCAGGCTTTACTTGTATTCATATTTGTTGCATTCCTGGTCAAATTTCCGACGTTTTATATCTTCAGGCTTTATAGACGTTTCTGGCGTTACGCGAGTATCGATGAAATGATCACAATCGTGGTTGCGGCGTCCATAGCGACCATACTTGTCACAGCCATTTCCTGGGGATTACAAGGACTGGGGATTTTTTCGACTGCCAGTTTGCCACGCTCCGTACCCATAATTGATGGATTGCTGACCATTTTGCTGCTTTCCGCGTGCAGCGCGACGAGTATTGTTCCGCTCGGTTCGCCACTCAGACAGCCGCCTGCCGTCGAGAAGCTACCCGGTTCGTTGGCCATCCTGTACGCGGAAGACCTGCGGCATCACCAGTGCATCGCCGGAAAAGGCTATGTTGCAGCTTCGTGGACTATCGAACTGGGGCCGCCGAGCATCGGCATGTTCGATCGGATTTTCTCGGCATTTTTCGAGAACCCCGTGACGCTTCAACCTGATGCAGATTCCCGGATGCCCGCCAACTCGAAAGGCGTGATCGAGGTCGGATTGCTGCAGTACGACGGCTGCGAGGTGACAGGTCCTATCGGGAGACAGAAAATCACGGTCGCTTATCAAGCGACCCTGCGGGCAAGAGACAACACTGTCATCGCACAATGGGAAGGCCGCGGCCGCGCAGGGCCGGCAGACAATCTGGAAGGCTATAAAGACAAGGTTCCATTTCTCGATGTCGAGACCCGATACCTCGGGGCCGTGACCAGCCTCGCGATGCGCAGGGCGGCGGCCGACTTCGTGATCAATTTCGAACGGGACCAGCGACTTCGTGCCTGGTTAGAAAAATGATCGTGGATGACCCTTCGCGCATAGTCAGGCGGTTGGCATGCCTGGCAGCCCTCCTGGTGTCAGGCTGCGCTGCCCCCACCCGAACCGAGGTCTCGTTCGATCCCGCCCCCCAGTCCGTGCAGGCTACCCGCGATGCGGTTGTCCTGTTCCCGACGTATGTGGATCACGGTAGTGGCGACACGACTGCCAATGACCAGTCAAACCCCGGGCAGCAAGGCGCCGTCGAGGCCGATTTCATGCGCTGCCTGAAACGGGAACTTGATGTGAATGTTTCTCATCAGGTGAAGCTGATGGATGCAGAAACATTTCAGGATGCCCTGTTCCCCTGGTTCGAACCGAAGCACGCACCTTCAAATGTCAAGGAACTGGAAGCCCTGCTGGCGCGATCCGTGGTGCACCAGCGCATTGCCTCGCTGGGGGTACGTTATCTGGTCAATATTGCCGGCAGCGCCGAGTCCGACGGGTTCCCGGGAATGATTTGTGGCGCAGGGTATGGCGGCGGTGGCTGCCTGGGGCTGGCCTGGGAGAACAAGGCGCATCGGGTGCATGCCGTGATCTGGGATGTCGTGCAGGGCACCCAGTCAGGGGCTTTGTCCACCAAGACGTCGGGCCGGTCGGTGGCTTTCGCCTTGGTTATTCCGATCATATTTGTGGCAAATACCGAAGGGGATGCCTGCAAGGCGCTGGCGTCCGAACTGGGGCGCCTGCTCGTCGATACTACGAACGCTGTGTCAGACAGCAGGTGAAGTCCAGGAAAGCAGGGTATCGGCGGACACCCTGAATCCAGGCGCCGTCAGGGCCTTGCGGTTGCAACGGATCAGACGATATCCAGGTGATCCAGCCCCGCCATCATGTCGCGGCCCTTGGCTTCCTGGCCGTGCAGCTTGATCTTCAGACGCAGGTCGTTGAGGCTGTCGGCGTTCCGCAGCGCATCCTCGTAGGAAATCATCCCGGATTCATACAGGTCGAACAGCGCCTGGTCGAAGGTCTGCATGCCCAGTTCACGCGATTTCGACATGAGCTCTTTTATCTCGTGCACCTGTCCCTTGAAGATCATGTCGGCAATCAGCGGCGAATTCAGCAGAATTTCGACCGCAGCAACGCGGCCGTTGGTGCCCTTGCGCGGAATCAGGCGTTGGGAAATGAAGGCCTTGAGGTTGAGCGACAAGTCCATCAGCAACTGATCGCGGCGTTCCTCCGGAAAAAAGTTGATGATGCGGTCGAGTGCCTGGTTGGCGCTGTTGGCGTGCAGGGTAGACAGGCACAGGTGACCGGTTTCGGCAAAAGCGATGGCGTATTCCATGGTGTCGCGGTCGCGGATTTCGCCGATGAGGATGACGTCGGGCGCCTGACGCAGGGTGTTCTTCAGCGCGGAGAACCAGTTGTCGGTGTCGATGCCGACTTCGCGCTGGGTGATGATCGACTTCTTGTGCTCATGCACATATTCGATCGGGTCTTCAACCGTGATGATGTGGTCACAGGCATTTTCGTTGCGGTGGCCGACCATGGCCGCCAGGGAGGTCGATTTGCCTGAACCGGTGGCGCCGACAAAAATCACCAGGCCGCGTTTGATCATGGCCACGTCGCGCAGAATCGGCGGCAGATTGAGTGACTCCATCTTCGGGATTTTGGTGTTGATCGTCCGCATGACCACGCCCACGCGACCCTGCTGGACAAACACGTTGACCCGGAAGCGGCCGATTTCGGGCGGGCTGATGGCGAAGTTGGATTCGTTGCTTGCCTCGAAATCATTCCACTGCCGCTCGTTCATGATCGAGCGTGCCAGCTCGCTGGTGTGGGCAGGCGTAAGCGTCTGGTTCGACACCGGGGTGATCTTGCCATCCACCTTGATGGCGGGCGGAAATCCTGCCGTGATGAAAAGGTCGGAGGCGTTTTTCGACAGCATCAGGCGCAGCAGATCGTGGACGGTTTTTTCGGCATTCATCGTTCAACCTTCATCCCAAAAATGAGTCTTTGTTTTGCGCCGCGTTGCGCGCCACGTTCGAGGCAACCACGTTGCGCTTCACCAGGTCCTGCAGGCACTGGTCGAGCGTCTGCATGCCCAGGTTGCCGCCCGTCTGGATCGAGGAATACATCTGCGCCACCTTGTTTTCACGGATCAGGTTACGGATCGCGGGGGTGCCGATCATGATTTCATGCGCGGCGACGCGGCCAGTACCATCCTTGGTTTTCAGCAAGGTCTGCGCGATGACGGCGCGCAGGGACTCGGACAGCATGGAGCGCACCATTTCCTTTTCTGCCGCCGGGAACACGTCGACCACACGGTCGATGGTTTTGGCTGCGGACGAAGTGTGCAGCGTGCCGAACACCAGGTGGCCGGTTTCGGCTGCGGTGAGGGCGAGGCGGATGGTTTCCAGATCGCGCAATTCACCGACCAGGATAACGTCCGGATCTTCCCGCAGCGCCGAGCGCAGGGCATTGTTGAAAGACAGCGTGTGCGGGCCGACCTCGCGCTGGTTGATCAGGCATTTCTTGCTCTGGTGCACGAATTCGATCGGATCTTCGACGGTGAGGATGTGCGCGTACTGGTTTTCGTTGACGTAGTCCATCATCGCCGCCAGCGTGGTCGACTTGCCCGAGCCGGTGGGGCCGCACACCAGAACGATGCCGCGCGGCTGGTCGGAAATTTCCTTGAAGATGGGCGGGCAGTTGAGTTCTTCCAGTGACAGCACCTTGGACGGAATGGTGCGGAACACCGCCCCCGCGCCATACAGCTGGTTGAAGGCATTGACGCGAAAACGCGCCAGCGAGGGAATTTCGAACGAGAAGTCGATTTCCAGCGTTTCCTCATACACCTTGCGCTGGCTGTCGTTCATGATGTCGTACACCATGCGGTGCACGTCCTTGTGGTCCATCGGCGGCAGGTTGATGCGGCGCACGTCGCCGTTGACACGGATCATCGGCGGCAGGCTGGCCGAGAGGTGTAAATCGGACGCCTTGTTTTTGACGGCGAAAGCCAGCAATTCAGAAATATCCACGCGTGCCTCGTTCAGTGTTGGATGGGGTTTTGACAGATAATAAACGTTATGGATAACGGCCTGAAGCCACGAAAACTTGAGTTGGACATGCCCCCTCACGCCCTGACCCCGGATGCTCGTTTGCGAGCAGTCCGGGAACGCATCGCGCGTGCCACTGCCGAGGCCAGCCGGGACGCGGCAGACATACGTCTGCTGGCAGTCAGCAAGACCTTTGCTGCGGCTGCCGTGCGCGAGCTGGCTGGCTGCGGCCAGCGCGAATTCGGCGAAAATTATCTGCAGGAAGCGCTGGAAAAACAGGCGCAGCTGAGCGATTTGCCGCTGGTGTGGCATTTCATCGGGCCGATCCAGAGCAACAAGACGCGGGCAATCGCCGAAAACTTCAGCTGGGTGCACAGCGTGGATCGGCTGAAGATCGCCGAGCGCTTGTCCGCGCAGCGTCCGCCCGCTTTGCCCCCCCTGCAGCTGTGCATCGAAGTCAACGTCAGCGGCGAGGCCAGCAAGGGCGGCGTGACGGCTGCGGAACTGCCGGCCCTGGCCGACGCCGTGGCCGCATTGCCGAATCTGCAGTTACGTGGCCTGATGGCGATTCCTGCCCCGGCGGCAGACATGACCACTCAACGTACCGCGTTTCGGCCGGTGCGCGCGGCATTCGGCGCACTCATCGCGCGCGGCCACAACCTGGACACCCTGTCGATGGGGATGTCGGCCGACCTGGAGGCAGCAATATTGGAAGGAGCGACCATCGTGCGAATTGGTACGGCACTCTTTGGTGAGAGGACAAAACATGCATAAAGTCAGTTTCGTCGGCGGCGGCAATATGGCCGCGGCCATTATTGGGGGGCTGATCGCCAGCGGCGCGCAGCCTTCAGAGATCGAGGTGGTGGAAATCAACGCCGAGGCGCGGTCGCAACTGGCCGCGCGTTTCGGCGTGGTGACCCACTCGGATGTATCGCAGGCGCGGCTGCATGGCTTGATCGTGCTGGCGGTGAAGCCGCAAACCCTGCCCGAGGTGGCGGCTGCGCTGGCGCCCCGCCTCGCTGGTCAACTGGTGGTGTCGATTGCCGCCGGGGTTCGGGTGGCCGACCTTGCCCGTTGGCTGGGTGGACATACACGGATCGTCCGTGCCATGCCCAACACCCCGGCGCTGGTGCAGGCCGGGATTGCCGGATTGTTCGCATCCCCCGGCGTCAGCCAGGATGCACGCTCGCAGGCCGAAGCGGTGCTGCGTGCCGTTGGGGGTGTGGTGTGGGTGGAGGACGAGACGCAGCTGGATGCAGTGACCGCCGTTTCGGGCAGCGGCCCGGCCTACGTATTCTATTTCATTGAATCGCTGGAAGCTGCGGCAGTGGCGCAGGGGCTGACGCCGGCTACTGCCCGCCAGTTGGCGCTGCAAACCTTCTTCGGCGCGGCCAAGCTGGCACTGGAATCGGGCGAGGAACCGGCCGTGCTGCGGCAGCGCGTCACCTCCAAGGGCGGCACCACCGAGCGCGGCATTGCCGCACTCGACGCGGCGTCGGTCAAGCTCGCCATCGGCCAGGCGGTGGAAGCGGCCAGCCGCCGCAGCGCTGAACTCGGCGACGAACTGGGGCGGCTCGCGTGATTGCGGATGCGCTGACTTTCCTCCTGCAGACGCTCGGCAACCTGTTCGTGATTGCGGTGCTGCTGCGCTTCATGATGCAGTTGTTCCGGGTGCCGTTCCGCAACCCCTTCGCGCAATTCATCGTCAGCCTCACCGATTTTGCAGTGAAGCCGTTGCGCCGATTGATACCCGGGCTGCTCGGCCTGGACTGGGCCTGTCTGGTGCTGGCCCTGCTGGTCGAGACGGCGGTGGTGATGGCGTCATACTGGCTGGACGGCTTTCCTTTTGCGCTGGCCGGTGCGAAGGTGTGGCCCGTCATGTTGGGACTGGCAGGGGTGAGGCTGTTGAGCCTGGCGATCTATATGATCATCGGTCTGACCCTGGTGCGCGCGGTGCTGTCCTGGGTCAATTCCAATACGCCGTTGATGCCGGTGGTGTACGAATTGACCGAGCCATTCCTGCGTCCCTTGCGCCGGATCGTTCCCATGGTCTCCAATGTCGATCTGACGCCGCTGGTGCTGTTCATCCTGTGTCAGTTGATCCTGATGGTGCCGGTGCAGGCGTTGGAGCGCGCGCTGCTTGGTTCCCTCTGAGCCCCCTGTCTGGGCGCACCCTGACGGCGCGGACTGGCTGCTGGAACTGCACGTGCAGCCCGGGGCAAAAGTCACGGCTGCGGTCGGTGAACATGGCGGTCGGCTGAAATTAAAGATTGCTGCGCCGCCTGTCGATAACAGGGCAAATGCGTATCTGCTGACCTGGCTGGCCGCGCAACTGGGCGTGCCGAAATCAGCGGTGCGCCTGGTGCGGGGGGAGGCCTCGCGGCAGAAAACCGTAGCGGTGCGTGGGGTTGAACGTCCCTGGCTTGATATCGAGAACAATAGCAAAACATGAGCATCCACCTGGAACAGGAAGTTGCCGACTACAGCGATCGGCGCATGCGGCTGGCGGCGGCGATCACCTACTACGCCGACTGGCTCGATCGACAACATGGCATCGACGCCGAGCGCACCCTGCGGCTGGCCGATACCGCAACCAGCCTGCGGCAGGAGAAACTGGTGGTGGCCTTTGTCGCCGAGTTTTCGCGCGGCAAGACCGAACTCATCAACGCCCTCTTTTTTGCCGACCACGGTCAGCGCCTGCTGCCTTCCGATGCCGGACGCACCACCATGTGCCCGACCGAACTGTTCGCCAACGCGGACGAAGCCCCCAGCCTCTGCCTGCTGCCAATCGAGACGCGCCGCCGCAGTGAATCGCTGGCGCACCTCAAGCGCATGCCGATCGAGTGGTGCCGGATTGCGCTGGACCCCGCTGATCCCCGCCAGTTGCAGGAAAGTTTGAAGAAGCTCACCGAAACCAAGGCCATGACGGCCGTCGATGCCATCGAACTGGGCCTATGGAACGGCGAGGATCCCGGCGAACGCCATCAATTGCACGCCGACGGAACGGTGGATGTGCCGGCCTGGCGCTATGCCATGGTCAATTACCCGCATCCCCTTTTGCAGGCCGGCCTGACGATTCTGGATACGCCGGGGCTCAATGCGCTGGGCGCCGAGCCGGAACTGACCCTGTCCGTTATTCCCAATGCGCATGCGGTGATGTTTTTGCTGGCCACCGATACCGGGGTGACGCGCTCGGATCTGGAAATCTGGCAGAAATACGTCCATCGGCATGTCCATTACCACGTGGCCGTTCTGAACAAGATCGACATGTTGTGGGATGAACTCAAGAGCGATTCCGAGGTGCATGCCACCATCGAGCGTCAGGTCGAGGAGACGGCACGCGTGCTGAAGCTGCCACGCAGCCAGGTGTTTGCAGTGTCGGCGCAAAAAGCGCTGACGGCAAAAATCCGGGGTGATGCCGCGTTGCGGGTGCGCTCCGGTATCGAGTCGCTGGAATATCTGCTGGCCCATCAAGTCATCCCGGCGCGTCGCGACATGCTCTACCATGCGGTCAACCGCGAGGTAAATGCATTGCTGGACGAGAGTCGGGTCGACATGGCCACGCGGCTCAAGCGCAGCAGCGACGAGTTGATCCAGCTGACCCAGTTGTCAGGCAAGAACCGGGAGTTGATCGAACAGACGCGTGCCGCCTTGCAACTGGAAAAAGACAGCTACGATGCCACCGCCAACCAGTTCCGGGTTACCCGGAAAATGGTTCAGGCACAGGGCGAGAATCTGATGTCGCATCTGTCGGAAGACACGCTCGACGTGATTCTGAAGTCTGGTCGCGAGGCCATGGAGGAGAGCTGGACCACGCGCGGCCTGACCAGCGGCATCCGAGACTTGAGCGAGCAGATGAGCGATCGCTTCCAGCAGGCGACCCGGCTGGCCGACGGTATGGTGGATGCGCTGGATCAGGCCTATATCCGGTTTCACCGCCACCACAACCTGCCGAAAATGCAGGTCCCACGGCTGGATCTGGGCGCATACCGCAACCGACTGGCTGCGCTGATGCGTGAGACCGGGGACTTCTGCAAGGATCCCGCCAACCTGTTGCTGGAAAAACGTTTCATGATCCGGCGTTTTTATGCCGGGCTCGCCGAAGAGGCGCGCAAGGCGTTCAGCCTGGCGAAGATGGAAGCAGAGCGCTGGCTGCGTATCGCGCTTGACCCCATCATGACCCGCATCCGCGAGCACAAGCAGTACCTTGACACGCGGCTGACCAGCCTGCATCGGATTCTGGAAAACATGGGAACGCTGCATAACCGCATGGCACAGGTCAAGACGGAAATCGGCAAGCTGCGCAACGACAAGGTCGAGTTGGCGCATATCTCCGAGCAGTTCGCTTCCTGACATCACGCCTCGTTCCGGATTGAGATTCCGAAACGAGGGGTCGCAGGCCCATCAGGCGTTGAGCCGGTTCAGCAAAGGCAATGTTTTGTCCGGATCGGTATTCTTCAGCAGGCGCTGCGCCATCGGCGCCAAATCCTCCAGGTGAGATTTCAGCACCTGCTGCTTGACCTGCAGCAGGCTGGCCGGCTGCATCGAAAACGTCCGCAATCCCAGCCCCAGCAGCAGGCGCGTCAGCAACGGATCGCCCGCCATTTCGCCGCACACGGAGACCGGCTTGCCCGCCTTGGCCCCGGCGCGAATGGTTTGCTGCACCAGATTGAGCACCGCCGGATGCAGCGGGTCATACAGATGCGCGACGCTGTCATCGGCGCGGTCGATCGCCAGTGTGTACTGGATCAGGTCGTTGGTGCCGATCGATAGGAAGTCCAGCTGTTCGGCAAAGAATCCCGCCGACAGGGCTGCAGCCGGCACTTCGATCATTCCGCCGACCTGCAGGCCTTCGTCGAATTTCAGCCCGTCCTTTCGCAGGGAGGCGCGCGCTTCGTCGATGCGCTGGAGGGTCTGCCGCAGTTCCATAAAGCTGGCCAGCATGGGGATGAGGATGCGCACCTGGCCGTGTTGCGATGCACGCAGAATCGCCCGCAACTGGGTGTGGAACAGGCCAGGTTCCGCCAGACACAGACGGATCGCGCGCAAGCCCAGAGCCGGATTGTCGGCCACGGTGTGCCCCCACGGCGCCTGCTTGTCTGCGCCCAGATCGAGCGTGCGGATGGTGACAGGCTTGCCGTCCAGCGCCTCGGCCACCGCCTTGTAGGATGCGTACTGCTCCTCTTCGCTGGGCAGGTCGTCGCGGTTCAGAAACAGGAATTCGCTGCGGAACAGCCCGATGCCTTGCGCCCCTGCTGACTTCACGGCATCCACGTCCTGCAGCAATTCGATATTCGCCATCAGCTCGATCGACGTGCCATCAAGCGTCGCCGACTTGCTGGTTGTCAGGCGCTTCAGCTTGTCGGTGTCGATGCGCCACTGGTTCTGGCGCAGCCGGTACTCGGTAAGAACGGATTCGTCGGGATTGACGATTACCACTCCGTCGCGGCCGTCGACGATCAGCAGATCGTGGTCGCGGATCAGGCCGCGCGCATTGTGCAGCGCCATCACCGATGGCATCGCCATGCTGCGCGCGAGGATCGCGGTGTGCGAGGTGGCACCGCCGAGGTCGGTGATGAACGCAGCGAAATGCACGTTCTTGAACAAGGCCATGTCGGCGGGCGACAACTCGTGCGCCACCAGGATGCGCTCGACATCGAAGTCGACGTCCAGCGGCAGATGGCTGGGGTGGCCCATCAAGGCCTTGAGGACGCGCTGCACCACCTGCACCACGTCTTCCTGGCGGCTGCGCAGATAGGCGTCGTCGATTTCATCGAAGCGCGCCACCAAGGCTTCCATTTGCTGCGCCAGCGCCCATTCGGCGTTGCACTGCGACTCGCGGATGAGGCGCTTGGGTTCCTCGGCGATCATCGAATCGCCGAGGAACATAAGGTGCATGTCGAGAAACGCCGAGAGTTCGGCCGGCGCGCTGGCCGGAATATGGATGCGCAGGATCTCGAGTTCCGCCCGCGTGGCGAGGATGGCTTCGTCGAAGCGCGCGAGTTCATCCTTGATGTACTTGCGATCGAGCATGTACTGCGGCACTTCGACCCGCGCATTGGAGGTGAGGTGCGCATAACCGATGGCGATGCCGCCGGCGACGCCGATGCCATGGAGAGAGAAGCTCACAGCTCTTCCCCAAAACCGCTGGAAATCAGTCCGGTCAGCGCATTGATCGCTTCCAGTTCGTCCTCTCCATCGGTTTCGAGCGTGACAGTGCTGCCTTTGGCCGCGGCCAGCATCATCACGCCCATGATGCTCTTGGCGTTGATGCGGCGGCCATTGCGTGCCATGAATACATGACTCTTGAAGCTGGAAGCCAGTTGCGTGAGCTTGGCCGACGGGCGCGCATGCAACCCGAGCTTGTTGACGATTTCAACGTCCCGTTGCTGCATGGCACATGGTCTCGGAAATATGGTTGATGCCACTGCGTCCCCCTTCGACGATGCGCTCGATGAGTTGGGGCAGCGGCAGCGTCTCGCGATAGTTCAGCGCCTTGAGCAGCATGGGCAGATTGACGCCGGAAACGCCTTCGATGTGCGCCGGCTCGAGCAGACGGCACAGGGTGTTGCTGGGGGTGGCGCCATAGATATCCGTCAACACCAGGATGCCGTCGCCCTCGCGGTCGTTAAGCGCCGCCAGTTCGTCCAGCCGTGCCTGGAGCGCCTTCTGCCGCTCGTTGGGGTCGGCATGGCCGGTGAAATCGAGCGTGGCGAGACCGCGGGGACGCTGTCCCAGCACATGGGTGGCACACTCGACCAGGCTGTCGGCAAGTGATCCGTGGGCGACGATAAGGATGCCTATCATGGAGGTGACGTCAGACCAAAAGCATTATTCTAGCGAAGCCGGGCCTGCATCGCAGGCGAGACGTGAATTCGGCCTGCGGCATCTACCGCGAGATAGTCGGCGACGCCAAGGCGGGCAGCCTGCTCAGCCAGCCGCGAGGGGCCATCGATAAACAGGGGTTTCGACAGGGCATCCGATCGCGTGCCCGCGTGTTCGCCCGTTACCAGCACCGTTACCGACTGCATGCCGGCTGCCGGCTTGCCGCTGCGCGGATCGATCAGATGGCTGTAGCGATGGCCGTCCGCTTCGAAATAGCGCTGGTAATCGCCCGAGGTACCGATCGCCTCGCCGTCGCGCAAATCCAGGGTGGCCAGGGTGCCCGGCTGGCGCGGGTGCTGGATGCCGACGCGCCAGGGACGGTCGCCGTGACGGCCCAGCGCGATCACATTGCCGCCGATGTTCACCAGTGCGTTGTGGATGCCGTGGGCTTTCAGGAGGCGCACCGCCTCGTCGAGCGCATAGCCCTTGGCATAGCCGCCCAGGTCCAGCTGTACCGCCGGATTGTCGCTCCAGACTTCGCTGCTTTCGACATGCAGATCGCGCATGCGCGGGGATGCCTTTACCCAGCGTGCGATGGCAGCGGCATCCGGTACCCGCGCCTGTGGCGCGTCGGCATGAAAGCCCCACAACGCAATCAGTCCGCCGATGGCCGGATTGAACAGGTCACTGGACTGGATCGAAAGCGTTTGCGCATCGCGCAGCATCGCCGTGAGTTCCGGCGTGACCGGGGCGCGCTGGCCCCGGGACAGTGCGGTGTTGAGGCGCGATACCTCGCTGGGTTGCCAGGCGTGCAGTGTGCGGTGCAGTTCGTCGAATCGTGCCAGTACCGCGGCGGCGGCCTGCCGGGCCTGCGTCTCCGGCGCGCCGAAGACGCTGATTTCCACCAGTGTGCCGAAGACATAGGCCTGCTGCTGCGTGAGTGGCGGTGGACTGCACGCGGCGATCGCCCACAGCAGCATTAACCACAGGCCATGCCGGGCTGCCCTCATGCGTGTTCGATCGCAAGGATGAACTGTGCCGCGACATCGTGCCCGGTCTGCGCGGTGATTTCCTGAAAGCCGGTGGGGCTGGTGACGTTGATTTCTGTCAGGCAATCTCCAATCACATCCAGCCCGGCGAGAAAGATGCCTTGCGCCTTTGCCCACGGGGCGATCGCTTCAGCGATTTCACGGTCGCGTGCGGACAACTTCTGCGCGCGGGCAGTGCCACCCGCAGCGAGGTTGCCGCGGGTTTCGCCTGCCAGGGGGATGCGCGCGAGCGCCCACGGCACGACTTCCCCATTGATAAGCAGGATGCGCTTGTCGCCGTCCTTGATTTCAGGCAGATAGCGTTGCGCCATGATCGCGCGGTCGCTGCGTTGGGTGAGCGTTTCCAGGATGGCGTTGCGGTTGGGGTCGGCCAGCGTCAGCCGGAAGATGCCGCTGCCGCCCATTTCGGTAAGCGGTTTGACGATGATGTCGCGATGTTCGCCAAGGAAGCTGCCAATGTCCGCCGCATCGGCCGACACCAGGGTGGGGGCGATGAAAGCCGGGAAGTTGAGAATCGCCAGCTTCTCGTTGAAGTCGCGCAGGCACGACGGGCGATTCAATACACGCGCCCCGTTGGTCTCGGCGATGCCGAGCAGGTGGGTGGCAAGCAGGTAATCGATGTCCACCGGGGGATCGGTGCGCATCACCACGGCATCGAAATCCTTCAACACAAGGGTGTCGGTTCGGATGCTGCGAAACCAGTCATCGTCCGTGCGAACGTCAAGCGCGGTGCAGGCGGCTCGGGTGATGCCGTCCTTCACCTGCAACTGGCGCGCTTCGGTGGCGAACACGGCGTGACCGCGCGCCACCGCCGCGCGCATCATCGCCACCGAACTGTCCTTGTAGGGCTTGAGGCTCGCCAGCGGATCGACGACGAACAGCAGCTTCATGCGGTTTCGTTCAGTGCTTCGTCAAGCTCGATGCTGGCCGCCAGCATCGCCAGCCGTGCGATCACGCCATAGGCGTAGAAGCGGTTGGGGCTGGCGTCGGGGTTGGCGCCGCGATCGGGCATCAGGCAGGTTTCGTCGAACGCCAGCGGCACGAAGTGCATGCCGGGGCTGTTGAGGTTTTCGTCCGAGCCGCGCCCGGTGTGCACGCGATAGAAGCCGCCGACGACGAAGTGGTCGAGCATGTAAACCACAGGCTCGGCGACCGCCTCGTTGATGCTCTCGAAGGTGTAGACGCCTTCCTGGATCAATACTTCGCTGACCTCGATCCCTTCCTTGCCGACCGCCATCTTGTTGCGCTGCTTGCGGTTGAGCTCGCGCACGTCGTCGGGCGACTTCACCGTCATGATGCCCATGCCATAGGTACCGGCGTCGGCCTTGACGATGACGAAGGGCGGCTGGTCGATGCCGTATTCGTCGTATTTGACGCGGATCCTGTCCAGCATGTCGGCAACCTTTTCAGCCAGACATTCCTCACCCTGACGAGCCTGAAAGTCGATCTTGCCGCAGTGGTTGAAGTAGGGGTCGATCAGCCAAGGGTCGATGTTGATCAGTCGTGCGAATTCGCTGGCGACGTGCTGGTACGCGGCAAAGTGGCGCGACTTGCGGCGCGTCGCCCAGCCCGCATGCAGCGGCGGCATGATGGTCTGCTCGATGCCTTTGAGGATATCCGGCACGCCGGCCGACAGGTCGTTGTTGAGCAGCACCGCGCAGGGGTCGAAGCCTTCCAGCCCGATGCGGTCGCCCTTGCGGATCAGCGGTTCCAGCGTGAGGCGTCCGCCGGCGGGCAGTTCCAGCGTGGTGGGCTGGGTGATCTCGGGAATCAACGTGCCGATGCGCACGATCAGGCCGGTCTGGCGCAGGATGTGCGCAAGCACCGCGACGTTCTGCAGATAGAAGGTGTTGCGCGTGTGGTTCTCGGGAATCAGCAGCAGGCGCTGCGCATCGGGGCAGATTTTTTCCACCGCGCCCATCGCTGCGTGGATCGACAGCGACATGAACGACGGGTTGAGGTTGTTGAAGCCGCCGGGGAACAGGTTGGTGTCGACCGGCGCCAGCTTGAAGCCGGCGTTGCGGATGTCGACCGAGGTATAGAACGGCGCCGCCTGTTCCTTCCACTGCTGGCGGAACCAGTGTTCGATGGTCGGCTGGGCGTCGAGCAGGCGTTTTTCCAGTTCCAGCAGCGGGCCGGTGAGTGCGGTGGTGAGGTAAGGGACCATAGAATAGGCGGACTCCAAGAATGTTTTTATTTTAGGCCAAGCCGGATGTTTGACATCGTTTTGTTTCAGCCCGAAATCCCGCCCAACACCGGCAACCTGATCCGCCTGGCGGCCAACACCGGCTGCCGGCTGCATCTGGTCGAACCGCTGGGCTTCGACCTCAGCGACAAGCAGGTGGCGCGCGCCGGGCTGGATTACCACGACATGGCTTGCGTGCAGGTGCATGCCGACTGGGCAGCGGTGCAAGCGGCGCTGCCGGGACGGCGCTGGTTTGCGCTCACCACCAAGGGCAGTACCCGGTATGCCGACATCGCGTTTCAGCCGGACGACGTCTTCTTGTTCGGCCCCGAATCGCGTGGATTGCCGCCCGAGATTCTTGAGTGTTTCGATTGCGATCGCCGCCTGCGCTTGCCGATGCTGCCCGGTTCGCGCAGCATGAATCTGTCGAATGCAGTCAGCGTGGTTGTATTCGAAGCCTGGCGGCAGAATGGTTTCACGGGGGGGACCTAATGAACGGACTGGAATGGCTGGAAGCGGCCAGCTACATTGTCACCATCGTCGGCCTGCCATTTGCCATCGGGGTCTATATCTACGACCGCCGCCGCGATCAGCAGAATGACGAAGAGGAAATCTTCCTGCGGCTATCGGACGAATATGCAGATTTCATGCGGCTGGTGATCGATAACGCCGACCTGCATCTACTGTCGCCCGCAGCGAAAGGCGAGCTCAGCGAAGAACAGCTGGTACGCAAGCACGCACTGTTCGCCATCCTGGTCAGCCTGTTCGAACGCGCCTACGTGCTGGTGTATGAGGACGACATGAGCCGTCAGCAGGCGCGGCTGTGGCAGTCTTGGCAGGACTACATGCACGAGTGGTGTCAGCGTGAGGATTTTCGCGCGGCTCTTCCGGCCCTGCTCCTGGGCGAGGATCCGGGATTTGTGGCGACCATCGGGAAAATCGCTGAGACGTCAGCGAGCAGGTCAGGATGAGTGGGTACTTTGGTGGTTCGAGATCGACCCGGAACGGCAATCGGCTGGTTCGAAATGCAGACATTGAATGTTTAGGGTAAGGGGTCCCGGCCGCAAACGCCGGCCAAGACTAAAACCTGCGTTTCGGGGGAGGGTTGAATAAGGAATCGTGGCGCCTGTGAGTGATGCAAAGAGTCGCTGGTCTGGTTCTGACTTGTTCACTGGAAGAGGCGAACCATAATCATGAAAGCGGTCTTGCACATGGAACTGCAGGCATACCTCCCCCCGCTTTACCGAACTCCCTGGTGGAAACGGAACCCCTTGTAGTCGAGGATCACTCCATCAGGCGCGATCTGCTCCAGGCTGAGACCGGGCGCCAACAGCTCGCCCTGCGCGGCCATCTTGCCGTTGATCATGACGCGGCGTTCCTTGGGGTTGCTCGAATAAGCGTGAAACGAGATGGAAATATTTGGTATCTCCCTCTGGATGGAGGGCGGCAAGTCATTCAGCGCCATGACTCTTTTCCCTTCCTCGGCGGCAGTCCCGGCAGGTGCTGTCTTGTCTGGCAACGGCATAGCCGTTGTTTTTTGCCCGCCCGTATCAGGTTGGGACAAGGGAGGTTGCTCATCGCCAGCGAATGTGGGGGTGCCCTGTTTCGTCGCCGCTCCCGCTGACAGATCGGCAGGCTGGGTTGCTGAGGCTGATTGATACGTCGGCGGCGCAAGTTCTGACTTCCCGATCTTTTCAGGTGCCCCGGAAGGCAGCGCTGGCGCAACGAGGGATGGGCTCGCAGCGATTGGCATCGCGGCAGTGGGTTCGGCCGCAGGTGCGGGTTGCTTCATCTGCCATGGTTGCAGCCAGCCAACCATAATGCCCGCGCATATTAGTACTGCGGCTAGCACGCTGTTAAGCAGATACCTGGGTCGCTTGGGGTCTGTCGCCGTTGCCTGTACGGTCAGCAGCGTCGGCGTCGAACTGCGTTGACGCTGCTGATCGGATTTCCTGAGTGCATCGAGGATGTACGACATGGCTATTTCCCCCCTTGCTCGCGTAACAGCTTTGGCGCCGCTTGATCTGCCAGACTGACCAAACGGATCAGGGTTTGAGGGCCAGCACTGCCGTCCGGGATCAATCCCTGAGAAAGCTGAAACTGTTTGAGCTGACGCACCAAGGCTTCATCGAACACCCAGTCTTTGTTTGCTTCCACCACCCTGCCCTGCACCTGAGCGAGTTGCCTGCCCAGCCATTCCACAGCCGGACCGTGATCGCCAGGCCGGATGATGCCTTGCGCTACTGGCGGCATACGCCACAGCAAACTGTAGTACCCGGACCATTGTGATGCCAAGGCACCTAGCGCGACCGTTGTCGTATGGGTGCCGATGGCAAAGGTGGCCGATTCAGGTCCCAGTGCCGTGAGTGTCGCAAAGAATTCCTGGCCCTGCTTGTCATGCATGCTTAGTACGGCCGGTCGGTTCGACTTGCGCAGTTCATCCAGTCCACCGCGGCCAGCCCGACAGCGCAAGCCAAGCGTTTCGGCTTGCAGGCAGGCGTCAGCCCCATGGAAGTCGGCGCCCCATTCCCGGAAGAGTGCCGAGTATGCCAAATCCTTGCTACTCGAGCTTGACTCATCCGCCGGCCACACCAGCGAATCCGGCAATGCTGCTTCGGCTTTGATATCTTTGGTTTGCTCAGCCGCTTTCATTTTGGGTGTGGGCAAAGCCGGCTGCGCAACTGTCTGCCGGACTGCCGCTGCTTTGGTCTCTGCTTGTTCCCGGAGCGCCGCCACCGCCACCGCCCCGCCGACCAGCACAATCAGGCCAGCTGCAATAAATTGCCGCATGCTTCGGCGCTGCGTGGACGGCGGGTGAAAAACCTCGCGCGCCGACTGCTCGAGCGTCGCCCGATCGACCCGCTCCTTGCCTTGCGCATAGGTGCCCAGCAACGCCCGGTCGCACAACACGTTGATGATGCGGGGAATGCCGCCACTCAGTCGGTGCAAGCGTCCCATGATCGCAAGCGGGAACAACTGGCGTTGCGTACCCGCAACCTCGAGTCGATGCTGGACATAGGCAACGACTTCCGTCTTGCTCAGCTTCCCCAGGTGATAGCGCGCTACGATGCGTTGCGCAAGCTGCCGCAGGTCCTGACGCTGCAGCATCGCCGCCAGCTCAGGCTGTCCGATCAAAATGATCTGCAGCAGCTTGCGTTCACTGGTTTCCAGATTCGTGAGCAGTCGCATCTGCTCCAGCACCTCAGCAGACAGGTTTTGTGCCTCATCGATAATCAGCACCGAATGCCTGCCCTTGGCGTGCGCGTCGAGCAGGTGTGAGTTAATACAATCGACGAAAACCTTGATACTGGTGTTGCCGGGCGGACAGGCAATGCCGAATTCAACGCAGATGGTCGAGAGCAGTTCTTCCACCGTGAGCTTGGGATTGAAGATGTAAGCCACGTCGCAGGATTCTGGAATCTGCTCGAGCAGACAGCGGGATACTGTGGTTTTTCCCGTCCCGACCTCACCCGTGAGCAATACAAATCCGCCTTCGCCATTCACTCCATAGAGCAGATGAGCCAGTGCATCCTGGTGGCGCTGGCTCATGTAGAGATAGCGCGGCGCTGGCGCGATGGAAAAGGGAGCTTCGGCGAGTCCGAAGTAACTCAGGTACATGGGGGTCATGGGGGAGATGCGGAGCGCTAATTATTTTGCCTCGTCGCCGAAGCATTGTAAGGACCTGGCAAGCAAGCTAGTGGTCGAAATAATCGACTGAGCATTGCATCATATCGATTCATAAAGTTGTCGCTGATAAGCATCGATGTTGCGGGCAAATCTTTTGTCCCTAAGGTCTCTGTTGTCTAACCGTTTCGCATAAGTCTGGTCAGTCTGTAATACTAAAATGCGCAAAATGTGCTGATTAACGGCAACCGATTGATTGATGCTGGGTTCGCCTCGGTTGCCTGTCCGCATATGCAATGATAATGAAGGACGAATGCCTGCTGTGCGAGAAGCGCTCTACTGACCATCCTTGGTCAACCCGGACAAAATGTCGTTCGCCTTTAACTGGAGGTATGCAGGAGCGTTGAGTCGCGGATTCAGATGGCTTCCGTTAGTTGCTCGTGTTGCCTTCAGAATTCCGCCTTGATTTCCCGGTTCAGCAGGGCATCGACCGCCTGTGCGGCGGGCAGTCCATCAAACAACATCTGGCAGACGGCGCGGGTAATCGGCATGTCGACGCCGAGTTCGCCGGCCAGTGCGGCGACTTCGCGCGCCGTGGTGACGCCTTCGGCGACGTGGCCGAGTTCGGCGAGAATGGTTTCAAGCTGCTGGCCGCGCGCGAGGCGCAGGCCAACCTGGCGGTTGCGCGAGAGGTCGCCGGTGGTGGTGAGGATGAGGTCGCCAAGGCCGGACAATCCCATGAAGGTTTCGAAGTGGCCGCCGAGCCTGACGCCGAGCCGGGTCATTTCGGCCAGGCCGCGCGTGATGAGCGCCGCGCGCGCGTTGTGCCCGAACGCGAGGCCGTCGCTCGCACCCGCGGCGATGGCGAGCACGTTCTTCACCGCGCCGCCGATCTCCACGCCGGCGATGTCCTCGCTCACGTACGCACGCATGGTGTCGCCCCTCAGCAGCGCGGCAACCTCCGTCGCGACACGCAAGTCGGTGGAAGCGACGGCCACCGCGGTCGGGAGGCCCCGTGCCACTTCGTCCGCGAAGCTCGGGCCCGACACCACGCCCAC
>Ga0210129_1000151_pt1 | contig 18666 bp, 22 predicted proteins | sample WestPond_Cattail_2_FD_185582 | JGI IMG/M metagenome (GOLD analysis project Ga0210129, IMG submission 185582) | Wetland microbial communities from the San Francisco Bay, California, USA, that impact long-term carbon sequestration -... | ecosystem: Environmental > Aquatic > Marine > Wetlands ... | reverse complement strand
CAGAATCGACTCCATCGTGATCCAGACAACAGGATCCGCCACCCAGGAGCCGAACATGACCGACGAACAACTGACCGCGGAAATCCGCGAAGCCAATCTGACCTACCTGATGCTGGCCCAAAACCTGATCCGCAAGGACAAGGTCGAAGCGCAGTTCCGCCTGGGCATGTCCGAGGAGTCGACCGATCTGCTGGCCGCACTCTCCCCGGCCCAGCTCTCCAAGATTGCCTCCAGCAACATGCTGCTGTGCCGCTTCCGCATGGACGATGAAGTGGTTTGGGGCTTGCTGACCAATCATTCCACGCGCAAGGTCGACAACGATGCCACGACCCGGCTGCACGCCAGCATCCTGATGGCCGGCCGTTTTGCAGAAGCCATGTAAGGAGAATGTGATGGCTTCAAAAAGTGTCCTGAACGAATCCCGGCAAATCGAGCGGGCGGTGGCCTTGATCCAGTTGGGTGCGAGGCTGCAGGTACTGGAAAGCGAGACCAGCCTTTCCTATGAGCGTCTGCTGCGCCTGTACAAGGAAGTGGCCGGGCGCTCCCCCTCCAAAGGCCAACTGCCGTTCTCGACCGACTGGTTCCTGACCTGGCAACCCAACATCCACGCCTCCCTGTTCCAGAATATCTACCAGTACCTGGGCAAGGTCAGCGCCCTGGAAGATATCGACGTCGTCATGAAAGCGTTCAGGCTCTATAGCGAGCAGATGACCTCCTTTGGGATGGAACCCCTTCTGTCCCTGACACGCGCCTGGCGCCTGGTGAAATTTGTGGACAACAACATGTTGACCCTGACGCGCTGCTCCAAGTGCGGCGGACATTTCGTGACCGAGCCCTACGAAAATTCCCGCCACTATGTCTGCGGACTGTGTGTGCCACCGGCACGCGCGGGCAAAGGCGCCGCCGCTGGCGGCATTCTTCTGCATTGAAACCACGCCGACCCGGATCGGGATGGCTATAAAAAGGGGCTCTTTGGGGCCCTTTTCTCATGCTGAGGCCCTGGCTGAATCTCCTAGAATGGGCTGCGAGATGAGCCCTTACATTTCCACCGCTCAGCCTGCGACCTCCAACTTTGGCACAGTACGCACATGATAGTTATCGTCGGTTATGTCGTCTCCATGGGTTGCATCTTCGGTGTTTACATCGTTCACGGTGGCAACATTGGAGTGATTCTTCACGCCTTGCCTTTTGAGTTGATCACCATTTTCGGCGGCGCGCTGGGGGCTTTTGCGGTCAACAACCAGCCCAAGGTTCTCAAGGCCACGATCGCCATGATTCCCAAGGCGCTCAAGAGCTCCAAGTACACCAAGGAGCGCTATCTGGAGCTGATGGCGCTGCTTTACGACATTCTGCAAAAGGCCCGCAAGGAGGGCCTGATGGCGATCGAGAAGGACGTCGAGAACCCGCACGAGTCCCCTATCTTTCAGAAATTCCCCAACGTGGGCAACGACCACCATGTGGTCGAATTCATGACGGATTACCTGCGCATGATGGTGTCGGGCAACCTCAATGCCCACGAAATCGAGTCGCTCATGGACAGCGAAATCGACACCCATCATCAGGAGGCTCACGGCCCCGTGGCAGCCATCGCCCGACTGGCCGGCGCCCTGCCGGCCTTCGGCATCGTGGCTGCGGTGCTGGGGGTGATCAACACCATGGGTTCGGTCGGCCAGCCGCCGTCCATTCTGGGCGGCATGATCGCCTCGGCCCTGGTGGGCACCTTTCTGGGCATTTTGCTGGCCTATGCCGTGGTGGAGCCCCTGGGCGGCCTGCTGGAGCAAAAGGCCGAAGACGGAGCCAAGGAACTGCAGTGCATCAAGACCACGCTCTTGGCCAGCATGCAGGGTTACAACCCCGCTACCGCCATAGAATTTGGCCGCAAGGTGCTTTTCTCGACCGAGCGCCCCACCTTCCTCGAACTTGAAAGCCATGTCCGTGGCAAGAAATAACCCAGGGCCAAAGGCCCTAGTGCAAGGTTGATATGGCCTCCGACGCCAAGAAGCTGCAGCCCATCATCGTCAAGAAGGTCAAAAAGGGCGGACACGCCGTGCATGGTGGCGCCTGGAAGATCGCCTACGCTGACTTCGTGACCGCCATGATGGCGTTCTTTCTGCTGATGTGGCTGCTGGGTTCCACTTCTGAAGGTGATAAAAAAGGACTTTCCGACTATTTCAGCGCCCCCCTGAAAGTCGCCATGACCGGTGGTACTGGCGCCGGCGCCAGCAACAGCATCCTGACCGGCGGCGGTGCGGACTTGACCAAACGGGCGGGCCAATCCCAAACCGGCGAGGGCAATAATCCGATCAAGAAGAAGCGGGCCCTTGAAAACATGCGCGCCGAAGTGGCCAAGCAGGATGCCAAAAGAATGGCCTCCTTGAGCGCCAAGATCAGCGCGTTGATCTCCAACAGCCCCAAGCTGACGCAGTTCAGCTCCCAGATCCGGCTTGAAACCACCCCTGATGGGCTGCAGATCCAGATCGTTGACGACCAGAAACGACCGATGTTTGACAGCGGCAGCGCGGTCGTCAAACCCTATATGCGGGATATCCTGCGGGAAATCGGCGCCGCGCTCAACGACGTTGAGAACAAAATCAGCCTGGACGGCCATACCGACCAGGCGCCTTATAGCGGCGGCGATCGGGGCTACAGCAACTGGGAGCTCTCGGCCGCCCGGGCCAATGCCTCGCGTCGAGAACTGGTCGCCGCCGGCATGCCGGACGACAAGCTGGCACGCGTGGTTGGCCTGGCATCCAGCGTGCTGCTGGAGCCCGAAAACCCGTTGAGCCCCGCCAACCGGCGAATCAGCATCATCGTCATGACACGCGAGGCCGAGGAACGATTGATGGGCAGCGGCCGCAAGCCGGTCCCAGTGGCGCCCAGCACGGGCAGCGAAGATGCGGCGCCCAGATAAGCTGGCGTATCATGACCCGGCTCGGACTTGCGATAATCTGGCTATATGCTACTGAAAGGGTCACTTATGGCCAATGAACTACGATTTCTAGTTGTTGACGATTTTTCCACCATGCGCCGGATCGTCCGGAACCTGCTCAAGGAGAGCGGCTTCAGCGAAGCCGACGAAGCCGAAGACGGCGTCGTGGCACTGCAAAAACTGCGCGCCAGCAATTTTGACTTCGTGGTCAGCGACATCAACATGCCGAACATGAACGGCTTCCAGTTGCTGGCTGAAATCAAGAAAGACGACAAGCTCAAGCACATTCCGGTGCTGATGGTCACGGCCGAAGCGCGCAAGGAGGACATCGTGCTTGCCGCCCAGCAGGGTGCTGCCGGCTATATCGTCAAGCCCTTCACCAAGGCCACCCTTGAGGAAAAGCTGGTCCATATCCTCAAAAAATCCGGGCTGCAGTAACCATGGATACCAGCGCCTCCCACCAACAGGCTGGCGATGCCGCGAGCACGGATGTCCATCACAAAATCGGACAGCTAACGCGTCAGTTGCACGACACCCTCCATGAATTGGGTCTGGCCGAAAGGCTTCAGGGCACGGCTGAAGAGCTGCCGGATGTCAAAAGCCGGCTGTCCTATATTGCGCGCCTGACCGGCGAAGCGGCCGAGAAAGTGCTGAACCGGGTTGATCAGGCCAAGAGCCAGCATGACCGGATTTCCGCGGAAACCCGGCGCGTGACGGCCTTGCTCGTCAAGGATCCTGTGGCCGCGGTGGCCAAGGGCCATGTCATGAATTTCCTGACGGATGTCGAAGAAGCCCACAAGGGAATCGACCAGCACCTGACGGAAATCATGATGGCGCAGGACTTCCACGACCTGACCGGCCAGGTCATTGCGCGGGTCGTCAACCTGGCCACGACGATCGAAGAGCAGTTGGTCGAGTTGCTGATTCAGACAGCGCCGCCCAGCACTTCGGCCAAGCTGTCGTCCAGCGAATACCAACCGGCCCTGGCCGGCCCCGTGGTCGATCCCGTCAATGCGGCCGACGTGGTAACGAGCCAATCCCAGGTGGACGACCTCCTCGCCAGTCTGGGTTTCTGAGCTTGTACAAACCATCACACCGACCCCTTCGGAAGTGATGGTGAAAAGGCCCTCTTTTTGGCCTTTAGTTGGCGCAGCCCTTAACGACAATGGCTGGAACTTCACAGTCCAGCCATCATGGAATCCAGCAGTCAGGACCGCAACCTTCCAGCCTCGCAGCGCAAGCTGCAAAAGTCGCGTGATGACGGGCAAGTAGCGCGGTCCACCGACCTTTCACATCTGGCTGTACTCGGCGCCGGGGCGCTGGCCATCCTGGCCCTGTCGCCCCTCATGTTCGAGCAGCTCAAGCTGGCCATGAGCCAGCAGCTGTCCTTCGATGCCAGCGCCGTCCTGCAAACTGGCGACATGCTCACGCGCCTCAAGAGCATGGCCTCGGCCGGGCTGGTCGGTTGCATCGTCTTCGCCGCCATCGTCATGACGGCCACCGTCCTCAGCTCATTTTTGTCAGGCGGGTGGGTGCTGAGCCTCAAGCCGGTGATCCCTGATCTCAGCCGGCTGAACCCCCTGTCCGGCCTGGCCGGGCTGTTCACCAAAAAGAAGCTCGCCGAAATCGTGAAGATGACGCTGGTGACGTTCATCCTGATTGCGATTGCAGCCGCCTTCCTGCATTCGGGCCTGGAATCGATCGTGGCACTGGTGCTGCAGCCCTCCGTGTCAGCACTTCGCTACCTGATGGACTGGCTGACCGTCGGCATGGGCCTGTTGCTGCTCGTCATTCTGGTCGTGGCCTTGATCGACTTGCCGTTGCAGGGCTTTCTGCACCGATCACAGCTCAAGATGTCGCGCCAGGAAATGAAGGATGAGCACAAGGAATCCGACGGCAATCCACAGATGAAGGGCCGGATGCGCAACAAACAGCGGGAGCTGGCTCAAGGCAACAGCATCCGTGCCGTCCCCAAGGCTGATTTCATCCTGATGAACCCGACCCACTATGCCGTCGCCATTCAGTACGACGAGAAAGCCATGCATGCGCCACGGGTCATCTCCAAGGGCGCCGATTTGATGGCGATGAAGATCCGGGACATCGCCAAAGCCCATGCCATCCCCGTGCTCCAGTCGCCCGTGCTGGCGCGCGCGCTGTTTGCCAATGCCGAACTGGATGAGGACATTCCTTCCAGCCTGTACGCCGCTGTAGCCCAGGTGCTGGCCTATATCTACCGTCTCAAGGCGGCGATGCGCGGGGACGGCCCGATGCCCGGCGAGCCGCCGCAACCCTTTGTTCCCCCGGAACTTGATCCGATGACCCAACTGGCCAGATCCACGATCCCCTCATGAACCCACAACTCAAGTCCCTGCAGCGATGGTTGGGCAGCAACGCAACGCTGGTGCAAGGCATGGCCGCCCCGCTGCTGGTGGTGGCGATCCTGGCCATGATGGTCCTGCCCCTGCCCTCCTGGCTGCTGGATGTGTTCTTCACCGTCAATATCTCCGTCGCCCTGATGGTCATGATGGTCGCGGCCTACATGCTGCGGCCCCTGGACTTCGCTGCCTTTCCCGCCGTTTTGCTGCTGACCACCTTGATGCGACTGTCGCTGAACGTCGCCTCGACCCGGGTGGTCCTGCTCGATGGCCACACCGGCCCCGGCGCAGCAGGTGCCGTGATTGAAGCCTTTGGCCATTTCCTGATCGGCGGGAACTTTGCCGTCGGCCTGATCGTGTTTGCCATCCTGGTGGTCATCAATTTCGTGGTGGTGACCAAGGGCGCGGAGCGCATTGCGGAAGTGTCCGCCCGCTTTGCCCTGGATGCCATGCCGGGCAAGCAAATGGCCGTGGACGCCGACCTCAGCGCCGGCACCATCGATGAGAAAGAGGCCAAGCGCCGCCGCGCCGAAGTCGGCGAAGAAGCCGACTTCTTCGGTTCGATGGATGGCGCGTCCAAATTCGTGCGCGGCGACGCCATCGCCGGCATGCTGATTCTGGTCATCAACATCATCGGCGGCTTTGCCATCGGCATCCTGCAGCATGGCCTGAGCGCCGGTCAGGCCGCCGACACCTACATCCTGCTCGCCGTGGGTGACGCGCTGGTCGCCCAGATTCCGGGATTGCTGATCTCGGTGGCGGCCGCCATGGTGGTGTCCCGCGTCGGCAAGGAGCAGGACCTGGGCAAGCAGATCATGGACCAGATGTTCGTCTCCCCGCGCGTTCTGGGCATCACCGCAACGGTCATGGGCATCCTGGGCATCATCCCCGGCATGCCGCATGTGGTGTTCCTGGCCATCGCCTCCCTCATCGGCTATGCCGCCTGGATGCTCGCTCACAAGCCGCCGGCCCCGGTGGCCGCGGAAAGCCAGGCCCCCGCAGCCCCGGATGGCGAAGCCAGCTGGGATGACCTCCAGCCCGTGGACCAACTGGGGCTTGAGCTGGGTTACCGCCTCATCACCCTGGTGGACAAAAACCACCAGGGCGATCTGCTGACACGCATCAAGGGCGTGCGCCGCAAATTTGCGCAGGAAGTCGGCTTCCTGCCGCCGCCGGTGCACGTCCGGGACAACCTGGAGCTCAAACCCAGTGGTTACCGCATCAACCTGCGCGGCGTCATTGTCGGCGAAGGGGAAGCCTTTCCCGGCATGTACCTGGCCATCAACCCCGGCGGCATCACCACGCCCCTGATCGGCACCGCCACGACCGACCCCGCGTTCGGACTGCCCGCGCACTGGATCGACGAACGCCAGAAGGAAGCGGCGCAAATGGCCGGGTTTACGGTGGTTGATTCCGAGACTGTCATGGCCACCCATTTGTCACACTTGATGCAGGTTCATGCCGCCAAACTGCTGAGCCGCACGGAGACCCAGCAACTGGTGGAACACGTCAGCAGGCTGGCGCCGAAGCTGATTGAAGAGGTGGTTCCCAAGATGGTTTCGATTGCCGTTTTCCAGAAAGTGCTGCAGCTCCTGCTGGAAGAGTCCGTGCACATCCGCGATATCCGGACCATCATCGAATCCATCGCCGAACATGCCACCACCATCACGGACCCGACCGAACTGGCGCGCCGCGTCAGGGTCGCGCTGTCGCCCGCCATCGTGCAGCAGATCTACGGCCCCTCCCGCGAACTCAACGTCATTGCCATTGACCCGCCGCTGGAGCGCCTTCTGGTGCAAGCACTGGGCAATGCCAGCGGCCCGGCACTGGACCCGGGTGTGGCCGACATGCTGTCCCGCACTGCCGCTGAAAGCGCGCTGAAACAGGAAGAAATCGGCGTGCCGGCCTGCCTGCTCGTACCGGATTCAATCCGCAACGCCATTGCACGACTCGTGCGCCGCGTCGCGCCCCGCCTGCAGGTGCTTGCCCACAGCGAAATTCCTGAAACCCACACCATCCGTATCGGCCCCATCCTCAGAGGCGCAACATCATGAATATTCAACGCTTTCACGCCCCGACCTCACGCGAAGCGCTCGCCAAAGCCCGAATGGCCTTTGGTGAGGGCACCTTGATTCTCTCCAACCGCCCCACGGCCACCGGCGTTGAAGTCGTGGCGACCGCGGAAGACGCCCTGGCCGCCCTGCAGCAGCCCCCCGCCGCTGCGGGCAAAGCGGCCGTTGCGCCGCAAAAGCCCCAGACCGCTTCAGCCCCCCCGACATCCCGGGCCCAGGTGGAAGACGACGCTGAACAACTGGCCATGAGCACCCTCTCGTTCCAGGACTACGTGCGCGAAAGAATGCTGCAGCGCCGCCATGAAACCCCGCCCGTGAAGACGCAGCCGCCAGCCCTCACGTCCAGTCCGCAGCCGGAGGAAGCGCTCCCGTCCGGCCGGAGGGACAGCAGCCCCAAGCCCGTGCCCACGGCCGGCAAAGCCGCGGCCCCGGCGGTTCAACCCGCGGCCCTGTCGCAAGGTGTCGCACACGAACTTCAGGCCATGAAGGAAATGATCGAAGAGCGATTCAGCACCATGGCCTGGCTGGGACAGGCCAAGCAACATCCGATCCAGTCCAACCTGATACTCAAGCTGATCCGGGCCGGCTACTCCCCGGGGCTGGCCCGGGCCGTGCTGGACAAGCTGCCGGAAGATAGCGGGGCCACTGAATCGATGCGCTGGGTCATGGACGTCCTCGCGCGCAACCTGAAAACGGATGCCGGCACACTGGCATTGCAGGAAGAGGGCGGCATCTATGCCATGGTCGGCGCCACCGGCGTTGGCAAAACCACCACGACCGCCAAACTGGCCGGGCTGTGCGCACGGCTGCACGGCCCCGCCAGCGTGGGCCTGATCACACTCGACACCTACCGCATCGGCGCCCACGAACAACTGCGGACCTACGGACGCATGCTGGGCGTCGTGGCCCACCTGGCGCATGACCGGGCGGCCCTGCAGGATCTCCTGGGTCTGCTGGGAAACAAGAAAATGATCCTGATCGACACCACCGGCCTGGCGCCGCGGGACCCGCGCAAGCGCGAGATGCTGGACATGCTGGACCTGCCCCAGATCAACCGGCTGCTGGTGCTCAATGCCGTCGGCCACGGCGACACCCAGGACGAGGTCGTCGCCTCATTCCGCTCCAGCGGCGTGCAGCAGGCCGTGCTTTCCAAAACCGACGAGGCCGTCAAACTCGGCCCCACGCTGGATGCAGCGATCCGCCATCAACTCGTTCTGCGGGGTGTGACCTGCGGGCAGAAAGTGCCACAGGACTGGGAAGCTGCCGATGCCGCCAAATTGGTGCGCATGTCCATGCGCTCCGCCGGCAAATCCGCCTTCGATCCGCAAATCCCGGATCTGGGATTTTTCTTCAGCCAGCCCACCGGGCAGCAGCAAGGACGCCTCCATGCTTGAGGCCTGCCTCACTCAGGGCGCAGGATTGCATGCCCTGACCGCACAGCCGGCATCCCGGGTGGTCGCCATGGCCAGCCATGGCGACCGGCCGAGCGAGCTGCCCTTGTTGTGCAGTCTGTGCACCACCTGGACTGATCTGGGTTATTCGGTGCTTGTCCTCGATGCCACCGTGGCCGAGTCCGACCGCAGCCCCGGCCTGCAGCAGTTGATGGCCGACCCCACCCCCACCAACCACACCGGGGCCGGTGGCCCCTACCAAGCGAGCTGGCCCATCGTTCCCGCCGCCCTGGGACTGGAACAGCTTTGCCTGGGCGCCCAGGAGGTGGATGGCGGCGGGTCGCGCCTGCAGCCTCTGGGTCGCCTGTTCCGGAACTATGAAATTGTCCTCGTGTATGCCAGCGCGCAGCACCTGGCCTTGTACCTGCCCGACAGCGGCATGGAGCCCTTGCTGGCTGTATCCACCAAGGGACTGTCGGTCTTGAGCGCCTACCAGTCCCTGAAGCAGCTATTGAAAATAGGCCGGCTTCAACCTACCATCGTTGCTGTTGTGGATGAATCCGATCAGAACAGCCTGGCTTCCGCTGCCAGCGTGTGTAAAAGCCTGCAGGAATGTGCGATGGCCTTCCTGGCGCATCCGGTCACCCCCCTGCCCGTTTGTGTACCATCCCTGCACGGCCAGCCCCTTGACGACATGCACCGGCTGGCGCTGCGGCTGCTGGAGAGCGCCTTTTCAGTCGGCCAAGACAACCCGGCTTCCAGCCACCAGCGCAACGACAACCATTTTGCGAGGAGCCATTGATGTACACCGCCAAAGGCCAGCTCGACCATGATGCCCTGATCCGGCAGTACTCCCCTTTGGTTCGTCGATTGGCTCATCACATGATGGCCAAGCTTCCTCCCAACGTTCAGGTTGACGATCTGATCCAGGTCGGCCTGATCGGCTTGTCCGAAGCCCTCACCCGTTTCGAGGCCAGTCAGGGCGTGCAGTTTGAAACCTTCGCCACGCAGCGTATCCGCGGCGCGATGATCGACGAATTGCGGGAAAACGACTGGATGTCGCGTGGCTCACGGAAAAGCCAGAAGGAAATCGAAGTCGCGCTGCGCCGGCTGGAGCACCGGCTTGGCAGAAGCCCCACCGAAACCGAAATTGCGGCTGAACTGGGCATGGATCTCGCCGAATACCAGTCCTTGCTGAACAAGGTCAGGGGCACCCAGCTGGTCTATCTTGAAGACATGGCCGGTGGCAGCGAGGGTGAGGACAGCTTTCTGGATCGGCACATGGTTGACGGCGATTCCGACCCGATGCAGATGCTGCGCAACCAGCGCCTGCGCCAATCTCTCGTGGAGGCCATCAAGAGCCTGCCCGAGCGGGAGCAGTACATCATGAGCATGTACTACGAAAAAGACATGAACCTCAAGGAGATTGCGGCCGTACTTGGCGTGACCGAGTCCCGCATCTGCCAGCTGCACAGCCAGTCGATCGCCCGCTTGAGATCGAAGATGCGCGCCCACTGACTGGCACAAAAAAGGGTTGCAGATGCAACCCTTTTTTATCGTCAATGTCTGAAGGTCACCCTGGCGCCATCCACCGGCGCGCAGGGGATCAGGCAGCAAACCGCTTGTAGGCGCCACTCTGCCGTCCGGCTCCCGCATAAGGCCCGGCAGACTGGGCATAGCTTGATTCGCGCGTGGCCGGCACCATGGCATGCAAGGCACGCTCAACGACCACCGTGCGCCGGATCAGGCTCTCTCTTTGAATGGCCAGGTTTTGGGCCACCTTTTTCAGGCGCACCTTGAACTCCGGAGCGGAATGCGCATTGAGCGGGATCCCCTGCAGCAACTCGGAGAACGCCACCGCCGCCTGTCGCAAGGCAATGCTCGCGGATTCGAGTGAGACCGGGTCCCCGCTGTTGACCGCAGAAGACAAGGCATCGAACTGACTTTCGATGCGGGACAGTGGTTTCTCAATTTCCGGGGTCAGCATGGCGGGAGACGGCCTCGATGAAAAAAATCAGTTATGGGTCCGGTTCAGCATTTCCTGGGCATTGGCCAGCAATTTGTCGGCAATGACTTCAGGATTGACGACGTAGGTACCCTGCTCAATGGCAGACCGCACGGCATCGACCTTGGCCATGTCCACTTCGGCAGCCGACTCGCCCCGATTGGCCTGCTCCAGCGCGCGTGCCCGCGTCGAAACCGTCACGGCCACACCCGCAGAACTGGCCGTCTGGGAGGCCGTCGCAGCCGCGCCTTGCCCGGCCTTGGGGGGAGTGGTGGCAGCCGTGCTCGCCGGCGCGGGGGGCGTCGTCGGAACGATCGGCAAATCTGATGGTTGACCTATTTTCATCGTGTTCTCCAAAACTACCTTGGATGTAGCCTCGTACGATTGCTATCGGCACAATCATGACCTACTTTAGTTTTTTCCGCATTTTCCACAAACTGTTTGCCTAGATCTCCAGCTGCACTGTTCGTGCATCCAGTACCGTGCCCGACATCACGCGGCCATTGTCCATTCTGACCCTGGTGGGTTGCCCCACCACACCGGCCGACAAGGCCTGCCCGTCGGAGGTGATCTGGAATCCCGGCCCCTGGGCCTGCACGCGAACCTGCGCCCCGGCCTGAAAAACCTGCATCGGGCGCAGCATGTTCTGGCGCAGGGTCTGTCCGGTCGTCAGGGCCCGGGTCGCCGCCTGCCCCTGCCATGGGGTCGCGTCCGCCATGACCGGGCTGGCTTCCTCGGCCCAATCCACCTCGGCCTGCATCAAGTCCGCCGCGCCAAGCGTCGCGCCGGGCGCCACATCCCTGCGCACCACCCAGGCCCGACCGATCGCCTTGACAGTCACCGGCAAGAACACATTCCATCGGCTCGCGCCCTCCATGCAGCGCAATCCCAGCCGGGTTTTGCCCCATAAACGGGTTCCAGGCGGCAGATACGGCTCCACCCGCGCACAACTGGCCAGCCGCAAACGGCTGTCCAGCGCACCGAGCGTGACCTCCATGCGCAAGGGAACGTCGCCCTGGGCCCGGGACTTGGAAATCGACTGGACCAGCCAATGCCGGGCCTGCCCCAGAAGTTCCTGCTCGTTGACAAGTGTCTGGGCCTGCGCCGTGGCGACAAGCAGGCACGGAAAAACCCAAGCCGAGAGCCCGCGCAACAGCCAAAGCAAGCTGGCCCGATTCACATTCCCATTCATGACGCAACTCCCATCCGGACAAGCCAGCGTGTTACAAATAAATCCTAAGGACTACCCTCACATTGCCGACTATACGTACAGGTGTCTTGCGCAAAAGCTCCAAATACAGGCCGTTTCCCCCTTAATTCACGGCCTCGGAAATTTAAGTTTTTCCCATAATTGCCAAACGTTAAAGGCTCTGACGGCTCCGGTAGTCGTCACAACCGAAAGTAGAGGTGATTCATGTTTGCACAACTGACAAGCGCTTTGGACTTCCACGGGAAGGCCTTGGTACTGCGCGCCGAACGCCAGCGCGTCATCGCCAGCAACATCGCCAATGCCGACACGCCGGGCTATATCGCCCGCGACCTGAATTTCCGGGACGCCATGGCCAATGCCACCCTCGCCGGTGCGTCACAAGGTGCCGCCCCCAGCAGCAGCCCACCCGATGCAAGGCACATCCCGCTGGCCAGCCTCACCGGTGAACTCGGCTCAGGTTCCTCGCTGGGCTACGCCGTGCAGACCCAACCCAGCATGGATGGCAACAGCGTCGACCTGGACCGGGAACGCGGCAACTTCGTGGACAACGCCGTGCGCTACGAATCGACCCTTCGCTTCATTAACGGCTATTCCAAGACCATCTTGAGTGCTATCCAGGGACAGTAATCCCGCCAACGGAGATCCATCATGTCCATGTTTTCAATCTTCGGCGTTTCCGGCAGCGCCATCAGCGCCCAGTCGCAGCGGCTCAACGTGGTGGCCAGCAACCTGGCCAATGCCGATGCCGTGGCGGGCCCGGATGGCAAGGCCTACAAAGCGCGCCAGGTGGTGTTCGAGACGGTGTTGATGGACTCCGACGCTTCGGCCGGGGTCAAAGTCAATGCCATCCGCGAAGACCAGAGCCCCGGGCGCAAGGTGCTCGACCCGAACAACCCCTCGGCCGATGCGGAAGGCTATGTCACGCACTCCAACGTCAATCCGGTCGAGGAAATGGTCAACATGATTTCTGCGTCACGCTCCTACCAGAACAACGTTGAAGTCATGAACACCGCCAAGACCCTGCTGCTCAAGACCCTGCAGATGGGTCAATAACCATCCAAAGGCCACGCCATGATTACCAGCACCAACTCCTCGACCAGCTCGACGTCTTCCGCCGCGACGGGCACATCGGCCGGCACGTCGACAACGGATACCGCCGCCATGCAGGACCGCTTCCTGAAACTGCTGGTGGCGCAGATCAACAATCAGGACCCGATGAGTCCGATGGACAACGCGCAGATGACGAGCCAGATGGCGCAGATCAACACCGTCAGCGGCATCCAGCAGGTGAACCAGACACTGACCAGCATGGCCGCCCAATTCGCGTCCATGCAAGTCCTGCAAGGAACAAGCATGGTCGGCCACAACGTGCTGACGGCAGGCTCCGCGCTCGTCCCCAATCCGGGCACCGGCATGGCGGCCGGCGCGTTTGACCTGGCCGGTCCGGCTGACGCCGTCAAACTGGAAATTCTGGCGCCCAGCGGCCAGGTGCTCGACACCGTGAATATGGGCGCCATGCCGCAAGGGCGCCAGGCGTTCCAATGGAATGCCGCCAGCTATCAGGGCCCCGGCAGCCCGAGCTTCCGTGTCACGGCCACCAGCGGCAAACAAGCCGTGGCAGCCACATCGCTCGTGAGCGAACAGGTCGTTTCGGTGGGCTCCGTCAACGGCGCCATGTCCATCCAGCTCCAGAGTGGCAGGTCGGTGGGGTACGCCGATATTGCCGCGATTCTCTAACCCGCTTTCTTCTCAAAGGAACCTACCATGGCTTTCCAAACAGGTCTCTCCGGCCTCAACGCCGCCAGTCGCAGTCTGGACGTGATTGGCAACAACATTGCCAACGCCAACACCACCGGCATGAAGGCTTCGCGCGCCGAATTTGCGGATGTGGTGGCCTCTTCGCTGGGTGCCGGCGGTGGCAACAATGCCGGCCTCGGTGTTGCGGTGGAAACCGTTTCACAGACCTTCACCCAGGGCAATATGTCCGTCACCGGCAATGATCTTGACGTGGCCGTCAATGGCGGCGGTTTATTCCAGTTGCAAATGCCCGATGGCACGACGTCTTACACGCGCGCCGGCAATTTCAAGCTGGATAACCTGGGCACCATCGTGACGAATGCCGGTGCGAAAGTCATGGGCTACCCCACCACCGCCGCGGGTGTGCCGACCAGCACCACCCCGGGTCCGCTTTCGCTGCCGACCGGAGCACCGCTCCCGGCCAGCGCCACGACCACCATCACCGCCGAATTCAATCTGAATGCCAGCGCGACCACGGTCTACAACGCGGGCACCAACACCCCTCCGTATACGACCTACGGCACGGCCCTGACCGTCTACGACTCGCAAGGCAATGCCATTCCCTTCAACGTCAACTTCACGCGTGCCGCCTCGACCCCGGGGCCACCGGCCTTGGACAACTGGGACGTGCGCGACTCCACTGGCACCACGGTGCTGTTCCAGATGTCCTTCGATGCGACGGGCAAGCGTGTTTTGCCGATCGCCGCGCCGACGGTGACCATCGCAACGCCCTCGCCGACCACCCCGTCCATCACGGCCAGCCTCGATGTGCTCAATGCCACGCAGTTCGCAGCGCCTTTCGGCGTGAGCAACCTGGCCCAGAATGGCTACGTCTCGGGCTCGTTCACGGGCATGAAGATTTCCGAGAGCGGCGTGATCACCGCGCGCTACTCCAACGGGCAAACCCAGGCCGCCGGCATGCTGGCGCTGGCTGATTTCCGCAATGTGCAGGGACTGGCGCCGATCGGCGGCAACAACTGGGTCGAAACCTTTGCGTCTGGCCAGCCCCTGCTGGGCCAGCCCGGTCAAGGCAAGTTTGGCGGCACCCGCGCGGGAACCCTGGAAGACTCCAACGTCGACCTGACCGCCGAGCTGGTGAACATGATGACGGCCCAGCGCGCCTACCAGGCCAACGCACAGACCATCAAGACCCAGGACCAGGTCATGCAGACCCTGGTCAACCTGCGCTGATGGGCCGACCTTCAACCCCGACTGAATAGGCCCTGCCATGGATCGATTGATCTACACCGCGATGACCGGCGCCAATGCGGCCGCCCATCGGCAGGCCGTCCTGTCGAACAACCTGGCCAATGCATCGACCAACGGTTTTCGGGCGGAGTTGTCCACTTACCGGGCCGTTCCCCTGCGCGGCGACGGCGCCACCACCCGCGTCTTTGCACTGGAGGCCACGGCCGGTCATTCGGACGCCCCGGGCCCGGCCATGCGCACCGGGCGGGATCTGGACGCCATGCCCCAGGACAACAACTGGTTCGCCGTCCAAGGGCTGGATGGCACGGAGGCTTACTCCCGCAACGGCTCGTTCGCGGTATCGCCCCAGGGCACCCTGCTCACCAGCAATGGCTTGACGGTGCTGTCCGATGGCGGCGCGCCCATCACCATCCCGACCGATGCCATGGTCAGCCTGGGTTTTGACGGCACGATCAGCGCCAAGGTCGGCACCCAGCCGCCTTCTGCCGTGGGTCGCCTGAAAATGGTGACCCCTGCCGCGGACGACCCCCTCAGGCGCGGCGAAGACGGCCTGTTTCGCCCCCGCTCCGGCGACCCGCTGCCCAACAACACCAATGCCCGCATGATGACGGGGGTGCTCGAAGGCTCCAACGTGAACACGGTCGAAACCATGGTCGGCATGATCCAGACCGCCCGCCAGTTCGAGGTGCAGATGCGGCTGCTGCAAACCGCTGAATCGAACGACCGATCCGCCGGCCAACTGCTGAGCCTGCAAGGCTAGCGCCCACCGCCGCACACCGAACCCAACCCGCCCAAGGAAGCAATCATGATCAACTCCCTGTGGATTTCCAAGACCGGCATGGAGACCCAGCAAATGCAGCTGGACATCATCTCCAACAACCTGGCCAATGTTTCCACCAACGGTTTCAAGCGGGCCAATGCCGTCTTCGAGGACCTGATGTACCAGAACCTGCGCCAGGTCGGCTCCGCCACCTCCGAGCAGTCCCAATTGCCCACCGGGCTGCAGATCGGCCTGGGCGTGCGCGCCGTGGCCACCAGCCGCTCCTTTGCCCAGGGGAGCCTGCAGCAGTCCAGCAACAATCTGGACGTCGCCATTCAGGGCAGTGGATTTTTTCAGGTCACCATGCCCGATGGCACCATCAACTACACCCGCGATGGCTCCTTCCAGGTCGATGCCCAGGGCCGCCTGGTGACGCAAAACGGTCTGCCGATTGCCAACGGCATTACCGTGCCGGCCAATGCCCAAAGCGTTGCCATTGCGGCCAACGGCACCGTGACGGCCATGCTTCCGGGCAATGTCTCGCCCCAGCCCATCGGCACCATCGCGCTGGCCAGCTTCATCAACCCGGCCGGTCTCGATCCGCGGGGTCAGAACCTCTATGCCGAGAGCCCGGCTTCCGGCCAGCCCAATACCGGCACCCCGGGCGCCAACGGTTTGGGCTCGCTGATGCAGGGTTACGTGGAAACCTCGAACGTGAACGTGGTGCAGGAGTTGGTCACCATGATCCAGACCCAGCGCGCCTACGAAATGAATTCCAAGGCCATCCAGACCTCCGACCAGATGCTGCAGAAACTGGGCCAACTGTGATGAGAACCCTGCTGTCTTTCGGCCGGGATGCCAGCAGCCTGCGGCGGCTGGGCATCGCGCTCGGCCTGGCCGTTTTGTGCGCCGGCTGCGAGACCATCCCGCAAACGGCCAAGGTCGATTTCGCCGACCCCCAGGTGGCCCAGCCTGCGGCGGCTCCCGCGGCGCAGCCAGCCACCGGCAGCCTGTTTCATTCGGTCGGCTACCGCCCGTCCTTCGAGGACCGGCGCGCCCGCATCGTGGGCGATACGGTCACGATCCAGATTGTCGAGAACGTCACCGCGAGCCAGAAGTCAACTTCTACCGCCAACCGCACCAGCAGCATCGCGGCCGGCATCACCGCCGTGCCGGGCTTTGTTTTCCCGACCGCCACCCAGGATCAGGCCAAGGTCGGCGCCACTTCGGCCGCCGACTTCGCGGGCAAGGGCGGCACGGAAAGCGCCAACACTTTCTCGGGCTCCATCACGGCCACCGTGGCTGAAGTGCTGCCCAACGGCCATCTGGTCGTGGTCGGTGAAAAACAGATCGGCGTGAACCAGAACGTGGATGTGCTGCGCTTTACCGGCACCATCGATCCGCGCTCCATCCTGCCCGGCAACGTTGTGAGCTCCACCCAGGTGGCCAATGTCCGCGTCGAGTCCAAGGGCCGTGGTGCACAGAACGAAGCCCAGACAGTTGGCTGGTTAACACGGTTCTTTTTCAACGTTTGGCCGTTTTGAAGCCTTACAGAATTGGACTGCCTGACCTCGTCTATTTCGACCACCCACGCGAACTCTTGAGCCTCATGTCATGAATCCCATTCCAAACACCCTGCTCGTTGGCCGCCTGCGGCAACTGCTTGCGCTGTTGCTGGGCACCTGCCTGCTCGCCAGCAGCGCCATGGCAGGTCGCATCAAGGAAGTGGCGTCCATTGAAGGCGTGCGCAGCAACCAGTTGACCGGCTTTGGCCTGGTCGTCGGCCTGGATGGCACCGGCGACCAGACCACGCAAATGCCCTACACCACGCAGAGCCTGAACAACTATCTGCAGCAGTTGGGCATCACCCTGCCAGCGGACGCCGTTTCCCGCTTGCAACTCAAGAATGTGGCGGCCGTCCTGGTCACGGCCCAGCTGCCCGCCTTCGCACGTCCGGGCCAGAGCGTGGACGTCAACGTCTCTTCGCTGGGCAACGCCAAATCCCTCAAAGGCGGCACCCTCATCTCGACTCCGCTCAAGGGGGCGGACGGCGAGATCTATGCCCTGGCACAGGGCAACCTGATCATTGCCGGCGCCGGTGCGGCCGCAGGCGGCAGCAAGGTCCAGATCAACCACCTCAGCGCCGGGCGCGTGCCCAATGGCGCACAGATCGAACGGGCCGTCCCCACCCCCTTGCTCGAGGGCAACAGCATCAAGCTCGGCCTGGAAGCCTCGGACTTCCAGACCGCACGGCATGTGGCCGAAACCATCAATCGGCGCTTCGGCGAGGGCTCCGCACGGGCCCTGGATGGGCGCACGATCGATGTCCTGGCCCCTGCCGGCGCCAATGAACGCATCGCCTTCATCGCCGAAATGGAAGAGTTGCCGCTGGAAGCCTCGATCCCGGCGGCCAAGGTGGTCATCAACTCGCGCACCGGTTCCGTCGTGCTGAATCAGTCCGTCACGCTCGGGCCCTGTGCCATCGCGCACGGCAACCTGTCGGTCAGCATCAGCTCGACCCCTGTCATCAGCCAGCCCGGCCCGTTTTCCAGCGGGCAGACGGTGGTGACGGAAAAGGCCAGCATCCAGATCAAGCAGGAACCGGGCTTCCTGATCCAGCTACCGGCAGCGCCCCAGCTTGCCGACGTGGTGCGGGCCCTGAACGCCCTGGGCGCCACGCCCCAGGACCTGCTGGCCATCCTGCAAGCCATCAAGGCCGCAGGCGCCCTGAATGCGGACCTGGAGGTGATCTGACATGGGTATCGAACACTTCTCCCCGGCATCCAACGCCCTGGCGGCCGATGGACGATCGCTCAACCGCCTGAAATTGCAGGCGGGCCAGAACACGCCGGCGTCCATCAAGGAATCCGCCAAGCAGCTGGAGTCCCTGTTCATGCGCGAACTGATCAAAAGCATGC